>Ga0105239_10002539_pt1 | contig 23151 bp, 18 predicted proteins | sample KBSC44metaG_FD_92761 | JGI IMG/M metagenome (GOLD analysis project Ga0105239, IMG submission 92761) | Corn rhizosphere microbial communities from Kellogg Biological Station, Michigan, USA - KBS C4-4 metaG | ecosystem: Host-associated > Plants > Roots > Rhizosphere > Soil | place: Michigan, USA... | reverse complement strand
TCTCCGGGTCTTTCTTCCCGATGTAGCGACCCGTGTTGACGTCGATCGAGACCAGCGCCTCCGTGGGCTGTATGACCAGCGATCCGCCGGTCGGGAGCTCGCAGCGGGCCTTGAAGAGGTCGCGGATCTCGGACTCGATGTCGAACTTGTCGAAGAGGGGCACCGGCTCGGAGTACAGGTGAACCCGCTTCATCAGCTCGGGATCTACCTGGCTCAGATACTGCTCGATCTCGTTGTAGAGCTCACGCGTGTCGACCCACAACGCGTCCACCTTGGAGCTGAAGACGTCACGAATCAGGCCCCGGGTGAGACTGGTCTCCCGCTCGAGCAACGCAGGCGCACGACGGACAAACGTTTTTTTCCGATTGATTCGCCGCCACCGAGCCAGAAGAGAATCGATCTCGCGGCGGAAGTGCTCCTCGGTCACTCCCTCGGCCACAGTCCGTACGATTACACCGCCGCTGTCTTTGGGCAGCAGCTTGCCGACCATCTCCCTCAGCTTGGCCCGTTGCTCCTTGCTTTCGATCTTCCGGCTGACGCCCACCTTGGACGCATACGGCATGTAAACCAGGAACCGACCAGGAAGGGAGATTTGCGCAGTGACTCGGCAGCCCTTGGTACTGATCGGCTCCTTGGTCACCTGGACGGGGAGGTTTTGCCCCTTCTTGAGGATTTCGGAGATGTTCGGGAGAGGCCGCCGCCCGCGCCGATCGCCGTCGCTGGCGCTCTTGTCGTTATTCGCCTTGTCCCGGCTTCGCCGCCGGCGGTCGCGACCGCGCCAGCCGCGGCGCTCATCCGTTGCTGCTTCCGGGTCCGGTGGCGGGTCGGCTTCGGCCGCTTCGAGCTCCGGCGCGTCCTCTTCCTCGGCCGGGTCTTCGTCCTCATCCGGTTCGAGCAGGTCGGAGGCGTGGAGGAACGCACTCTTCTCCTGGCCGATATCCACGAATGCCGCCTGGATGCCGGGAAGGACCGCTTCGACCTTACCCAGGTAGATGTCGCCGACGGTACGCCGGTGGTCGGGGCGATCGATCAATAACTCGACCAGACGGTCGTCTTCCATGATGGAGACCCGCGTTTCCCGCTGGCCCCCGTTGATCAAAATTTCGCGCTTCAAGTTCGTAACCTGGCAGGCCGCGCCTTGGCGGTCAGGCCGCGGAAGGCGCAAGCATTGTTGTTGGAGGGCGTCGGCCGGCAAGGCCAGGTCGCAGGCAAACCGAGACGGCCCAGCGAGACCGGAGACGCCGCGGCACAACCTAAACGGCCTAAATATGTGGGAGGTGGTATCTTAGGGCAATCCTGCCGCACCCGGTGGGGAATCCTGGGTGCCAAGAATCGCGGCCAACAAACTGTCCCCACTAGGGCGACCCGGGAGTGGTTGGACCCCGAGGGGTAACCCACATCAATGCGCGATGTCACCCAGGATCTGGCGCGCAATCACGATTCGCTGGATCTCGCTCGTCCCCTCTCCGATCTCGCACACTTTTGCGTCCCGCATCATACGCTCGACCGGGTAGTCAGTGGTGTAGCCATAGCCACCAAAGATCTGAACCGCCTTGGTGGTGGCCCGCATGGCCAGCTCCGAGCAGAAGAGCTTGGCCATAGCCGCCTCTTTCTTGAACGGCTTTCCGTGCTGCTTGAGCCAGGCGGCATGGTACAGCAAGTGGGTTCCGGCCTCGATCTCCATCGCCATGTCGGCCAGCTGGAAGCTCACTCCCTGAAAGCTTCCGATCGGCTTTCCGAACTGCTTTCGGACTCCGGCATACGAAAGGGCCTGTTCAAAGGCCCCTTCCGCGATTCCCAACGACAATGCCGCGATGCCAATACGTCCGGCATCGAGGGTCTTGAGAAAATTGGTGAACCCCTGCCCCGGCTCGCCCAGCACATTTTCCTTGGGCACGACCGCATCTTCGAAGATCAGCTCGCGGGTGTCGCTGGCCCGCCACCCCATCTTCTCTTCCTTCTTGCCCGCTCGCACGCCGTTGATCTTCGGCAGATCCTCGCAGTGCCCGATGCCGACGGTGCGACAGCGATCGAGATCGACGGTGTCCTTAGTGACGATGAAGCTGGTGATGCCTCGGTTACCATGCCCGGGCTGAGTGCGAGCCGTGACCGAGAAGATCTCGCCCACCCCAGCGTGCGTAATGAAGACCTTCGCACCGTTCAGCAGGAAGTGATCGCCCTTGTCGACCGCGGTGGTGGCCGTGCCTCCGGCGTCGCTGCCGGCGCCGGCTTCGGTCAGTCCGAAGCCGCCGAGCACCTGACCTGAGGCCAGCAGCGGGACGTACTTCCGCCGCTGCGCGTCAGTACCGAACTCGACGATCGGCGAAGTGCCGAGGTTGGTATGGGCGCTGACCGTGAGCCCGTGACTCGCGTCAACCTTGGCCAGCTCGTGAATGGTGATGTAGTAGGAGATCTGGTCCATGCCCGCGCCGCCAAGCTCTTCGCTCCAGGGCACGCCGAGCAGACCCAACTCGCCCATGGTCTTGACGTTCTCCCAGGGAAAGCTGCTCGTCCTGTCGAGCTCGCGGGCGACCGGGGCGACCTGGCCCTGCGCGAACTCGCGGACCAGGTCTCGAACCTGGTAATGGTGCTCTGTGAAGTAGAGTGACAGGTCCATAGGGTCTGAATGCAGGTGAGGTGGGGCTCGGGTCGCCCAAATATAACCGCGACCTTAGGGCAACCTCCCGCCTCGCCGCATCAGTGGAGCGCCCTGAGCAGCGTAGCGCCAAGCCGCTCGGCCAGAGCACGTCCAACCCCAGGCACGGCGGCCAGCGCCACCGCGTCACCCGGCGGCCGCAGGGCAAGCCGGACCAGCGTTGCATGCTCGAACAAGGCGCCGCCCCAGGGACCTTTGCGCCGTCCCACTGCGGCCTCGAGTCGTGCGAGCCGCGATGCTGCCTGGCCGCGGAGCCGGTACTGAGACGAGCCTGAGGTGCATCGGTCGCAACTACCGCAGTGGCGTTTGCGCTCGCCGAAGTATTCCAGAAGACGGCTCCGGCGGCATCCGTTGGTCTCGAGATAGGACTCGATGACTTCGAGCCGGGCTTGGGCGCGGCGACGTCGCTGCGTTACCGCTCCCCATTGGACAGCGCCCCTTTCCGGGCGCAGTTCCCGGCGCAGTCGCTCGACCGATTCCGCGACTGCGCTGGGCAGCCGGCGCGCGACCGCCGGGTCGGTCCAGGCACGCTCGACCAGCTCCGCCTTGGGGAAGGTGACATCCAGCTGCCGGTAATGAATGCCGGCGTCATGCTGGTGCCAAAGGATGACGCACCGGCTGGGCTGCCCGTCCCGGCCCGCACGGCCTGCCTCTTGGTAGTACGACTCCGGAGTGGGAGGCGGCATCCAGTGCACCACCAGCCGGACATCCGGCTTGTCGATGCCCATGCCAAACGCGCAGGTGGCGACCACGACGTCGAGCTCGTCGGCCAGAAACTGCGCGAGCACGGCTTCTCGACGCGTCGTTTCCAGGCCCGCGTGATAGGCCGCAGTACGGAAGCCGGACTTTCTGATGCCCGCCGCCAGCCGCTCGGTGGCGCGACGAGTGGGCGCGTACACGAGCCGCAGGCCTGCGCTGGACCGAAGCAGCGCGATGAGGCGCTCGAAACGCTCGCGCTCGCCACGCACCCGAAGCGCGCCGAACCAAAGATTGGGTCGATCGAATGACCCGCTGTGAACGGCGATGCGGCGCTTTCCGCGGCCGGCCGTGCCGAGCCCGAGCTCAGCAACAATGTCGTCGCGGACCGCGGGGGTGGCGCTGCCGGTGAGAGCAATGGTCTGCGGCTCACCGAGCAGATACCTGGCGCGCCGAAGTGTCCGATAGCTTGGGCGGAAGTCATGCCCCCATTCACTGATGCAATGCGCCTCATCGACGGCGAGGAGGATTGGACTCCCGGCGGCTTGTCGCAGCTTCACTGCGGTCCGTTCGAGCCGTTCGGGCGACAGATACAAGAGCCGGAGCGAGCGTTTCTCCAAGGCGTCCAGCACCGCCGTTTGCTCTTCCGAGCCGAGTGCGCTGTGCAACGCGGCTGCAGGAAGACTGCGGCGGCGTGCCGCGGCGACTTGATCCTGCATGAGGGAGACGAGGGGTGAAACGACGATCGTGAACCCCTCGAGCGCAAGCGCCGGGACCTGGAAGCACACCGACTTGCCGCCTCCCGTGGGCAATACCGCCAGCACATCGGACCCGGCGAGTACCGAGCGAACTACTTCCTTCTGGGCGGGGCGGAACGAGGAGTAACCGAAATGCTGATGCAGCAGCCGCTGGGCGTCGAGGAGAGAGGCCATCCGCCAAGCTGCTCTTGGCGACGGCGGAATGGCGCAGTCTTCGGTTGCGCTCCGGTGCTGGGAAACGCCGCTTTAGTGTTGACCTTGCCGGTTGAATCGGTCGGCGGGGTCTTCCTGAATGGACTCGACGAACAGGTCGCAGCGAAGCTTGGCCACCAGCGGTGGCGAGAGACTCACGGCAAAGCCCTGCTTGTCGGGGTCATAACCTGGAGTCGTCAGCTGATATTTGGCCACCAATTCTTTGGTTACCTTCTGAGGCGCCGGGCCGCCCGCGCCGAGCTTGACGATGAACGATCCGGGAACGCTTCCTGCCTCGAAGATGTACACCGGCGCCGGATCGCTGCACTGAGCCGGAAACCCGTACGCGAGGACCTGGGGGACGCGGCTCGGTGGGGGCGGTCCGAGGTGAACGAACCCGGCATTGCCCGCGAGACGGTTGCTGAGCCGGTTGTAGAGCAGCCAGGCCACCGGGAGCGCCGCCACGACGGCGGCGGCGAGCATGACCTGTCGCCACGGGAACGGTTTCTCGACCGTATTCCTGCCCCCGCATACCGGGCACACGGCCACCCGCCCGCGTATCGGGGTCCCACACTCGACGCAGCGGATGGCAGGCATGCCGGGGGAGGTCGCAGACAGCAGGGGTAGGTCCGGGCCGGCCTGGCGCACCGTGGGGTGTCGACGGCCGCACCGGGGACACTGCGGGGCGTGAGGGCTGACCGGCTGCCCACATTCCACACACGCCTTCAGAGTCATTGGAGGGCCTCGGCGTCGCAACCTGGGGGAGCATGCTGCGGCGTACCCCAACCTCGCGCTGCTCCGTGAACCTGAACCTGATTCAGGCCCAGGGGCGTCGTCAATGCCGCCTGGTCCGAGCTGCTCGACAAAAATGAGGGGCCTCGGCGGTGCCGCGACCCCTCCCGGGCTGGACCGCTCGATATACCCCTCAAGGCCCTGTGAACTTAAACCCCGCCGTGATAGGGATGAGCTGCGCGGACGCCGTGGATCCGTCCGAGCCAAGCCCGGCCCGGAACACGTTGTGGAACCGGCTTTCCAGGAACAGCAGGCCAGGGCCGAAATTGAGGTTGACGCCAGCGCCGGCGTTGAGGCCGAAGCGGGTGGAGCTCGAGTCGAAATGGCCTTGGAAGCTGTAGACCCCGGCCCCGCCGATCACATACGGCACCACTCGGGTGGTCCGGGTGTGGCCAAACTCGTAGACGACGTTGGCGGTGCCATTGAACTGCTGGCGCCCAGCGAAGCTGCTGGCGCCGACGCCCACGCGCTGGTAGGTGCCGTCGAGCTGGAATCCAAGCGTGTTACCAAAGGGCCGGATCTGGAACAGTCCCATGCCCTGCCACCCAGGGGACAAGGAGGGCGACCCCAAATCGGAGAAGCCCGATTCCCGGGCGTCCCCTAGGGGCACCATGACGCTGCCTCCCAGCCCAAAGGTGAGAGGAGACTGTTGCTGCGCCCGGGCCAGACCGGCAGCCAGCAGCAGGGCGATACTCACGGCAAGCGGACGTAGCAGGCGCATAAATGCGCTCCGGATAGGCGAATACCAACAACGTTTGGTGCCGTTACGCGTTTCGTCAAGACCTCGCCTTTATCAGCCTGCCCCCAAACAAGAACTGCCCCACCCGGAGGCGGGGCAGCGATTGCAGCTTTGAACGCGCCTTATTTGGCGTGAAACCGAATTCCGGCGTTGATCGGGACGAACTTGGCGTTGCTTCCCTCGACAAAAACGTCGTGGAACCGAGCTTCGACGAACACGCTCACGCTGCCCTGGAGCTTGAGGTCGAACCCGGCCCCAAGGTTCAGGCCGAATTTGGTGGTAGACTCGCCCGACGTTCCGTCGTCGAACTTGGCCTTGACGGTATAGATGCCGAAGCCGCCGATCAGGTACGGCCGGATGGTGGTTTCCGCCGAAACCGGGAAATGGAAGGCGACGTTGCCGGTTGCGAAAAACCACCGGTCCTTGCCGGCCGGCAGGCCGCCCGAGGCGTCGAAGTTGTTCTCCATGTAGTTCCCATCGATCTGGAAGCCGATGGCGGAGCTCATGGGCTTGTATTGGAACACGAGGCCCGCATCCCACCCGGTGTTGGTGACGTCGCTATAGTCCCCCAGCGGGATCGACACGCCACCGAATCCGCCGAGGGACGTACCGCTGCCGCTATTGTCGCCCTGTGCGACAGCCGAACCCGTCCCCAGAACCGCGACTACACCGACCACAGCGAACACCCTCATAAGGCGCGTCATATGGCTCTTGCCTCCTTTGCCATCCATTAGAACCCCGTCTGCCTCGTAGCGCATCGCAACATAAGCGGCCAAGCCTCCAAGGGCCTGAAGCGCGAACTGCCCCGCTGGAAGGCGGGGCAGCCCTTGGGGTCACAGGATCTCGGTTGACCCTCAGCTCAGGTGGAAACGAAGTCCGGCCGTGATCGGGATGAATTTGACATCCGAGCCTTCGACGAAGACATCGTGGAACCGGCCTTCAAGGAACAGCCCGAACTTCGGCTGAAGGTCGAAGTCGAACCCCGCGCCTACGTTGAGGCCAAACTTGGTCTCCGATGCGGAGGTGCCATCGGTGTCTTTGGCCTTGACGTTGTAGATCCCGCCGCCGCCGATAAGGTACGGACGAACCTTGGTCTCAGCGGAAGTCGAGAACCAGAAGACGACATTCCCAGTGCCGCTCCAGATCTCGGACTTGTCCGCCAGTGCATCAATCACCTTGGCGCTATCGGAGGCCTTCAACTGCTGGTACATGCCGTCGATCTGAAAGCCGACTGGGCTCGTGGCGGGTTTGTACTGGAAAACGACGGTACCATCCCACCCGGTCTTGAGCGCGTCGCTCGTCGAACCGAGAGGAATCGACGCGCCACCGCCCACACCCAGCGTCATCAGGTTAGTGGTTTCGTGCTGCTGCGCCTGGACCGAGCCAGTCATCAAGGCCGCGGTCACACCCACCAAAGCAATACCCTTCAACAGACCCTTCATAAAGCTGTTGCCTCCTTGGAGAATTTTCCCGCACTTGCAGCCAGGATCGCAGGCTGAAGCCTCATCGGAACTTGCGAGCCGCGCCGTGTGCAAGACGCCTGCCGCTGCTGGAGCGGTCGCAACTCCGCCAAAAGCGCCCCGTTCATCAGGAGCGTTCGCCAACCTGGCTCATCCAACATCCCGCGGCCCGGACAAGCTGTCCCGTGCCGCTGCCGAACGGCGTGCCTGGATCCGCTCCGCGATTCGGATGGCCAGCGCCAATGCGAGCACTGACACAGCCGCCCAGATCACTTCTGGTCGATCGGTGGCAACCGCCAAGGCGGCGAGCCCGAATCCTGCCCAGGCCAGTCGGTGCTTCCAGCGCCTCATCGGTGGAGAAACCTGCCAACCAGTTCGCGTAGATCAGGCGTACTTCGGGCAACTGCATTGACCCGAGCACCCAAACGAATCCCGTCTGCCACACTCAGCCCGTCGAGCTCGTACAGCAGCCTCTTCGTCAACCCCAGGGCCGTGGCGCTTCCGCCGGCGAGCGCCGCGGCGACAGACGCGATGTCGGTATCGAAAGTTTCAGGCAACAGCACTCGGGAGATCAAACCGGCGTGGCGTGCTTCCTCGGCGGTAAGCAAGCGTCCGGTTGCCGCCAGATCGAACGCTAGTTTTTCGCCAACCAGCCGTCGGAGAAGAACCAAGACCATCGCAGGGACGAATCCGCGCTGAACCTCCGGATACCCGAGGCGAGCGTCGGACGATGCGAGCACCAGGTCGCACGCGGTGGCGAGCCCGCAGCCGCCGGCGAGCGCATTGCCCCGTACCGCTGCGATCACCGGCTTGGGCATGCGGCGGAGCGAGAGAAACAGCTCACCCAGTCGAAGGGCATCGGCCTCATTGTCACCGAACGAACGATCTACTGAGCCGAGAAGCTCGGCGAGATCCAGACCGGCGCAGAAGTCCCGACCGGCCCCTCGAATGACGACGACCTGTACGTCGGAATCGAGATCCGCCTGATCCGCTGCCGCGCGCAACGCATCGATCAGCTCGCGACTGAGCGCGTTGCATTTGTCCGGTCGATTGAGCGTCAGGGTCAGCACACCAGCATCCCGTGCGGCGAGCAGGATGTCGGTCAATGGGCGCCTCGTTGGGCTCTTGCTCTCCGGGCCAGCGCGACCGGCACCGGGATCTCCATTCGGAGCAACGCGGTCGAGTAGACCTTGCCCTGAGCGTCCGTCTTGAGCGAGATGGTACCCCCGCCATCGAGGGCGTCGTGCAGCAGGAAGTTGAGGGCGTTGAGGTTGGGAAGCTCGAACCGTTCTACCCGACTCACCATGCCGCGAAAGTGGCGGGCCACTCGCGCGGCGGTGACCTGCCGGACCAGAAGCGGATAGAGATCGGGCTCGAGCGCGATCAAGCCAACGTTGGCCGTATTGCCCTTGTCGCCCGAGCGAGCATGAGCCAGCCAGCGAAGCTGAAGTCCTACCGTTCCCTTTCCTTTCACGGCGCGCGCCTCACGCGGTGAGCAACTCCACCCGGACCTGCGGCTCGATCTCACGGCGGTCGATCAATGCCGGCCAATACGCAATGATCTCCTCGACCGCGGGTCGGCCGCCGGCAAATCCGGTGACGCTGGGGGGGCCGGTCAGGACCAGCGGGGCAATCTCGCGGGTGAACCGCTCCACCGGGGCCTTCTCGCGAGTGCGAACGCCGACACGGAGTTGCACCTCCGGCGCATCCGGGTCGGCCTTGCCTGCGAGCCTGCCGTGGGTGGCGTCGAGCCCCACGAACTCGGTCAGTATTTGCTCGAATTCAAGTCCCAGATCCTTCAATCGGGCCCGTAGCACGCGATCCGCCTCCTTCGCTTTGGCGTACGCGTCCGGCCAAGCGTAGACCAATGTGCCCACGGCCTTGTAGCCATAGAAGTAAGCGATCGAGACCTTGAGCATTCCGGTCCGGGGCGCGCCCTTGACGCCGCTCACTTCGACCCGGTCCTTGCCCCGCTGGCGCAGTCGGATGGTGGTAAAGTCCGCCACGCCGTCCGGCGTGATGTAGCTCCGCGGGTCACCCATCTCATAGACCAGTTGCTCGGTCACCGATGCCACGTTCACCACCCCGCCGGTCCCACGGTGCTTGGTCACGACAAAGCTGCCGTCCTCGGAAGCCTCGACGATCGGAAAGCCGACGCGCTCGAGGCCGCGTACCCGCTGCCAGTCCTTGAGCAGGTTTCCACCGGAACTTTGTGCCCCGCACTCGATGATGTGGCCCGCGACGGTGCCCGCCGCAATACGGTCCCAGTCCTCCGCGCCCCAACCGAACTCGTGGGCAAGCGGCCCCAGCGTGAGTCCCGTGTCGGTCACGCGGCCGGTGATAACGATGTTGGCCCCGCCCCGGAGCGACTCGACGACAGGGGCCATGCCGAGGTAGGCGTTGGCCGATCGAACCAGAGGCCGCACATCGGTCAGAGGACGGCCGGTGTCCAGGTCGCGAAGCTCGTGCCCCCGCGCAAGCAGGTCATCGAGCCGATCGAGGATGTCGTCGCCGGTGACGAGTCCAACCCGGATTTTGCCTTTGAGGCCCAATCGGCGGGCGGCTTCCAACACTGCCTCGGCGCAGGCTCGAGGATTCACACCGCCGGCATTCGACGTGACCCGGATTCCTCTGGCTGCGAGATCCGGGAGAATTCGCTCCATCGCCGGCACGAAATCGCGAGCGTAACCGGCGGCTGGATCGCGGGATTTCTGCTTCTGCATGATGGACATCGTCACTTCGGCCAAGTAGTCCATCATCAAGTAGTCGATCGGTCCATCCCGGACCTGGTGAACCGGCGCTTCGAGCCAGTCCCCCCAGAATCCTTGTCCGGCTGCGATGCGAACGATCCGGCTCATCGGCTCGGCGCGGCGCCGAGGCCGGTTTCCCGAGTCCAGGCTTCGCCGGCGGCGTGCACTATGGCCACACCCAGTGGGTCGAATCCCTGGGGCAAGACGGCCGGCGGCGCAGCAAGCCCAAAGCGGACGGACTGGGATTCACCAGCCTTGAGAGCGAGATGGGCCCGTCGCTGACCGTTGTTCTCGAGCACGGTCGGGGTGTCCCCGTACAGGCGCACGGTCACCTGCGCCTTCCATCCTGCGGAGGGGTTCGGGTTCGCAAAGCCGGGAAAAAGTCGCAGCTCGAGCGCCCAATTGGGATGTTCCGGCAGCCCGGTCTTGAGGCGGCTGACCGCGTAGTTCATCGGCTCCTTGGCAATGACAGCCCCGGTCGAGTCGAACAACGACACCCCGAAATCGGTGAACCGCCCCCACTGCTCCCGATCCATTTGCACATCGACCGCGATGCCTCGAACCCAGGCGGGCGCGCTGACCGGAATGCGGATGACATCGGAGGCCTTGGTGTCGATGAGCTGCGTCCGCTCGCCGCCGACCAAGGCGAAGGCGACATCCGCTTCCGCCGGGCCACCGGAGACATTGGTCAGCTCCACCACGGCGGCGCTGCCGTCCCGGCGTGCATTCAGCCGGAATGGTGACTGCTCGACTCGCATGGCGACGGTCGCCCCGCTGCCCAGTGCGAAGGCGTCAGCCTCGTACACTCCGGGCTGAGCGTCCCGGGCATCCACCTCGAACAGCGCCGCGGCCGTGTCGGCCCCCGCCTCCTGCTCGCGCGGAGGCGGCCGATCGCGGAAGGGGCGACCACCCGGCTCGTACAACGACGCCAGTGCGGTCTCCAGCGGACTCGCGGTCGCCACGCGCAGGACGAACGGGCGCGCGCTGTCGGCCACGAAGAAGGCGCGTCGGGTTCCACCGGACTCGATGCGTCCGGCCGAGACGAGCGTCGCACTTCCCAACGGGTGCGGCACCACTACCGTGTTGACCAACCGGAAGGCCGGCCCGAGTGTCGTGTCGCTGGTCCACCCGCTGACGACGCCACTGTACACTCCCGGTGTCTTGAGAGCGGCGGCACTGTAGCGAACGGTGACTGTGCCCTTCGCTCGGCTCAGCGTGACCGTCCGCGGCGCGTGAAGCCAGGGCGCGCTGGAGCGAAGCGTATAAGTCGTGGACCCCGAAGCACCGGGTCGGGAGACGGCGAATTGCTGGAGAGTATCCCTCGCCGAGGCCAGGCCCTGCTCTCGATACGCAGCGTCGGCTCCGTGTCCCACGGCTTGCACGATCACCTCCGGGAGCTTGTGCCTGCCGGTCAGCCAGCGCCACGCCGACTCGACATCCGGAAGCCCCGAGCCTTCGTCGACGAACGGGAGATCACTCTGGGGACGCGCAGTCACCATGAGCGCCTGCTTGATTGTCCGCGCGTCGGCATCGATGCCGGCCTGCTTGAGGCCGGAGCGGAGCAGAGCGGCGATCCCAGCGACGTGCGGCGATGAGAAGCTGGTGCCCTGCTTAACCTCGCCGCCGGTGTCGTACCGCGGCACGCTGGAGTACGCAAAACCGGGCGCGATCACATCGGGCTTGGCAAGCTCCCCACCGCGCGAGCTGAAGAAGGCGATCAAATCCGACGGGAGTCGGCCGGGAGCCTGTCGCAGGAATGCGCCGGGCACCGTGGCACCTGCGGTGAGCACCAGCCGGGCCGAGCCGGGAAAGCCCATGGTCGAGAGACCCGGTCCGTCGTTGCCGGCGCTGACCGCGAAGACTAGATCGGGATGGACAACGAGGACGGAGTCAACGATCCGGTCGATCTCGGCACCACCCCCGATTTCGTTCCCGACGCCGAAGCTCATGTTGAGGACGAGGGGTACCCGCCGTCGCTCGGCGAATCGAATGGCGTAATCCATCGCCCGCAGCATGCTGCCGGTGACGGAGATGCCGCCCTGCGCGTTGTTAGCGATCTTGAGGCCGAGCAGTTGGGCGCCCGGCGCGACGCCATCGAAGCCGGTCACGCCGTAGAGATCGTGCCCTGCCGCCACGCCGGAGACGAAGGTCCCGTGGTTTCCGGTATCCACGAAGATGTCCAGCGTGGGGCCTGCGGGACCATCGCTGAAGTTGGCGGCGACAGCTACCGGCGGCTGACGCCCCTTGGGTGCCCAGCCGAAAGTTTCGTAGCCCTGCAGGAAGTCGTGAATCGGCTTCTCGTTGGCCAGAGAGCCGTCACCATCGGTATCGGTGAAGAGAACCCAGCCATCGGTCGCGCGGGTAACCACGATCGGCAGAGTATCCCGTACCACTCCGTTGGCATTGAGGTCGGCCGACGGCGCCTCGCCCAGTGGAATTTCGCGCAGCGTGCCGGCGTAATACGGTCCCTGCGCATTGAGAGCGACAACCCGACTGAAGCCGACCAGACGCTTCCCGCCGACCTCAAGCGTGTCGCCCTTGGGCGTGACCCGTTGAAGGGGGACCGAGCCTTCACCCGAGAAATCCCTGAGATCGAGAATTTTTTTGTCGCCGGTGGTGGTGGTGCTGAGGCCGGGAGCGCTGGGATCGATTCCGGTATCGAGAATGCCGATCAATACACCCCGACCGTCAGCCTCGGGGTGCGCCTTCAGAAACGCATCGACCCCGGTCGATCCGAGACCCATCCAGCCCCGCGAATACGCCGCTTCCGGCGGTGCGACCCGGTGGCGCTCGGGTGCCGGAGCAGCCGGGGTTGCGGTATCGGGCTTGAGGGAGGCGTCGGAGCGATTGAGCGGCACCGAATCGATATTCGGCTTGGCCGGCTTCCTCGCGTGAGTCGTAGGATGCGGTTCCGGAGCGGGGCTGGGCGTTGCCGTGTGGCCGCCGCAGGCGAACGTCGCGCCGAGAAGCACGGCAAGGTAAACAGAGCGGCTCATGTCAGGAGCGAGCGACGGCGTCGAGAGGAGGGAGCACAAAGGGACCCAGGTGGGGTCCAGCATAGTTCGCGACGACGCGCAGCAGGAACGCGAGCTGGTCGCGCGTCTCATCCGGCGTGACGATGGCATCGACGAAACCGCGGGCGCCGGCAAACCTGGCGTCGAGCTGATGCTCGTAGTCGGCCCGCATCGTCTCGATGGCCGCCTGCTTGTCGGCGGGGAGGGCCTTGCCCGCAGCCTGCGCTTTCTGAATCTCCGGCCCGTGTACCGCCATCACCGCCGATTCGCCTTCCATCACCCCCATCCGGCCGGTTGGCCAGGAGAGAATGAAGTCCGGATCGAACCCCTGCCCCGCCATGGCGTAGTATCCAGCTCCCGACGCGTGGTTCATGGTGAGCACGAGCTTTGGCACGACGGCGGTGGCCATCGCCTCGACGAAGCGCGCCCCGGCCCGGATGATGCCGGACTGTTCGGCCTCGGGACCAACCATGAACCCGCTCACGTCCTGGATGAATAGAATGGGCAGGCGCTCGCGGCTCGCCGTCTCGATGAAGTAGGCCACTTTCTCGGCGCTTTCCGTGTATACGATCCCCCCGAAGCGGGGCCGCTCGCCGCTGTTGCCCTTGATCACGCCGCGATGATTGGTGATGACCGCCACGGGCCAGCCCTCGATGTGCGCATGGCCGCAGATCATCTCCTTGGCCGAATCCGGCTGGAATTCGTCGAGCAGGCCGCCGTCGAGTAGACAGGCGAGTACCTGATGCATGTCGTACGACATGCGATGATCTTGCGGCAGGAGGTCGTACAGATCGGTTACCGGGCGCGCAGGGGGGCGCGGAGGCACGGTCCGATGACTGACGCCGCCGACCCGCGGCAGACGGGCCACATATTCCCGAATGCGAGTGAGGCAGGTGGCGTCGTCAGCCACCCGATAATGGGCGACGGCGCTGGTCTCGGTGTGCATCCGAGCGCCGCCCAGCGTCTCCGCGTCGATGGTCTGCCCGGTTGCCCCTTTCACCAGATTGGGTCCGCCGAGGCCCATGAAGCTGGTGCCTTCGACCATGAAGATCACGTCCGACAACGCGGGCAGGTACGCGCCGCCGGCCACACAACTGCCCATGACCGCCGCGATCTGGGGCACGTGAAGGTACCGCCGCATGATCGAGTTGTAGTAGAACAGCCGAGCCGCGCCGTATTGTCCCGGAAACACACCGCCTTGATACGGCAGATTGACGCCCGCGCTGTCCACCAGGTACACGATCGGGATCCGCTGCCGCATCGCGACCTCTTGGGCCCGGAGCATCTTCGTGATCGTCTCGGGCCACCACGATCCCGCCTTCACGGTGGCATCGTTCGCCACCACGACCACCTCACGACCTTCGATGGTCCCCACCCCGGTAATTACGCCCGCACCCGGAGCCTGTTGGTCGTAGCGATCGTAGGCGACGAGGAGGCCAAGCTCGAGCCAGGGACCTCCGCGGTCGAGCAAGCGCTCCACCCGCTCCCGCGGCGCCAGCTTCCCCTGTTTGTGCATCCGCGCAATGCGCTCGGGGCCCCCACCCTGGCGGAGACGGTCGGCAAGCTCGCGATACTCCTCACTCAAGGTGCGGAGCCGGCTCGGTTTCTTGGAGGCGGAGGTGGTCACGACAGGTTGGTAGCGGCCCAGCTCCGGATGTAATCGATCAGATCGGAGGTTGGGGTACCCGGCCCGAACAGCCGGCCGATGCCCTTCGTCTGAAGCGCTTCGGCATCCTCGCGTGGAATGATGCCGCCGCCGGTCACGAGAATGTCGCTCCGTCCCTGATCGACCAGGAGCTGCCGGACCCGGGGGAACAGGGTCATGTGCGCACCGGAGAGAATGGAGAGGCCGACCACGTCCACGTCTTCCTGGACCGCGGCGGCGGCGATCATCTCGGGCGTCTGATGCAGCCCGGTGTAGATCACTTCCATTCCGGCATCACGTAACGCCGCCGCGACCACCTTGGCGCCGCGATCGTGGCCGTCGAGGCCGGGCTTGGCAACCAGCACCCGGATCGGGCGCGCCGGCGCCTGCCGAACGGGGCTCGCCATCAGCGAAACCTCAGCAGGCCGGCGAGGTCATGGATCTCGCGCGCCGCGGCCGCCTCGTAGACCACGTTCACATCTACCTCCTGCCGCAGGGCCTCTTCGATCGCATCGTCCACCACGTCGAGCACCGGCACCGCGCCACCTTGGGGGCGACATTCCTTCTCGGTGAGAGCAAGTCTCCCCGTCTCCGGACAACGGAAGCCGGGAGCGCTCGCATCGCCGCTCACCAGCAGCGCCCGAACCTGTCCGCGGGACAGCGCCAGGAGCGTCGGAGCCAGCCCATTCACGGCCCAGCCGGAGCCCTGCCGCTCGCGCAGCTCGCCCGCCAGCGCGCGCTCGGACGTGCGTTCCCACGCTTCGCGGACGGCGAGGGTGGCGGCGTGAACGGCAGCCGTGGTCACCTCTTTGGGATTGAGCTTGGCGGTTCCCAGCAAGCGTTCCGTCAAATAGGAATGGAGGAAAGGCCGCACGCTCCCCGCTTCCGGGCCAGGCCCCGCGAGGACGATCCCGTGCGCCGGCTGGCGCCGGTCGCGGGCAAACAGCTCGCGAGCGATGGCCTCGAAGTGACGCTGCTTTTCCTCACGGATCCGGTTGTGGTAGTTGTGCTCGCCCCAACCAGGACCGTTCCGATCGCCACGAAAGCGTCCGCCCCGGGTCGAATCGGCCCGCAGGCTCGGAAGCTCGTTGGCACGGTACGCCGTGACCTCGAAGAAGCGCGCGCTGGTCCGGTCGAGCACTACCGTCAGAATGCGGCCGAACTCGTCTTCGATGGCCGCGAGCTCACGGATCAACGGCGTGCCGTCCACCGCGAGCCGAGACCGGTGGACCAGCGGCATCGGGATCACCTCGAACAACCCGATCCCCTCCGAGGCGAAGACAGCGAGGCCCTGCGCCGCCGGCAGGTTCGCCGGCGTGCGAAGATGCTCGATCACCCGGTCGATGTCGCGCTCCGCCGCTTCCTGGGCAGCGCGGTCGCGGACCAGTTGCGTGAGGGCGGTTTTCACCAGCCGGACCCGATTCTTGAGCTTGATGAGATACTTCCCGCGGGAACGGTCACGCGGCTCGAGCTTGAGGTAGCAGGACACGACGGGATGTCCCGCCGGACGGGTTCGGGTGAGGCGTTCGAGTTGCAGCCGGACGGCAGGGGCCGCCCTCAGATCCGGACGAGGGGGGGCGAAGCGGCGGCGAACGGCTGCGGCGCCGCCGAGGTCAGAAGAAGACCGGCTCACGGTAGCTCCCATATATCTCTTCCAGCACATGCCGGATTTCGTAGAGCGTGCAGTACGCTCGGGCACAGTCCAGCATGGCAGGGATGACGTTGCGATCCTCGGCGGCCGCGGCTCGCAGGGCCACCAGTCGCTGGGCGACGAGCGATGCGTCGCGCCTCGCGCGAACGTCGGCGAGCCGGCGGCGCTGGGTACGCTCCGCATCATCGCCGACGCGGAGAATCTCGACCGGCGCTTCGGCTTCCTCGAGGAAGTCGTTCACGCCGACGACCAACCGATGGTGCTGCTCCACTTCCGCCTGGAACCGAGCCGAGGCGCGCGCGATCTGGCGTTGGAACCAGCCGGACTCGATGGCCCGCACGACCCCGCCCTGCGCCTCGATCTCGGCGAACAGCCCTTCCGCTTCTCGCTCGAGCCCATCGGTGAGGGCCTCGACGAAATACGAGCCGCCCAGGGGATCGGCGACGTTGGCGACGCCCGTCTCGTACGCGAGAATCTGCTGCGTGCGAAGCGCAATTCGCACCGATTCCTCGGTCGGCAGCGCAAGCGTCTCATCGAGAGCGTTGGTGTGAAGGGATTGGGTCCCTCCCAGAACTGCAGCCAGCGCCTGGTAGGCAACCCGCACGATATTGTTGTGCGGTTGCGGCGCCGTGAGGGTGACGCCCGCGGTTTGACAGTGAAACCGCATCTTCCAGCTGCGAGGGTCCCGGGCCCCGTAACGGTCGCGCATCGCACGCGCCCAGATGCGACGAGCAGCCCGGAGCTTGGCGATCTCCTCGAAGAAATCGCTGTGAACGTCCCAGAAGAATGAAAGCTGGGGAGCGAAGCGGTCCACCTGGAGGCCGCGGGCCATGCCGTGCTCCACATAGCAGAAGCCGTTGGCCAGAGTAAACGCGAGCTCCTGCGCCGCGGTGGCCCCCGCCTCACGGATGTGGTACCCCGAGATCGATATCGTGTTCCATTTGGGCGTGTGCTCCGCGGCCCATTCGAACAGGTCCACGATGATCTTGAGCGCGGGCTCCGCCGGATAGATCCAGGCGTGCTGCGCCATGTACTCCTTGAGAATGTCGTTCTGGATGGTGCCCCGGAGCCGGTCGATGGGCACGCCCTGCCGCTCGGCGGCCGCGACATAGAAACAGAAGAGAATCGCCGCGGGACCGTTGATGGTCATCGAGGTGGAGACCTGGTCGAGAGGAATACCGTCGAACAGCGTCTCCATGTCCGCCAGACTCGAGATCGCGACCCCACACTTGCCGACCTCCCCCTCGGAACGGGGGTGATCGGAGTCGTAGCCCATGAGCGTGGGAAAATCAAAGGCGACCGACAGTCCGGTCTGCCCGCGCGACAAGAGGAACTTGTACCGCTCGTTGGTATCCTCGGCGGTACCGAACCCGGCGAACTGGCGCATGGTCCAGAGCCGGCCGCGGTACATAGTCTCGTGAATGCCGCGCGTGAAGGGAAATTCTCCGGGGAGGCTCAGCCGCTTGGCCTCGTCGGCCGGGATGTCCGGCGCGGAGTAGACCGGCTCGAGCGCGCGACCGGAAACCGTCGTGAACTCCGCATCGTCCCGGACTGGCAGTCGCGACACCCGCTCGCGCCAGGCGCGCAGCTCCGCCCGCAGCTGCTCGAGCTCCCGCTCTTGCTGGGCGAGCCGAGCGCTCAAGGTCTGTTTGTCTGCGTCGAGGTTCGAGGCGGTCATACCTGCTCACCCTGGCGCAATTCGTCCAGGATCTCGGCCGCGAGCTCGTAGGGACTGAGGCGACCATCGGCCACTTCGTCCAGGCGCCCGCGGACCAGCTGCTCCGCTGGAGTTTCGTGCCAGAGCCAGCGCCGGGTGGCACGGTCCACTACCTCGCGGGTGCGCTCGAACATTCGCTGTCGGCGGCGTTGCGCGAGCTCGCCGGTAGCAACGAGCCACTCGCAATGGCGGTCGAGCGCCGCGACCAGCTCGGCGATGCCTTCTCCCTTGGACGCGGCGGCCAGAAGCACCGGATGGTCCCAGAGCGGCGGCCCGGTCCGAGCCGGCTCGCTTGGTTGGCGTCCGCCCGCGCGTCCATGGTGGGCCGGGACGTGCCTGTAGGCGTTCCCCCGACGAATCCCCAACGTCACTTCGATCTCCTGGCGAAGCTTCTCGGCACCGGGCCGATCCGCCTTGTTGACGACGAAGATGTCAGCCGCTTCCATCACACCCGACTTGAGCGTCTGAATGGCATCCCCCGATTCAGGGACCAGCAGCAGCACGGTCGAATCCGCCATCCGCGCCACGTCGAGCTCGGATTGGCCGACGCCGACGGTCTCTACCAGAATGCGCGCGAAGCCCGCGGCGTCGAGCAAGTCACAGACCTCGCGGGTCGTGGTGGCCAGGCCGCCGAGCGAGCCACGGCTCGCCATGGAGCGAATGAAGACACCGGGATCGAGAGCGACGGACTCCATGCGGATCCGGTCACCCAGCAGGGCCCCGCCGCTGAAGGGACTGGTAGGATCAACCGCCACCACGGCGACGGCGAGACCGCCTTCGCGGTAGGCTGCGACGAGGCGCTCGGTCAGCGTCGACTTGCCGGCGCCAGGAGGTCCGGTGATTCCGATTCGGCGCGCGCGGCCGAGGTGGGGATGCACCCCCGCCAGCAGCTGCTCGAACCCCGGCCGAGCGTTCTCCACCTCCGAGATCGCCCGTGCCACAGCCGCGGTCCGGCCGGCGAGGAGATCCCCGAGCAGGCGGTCGGAGGTCATGGTTGAAAAGTCGCCTGGCCTCCCGGGAGAGGCAAGCTTATTCGATGCCCTGCTGCGCGCTCTCACGCCGCTGCGCCAGAGCCCTGATGAGGATGAGGACGAGGATCGCAACGGCCACGGCGCCGAGGAACAGAAACTCGAGTCGCTTGACGTGGCCCAGCAGCGCCTCCGCCCCATCGCCGACGAGATATCCGAGTCCCACAAAGAAACTGGCGCTGAGAGCGCACCCAATGGCGTCCACCACGACGAATCGATAGGCCGGCAAACCATGTAGACCCCAGAACAGCATGCTCGCGTTCTTGGTCCCGTAAATGAACCGCGCAATCACGATCTGCCATACACCGACCCGGCGGGCGATTTGCTCGATCCGGGGACCGACCCGGCGGTAGAAGCCCGCGTTCTGCAACCGGGCGGTGTTGAGCCGGCCGATGGTGTACCAAATGCAGTCCGCGGCAAAGGCGCCCGTGGCCGCCGCCGCGATCGCGATCGTCAGAGGGAAATACCCGCGGTGGGAAACGACCCCACCGAGAACCATGGTGAGGTCGCCCTCGAGCCCCGATCCTAGGAAGACCGCGGCCAGTCCAAAGCGGATGATGAGGTGCTGGAGGTCCATCGAATGACTCGATCTCAGCCGCTCCGACCGCGTGTGCGGTCGAGCGCTTCGTCGATGGTGTCGACAAGGTTGTCGTGACCCAGCACATCGACCAGCCCGGCGCGATCGAGCGCGACCATGGGTTGGGCGTGCACCCCAACGAGGATGACCTCGGTGCCGCCCGACCGAAACCGGCGGATCATGTCCTTGAGCGCGTGCAGCCCCGTGGAATCGATTGCGTTCACGTTGCGCATGATCAGCACCAGTGCGCGGGGCCGGCCGGCCACGGTGGCAAGAGTCTCCTTGAACTTTTCGGCGGCGCCGAAGAAGAAGGGCCCGTCGATCGCGTAGATTTGCACGCCGGACGGGATCTCGCGACCCGGCTTGGCATACAACGGAGAATCCACCGCAGTCTCCTCCGCAAACTCCCGGGTGATTGCGCTCACGTTGGTGACCTCCGACATCCGCTTCATGAAAAGGAACGCCGCTGCCACCAGCCCGACTTCCACGGCAGCCGTGAGGTCCACCAAGACAGTCAGAAAAAACGTGAGCAGCATGACGATGACGTCGCTCCTGGGGGCACGCAGCTCCGATACAAACGTTTGCCAGTCGGCCATGTGATAGCTGACCACAACCAGGATCGCCGCCAGGGTGGCCATAGGAATCAGTGCTGCCCAGCGTCCGAAGACGGCCGTGATCAACAGCAGCGTGACCGCGTGAACCATCCCCGCGACCGGCGTGCGCCCGCCGTTTCGCACGTTCGTGGCGGTCCGAGCGATGGCCCCGGTCGCGGGGATCCCGCCGAAGATGGGCGACGCTACATTGGCCACCCCTTGTGCCACCAACTCCATATTGGATCGGTGATGGCCGCCGATCATGCCGTCCGCCACCACGGCCGACAGCAGCGACTCGATAGCGCCGAGGAGCGCGATCGTGATGGCCGGCTGAACCAGTTGGCGGCCGGTTTCCCAGGTCACCTCGGGAAGATGAGGAACCGGCAGGCCGCCGCTGATGGCCCCGAAGCGCGCTCCGATAGTCTCGACGTCCAGGTGAAACACCTGCACAGCCGCCGTCGTGATCAGGAGCGCCACGAACGGGCCCGGGATCCGGCGGCTCAAGCGGGGCCACAGTTGGATAATGAGCACCGCGGCCAGCGCGGTTCCCAGGGCAGCCGGATTGAAGCTGCCAAGGTGCTGGCCAAGGCTCCGCCACTTCTCGACGAACTCGGCCGGTACCGGGCCCATCTCGAGACCCAGTAAGTCCTTGATCTGACCCGAGAAGATGACGACGGCGATGCCCGCCGTGAAGCCGGTGGTGACCGGGAACGGAATGAACTTGATCGCCCCACCGAGACCCGCGAGCCCGAGTGCGATCAGTATGAGCCCCGCCATCACCGTCGCGATGGTGAGCCCTTCAATACCGTATCGCTGAACGATTCCGTAGACGATGACAACGAACGCACCGGTGGGACCCCCGATTTGAACGCGGGAACCGCCGAGGCTGGAGATGATGAAGCCGGCAATGATAGCAGTGTAGAGGCCGGCCTGCGGCGTGACGCCACTTGCGATCGCGAACGCAATCGCGAGCGGGAGCGCCACCACACCGACGATCACCCCGGCAAGGAGATCGTTGGCGAACTGCTGGCGGGTGTAGTCCTTGAGCGTCGTGACGAGCTTGGGAACGAGCATCGTCTTTCCAGGGGTGGAGTTTCGACCGAGTTGCTGAGCGACAAAGGCTGGAATTTACAGGACGCGGCCGCGTCGTCACCCGAGCGTGGATGGGATGCCGAACAGACGGAGATCGGAGCCCCCCGTCCGGGACAAGTTGGCGCAGGGGGGCCGTCGTCCTGCGCCAGAAAGTCCCAGCCTGTTTAGATTTGGTCCGCTCGGTAGCCCTAACTCAAGTCTGGGTGATGCCGGTCAACTTGGCCCCAGTGGCCGCCTTCTTGCCCAAGCCGGCCTCGTCCACAGGGCTACTTTTCTGAGCAGAAGGGCAGCGACCTGATGCGCATAGCGCTGGTTACCGAGTTCTACTATCCCCACCTGGGCGGCGTCACCGAGCACGTCCACAACCTCGCAAAGGTGTACAACGCCGCCGGGCATCCGACCATCGTCGTCACGTCGAACATGCGGATGCCCAAGGGAACACCGGACGCTCACGAATACGAGAGGGACGACCCATTCGTCCGGCGGGTCGGGACCAGCCGGATCATTTATAGCAGCGGGTCGTTCGCTCGCATTACCAGCGGATGGAGGCTCCGGCGCCGGCTGAGGGATCTTTTCCGGCGAGAGCGGATAGACGTCGTGCACGTCCACGGGGGACTGGCACCGACGTTCGGGATCATCGCCCCTCTCGCGGCCAAGGATGCGGGCATCCCGGTGGTGGCGACGTTTCATTCCTGGTTCGCCAGATCCCTCGCCCTGCGCTTCTGGCGCAGCGAGGCGAAATGGTTCCTCAGGCACCACGCCGCGAATATCGCGGTCAGCCAACCGGTGGTCGAGGCGCATGCGCGCTACGTGGACGCCGATTGGGAGATCATCCCCAACGGCGTGGACACCGTCTTCTTCCAACCCAATGGACGCACGCCGGTTGCTCCGGAGGTTCAGGATCCGAGGCTGCTCTTCCTCGGCCGGTTGGATCCGCGCAACGGGTTGGAGACGGTATTGCGCGCGATGCCCGCCGTGCTGGAACGCTTTCCCAACACCACGCTTACGATTGCGGGGGACGGACCCCTGCGCCCGCTCTACGAACGCCTCGCCAAGCCGGTTGCTGAGCATGTGCGGTTCCTGGGCCGGGTAAACGGGAACCGACCAGAAGTGTATGGGAGCTCCGATCTGTATCTGTGCCCCACCACCAAGGCATCCTTCGGCATCACGCTGCTCGAGGCGATGGCGTGCGGCACCCCGCTCGTCGTCTCCGACATCACCGGGTTTCGCGAGCTGGTGGCGCGAGACACCGAAGCGCTGCTGGTAGACAAGGACGATGCATCCGCCTGGGGGCAGGCGACGATCGATCTCCTGGCCGATCCTGACCGTCGAGCGACAATGCGGGCCGCGGGCTTGGCCAAGGCTCAAACGTTCGCATGGCCCCGCGTCGCCGAGCAGGTCTTTGGCGTCTATCAGCGAGTTACGAAATGATGGTAACGGCGCTCGCGGCCGGGTTGGCGGGAGCCGCGGGCCTGCTCACGTATGGCGCCCTCGAGCCTACCAACGGGCTGTTTGGGCCGGTGACGAGTCGAGGGCCGAGGGGGCGCTCGGTTTACCTCACCTTTGACGACGGCCCTAACGAGGGCGCGACGCCCGCCATACTCGATACGCTGTCGGAGACCAGTGTGCCGGCCGCCTTTTTTTTGGTGGGCAGCCACGTCGGCCGCTTCCCCGAGCTCACTCGCCGCATCGCCGCCGCAGGCCACGCGATCGGCAATCATACCCAGACCCACGTGAAGCTGCACCGGATGGGGCCGCGACGGATCGAACAGGAGCTCCGCTCCGCGCACC
>Ga0105239_10002538_pt1 | contig 23153 bp, 19 predicted proteins | sample KBSC44metaG_FD_92761 | JGI IMG/M metagenome (GOLD analysis project Ga0105239, IMG submission 92761) | Corn rhizosphere microbial communities from Kellogg Biological Station, Michigan, USA - KBS C4-4 metaG | ecosystem: Host-associated > Plants > Roots > Rhizosphere > Soil | place: Michigan, USA... | reverse complement strand
TGCCGACGTACGACCACGGCCGGTGTCGGAGGAGGCCGAGCGCGCGGATCTGCGCGGTCAGCTCGCCGTACCCGCCGCGGCTCTCGGCGCTCGAAGGGCTGGAGGTGAGGTGCTCGGACGTGGCGGACTCCTGGACGGTTCCGGTGGATCCGGCCGGCACGGTGTCACCGTGAGAGACGGCCACGATCGTGGTCCCCTCTCGGTCGGTCCCCGCGTGAGGGGCGAACTCGGAGGAGTCGACCGGACCGGGCGGACCCGAGTGTGAAGCGCGCGGAAGAGGTGTGCGTGGCCACGGCCACCGCCTTCGGTCGCTGCGGCGGTCAGACTCAGTAGACCGGCCGGGCCGTGGTCCGGGGCCCTGGTGTGTGACCTGATGCTCGCAGGTCCCACCACCATACGCGCCATCGCCACATGGGGTCTGGTGGCCGATGCCTGCAGGGTCGAGTCGCGGCGGGCATGGCCGATCCTCCTGCGGGTACTGCCCGGGCAGCGCTGCCGGGCACGCCGGCGAGGCGACGTCGAGGAGGGATCATGCGGCTACCGAGACCTCGGGGGCCTCTCAGTGCACACGTGCTCCGCATGCTCGAGGCCGGATCGCCCACGGACACCGGGATCGAGTGCCGTGCCGAGGTGATCCGGGACGCGGACGTGCAGCTCACACTCTGGGTTCTCTACGAGCTGGCCTATCGCGGCTTCGACCACGTTCCCGACAGCCTCGAGTGGGATCCTGACCTGCTGCGGCTGCGAGGCCGGCTGGAAGTCCTGTTCGAGGACGAGCTCCGGCGCTCGGTGCGTGGCCTGGTGGACTCCGTGCGCGACGTCGCCGACGCGGCCGAGCAGGTCCTGGCGATGGTGGCGCGCACGGACGGCGTGAGCCTGTCGACGTTCCTGCGGCGCGAGGCCACCCGCGACCAGGTGCTGGAGTACCTCCGGGAGCGGAGCGTGCAACAGCTCAAGGAGTCCGATCCGCAGTCGTTCCTCCTCCCGCGGATCGCCGGCGCGGCCAAGGTCGCCCTGGCCGAGATCCAGTACGACGAGTACGGCGCGGGTGACCCTGCGCTTCTGCACCAGGAGCTGTACGCCCGGGCCCTGGCGGCGGCAGGCCTGGATCCCACCTACGGCGCGTACGTCGACGAGGTCTCGGCGGTCTCGCTCGCCTCGGCCAACGTCATGTCCCTGTTCTGCCTGAACCGCCGCCTCCGGGGGGCTGCGCTGGGGCACTTCGCGGCCTTCGAGGCGTCCAGCTCCGTGCCGTCGCGCCGGGTGGTGGCCGGCATCGAGCGGGTGGGGCTCGCCGCGGAGGTGTCCGCCTACTTCGACGAGCATGTGGAGGCCGATGCGGTGCATGAGCAGATCGCCGCGCGCGACGTGTGCGGGACCTGGGTGGCCGAGCACCCCGACCTGCGTGACGACGTCCTGATGGGAGCCGCGGCAGCCCTCCACCTCGATGCCCTCTCGGCCGAGGACCTGATGTCCCGATGGCAGACGACGGAGGTCGAGGGGATGGGGGAGGCCTCGTGAGCGACGCACGGGTACGAGTGTGCCCCGAGGGCCCGATCCTGCTCCGGGGAGCGCGCAGCGTGGTGGACGAGCAGGGTGTCGAGCACGTGCCCGCGCGGCCCGTGGTGGCGATCTGCGGATGCGGCAAGTCCGCTCGCAAGCCATGGTGCGACAGCACGCACAAGTCGGTGCCCGGGACGTCGCCGGTGACGTCCTCGTGACGTGGCCGAGGTGAGGACGACCTCCTTCGGAGGCCTGACCATCGCTCACGACGAGCGGGTGCTGACTCCGAGGACATGGACCCTCCATCAGTCGCGGTGGGCCCTGGAGCTCCTCGACGGGCTCCCGGACGGTCCGGTCCTGGAGCTCTGCTCGGGGGCCGGCCAGATCGGGCTGGTCGTCGCCGCGGGGACGACGCGCCACCTGGTGTGCGTCGACGTCGATCCCGTCGCGGCCCGGTACACGCAGAGCAACGCGGTCCTGGCCGGCGTCGACGATCGGGTCGAGATGCGCGTCCGACCGTTGCAACGCGCGCTCGACGCCGACGAGAGGTTCCCGCTGATCCTCGCGGACCCGCCCTGGGTGAGTCGCGAGTACGTCGGGCGGTTCCCAGAGGATCCGGTCACGGCCATCGACGGCGGTCCGGGCGGCGGCCTCGACGTGGCGCGGGAGTGTCTGCGTGTCATCGGCGAGCACCTGGCCGCGAACGGGCGCGCCCTGGTGCAGCTCGGGTCCGTGGACCAGGCCGGGGCCCTCGCGGCCGAGATCGACGACGCGGGTCTTCGCGTGATGGAGGTCCGGACCTTCGACGATCGGGGCGTCCTGGTGCTCCTCGCGCGCTGAGCCCGTCAGTCCAGCATCCGTCCGCGACGGTCTACCGGGGGGGTGCGATGGTGCTGGCCGGCCCCAGGGGACGGGTCGCAGGTCCTTCGAGCACCTCGCCCTCGGGGCTGAACCGGGAGCCGTGGAGCGGGCAGTCCCAGGACCGCTCGGCGTCGTTCCAGGCCAACGTGCCCCCCAGGTGGGTGCAGACCGCGCGGACGGAGCAGAGGCGTCCCCCCACGAGCGCTCGACCCTCGGGCACCATGCCTCGGCGACCCACGACGCCCTCGCCCTCGGCCGGCTCACCGGGACTGCGGAGCTCGGCCCGGGCCAGGCCGGCGACCAGACGAACCCCGACCTCGGCGTTGAGCCGGGCGATCTCGAGGGCGCCGCTCGGCCGGGTGACGCGGCGAGACACCGGCCTCTGCCAGGACGGCATCTGGTCGTGGATCTGCGCGGCGAGTGACAGGGCCGCAGCGACCCCGTTGGTCAGACCCCACTTCCCGTAGCCGGTGGCGACGTAGACGTGGCCACGACCCCGTGGCAGGGCACCGACGAAGGGGAGACCGTCGTGGGAGGTGTAGTCCTGGGCCGACCACGCATGCGTCTCCTCGGCTCCGGGGAACCACTCGGCGGTCCAGTCGCGCAGCGCCTGCAGGTGGGCCGCCTCGGAGCCGGTCCGTCCGACGACGTGACCGGCTCCGCCCACGAGGAGCCGTGGCCCGTCCGCGGTCGGCACGTCACGGACCGAACGGGTCGTCGCCCCAGCGGACAACGTCATCAGCTCCGGCGGCGCGGGATGCCGGAAGGCGAGCGCATAGGAGCGTTGCGGCTCGACCTTGGCGAAGTACAGGCCGCGGTCGAGGATCGGCGTCCCCGTGGCCAGGACCACGTTGGTGGCCACGACCCCGCTGCCGTCGGAGAGCCGGACCCGGCTCGGGTCCGTGAGTCCCACGCCGACGACACGGAGGCCGGTGACCACCGTCCCACCCTCCCGTTGCAGCTCACGGACCAGCGCGTCCAGCACCGCCATGGCGTCGAGCTGTGCCTGTCCCGGGAGCACCGTGCCGCCGAAATGCGGGAAGGGGACCCCGAGCTCCTCCTGCCACCGGACGTCCAGCCCGAGGTGGCGAGCGGCCTCGTGCTCGGCGCGGGCGGCGTCCAGCCACCGCTCGTCCGCGGCGTACGTGACGGCATCGCGGCGCTCGAACGGGACGCCGTGGTCCTCACAGAAGCGCAGCAGCCAGGCCTGCCCTTCGCGGTTGGCGTCGAGGTAGGCACGGGCGACGCGATCGCTCTGGCGTTCGAGGATGTGGGACAGGCGGGTCCCCTGCAGGAGCGAGACCTTCCCGGTGGTGTTCCCCGTGGTGACGGCGCCGACGTCGCGTGCCTCGACCACCGCGACGGATCTGCCCGCGCGAGCGAGCAGCAGCCCCGTGACCAGGCCGGTCAGCCCCGCGCCGACGACGAGGTCGTCGTAGGCGTCGGCCAGCGACTGGTCGGTGTCGATCGGCGCACGGTCGCGCCACAAGGACGTCGTGGAGGTCATGGCCGCCCGTACCCAGGGTTGGGTCCCGTCACGCCCGACCATCCGCCGTGGCCCGCAGCCGGTCGGTCAGGTCGGCCCGCGCCCACGCCGGAGGGCGCGCCCGGGGCGGGCACCGGTGGGCTCTCCGTCGCGGAGGGCGAGGACGCCGTTGACGAGCACGTCGCGGACTCCGACCGAGAGCTGATGGGGCTCGGCGAAGGTGGCCCGGTCGGCGACCCGCTCCGGGTCCAGGACGACGAGGTCGGCGGCATGCCCCGGCTCGAGCACGCCGCGGTCGGTGAGGCCGAACGTCGACGCGGGAAGCGACGTCATCCGCCGGATCGCCTCCGGCAGCGTCAGGACACCGAGCTCGCGGGTGTAGTGGCCGAGCACGCGGGCGAAGGAGCCGTAGGCGCGGGGGTGGGTGGGGGAGTCCAGGCTGCGCCCGACCGGGGCGATCGACGCGGCGTCGGAGCAGACCCCGACCCACGGGACGGCCAGCTGCATCCGCAGGTTGTCCTCACTCATGGAGTGGAACGCCGTGAACACCGAGGTGCGCTCGGCGGCGATCACGTCGAGCGCCGTGTCCACGGGGTCCTGACCGCGCGCGGCCGCGATCTCGGCGAGCGTGTGGCCCTGCCAGCGCGCGTTGTCGGGGTGACGGAGGCGGAGCAGCAGGACGTCGCCGGCGTTCGGGGTGTCGCCGTACCTCCCGAGGGCGACCATGTCCGCACGGATCTGCCGGCGTACGACGGGATCGCCGAGCCGGTCGTACAAGGCCTCGGCGCCGCCCTCGTGCCAACGGCCCGGGATCGTCGACGAGAGTCCCGTGCCGCTGCGGGTGTAGGGATAGACATCGGCGCCGATCGGAACCCCCTGGTCGCGTGCGTCCTGGAGCCTGACCAGGGCCTGCTCCATCAACGGCCACTGGGGCTGACCGGCCGCCTTCAGGTGCCACATCTCGCCGTGCACGCCCGAGCTGCGGACGATCTCCAGCAGCTCGTCGATCGCCGCGAGCAGGCCGGCTCCCTCGTCGCGGACGTGGGAGGCGTAGGTGCCGCCGTACCGGCCCGCGACCCGGCAGAGCGCGACCAGCTCGTCGGTGCCGGCGTAGCTCCCGGGCGCGTAGATCAGGGATGAGCCGATGCCGAGCGCCCCGTCGGCCATCTCCTCGGCCACCACCTCGCGCATGGTGTCGAGCTCGGCCTCGTCGGCCGGGCGGTCGTCGTAGCCGACGCCGAGGACGCGCATGGTCTCGGCGCCGATCAGGGAGGCGACGTTCTGCGTGCAGCCGGACCGCTCGACGGTGGCGAGGTACTCCGAGAGGCGGCTCCAGGTCACCTCGACGCCGTACGTCGCGGCCTCGCGCTCCAGGTCGGCGCGGCCGGCGTCCGGGACCGGCCCCATCGACTCGCCCTCGCCGAAGATCTGCGTGGTCACGCCCTGGACCAGCTCGCCCAGCGAGGTGCCGTCCTCGAGGACCGAGAGGTAGGAGTGCGACAGGGGGTTGATGAAGCCCGGGCACACCACGAGCCCGGTGGCGTCCACCACCGTCGCCGCAGGCTCGTCGGGTGCGAGGTCGCCGACGGCCGCCACCCGGTCGCCGGCCACCGCGACGTCGGTGGCGCGCGCCTGGCCGCCGCGTCCGTCGTGGACGAGCCCGCCGCGGACGATCACGTCGTACATGGGGTCCTTTCGTCGAGTCCCCGGCCGGCGCGCGCGTGCTCACGCGCCCGCTCGAGGAAGGTGGTGAAGAGCCGGAGCTGGGCCGGGTCGGTCGCGTGGAGGTCCTCCGGGTGGTACTGCACCGCGACCAGCCAGCGGTCGTCGCCGGCCCACTCGATCGCCTCGACGCAGCCGTCCTCGGCCCAGCCGGTCGCGACGAGCCCGTCGCCGAGCCGGCCGATCGCCTGGTGGTGAGCGGAGTTCACCCGCAGGTGGGTGCTCCCCGCGACGGCGTGCAGGCGGGATCCCTCGAGCACCCGGAGCTCGTGGGCAAGCACGGTCCGGTCCGGCGACCCGCGATGGTCCAGCGGACGGTGGGGCAGGTCCTGCACGAGCGTCCCGCCGAGCGCGACGTTCACGACCTGGAGGCCGCGGCAGACGCCGAGCACCGGGACACCTCGCTCGAGGCAGCCGGAGAGGACGGCGTACTCGAGCGCGTCGCGCGCCTCGTCGATCACGGTGGCCGGATGGACCGGCTCGCCCCAGCGCGACGGGTGGGGGTCGGGACCGCCCGGCAGGACCAGGCCGCCGAGTCCCTCGAAGAACGCGTCGTCCAGCGGTCGGGAGTCGAGCGCGGAGACCAGCCGGAGGGACGCGCCCGCCCCGGCGAGCGTCTCGAGAATGGCTCCGCGTACGCCGAGCTGGCCCGGGTTGTGCGGGAGGTCGTAGCCCAAGGTGACGGCGACCGTGGGTCTCATCGGCGCTCCGGCGCCGGACGAGGAGGCCGGAGGTCGCTCATCACCCGCAGCCCGGGCTCGGCGTGCCGGACGCTGCCGATCGTGTTCACGAGGGCGGCGGCGGTCGCGAGGTCGCCGTGCAGGCCTCCGGGGACGGAGAGGTGGAGGTCCGGGTCGCCGATGAGCCTGATGTCGTCCTGGGACGGCCCGATCCCCACGGCCATCTGCAGCTGCAGGTGGACCCGCTCCTCGCCGTCGACGCGGACCACGGCGACCTGGTCGATGCCCGCGATCCGGCCCGGCTCGATCGTGCCGAACGCCGAGGCCGTGGGCGTCCGGGCCACCACCGGCTCGATGGTCTCGGTGGTGTCGGAGGCGTCCCAGCCGAGTGCCGCGGCGACGGCCTGCGCCGACTCGGTCAGCCCGACGTGACCCATCGAGCCGGCCGCGACCCGCCGTGCGAACTCGTCGGTGGTGATGCCCGCGCCGACCTTGGCCTGGAGCGGCTCGCGTCTCCGGCCTGCGTCCTGGACGCGGAGGACGCGCACCGCGTCCACGCGCTTCGTGGCGCCCGAGAGCACGACCGGGAGGTAGTCCATCGCGAAGCCCGGGTTCACGCCGGTGCCGACGATCGAGACCCCGGCCCCCCGGGCCGCGTCGTCGAGCCGCGACGCCGCTTCGGGGGACTGCACCCACGGGTAGGAGAGCTCCTCGCACGAGGAGACCACGTGGGCCCCCGCCTCGACGGCGGCGAGCAGCTCCGGCAGGCACCGCTCCAGCGAGGAGGACGTCGTGTGCGTGACCACGAGGTCACCCGCCGCGACGTCGAGCGAGGCGTCGCCGAGGCTCTCGACGACGGTCACCCGGGGGGCCTCGGCGTCCAGGAGCTCACCGATCGCGGTCCCGACCAGATCGGGACTGATGTCGCACACCGCGACCAGGTCCAGGTCCGATCGGCGGAGCACGAGCCGGACGACCTCGCGTCCGATCGCGCCCAGACCGACGTGTGCGACCCGCACGGCCGTTGCCGTCATGTGTCCTCGTCCTCCGTGTGGTGTCGTCCGGCCCGGGTGCCCTGCTCCGGGCGGTCCTCGGGGCTCGCGCCGTACGGCCGCACCCACTGGTCGGCGATCGAGCCGTAGCGCTCCATGCGGTCGTTGCCCGCGGCCCCGAGCCGGCGCGCGACATCCGTGGCCAGGGTCTCGACGAGCGCCACCGTCGGCGTCAGGCTCTCGAACGGCGAGGGCCCGTCCACCTGGGCGGGCAGCACCGCGTCGGCGAGGTCGGCGATCGGCGAGAGCCACGGGTCGGTGAGCAGCACCAGCCGGGCCCCGCGATCGCGCGCGAGCCGGGCGAACTCGAACGTGTCGAGCTCATAGCGCCGGAAGTCGAACAGGACCGCCGTGTCCCGCCGCGAGAGCTCGGCGAGCGCGGCCGCCCGTTCCGCGGCCAGCGACGGCACGTGGTGGACGCCGTCTCGGAACGGCCGCAGGAGGGAGGTGAGCATGGCGGCGAGCAGGTGGCTGGTCCAGCCGCCGGTGACCAGCACCCGGTGTCGCTCGTCGGCGAGGAGGGAGCTCGCCCGCTCGAAGTCGGGGGGGCTGAGCTGGGCGAGCGTGCCGGTGACGGCGTCGGCGAGCGCGTTGCCCGCGCGGGCGAGCGGGGCGTGGTCGGAGTCGGCGAGGTGGCTGCGGTAGACCTCCACCGGCGACAGCACCCGCGCGGACAGGTCGTCGCGGAGGGCCTGCTGGAAGCCCGCGTAGTTGTCGAAGCCCAGCCGGGAGACGAACCGGCTCACGGTCGGCCCGCTCACCTCGGCCCGCGCGGCCAGCTGGCTGACCGACTCCAGGCCGATCGTGGGAGGGCCGGAGAGGAGCGCCCGGGCCACCTTCCGCTCGGACCTGCTCAGCTCCCCGAGGCTGCGGCGCACGCGTTCGGTGACGCCCAGGGGAGCCGTCGGCATGGCCGCAGAGTAACTGATCCATTTCATTCAGGTAAGAGCGTTGACCCCGTGTTCTGAATGGTGCTGTACTCCGGCCTGTGGCCCTCGACACGCCCCCTCCGCCGGTCCATCCCGGGACGGGCACGCTCGGTGAGGCGGTGCGGGAACAGCTGTCGCGGGCCGCTCAGACGTTCGGAACTCCGCTGTACGTCGTCGACACGGCCGCCGTGGACCGGGCCGCCGCCGCGGTGGAGAGGGCCTTCCCGGAGCCGTGGATCCGGCAGTACTCGCTGAAGGCCAACGACCTCCCGGCGGTCGCCGAGATCCTCGCCGCGCGGGGCTGGGGGGCCAACGTCGTCTCGGGCGGCGAGTGGTCCAGCGCCCGCGCCGCGGGTGTCCCGTCGTACCGCATCACGCTCGAGGGTGTCGGCAAGACCGATGCCGACCTGCTGGCGGTCGTCGACGAGGCCGCGGCCGGCACGCCGCTGCGCTGGGTGGCGGTCGAGTCGGCGGACGAGCTGGCCCGCCTCGCCGAGCTCCACCGTGTACGCCGTGACGAGGCCGGTCACGACCTCGACCTACCGGTGCTGCTCCGGCTCAACCCCGACGTGCGACCGGAGACGGCGCCGGGCCTGGCGGTCGGGCTCGCGGCCAGCAAGTTCGGTCTCACTGCAGCCGACCTCGAGGCACTGGCCGCTGGGCCGTGGTGGCGGGGCGGGCTCCGCCTGCTCGGGATCCATGTGCACATGGGCTCGCACCTGCGCGAGGTCACCTCCTGGGCCCTTGCCGGGTGCCGGGCGGTGCGCCTCCTCGCCCGCGTCCGTGAGGTGTACGACGGGCCCGGCACCCCGGACACGGTCGACTTCGGTGGCGGGTTCCCCGCCCACGGCACGGACCCGGCCCCGGCCGACTTCGCCGCGGCCCTGGCCGCGGAGCTGGCGCGCGCCGGTCTCGACCTCCCGCCCACCGCGGCCATCGAGCCCGGCCGCGTCGTGGTCGGAGCGGCGGGCTGGCTGGTGGCCGGGGTCCTGCACACCAGGCGCCGGGGCGACGAGAGCCAGGTGATCCTCGACGCGGGCCTCACCGAGCTGATCCGCCCCGCCCTCTACGGAAGCCGACACCCGGTCACCGCACTCGCCGACCACGGCGACGCCGAGATCGGCGACGTCGTGGTGCAGGGCGCGGTCTGCGAGTCGACCGACACCTTCGGGGTGCATCCCCTCCCACCGCTCCACCGGGGAGACCTCGTCGTCCTGCACGAGGCGGGGGCCTACAGCGCCTCCTTCTCCTCCCGCTACAACGGACGACCGCCGGCCCCGGAGGTCCTCCTCCGGCCCGACGGCTCCCTCGCGCTCGGGGAACGAACCCCACCGCCATCTCGGCGGCCGCTGGACCTCACCCGGACCGTCGACGGTGCACGGTTCCGGCCAGAAAGGAGTCATCCATGACCATGTCCGCACGAGGATCGACCCGTTGGCTCAGCCGCCGGCGGAAGGTGGTCGCACTCGCGGTGGCCGGCCTGGCCGCCGCCACAGTGCTGGCCGGCCAGCTCGGCGGCTCCAGCGCCGCCCAGGCGTCCTCCTCCTCCGACACCACCCTGACGGTGCCGGCCGACACGCAGATGACGACGTTCAACCCGTTCCTGAGCTACTACGACGGCGAGCTGAACGTGATCGGCGCGATCTACCCGGCGCTGACCATGCTCGACAACAACGGCGAGCCCATCCCGTACCTCGCCGACTCGTGGACGACGTCGCCGGACAAGCTCACGTGGACGTTCAAGATCCACCCGGGCCTGAAGTGGTCGGACGGCCAGCCGTTGACCGCGAAGGACGCCGCCTGGACGTTCAACCTGATCATGCACAACGCGACCGCCGCCACGTCGAACGGCTCGTTGGTCGCCAACTTCAAGTCCGTCACCGCGCCCGACGACACCACGCTGGTGATCACGACCAAGAAGCCGCAGGCGAACATGCTGTACCTCAGCATCCCCGTGTCGGGCATCCCGATCGTGCCCGAGCACATCTGGCAGAGCCACGTGGCGGGCCTGAAGAACTACCGGAACATGGACCTCCCGGTCGTCGGGTACGGCCCGTTCGTGCTGACCGGTTTCAAGACCAACCAGTACGCCGAGATGACGGCCAACAAGGGCTTCTTCCTCGGGGCACCCCACTACGACAAGGTCGTCACCAACTACTACTCGAACAGCGACGCGGCGGCGGCCGCCCTCACCAGCGGCGAGCTGGACCAGATCGGCGGTCTCACGCCGGCGCAGTACAAGGCGATGTCGAGCCGGTCCAACGTGGAGACCTACCAGACGCAGTCCAACGGCTGGACGGCGATCGAGATCAACCCCGGTGCGCAGACCCGCAGCGGCAAGCCACTCGGTACCGGCAACCCGATCCTGAAGGACATCCGGGTACGTCAGGCGATCGCGCTGGGCATCAACCGGCAGGAGCTGGTGACCAAGGTCCTCGGCGGCAACGGGATCGTCGGCGCCGGCTACCTGCCGCCCGGCTACCCGCAGTTCTTCTGGAAGCCGTCCGCCTCCGAGGCGCTCAACTACGACCCGACGCGGGCCAAGCAGATGCTCGACCAAGCGGGCTACAAGATGGGCTCGAACGGCGTGCGTGTGGCGCCGGACGGCAAGCCGTTGGAGTTCCGGCTGGGCATCCACTCCGACGACGCGACGGACGCGGCCATCGCGCCGTACCTCAAGGAGTGGATGAGCGCGATCGGGATCAAGCTGGACGTCAACGCGATGAGTTTCGACCAGCTGAACAACAACCTGGCCAAGGGCGACTGGGACATCCTGATGGACGGATGGAGCACGGGTCCCGACCCGACGTACCTGCTCTCGATCCAGACCTGCGGGACGCTGCCCGAGGACAACGGCTCGAACGGCAACACCGACGCGTTCTTCTGCGACAAGAAGTACGACAAGCTGTTCGCGCAGCAGCAGACGCAGTTCGACGCGCAGCAGCGAGCGGCGACCATCGCGAAGATGCAGAGCATCCTGTACGCCGGCAACGCCGACCTGATCCTGTTCTACAAGAACGGGCTCGACGCGCTGCGCACCGACCAGGTCACCGACTACCTGCAGGGAACCAAGGCGGCCAACGGGTTCTACCCGCTGCAGCACGGTTTCACGAGCTGGTGGAAGGCCGCGCCGGTCGCCGGCGCGGCGACGGCCAGCGAGAAGGCGAGCCAGCAGAGCTCCGACGCCTTCAAGTGGATCGGCCTCGGCGTGCTGGTGGTGCTCGTCGTCGGTGGCGCGGTGTTCCTGCTCCGGCGGCGCACCGCCGCCGAGCGCGAGTGAGCCGCCGGTGAGCCTGGTCGTCCAGCCGGAGGTGCCGACCGTCTCGGGCCCCGAGGAGGGGCCCGAGCGGTCGGACTTCTGGGTCTACCTGGCCCGCAAGGTCGGGGCCGCGATCGTCAGCTTCATCATGCTGCTGGTGGTCGGGTTCATCATCTTCAGCCTGATGCCGTCCGATCCGGTCTCCGCCCTCACCCGAGGGCGGCCCACGTCCGACGCGCAGATGAACCACCTGCGGAGCGAGCTGGGCCTCGACAAGCCGCTCTGGGAGCGGTTCCTGACGTTCGTCGGCCACACCCTCTCGGGGAACCTCGGCTACTCCTACGAGTACCACCAGCCGGTCTCCACACTGATCGCCGACCGGCTCTGGCCGACGCTGCTGCTGATGGGCAGCTCGACCCTGATCTCGATCTGGCTCGGCATGTGGCTGGGCATCCGGGCCGGCTGGCACCCGGGCAGCGCTCTCGACCGCAGCGCGAGCGCGGTGTCGCTGGCGCTCTGGTCGGTGCCGACGTTCTGGCTCGGCCTGATCCTGCTCGTCGTCTTCGGCAGTGGGACGGTGGCCGGCATCCCGGCGATCTTCCCGGCCGGCGGCATGCAGACCCACGGCACCGCGGGCGGGCTCGCGCTGTCCCACATCACCGACGTCGCGTGGCACCTGGTGCTCCCGTGCCTGACCCTGGTCGCGGTGATCTTCGCGCAGTACGTGACGATCATGCGGTCGTCGATCATCGACGAGCGCGGCAATCCCTACCTGCTGACCGCGCGCGCCAAGGGCCTGCGCGACGAGGTGGTACGCCGCCGGCACGCCGTACCCAATGCCCTGCTGCCGTCGGTCACGGTCATCTTCCTGCAGATCGGCGGCATGATCGGCGGCGCGATCACCGTCGAGGTCGTCTACTCGTGGCCCGGACTCGGCTACCTGACCTTCACCGCGCTCCGCATCCCGGACCTGCAGCTCCTCGAGGGCACGTTCATCGTGTTCAGCGCCGCCGTGATCGTGTGCAACCTGATCGCCGACCTGCTCTACCGGGCCCTCGACCCGAGGGTGAGGCGACAGTGAGCGCGACCCAGGAGCGGCCCGCCGGCCCGACCCCGGTGGAGGAGAAGGCGCCGTCGCGCCTGGTGCCGGTCGGGCGCTTCGTGCTGACGCTGCTGCGGATGCCGAGCGGCCTGTTCGGCGTCGTGGTGATGCTGGGGTTCGTGGTGATGGCGCTCACCGCCCCCCTCTACATCCATCCCGACGACCTGTCGGTCACACAGGCGACCGGTCCCCTGCTCGCGCCCCCGCAGCACGGCTACCCACTGGGCACCGACCCGGCCGGCCGGTCGGTGCTGCTGCTGGTGATCTGGGGGTCACGCACCTCGCTGGCCATCGGCGTGATGGCCACGCTCCTGACGATGGTGCTGGGTGCGACGATCGGTCTCGTGGCCGGGCACTACCAGGGACGGACCGGGCGACTGCTCATGCACGTCACCGACTGGTTCATCGCCCTGCCCGGCCTGCCGCTGGCGATCGCCCTGGCGGCCGTCCTCGGCCAGGGGGCCGCCTCGATCACGATCGCGATCGCCGTCACCTCGTGGACCGGTACGGCGCGCCTCGTGCGCGCGCAGACCCTGGCCGTCGGGGCGCGCCCGTTCATCGAACGCGCCCGTGCCCTCGGGGCGACCGACACCCAGCTGATCACGCGGCAGGTACTGCCCAACGTGATGCCGCTGATCCTGGTCTCCAGCACGCTCACCGTGGCCAGCGCGATCCTCGCGGAGGCGACCCTGACCTTCCTCGGGCTCGGAGATCCCACCTCGGTCTCGTGGGGCTCGCTGCTGAACAACGCGTTCATGCAGGGCGCGGTCACCGCGGGCGCCTGGTGGTACCTGATCCCGCCCGGCATCGCCATCCTGATCATCGTGCTGGGTTTCACGCTCGTGGGCCGGGCGGTCGAGCACGCCCTCAACGCGCGGGTGCAGTCGCGATGACGACCCAGCACGTCCCCGAGGTCCCGGAGCGCCGTACCGCCCAGCGGGCGGGCGAGCCGCTGCTCGACGTACGCGACCTGACGGTGACCTACCACTCCGGCAAGGTCCCGGTGTACGCCGCGCGTGGGGTGGACTTCGCCCTGGCGGCGGGCGAGACGCTCGGGATGGCCGGCGAGTCCGGCTCCGGCAAGACCACGGTGGCGATGAGCCTGCTCCGCCTCCTGCCGGCGGAGACGACCGTGACCGGTGAGATCCGCTTCCACGGCGAGGACCTGCTCGCCGCCAACTGGGGACGGATGCGCTCGGTGCGGTGGGCCGAGGCGTCGGTGGTGTTCCAGGGCGCGATGAGCGCGCTCAACCCGGTGCGCACCATCGGCGACCAGATCGTCGAGCCGATCCTGCTGCACGAGAAGGTGGGCGAGAAGGCCGCCCGTGCCCGGGCCCGCGACCTGCTCGACAGCGTCGGCGTGCCGTCGCGCCGGATCGCGAGCTATCCCCACGAGCTGTCCGGAGGTCAGCGGCAGCGGGTGATGATGGCGATGGCGCTCGCCTGCGACCCGCACCTGCTGATCGCCGACGAGCCGACGACCGCGCTCGACGTGATCGTGCAAGCGCAGATCCTGGGCCTGCTGACCGATCTCGTGCGGGAGCGTGGGATCTCGTTGATCATGATCAGCCACGACCTCTCCGTGCTGGCCTCGACCTGCGACCGGATCGCGGTGATGTACGCAGGCCGGTTGGTCGAGACCGGACCTTCGCGCCAGGTGATCGCCTCGCCTCTGCATCCGTATGCACGGGCGTTGGCCGGCGCCTTCCCGACGCTCGGCGACCCGGCCTCGCGCCTCGCACCGGGCGGGCTGCCCGGCGACCCGCCCGACCTGCGCGAGGAGATCGACGGCTGCCCCTTCGCGCCTCGTTGCCCGGAGGTGGAGGACCGGTGCCGGTCGGGCGTGATCCCCCTCGTGCAGCACGGTGACCGGGCCGCCGCCTGCGTCCACGTCACGGGCTACGACGAGGCGGTCGGCCATGGCTGACCCGACCGGACCCGTCCTCGAGGCCCGCGACCTCGCGGTCACCTTCCCGGCGCGCCGCGGGCATCCCGCGGCGCGTGCCGTCGACGGCGTGAACCTGGCGCTCGGCCGGGGCGAGGTGCTCGCCCTGATCGGCGAGTCGGGCTGCGGGAAGTCGACGCTGGCGAGGGCCCTGGTCGGCCTGATCGAGCCGAACGCGGGTGAGGTCCGGTACGCCGGCCAGCCGCTGCGCCGTACTCGCTCGGGGCTGCGCGAGTTCCGTCGGCACGTCCAGCTGGTCCTCCAGGACCCGTACGGTGCGCTCAACCCGCGGCAGAACGTCCACGACGCGGTCGCCGAGGGGCTCCGCCTGCACGGCCAGCGGGCCGGGCTGACCCGTCGGGTCGCCGCGGCGCTCGAGCAGGTGGGCATGCGACCGCCGGAGCACTTCTTCGATCGCTACCCCCACCAGCTGTCCGGCGGCCAGCAGCAGCGCGTCGTGATCGCGGGTGCCCTGACGCTCGGCCCGGAGGTGCTCGTCGCGGACGAGCCGGTCTCGTCCCTCGACGCGTCGGTGCGCGGCGAGATCCTCAAGCTCTTCCTCAACCTGCGCGACGAGCTGGGCCTGGCCGCCCTGGTGGTCAGCCACGACCTGGGACTGGCGTGGAACATCGCCGACCGGGTCGCGGTGATGTACCTCGGCCGGATCGTCGAGGTGGGCACGGTCGAGGAGGTCCTGCTGCGGCCGCAGCACCCCTACACGCGCGCGCTGTTGGATGCGGTGCCGTCGACGTCGGACCGGGAGGCCACTGCGGCGCTGGGTGGCGAGCCACCCGATCCGACCGCGATCCCGCCCGGCTGCCGGTTCCACCCACGCTGCCCCCTGCGCGCGACCTTGCCCGACGACCGGGCCCAGCTCTGCCTGACCGACGTACCGGTCCTGGCTCCGGCTCTCCACGAGCGGCAGGTCGCCTGCGTGCACGCGGACGCCGCACCCCCCACCGTGGTGTCCCACGACCCCGCCGAGGTGACGAGGTGACCGACCATCAGCCGTTGCGTACGGCGTTGTCGCGGCCGCCGCGGTTGAGACCCGGCGACCGGGTGGCGCTGCTGACGCCGTCGAGCCCGTCGAACCTGCTGCGCATCGACGAGGGCATCGACGTGCTGCGGTTCTGTGGCCTCGAGCCGGTGGAGCTGCCCACGGCTCGGGCCCGTGGCACCCAGCAGCCGTTCCTCTCCGGCTCCGACGCCGAACGCGCGGCCGACCTGCGCGCGGCCCTCCTGGACGACTCGATCGCGGGCGTGATGACCGTGTGCGGCGGCTACGGCTCGCAGCGCATGCTCGAGGTGCTGGACTGGTCGGGGCTCGATGCGGTGTCGCCCAAGGTGGTGGTCGGATACTCCGACGTGACCGGTCTGCTGGAGGCCCTCGCGAGCCGCCTGGGCTGGACCTCGGTGATGGGACCGATGGTGGCCGAGGGTGAGTTCCGCGAGTCCTACTCGTTCTCGTCGCTGTGGTCCTGCCTCGCCTCGCCCGACCGCTACGGACCGCTCGCCTTCCCCGACGGGAAGACCCTCGTCGGTGGCGCCGCCGAGGGCCTCACCACCGGCGGCAACCTCTCGTTGCTGACCGGCTCCGTCGGGACCACGACGACATGGACGCCGCCGTCGGGGATCGTCCTGGTCGAGGACGAGCAGGAGGACCCGCCGCGCACCGACATCATGCTGACCCACCTCCGCCGCGCGGGGTACTTCGACCGCGCCGCCGCGGTGATCGCCGGCACCTTCACCAACTCCGGTGACGAGGAGGGCATCCAGGCGGTGCTCGACGACCGGCTCGCCGACCTCGGGATCCCCGTGGTCACCGGCGCCAACCTGGGCCACGGCGGCCACGTGCAGACCTGGCCGATCGGCGTACGCGCACGGCTGGACGCCGACGCCCGCACGGTGACCTTCCTCGAGCCGCCGTTGACCGAGGTGTAGCCCGTCGGTCGTCGACACGGCTGAGGGGTGGTTGCCCGCCGGTCGTGGGATCCGGTCGGGATCTGCGCCACGACCAGCGCCGGTCTTTCCGGGACCGTGGCTGCGGCATGGGCGAAGGCTCTGCCGAGCCGCCACTCCGGGGCACGAGGCCCGCGCGCCCGGCGCCGTTCGATCCGACCCACGCGGAGGTCGTGGCGTGCTCCCCATCGCCGGCCCGATCCGGTTCAATGTCCCTGCTGCACCAGCCGGTGGTGCAGGTCTCGGTCGCGCCCCCGAGGAGCCCCGCATGTCGCTGCCGCCGTACGGCGTCAAGCCCGGGCGTCGTCGGGCCGGCCCCCACCGGTGCCCGTCGGTCGGGCACGCCCTGGGCTGGACCGTGCTGTCGGCGGTGGTGCCGGGCAGCGGATTCCTGCACAACCGGCGTCCGCGGCTCGGCGCGCTCGTCCTGCTGGCCAGCGTCGCCGGTGTCGTCTGGGTCGCCCTGGCGGCACCGCACAACCTTCGGTCCGCCCTCGACCTGGCCTTCGACCCGTCCCGGCTGACCCGCGCCGCCATCGAGACCGCGGTCTGCCTGGTGCTCTGGGTCGCGGTCGTGGTGGGCACGTTCGTCGTGCTGCGGCCGCGGCCGGCGGAGCGGCGCTGGCACGTGATGGGCGGCAGCGCCGCCGTGGGCGCGTTGTGCCTGGTCGTCGTCGCCCCGGTCGGGCTGGTCGTCCGCGACGCGTTCGCCCAGGCCCACGTCGTGAACAAGGTCTTCACGCACAACGAGACGGCCACGCGGCCGACCGACGTGACGGCCGAGGACCCGTGGCATGGCCGTACCCGGGTGAACGTGCTGCTGCTCGGGGGCGACTCCGGGCCGTACCGGGAGGGCACGCGCACGGACACGATGATCCTGGCGTCGTTGGACACGCGCACGGGCCGGACCGTGACCTTCGGCCTGCCCCGCAACCTGATGGACGCGCCGTTCCCGGAGAACAGCCCGCTCCACACGGCCTTCCCGAACGGGTTCACCGGGCCCGGCGACCCGGGCAGCTGGATGCTGAACGCGGTCTACCGCGAGATCCCGATCCTGTACCCCCACATCCTCGGCAGGTCCGCCGACGAGGGCGCGGACGCCATCAAGCAGGCGGTCGAAGGCGCCACCGGGCTACCGGTCGACTACTACGTGCTCGTCGACTTCACCGGCTTCCGCCAGCTCGTGGACGCGATGGGCGGGATCACCGTGAACGTGAACGTCCCCGTGGCGATCAACGGTCAGACCGACGCCGGGATCCCGCCGACCGGATACATCGAGCCGGGGCCCGACCAGCACCTCGACGGCTTCCATGCGCTCTGGTACGCGCGAGGACGGTACGGCGCCGACGACTACCAGCGGATGGCGCGGCAGCGCTGCGTGGTGAACGCGATCATCGACGAGGCGAACCCGGTGAACCTGCTCCGGCGCTACCAGGCTCTCGCCTCGGCGGGCAGCAAGGTGGTCAGGACCGACATCCCGAAGGAGCTGCTGCCCGCGTTCGTCCAGCTCGCCCTCAAGGCCAAGGACCACCGCGCGAAGTCGGTGCTCTTCCGCTCGTCGACGACGTTCAATCCGGGCGCACCGGACTTCGACTACATGCACCAGGTCGTGCAGAAGGCCCTCGCGCCTCGCGCCCCGCACCGCCACCACGCGCAGTCCCCGGCCCAGGTCGACCAGGACGCCTGCGCCTACCACCCGGGCGAGTCCTACTGACCGACGCTCACCGACCCCGTCCGGCGCCGGTGGAGGCGGCGGTGTCGGCGGCGGTGTCGGCGACGGTGTCGATGTCGGCGTACGGCGTGTGCAGGCCGGCCCGCGGCGTGACCGTGACCGACGCGTCGGGGAACACGGTGACCACCGCGTAGCCGGTGCGCTGGTGGGTGGGCGAGTAGGTGAGGATCGCGAACCGAGCCGGATGCTGGAGGTCACCGGGGTCGGGCTCGGTGCTGATGTGGCCGCCGGCGCTGCCGTTGGTCAGCTCGTAGGCGTGATCCCCGTCCGCCGTCGTGACGCGTCGCGGCCCCAGGAAGTCGTACGAGCGTCCGTCGAGCACCGCGACCCGCTGACAGCCGGACGCCGCGACCTCCTGGCCGAGGAAGTGATCGTGGAGCAGGACGAAGTCGGGCCGGGTCGCGCACGCCTCGTCCGTGGTGTCGGTGACGAAGGTGTCGAGGTCGACGTCCGGGTCGCGCAGCACGTCACCGACCCCGAAGTCGCCGACCAGCGAGACGCGCGGGTCGGCCGCGGCGAGCATCGTGAGCCCGCCGATCGTCCGCGTCCGGCCGTCCGCGACGTGCCAGCCCCGCTCCTCGGCGGCGTGGACGATCTCCTCGGTGTCGTGCAGGCCGGGCGCGAAGTAGACCGGCCGGTCCTCCGAGTAGTAGTCGACGGTGTCGATGATGTAGCTCTCGATCGGCTTCCCGGCGAAGGTCAGGTCACCGCTGAGCGCGATGAAGTTCGCGTCCACGAGCTTCGCCGCCAGCCCGACCTGGCGGGCCATGCCGTTGACGTCCTCGAAGTCCTCGGCGAGCACGAACACCATGCCGTCGCCACGCGGGCGGAGATCGTCCCGGCCGGCGAGCGCCTCCTCCAGGTTGCGCGCCACGGTGTCGTAGAACGTGTCGCGGGGGCGGAGGATGGACAGGAACGGCAGCACCTCCTCCATCAGCCCGTTCACCTCGGTGCCCTCGAGGGTGGTGCCGGCGAAGAGCGGGTTGCTGACCACGAGGTGGTGATCGCGGTGGAGGTACGTCGCCAGCCCGACCGCGTCGAGCACCAAGGCGCCCGCCACGCCCGCCGCGACCAGCCCGGCACGCAACCGACGGTTGTGCTCGGTGACCAGGTCGCGCTCCTCCGCGGTGTAGTCCGCCAGCCGACGCCTGCGCTCGCGCACCAGCACGGCCACTCCGCCCGACACCACCGCACCGGACAGGAAGCCGACCAGGCTCCAGGTGACGAGGTAGGCGCGCGCCGCCTGCCTGATGCGCTGGATCTCCGGCCGCGGGTCGTCCCAGAGCGCGATCAGGTACTGCCGGGTCTGCTGGTCGCTGGGAATCAGCCGGTTCCAGTCGGCGCTGACGTCGACGCCCACGTCTGTGCCGAGGAGGCCGACGTGGGCGTGCTCGGGCCGGATCAACGCGCCGTTCTGCAGCCGGCTGGTGTTCTGGCCCAGCACCGGCTTGACGGCGACCGGCTGGCCCGCGATGTCGACGTGCGCCGGAGGCGCGTAGCGCACGGCGACGAGAGCCGACGCGAACGGGACGCTGACGAACAGCAGGACGACTCCGAACCGGAGGAGACGCCGGAGCACGATCGGGGCACTTGCCTGGGCTGCCTGCATGCGCGGTGGGAGCGACTCCCGGATCGACGTCGTCCCGGGGCGATCCCGGGACGGTCGATGCTACCGATCGAGTCGCGCACACAGCCTGCGCGCCGTACCCACCCCTACACTCGGCGCATGGCGACCGCGTCGTTGCGGCCGGACCGGCCCTCCGGCGTACGACTGGCCGAGCTGCTCGCCGTGCTGTCGCTCGGCGCGGACCTGGGCATGGGACAGCCGATGGAGCACGCCATGCGGCAGTGCCTGATCGCGTTGCGGCTCGGCGACCGGGTCGGACTGGGCGAGGCGGAGCGGACCGACCTCTACTTCGGCTCGCTGATCGCGTGGGTCGGCTGCCATGTCGACGCGTACGAGCAGGCCAAGTGGTTCGGGGACGACCTGGCGCTCAAGGACGGCTTCCGGCACTACGACCTGTACGGCGCGCGACCGAGGATGGCGATGATGCGCTCGCACCTCGGCCGTGGCCGGTCGCTGGGCGAACGCGCGCAGACGGTCGTCGCCTTCGCGGGGCACGGGCGGCGTGACGTGGGGGAGATGCTGGCGAACCACTGGTTCGCGGCCGACCGGCTCGCCGAGGCGGTCGGGCTCGAGGACGGCGTCCGGACGACCGTGATGCAGACCTTCGAGCGGTGGGACGGCAAGGGCTCGCCGTACGGCGCCCGCGGCGACGAGATCTGCGTGGCCTCTCGGATCGTCAACCTGGCCGACGTCCTCGAGGTGTACCACCGCAGCGAGGGCGCGCAGCGCGCCGTCGAGGTGGCCCGTCAGCGGTCGGGCACCCAGTTCGACCCGGAGCTCGTCGAGCTCGTCGCCCGCGACGGGGCCACCCTCTTCCGCGACCTGGACGAGGCGACCACGTGGGAGGCCGTGATCGCCGGCGAGCCCGGCCTGGAGCGGGCGCTCACCGACGGCGAGCTCGACCTGGCGCTGACGGCCTTCGCGGACTTCATCGACATCAAGTCGCCCTACACGCTCGGCCACTCACGCGGCGTCGCCGACCTCGCCACCGCGGCCGGGGCAACGCTCGGTCTCGAGGGCGAGGAGGTGCGCCGTCTCCGGCGGGCGGCCCTGCTGCACGACCTCGGCCGGCTCGGCGTCTCCAACGGCGTATGGGACAAGCCCGGGGCGCTGACCGCGTCCGAGTCCGAACGGGTGCGCCTGCACCCGTACCTCACCGAGCGGATGCTTGCGTCCTGCCCGGTGCTCGCGGGCCTGGGCGAGATCGCCGTGCAGCACCACGAGCGGCTCGACGGCTCGGGCTACCCGCGCGGGCTGCGCGGCGATGCGTTGACCGTCTCGGGCCGGGTGCTGGCGGCCGCCGACGCCTATCACGGCAAGCTCGAGGTGCGCCCACATCGATCGGCGGTCGCCTCGGACGCCGCGGCGGCGTGGCTGCGGGGCGAGGTCAGGGCCGGGCGCTTCGACGGTGAGGCGGCCGATGCCGTGCTGATCGCGGCCGGGCACGCGGTACGGCGCCGGAAGGACTGGCCGGCCGGGCTGACGACCCGCGAGGTCGAGGTGCTCCGCCTGCTCGCCCGAGGTCTGTCCAACCGCGCGATCGCGGAGCGGCTGACCATCTCGCGGCGCACCGTCGACAACCACGTCGACCACATCTACACCAAGCTCGGCGTCTCCAACCGGGCCAGGGCGAGCCTCCTCGCCGTGCGGCACGGGCTGATGTCCGTGGTCGAAGACGGGGCGTTCGACTCATGAGCGCCGCGGCCGGCGACGCCCCGGCGTACGGCGGGCGCCCGGCGACGGCGCGGGGTCAGGCGACCGTGACGCGTGGGTCGAGGAACCCGTAGACGACGTCGACGACCAGGTTCGCCACCACGACCAGGACGGCCCCGACGAGCACGGTCGCGCTGATCACGTTGAGGTCGATCGGGGTGGTGAGTGCCTGCAGGCCCCAGTGGCCGATGCCGTCGATGCCGAAGATCTGCTCGATGAAGATCGTGCCGGAGAGGAGGCTGGCGAAGTCCAGCCCGAAGATCGTGATCACCGGGACGATCGCGGCGCGCAGCGCGTGCCGGAACAGCACCTTGGTCGGCCGGACGCCCTTGGCGCGGGCGGTGCGGATGAAGTCCTCACCGAGGGTCTCGACCACCTGGCCACGCGTGAACCGGGCGTAGTCGGTCAGGCTGGTGGCCCCGAGAACCAGCCAGGGCAACATCATCCAGGAGATCGTCTTGAGGGGGTTCTCGGTGATCGGGTAGTACCCGACGTTCGGGAAGATCTGCCATCGCAACGAGAAGAACAGCCACGCCATCAGGATGATCAGGTAGTCGGGGATCGCCGAGATCACCAGGGAGCCACCGACCAGTGCCCGGTCGAGGACGGTGCCGCGCCATCGGGCGGCGAAGGCGCCCATGATCACCCCGAACGTCAGGTAGATCGCGGCACCGCCGACGGCGACGGTGACCGTCGCCGGGTACTTCTGCTCGAGGTCGTGCCAGACCGTGTTGCCGGTCATGATCGAGATGCCGAGACAGGGTGCCGGGCAGTCGTAGTTCTTCCCGTCGACGTACACACTGTCGCGACCGACGAACAGGCCCTTGGCCCAGATGCCGTAGTTGGCGACGACCGACTTGTCGAAGCCCATCTGGTGCTTGATGGACGCCAGTGTCTGCGGGGAGCACTGGCCGTTGTGGAGCTGGTCGCAGTAGTTCACCGCCGGGCTGTCCCCGAGCCCCTTGAAGAAGAGCACGAACACGAACATCGACGTCAGCACGATCACGAGCAGGGAGCTGAAGATACGACGCACGATGAACCCGGTCACCGACGCTCCTTCCTCCACCCGGCCCGCCGCGGAGCCCGCGCCAGAGTACGACCCGCACCCAAGCGACATCGACCGACCCGGTCACAGGTGGTCACGATCCGGCTGAGGTGCCAGCATGCTTGCGAGGGAGGAGGCCCCATGTCCAGACTCGTCCAGGTGGCCCTGAGAGCCACCGACCTCGACCGCGCGGCGGCGTTCTACGCCGAGCTCCTGGGAGCGGAGCCCAGCGGCCGCTTCGAGCCGCCCGGACTGTTGTTCTTCGACCTCGACGGGGTCCGGCTGCTCCTGGACGGCAATGCTCCGTCCTCGATGCTCTACCTCGAGGTGCCCGACGTACTGCGTGCGGTGGACGCCCTGCGTGGGCGCGCCGAGATCGTCTCCGAGCCGCACGCGATCTTCACCCACGAGGACGACGCCCTCGGACCGGCCGGCACCACCGAGTGGCAGGCCTTCGTCACCGACTCCGAGGACAACCTCCTCGGCCTGGTCGGCTTCGAGCCGACGTCGAGCGAGCCGGGCGGGCGACACTCGAAAG
>Ga0105239_10002535_pt1 | contig 23217 bp, 22 predicted proteins | sample KBSC44metaG_FD_92761 | JGI IMG/M metagenome (GOLD analysis project Ga0105239, IMG submission 92761) | Corn rhizosphere microbial communities from Kellogg Biological Station, Michigan, USA - KBS C4-4 metaG | ecosystem: Host-associated > Plants > Roots > Rhizosphere > Soil | place: Michigan, USA... | reverse complement strand
GGCCCACGACCGCCGCCGAGCCGTACATGTAGGCATCCAGCTCCGCATAGCTTGCGTACTCCCGAGTCTCGATATCCGTCGCCATCGACCGCAAAAAGGCCTGACTATACACAAACGGGATTTCGTACTTATAGAAGACATATGCCGCGGCGCGGAGTACTGGATCGCAAGAATCGCCTTTAGTATAAGCCTCACACCAGGCACTGCCCCATGCCTCCAGCCGCGTCCGACAGGCCGCCACATCGACCGCTGTTCGTAGCGAAGACGCATCGACAATGTCGTCCGGCACGCGAAAAAAGGCGTATAGCGCCGATGTTGCCTGCCGCGTCTCCGGAGGAAATAGCCGGCTGGCCAGATAATAGCTTGTTCCGTGCGCCTTATGAATGCGCTGCGCCACCCCGAACGCCATTGTCAGATCTGCCGGTTGTGCTCTCATCGCTGCCCGTTCTAATCCGCGCGCGCTGATCGCCATGCTGCGCCGGACATCGTTCCCAACGCTGAATCGGACAGGGGAGTTCGCAGAATTCTGTAGAATCGGGGAACTATTCGGCAGCCTCTCTTACGGCCTCATACCGAACCGACTGCAGCGCCGCAAACCTTCCGGCGAGAAGATGCGGCGAGATGCACAGGTACAGCCAGAGCGTGCGCAGAATGCCCTGGCGCTCGAAGCGCCTCGCAGAGGTCATCAGACCGATCGGCAGATGGCGATGCGGCCCCCGCCGCGCTGCCGCCTGTAAATAGGCGACATCCTCGCCGACACGGCATCCCATGGGAAAGCCGCCGGTCGCTTCGAATACCGACCGTGGTGTAACAATGCTGACACCCGCGCCGGTGTGAAACCGCCACTGCGAGAGCCAGAAGAGGCAGTTGAAGATGAGGTAGATCAGTTTGATGCCTGGGTGCCGTGTCGCCGGGATGAACCAGGGACAGGCGACCGCGAACGGAGCACGCGCATAATGCCCCGCTACGCTCGCCAGAAAATCCGGTGCGGGCAGGGTATCGGCGTCCAGGAAGACCAGCAGGGCATGCCGCGCTGCCGACACGCCCAGATTCCGCTGTCCTCCGGTGTCCGCCGCCTCTGCCACGAGCACCTGAACGCCCTCAAATCCCGCCGCGATCTGCCGCGTCGCGTCCTCCGAGCCCCCGTCGACGACGATGACCTCCCAAACTCCGGGATAGCGCTGCGCGGCCAGCGCCGCCAGTGTGGTGCCGATACTCCCGGCCTCGTTCAATGTTGGGATGATAACGGAGACAGAGATCGGCTCGGCACCCGGCATCGCTGGTGCAAAACCGCTTCGGGAAGAGAAGGGCATGGCGATCGTTCCTTGCCCACAGTACCACGCCTTCAGCCGGGGGAACGAATATCGCCCCCGGCCTCGGACAGGCAATAACGAGAAAACCCGCACCGGATCTGCAGAACTAGCCCGCCGGGTATAACGAAACCATGACGAACCATGAGGTCGCCCGGCGCTTCGAGCGCATCGCGGACATCCTGGAGATCCAGGGAGAGAATCCGTTCAAGGTCAAGGCCTACCGGCGTGCGGCGGAGGCGATCGATGACATCACGGAGCCTCTGGAGCAGATCGATGCCCGGGGCGCCCTCGCGGAGATCCCCGGATTCGGCGAGGCGATCATCGCCAAGACACGCGACTTCCTGCGCACCGGTACCACCAAACTCTACGAGCAGATCAAGGATGCCGTCCCGCCCGGCGTCGTCCAGATCGCCGCGGTTCCGGGGATCGGCCCGAAGACCGCCAGAGCGCTCTGGGAGGCGCTGAACGTCACCTCGGTCGCCGAACTGGAGACCGCGGCGAACGAAGGGCGCGTCCAGAAGGTCGCCGGGTTCGGGGCGGCCAAAGAGAAGAACCTCCTGGAGGCTATCGCCCGGCAGCGCCGCCTCTCCGAGCGGCTTCCGCTCTATATCGCCCTTCCCTACGCCGAGCGGTTGGCGCGCGCCCTGCGCGAGCGGCCGGAGGTGCGCGCCGCCGAGGTCGCCGGATCGCTCCGCCGTCGTCGTGATACCATCGGCGACCTGGATCTGGTCGCCGCGACCACCGACCCCGCCACCACCGCCGCCGCCTTTGCCGCCCTGCCCGGGATCACCGAGGTGACCGCGCAGGGAGCCCACGAGGTCGTCGGTATGGCCGACCTGGGACTGCGGGTCGATCTCCGCCTGGGGACCTCCGACGAGTTTGCCGCGCTGCTCCACCACTTCTCCTCGGGACGGGAGCATAATCGGCAGCTACGCGAGCTCGCCGAGCAGAAGGGCCTCAAGATCAACGAATACGGCATCTTCGATACCGCCACCGGCGAGAAGCGGTTTACCATCGCCCAGGAGGCCGACCTCTACGCTGCGCTCGGGCTGCCCGCGATTCCCCCGGAGCTGCGCGAGGGGCGCGATGAGATCGAGCAGGCGAAGCGAAATGCGCTGCCCCGGCTGATTACGGAAGGGGACTTCCGCGGACAGCTGCATGAGCACACGACCTGGTCGGACGGTACCGCGTCGATCCTGGAGATGGCTGAGGCAGCGATCGCCCTCGGCTACGAATACCTGGCGATCACCGATCACTCACAGTCGCTGGTCATTGCGAACGGCCTGAACCGCGACCGTATTCTCAAACAGCTCGACGAGATCGCTGCCGTGAATGAGCGACTCGCTGCGCGTGGCTTCACCGTCCTCAGCGGGCAGGAGGTGGATATCCTCGCCGACGGCTCCCTGGATGGCGATGAGGAGGTCCTGACGCGGCTCGATATTGTGGTCGGCTCCGTGCATATTCGGCATAAGGAGGACGAAGCGAAGATGACAAAGCGGGTGATCACGGCGCTCGAGAATCCGCATCTCGATATCCTCGGCCACCCCACGGGCCGGCTGCTCGGCCGCCGCGAACCCTTTCCCATCGATCTGGAAGCCGTCTTCGATGCCGCCCTCCGCACCCATACGGTAATGGAGATCAACGCCTCGCCGGAGCGAATGGACCTGAACGATCACTATGCCCGTCGTGCTAAGGAAAAGGGGGTGCACATCACCGTGAACGCCGATGCCCACTCCACCACCGGCCTGGGACTGCTTCCCTGGGGCCTGTACATGGCCCGCCGAGCGGGACTCACGCCGGACGATGTGATCAACACCTACCCGCTCGCCAGACTGCGCGCGACCCTGAAGGACGGACGTACCGCGCGCCCGGCGGGAGCCGCCGCATGATCGAGATCGACCTGACCGGACGGAACGCCCTGATCACCGGTGGCACCCGCGGTATCGGGCGGGTGATCTCGCGCCGTCTGGCCGAGGCCGGCGCGAACACGATCGCCGTCTATCGCGGCGATGCGTCCTCGGCGCAGGCGTCGCTCGCTGAGCGCGAAGCGGTGGATGGCATTGGATGGCACCGAAATCTACAGGCGGACATCGGCGACGAGGCCGCCGTCGAGCGTCTGATCGGGGATATCCAGGAGACCGTCCCGGATGGCCTCGATATCCTCGTCCTCAACGCCGCGATCGGCCTTCACGGCAAGATCACTGAGACCGATCCCGCACAGTGGCGCCGTCTGTTCGATGTCAACCTCGGCTCGGCCTTCCTGCTCACCCGCGGCCTTATCCCCGTTCTGCACCGCGGCGGTAGTATCGTCGCTATCGGCAGCGGCGCCGGCCACGATCCGATCCCCGGTCTTGCCCTCTACGGCGCCGTCAAGGCCGGTTTGAATATGTTCATCGCCGATCTCGCTCAGGAGGCCGGCCCGCTCGGTATCCGGGCCAACGTCGTCTCGCCCGGCAGCACGGACAACACCTTCTTCGGGAACGCGCCCTCACCCCGCGAATCGCAGGACGCTGCCTCCCACAACGCCCTGAGGCGCCATGGGCTGCCGGACGATGTCGCCGGTGTCGTCCTCTTCTTCTGCAGCGATCTGTCCGGCTTCGTTACCGGTCAGGCGATTCGTGTTAACGGAGGAGCCATCTAACCACCCATGTTGCTGCAGTACGCCACCACCGACGCCGAGATCCTGGCCTGCTTCCCGCCACTTAAAGTGCTCCGCCCCCATCTGGAAGAGGCCGAACTCGTACCGCGCATCCGCCGCCAGCTAGAGCAGGGCTACCATCTCGTCTATCGGGCGACAGACGGTCAGGTCCACAGCGTCGCTGGCTTCCGCTTCCACGACACCCTCGCCTGGGGCCGCATTCTCTACATCGATGACCTGGTGACCCACCCCGATTCCCGCGGCAAAGGCCACGCCGGCGCCCTTCTCGACGCTATCATCGCCCTCGCCCGCGAGCAAAACTGCGATGCCGTCCACCTCGACAGCGGTCCCCAGCGCCACGATGCCCACCGCCTCTACCTCAACCACGGCTTCCGCATCGGCGCCCACCACTTCAACTGCGACCTGCGCTAACAAGGAAACGAACCGCGTTGTCTGTAGGTCCGCCCGTCGGTCGGGCCATGTTATGTGGCGGTTATCTCCTCCCAACGCGCCTTGAGTAGCTCTGCGTAGCGGTTAGCGGCTAGACCGCCGCTTCCCAGCGAATACCCGTCATTCACCTCTACCAGAAGCGTGCGCCCGTCTTCTGTAATACCGAAGTCCGCGCTATAACCAGCCGGCGCTCCCTGTCCCTGATAGGCGCCGATGGCTGCCCGGATCACGCCCGCCGCCGGAAAGACAAGGGGATCCCCCTCATAGTGGCTGACCCCGGCCACGACGCCGCGGATCACGAACGTCCGCCACTCGCTGCGAAACGCGACCGGCTCCTGCGCCAGCAGGGGAAAGTCCTCCGTCACCGCTGGATACCCCTCTCGCACGGTAAGCAGACGCTCCAACTCCTCCGCATCCCTGAATACCCGACCGGTGAAGACCTTGCTGTCTTCGTATGGCTTCAGGAACACCGGATAACGTCCGTCCGCACGCAGATCGCCAACCGTCGTGCGCCAGCACTCCCGTCCCAGATACGGCCGCAGGCACGCCGGCGCCGAAACATGCGCCGGCGGTCGAATGCCGATCCGCTCCAGCGCTGCCCGTACCGTCCCCAGTCCCCCAACCACGATCGTCGAGGGATTGATCGCGATCTCCGGCATCTCCTCCGGCCGAAAGAACCGGACCGTAAACCCCAGATACTCAAAGCCCCGCGCCGCCACCGTTCCACTCGGGCTATACGGCATCCCTGCATCATTCGCCTGAACAAAAACGACTCTTTCCATAACCTCTCTATCGCCGCCCTGCTGCCCCGCGCAAAGCTGACCCGGGGAGTGAGTGATGCTTGCTTCCCCGAAAAGCCTTGCGAATAACCGTCTGTCAGCCTGCTTTAGCGGGCTTTGCTTTTGGGCAGTCGGGCTCTTCAGGGCCTGAGTCGCGAATGACGCCTTCGGCCGGGACGATGCTCTGAGCCGCGCTTCCGCCCTCAGGCGGCTATAATAAACCAGCAATGCCAGCCTCGAAAGACACCGCCGCTCCTCAGGAGCGGCTCACCCTGCCCGCGCCACTGCCCCGCGACTTCTACCTCCAGCCCACGCTCACCGTCGCTCGCGCCCTTCTTGGTAAGACACTCGTGCGCCGGTTCGACGATGGCACGATCGCCACGGGCCGTATCGTCGAGACCGAAGCCTATACGACAGATGATCCCGCTTGCCACGCTTTTCGCGGGATCACCCCGCGCACTCGTACCATGTTCGGGCCGCCCGGACACGCCTACATCCATATGAACTACGGCCTGCACTTCTGCCTGAACGCCGTCTGCGCCCCCGAAGGCTGCGCCGAGGCGGTGCTGATCCGTGCCATCGAACCCGGGACCAACGCCGCTCGCCTGTTCCGCAACTACTACCCGGTTGAGACGACAGCGCCGCTCTCCAACGATGAACAGGAGGCGCGGGCGCAGACCGATCGTACCCTCGGCGCCGGACCCGGCAGACTGACAAAGGCCCTGGCGCTGGATCGCGCCGCCGAAGCGACAGATCTGACCGATCCGGCGAACCCCGTCTATATCGCCGATGGGACTGAGGTGCCAGAGGACGAGATCGTGACCACGACCCGTATCGGGATCAGCAAAGGCGCCGAACTGCCCTGGCGCTACTACATCCGCTCCTCCCGCTTCGTCTCAAAACGATGAGTCTTCCCGGCGCCGGACATCTACTCCTCGCTGCGCTGGCCGCCCTCGCGATCAGTGGCGCCGCCTGGCGCGTCCGTGCACTGAACGCGTCGGGTGCCCTGGCCGCTGCTGTTGTCGGTTTCCTGCTATTCGGCTGCGGCGGATGGCCTGGTGCCGTCGCCCTGCTTCTCTTTTTCCTCTCCTCGTCCGCGCTCTCCCGGCTCGGTAAACGGCGCAAGGCGGCCCTGGATTACGAAAAAGGGGGAGAGCGCGATGCCGGTCAGGTATTCGCCAACGGCGGTGTCGCCGCCCTCTGCGCGCTCCTGTTGCCGCTGCTGCCGCATTCCATGGCAGTTCCCGCCGCCCTGCTAGGGGCGTTCGCCACAGCGAACGCCGACACCTGGGCCACCGAGATCGGCTCACTCGTCGCGCACCCGCCCCGGCTCATCACCACCCTGAAGCCCGCCCCCGTCGGCGCCTCCGGCGCCGTCTCCCTCCCCGGCACCGTAGCTGCCCTTGCCGGCGCTCTGCTGATCGCCGCCGTCGCTCCCGCCTTCAACCTGCCGCCCCTGCACGGAATCCTCACCGTCATGGCGGCCGGCTTCGCCGGCGCCCTCGTCGACTCTCTACTCGGTGCAACCCTCCAGATCCAGTACCGATGCGCCGAGTGCGGCAAACTCACCGAACGCACCCTCCACCACGACAGACCGACCCTCCCGGTACGCGGTCTCTCCTGGATGAACAACGATGCCGTCAATCTCCTCGCCACCGCCTCCGGCTCCCTCCTGGCCGCTCTTCTTATAGGCAATATGGTTTGAGTCGCCAAACTCTTCCCCCGAAAGCGGGGGAGGAGTTTGGCTAAAAACCGGCGAGGTGTGCTGCCATCCCGTACAATAAGAGAACAACTTAGCTTCTCTCCTGTACCGATTCCGCGGAACAACGATGTCCCCGCAACACCATCGGGAGACGCCATAGGTATGCCCCGTCCTCTCATTGCCACAGGCGAAAATTTCGCCTATTTTCGCCTGCGGAAATGAGGAAAAGAGGCATTTTGAGAGAGAACGGGATCGGTGTAGGCGAAATTTTCGCCTGAAAAAACAATTCACGTGCAGGCGAAATTTTCGCCTGCGAGTTAGTGTAGCCTTACAGTCCGCGCCGCCCCTTCATACCGCACCCCGCGATGAAGGCCACGTGCCTTATGGACGATTTGTTTTTTGAAGCCGCGAATGATGACCAGCCCTCACCTAATCGTCATCACAATCATCCCCCGCCTGCTCTTCCGGCTCCGGATCGCAGCAGGCTGGTGTCCCTGCCCGTTTGTAGGTGCGGGGATCGTGGCGTTCGAGCTCTGACATTAGTGGCTCCCAATCACGCGGCGACCGGATCATGCGCTCGGCAAGATCCCAGGCGGCATCGGCGTAATCGGATATCTCCTGGCGGTGATGCCAGGTGCGAAATGGGAAAAACACCCGATCCCATATACCGGGTCGGCTCTCCTGCTGCGCCTGAAGATGCAGACGGATCGCCTGATACAGGATGACGTGCACTCCGAGATGTTGCTCGTCGGTCAGGTCGCTCTCAGCTAGCTGACATGCCGATAGGAGGAGGGTACTGGTGCAATCCTTCCGCCAGGCGGCGGGGGAGCAGAACAGGTTTGCCATAGTTTGTTTCCTGTCTGATGGACCCGCCATGGGGAAGAGAGTTGCCGGGAGGCACCTGAGCTGATCTCCCTGCGGGTATTTCCAGGAATATCCGAGGGACTCCGGAACTCTCACTAGTTCCCCGGTGTCTTATTCTGCGCATAGGCAGAGAAGGCGCTGGGTATACTGAGAACGCCTGACGATCTTCTGCCTGCCTGCCTTAAACAGAGCGCTGCCACAGAAGCAACGAGCTAATTGCTGCTCGACTGGCCCCCTGGGGGATTCATGAACGACTCGTCGTCGACGTTCCATCCGTCCGTCGAAACCACGATCAAAGCGATAACTGCCGCGTTTCCGGACACACCTTTTCTCGCGCTGGGACAGACCGCGCTCTGGGACGAGTCGACCAAGGCCTCCCTGCGTCGCGCGCTCGATACCTTTGCACCCGATGCCCGGATGGTCGCCGCCGCGCACGATACCGACTACTTCGCCAAACTGCCCGGCCACGCGGCCAGTCCCGGCGAGGCGAAGTACGCCCTGGTGACGCATGACGATGCGAAGACACGCGGACTCTGGTCCGCGGCCGGGGAGATGAGCCGGCTGTTTGGCTCCGAAGATGTCCCGACACGCGCCGAGATGGAGCGACGAGCCGGGGTCTCCCTGCACCGCGCCCTGTCGGTCACCGACGACTCCGATGCCCTATTCTCCGAGCTGACGACCGCCTGGGGCTGGACGGGGATCATCCATACCGAGGCTGGCCGCCGCGTTGTCGTGCGCGATGTCCCGCTGGCCGATATTCTGCCGACGCTCCTGGAGCAGATCGGATGGGCGACGCGCGGTAGCGCAGACTGTCTGGAGGGCGAACGCGCCCGTGCTAGCGCCCTCTCTGTCGGGATCACGATCCGCGGATGGGTCGAAGCGTTCGCCCGAACCAATCCCACTGCCTCTCTCTCCGATCTCTACCGCGATCTCTTTCCCCGCTTCTACGAACTGCTCCTCGGCAGCCCGCCCGCCAATCTCTCGACCTCCAGCACGACCCGGCTGCTGCGCTTCAACCGGGAGACGGCGACACTGCCGCGCTTTGCCTTTGTCGACCTGTTTCTGAATCCCGTCACGCGACGCATCGCCATCGATGCCTACAATCTGGCCGTCGGCGGCACCGATGCTTATACCCTGGACCGCTTCGGGGTGGGGGCGCTTCCCTTCGACCTCGTCGTACCCGGCGTCGGCCGCGGCACGCTCAGCATCCAGGGTGACGGTACCGTGCGTATCGAGACGAACCCAAAGCCGATCGTCCTCTGTGACCGCGGCTGCGACTTCGGCAGCGTCGAGCGGCTCGCAGAGATCATCGAGCGGGAACTGGGGCCGGATGTCGTCCTCGTCGGCAAAGCGGTCACCCTTCTGCCGATGCTCGCCGCCGAGTATGTCTTTGTCTTCCACGAAGGCGCTTCCGCCTATACCGATCGCATACATCGGATGCTCTCGACCCTGCGTGCCCGCAATATCGCACTGCCGCCTCTGCGGCCGATCCTGCGCATCCGCTACGATACCTGGAACGCACTGAGCGATCATCCCAACTGTAGCGCGGGAGAGGCGCCGCCCGTACCCGGCGAGATCACGTTCCGGCTGCCGGAGTTTCTGGCCCAGGCCTTTCGGCGACCCGTGGTCGCTGCGGACGAGTTCGCCGCCTGCTGGCGCCATGCGATCTCCGACGAAGAGAAGCGGCTGGAAGAGCTCGCCGGACTGCACTCTCCGAGGGAGTTGCTTACCTACCTCGTTCGGACCGATGCCACCGTGTGGGCAGAGAAGGCGCGTGAGCACTCCGCTGCCCGGTTACGGCTGCTGACGATCTGGGATCGTGCTCAGGCGATCCAGGGGCGTATTTACACCCTTTATGATCAGGTGCGGCGCCTCAAGACAGAGGCGATCACTCTAGAGCGACGCAAAGGCGATGACTTCCGCGCCCGGGTCCAGCCGCTTCGGGATCGACTGGTAGCCGCCGATACGGCAACTGCTGCCGTACCGCTTCAGGCGCAGATCGATGCGCTTCAAGCAGCCCGAGCCGAACAGTTCGATTCCGAAATCGCCAGCCGCCGCTCTCAGGTGCGCTACGCTCTGGCCACGGTCCGCGAACTGAAGGCGCAGCGACTGGCGCTGGAACGAAGTGATGATGCTCTGCAAGCCCGCGCGACACTCGCGCGGATCGAGGCGGAGGCCGAAGTCGCCAAAGGCCGGATCGCCCGAAACGCACTGCAGACGATCCATGGACTGCCCCATACCGCCCATCGCCCCTCCGCCTGGTGGTTCCCGCTTGTCGATGCTACCGGGGGCTGGTTCCGGCGTCTCACCCGGACGGCCGAATTCTACCAGGAGCCTCTGTGAGCTCCGTTCCCTTCGCCAAGATGCAGGCGGTCGGCAACGACTTCGTCGTCGTCGAGCAGGTCGCCTGGCCGGCGGATACCGATTGGAGCGCGCAGGCGATCCGGCTCTGTGATCGCAAATTCGGTATCGGCGCCGACGGCCTGCTCGTCGTCTGCCCCTCCGAAGCCGCCAATATCCGTATGCGGATGTTCAATCCCGACGGCACCGAGGATATGTGCGGCAACGGGCTCCGCTGTGTCATCCGATATGGCTACGAACACCGCCTCTTTTCACGAGAGCTCTACAACTATCCGGAGCCCGAGGATAGGTGGCGAGCGCATCTTGCCGGTACCGCGGAGACGCTCGACGGCGTTCACGCCTTCGAACTGAGTCTGGAGAGCTGGGCGGGTGACGAGCATCTCGATGTCCTTCTGCATCATGCCGCGCCGCAAGGCGGCTGGAGCGGCGTGGATCTCGAAGCGCTGGAACAGGATCTACAGGTCGTCTCCCCGGATACCCGCCATACCGACCTCGACAACGATATCGAGCTAAATCCGCCGAAGTTCACTCCGGCCGACCTGCCGATGACAGCGCCTGCCGATCTCGATCGTATTCTCGATTACCCGCTGCCGGTCGAAGGCTACGGCGACATCCAGGTCTCCACTGTAAACACCGGATCGACCCACACCGTTCTCTGGGTGGACACGCTCCCCGACGATGCCCGGTTCTTCGACCTCTCGCCCCGTATCGAGAACCATCCCCTCTATCCCGAGCGGACGTCGGTTCTCTGGGCCATGGTCGACGGCCAGGATGAAAACGACTACGATCTGATACGTGCCCGCATCTGGGAGCGTGGCGCCGGCGAGACCCTGGGCTGCGGCACCGGCGCCTGCGCCATCGTCGTCCTGGCGCAGGTTCAGAGCAAACTCCCCCGGGCCGATCGCCCCAAACGCATCTCCGTCCGCTCCCCGGGCGGCACCCTCCAGGCCTTCTGGAAAGGCGGCCCCAACGACAACGTCCGCCTCAGCGGCCCCGCCTTCATCGTCTACGAAGGCCACATTCCGTATCGCCCCGAATGATCGACCACGACCGCCTCTTCAAAGAGCTGATCACCACATTCTTCGCGGAGTTCGTCGATCTGTTCCTGCTGGGCGAAGGCGCAGCCCATAACGATCGCTTGCCTTCGTGGCAGCTCCTGTGTCATAATTCAAACAGATGTTCAGGTTGGTGGCTGGTTGACAGTTTGCGGCGCAAAATCGCCTATGCTATAATCACCCGGTAAAACAGAAGATTAGCGGCACGGCGTCCATCGCCGTCCGAGCCGCTCCCCTTCCTGCCTCTGTCGCACGATACCGTACGACGGGGACGCCAAATGACCATAGGGAGGAACCCCAAATCATGGAGACCGCCTACGAGGCGATCTACATCGTCGAAACCAACCTGCCCGACGAGCAGGTGAATACGACTGTTGAGAAATACAGCAGTGTCGTTAGCCGCAGCGGCGGCGTCGTAGATGACGTCGACCGTTGGGAGCCGCGCCGGCTGGCCTATGAGGTCAAGGGCCGACGCGAGGGCCAGTATATCATCATGAACTTCCGGTCCGAACCGGCCGCGAAGGATGAGCTGGACCGTATCTTCCGTATCAGCGACGACGTTCTGCGGCACATGGTGGTCCGGCAGGATCCCAAGGCGGACCGCTACCCCTCAAAGACCCGGGCGGCAGAGACCGAGCGACGCGAGCGTGAGTTCGCGGCGCGTACGTCCGTTGCCCCGGCTGCCGAGGCGCAGCCGGTGACCGATCTGGGTGCCGTTACCGTACCGCACCCGAACGTGGCGCCGCCGCAGCCGAACCCCGCGGTGGACGTGGATGATACCCCGACCACCGTTACCGATACGCCCGACGGCACCGAAACGTCCGCCGAGGCCGCTGAGGAGATTCGTGAGGGAGCTGGTTCGCCTGACTAGTCCCTCGTGTTCACCGCACGCATCTTAGACCGCAGAGCAACAACAGCCCCTCCGGGCCGAACGGCTTTGCCTTCGCGTGGTTTGGTGTAGCGACAAACAGGCTTAGTGAAAGGGCGTGCACCGGTCGCCGGGACGTCCATGATTGGAGCGAAAGCAAATGCTGAATCGAGTGATCCTGATCGGCCGTCTGGCGAACGATCCCGAACTGAAGTACACCCCGTCCGGTATCCCGGTTGCTGAGTTCCGTGTCGCGGTGGACCGACCGATGTCCGCTGAGGCCCGGGCGCAGAACCAGGAAAAGCAGACGGATTTCATCAGTATCGTGGCCTGGCGCCAGAGTGCGGAGTTCGCTGCGAACTACCTGCACAAAGGCCGTCTGGTCGCGGTTGAGGGACGTCTCCAGGTCCGCGAGTATGTCAACCAGCAGGATGGTCAGCGGCGCCGCATCTATGAGGTCGTCGCCGATAACCTGAAGGGACTGGATCGCCCGAACCGCGAAGGCGGTGAGGAGGGTAGTGGCGGCGAAGGCGGCGGTTACGCCGCGCCCGCGGCCGGCGCCCGTAACGGCGGCGGCAACCCCGGCGGCTATGAGCGAGGCGGTAATGCTGGCGGTGGCGGTGCGGCTCCGGCAGCGCGGCCTGCAGGGGGCGGCTACGCCTCCGGCGGTCCCGCTCGTGGTGGCGCCGGTCGCGGCGCAGCGCCCCAGCCAGCAAGCGGCGGCGGTGATTTTGATGAAGATTACGGCGACCTCAGCGATCCCTTCGCCGAGTAAGCGCCTTTTTATACGCTAAGAAACGAACAGAAGGAAACGAGCAGAGATGGCTTCCGGTCGTCCCGCCAAACCCCGCAAGTTTAAGAAGCCCAAGCGGAAGGTTTGCTACTTTACGGTTCAGAAGATCGACTTCATCGACTACAAGAACGTGGCGCTTCTGCGCCGCTTCGTCAGCGAGCGCGGCAAGATCCTGCCGCGCCGCACCACCGGTACCAGCGCGAAGTACCAGCGCCAACTCGCCCAGGCGATCAAGCGCGCCCGCGAGGTCGCCCTGCTTCCCTTTGTGGCAGAGCAGGCGTAACCGCGACCTACAGTCCGGTGTCAGAGAGAGCGGGCGGTCCTTCCGGACCGCCCGCTTCGTCTTTACCCAGGGCTTTTGTGATCGATGAGAACCGGTAACCTGGAACTGCGCCGGCTGCGCCACACGGAGGGAGCTCTGCTCCTCACGGTTGCCCTGCTCCTCGTCGCCGGTATTCTGCAGCTCCTTATCGCAAAACAGAAGAGCGCTGTCGTAGCCACCAGTGCCCCTCTCGTCAATATCAACACGGCGGGCGCTTCAGAGATCGCTCGGGCTCTGGATATTCCGGCGCCGGATGCACTGGCGATCGTTGTCGATCGCCAGAAGCGCGGCGGATACGGGGATGTCGATGCACTTGCGCGCTACCACCTGGCGCCACCGGGACGTGTCTCGACCGCCGAGCCCGGGCTGATCGTCCGAACCTGGCAAGAGGCGCGGCAGCGCTTTCTCTTCCTCTGTGGAGGCTTGTTCCTCTTTCTTTTTGCCGCGCACGTCCTCACCCGAAGACTTCAGCCCCGCGCCGACCCGGTTCTCCTTCCGGTAGCGGCAGCGCTTTCCATTCTCGGGATCCTATCACTCTTCGCGCTCAAAGATCCGATCCGAGATATGCCCGCCTATGCCGCGCAGATCCTCGGTATCCTCATTGGCGGCACGGTCGCGCTTACGATCGGCCTCTCTCCACGTCTGCACGCGCTTCCCCTGCACCGGTATGGCTACCTCTATGCCGTCGCTGCCGTCGCTGCCACGGTTCTGCTTGGCATCCTGGGAGGTGGCCCCGGAGGAGTGCATCTTTCCATCGGAGGGGTTCAGCCGGTCGAGGTCATCAAGATACTGCTCGTCTTCTTCCTAGCTGCCTATCTGGCCGAGCGAGGCGCACTGTTGAACGACCCGCTGCGGCGCCTGGGGCCGATCCCGCTGCCTCGACGCGGCGATGCCGCCCCACTCCTCGTTCTCTATGCGCTTCCCCTGGCTCTCTTCGCGCTGGTCCGCGACCTTGGCCCCGTCCTCCTGCTCTTCGGGACCTTCCTGCTTCTGGTCTATTTGGCCACCGGACGTGGCGTCTATGTTGGGCTCGGATTCGCGATGCTTGCTCTTGGCGGCACCCTGGGCTATCTCTGTCACTTCGGCGTCTTCCAGACTCGTGTCGATATGTGGCTCTCCCCGTGGGCCAACACCCATAAAAGCGGAGATCATCTGGCGCTCGGTCTGTGGGGTCTCGCCTCAGGCGGTCCCGTCGGGAGCGGGCTCGGGCTCGGCGGGACTCGCTACATCCCACGTGGCGGCTCCGACCTCATCTTCGCGGCTCTCGGCGAGGAGACGGGTCTCCCCGGGACGCTGCTCATCGCGCTCTGCTTCCTGGTGATTGCTGCCCGGGGCATCGGGATCGCGCGCCGCGCCGCCACCGACTTCGATCGCTACCTAGCCGCCGGCCTCTCCGGCCTGACTGCCGTACAGGCGACCATCCTGATCAGCGGGACACTCGGCCTGCTTCCGCTGACCGGCATCACCCTGCCCTTTGTTTCCTACGGCAAATCATCGCTTCTGGCCTCGTTCCTGATCATCGGCCTGCTGCTCGCGCTATCCGGCAAAGCGACCGTAAGCGCTGTCCCACTATCCGCGACCTTCCGGGTCGCCTCAGCGCGTGTCGGCGCGCTGTTCGTCATCCTGCTCGGCGCAGCTATACCGGCTCGCCTTCTCTGGCTACAGGGGATCGCCTCTAGAGCGACGGCCGCACGTCTCGTTCGCGTGCCCGATGCGGATAACGTCTCCCGTCCCCATGTAAACCCGCGCCTGCTCTATATCGCCAGCCGCATTCCGCGCGGCCGCATCCTGGATCGAGCCGGGAGGGTGCTTGCCGCCACACAGGACGGTCATCGCGTCTATCCCTACGGCGCGGCTACCGGGCATCTGGTCGGCTATCTCGATCCGGCCATCGGCGGCCCGACCGGTATCGAAGCGCAGTTCGCCTCGGATCTGCAGGGGTATGGCGCTTATGTCGATCTGTTGCCGCTCTGGCGCCGAAAAGATCAACCCGGCTTCGCCTTCCCCAAGGGGAACGATGTCGTCACGTCCCTGGATGCCGATCTTCAGCGCGCCGCCTATATGGCCCTCCTTGCCGGAGCCGAGCAGGTGCGCGATCGGCGTACTGGTCGTCCTCAACACCGCGGCGCCGCTGTCGTACTGGATAGCCACACCGGCGAGATCCTTGCGGCAACGACCTCACCGGCCTACGATCCCTCGCAGCTCAATCCCATCGTCATGAAGCGCCTGCAGGTAGATGTGGATAACGAGCATCCGCTCATCGATCGAGCGCGGCAGGGCTACTATCCGCCCGGCTCTACCTTCAAGATCGCGATCGCCTCCGCACAGTTCGCCGCCGATCAGGCGGACCGCACCTATGTCTGCCAGCACATCGATCCGAACGTCATCTGGAGCGCCGGTGGCCATACCTACGCGCGCCGTCGTATCGTGGATGACGAGAGCGATCAGCCGCACGGGCTGACCAATCTCACCGATGCGATTACCAAATCCTGTAACATCTACTTCGCCCATGTGGCGCTGGCGCTCGGCCCCACCACGCTGCGGGATAAAGTCGGGAAGTTCGGCTTTGCCCGACTGCCTACCGAGACTCAGTTCGATTCGGAGCTGCCGGATATCGGGTACGGACAGGGGCCGATGCTCGCCTCGCCGCTGGAGATGGCCGGGGTGGCGCAAACAATCGCGAACGGCGGCAAGCGGCTGCGCCCGCAATACCTCAAAAACGCCGATTCCGAGATCGCCTCAACGGTGATCACACCCACCGATGCCGGTCGGATAGCCGCTATGATGCGCCGTGTTACCCTCTCCGGAACCGCCACCGGCCGCTTCGATGCCTTACCCTATGCCGTCGCCGGCAAGACCGGCACCGCCCAGAACGATCAGTACGACCGCGCACCGCACTCCTGGTTCATCGGCTTTGCCCCCGCCGACCATCCGAAGGTCGCCTTCGCCGTCCTCGTCGAGAACGGCGGTTATGGTGCGCAGGTAGCCGCTCCCATCGCCGCGAAGATACTGGCAGCCGCCCGCCTCACCGATTGATAGGATCAGAAAAGGGAAAAGGCCAGCGCCACAGGAGCGCTGGCCTTCCGATTTCCGAATCGCCGGACGCTAGTGCGCGTTGCCGCTCTTGGCGTGTGCGGCGGCGGCGATCACGCGGCGGCGGGCACGTTGGGTCTGCACCGGACGCAGATCCACACAGTTGACCTGGACACGGATTCCCTCCGCCTGCAGTGCGTGAACGACCTGGGGGACAAAGGTGTACTCCAGAAAGTCCGCCCAGCGCTCATCGCTCTGGGTACCGGCAAAGTTCTGTGTCAGGTTGATCCCTTTCGTGCGATCTGCCGCCGGAAAGACGAAGCAACTCGGTCCTCGGACCACACTCCACTCGATCACGATACGATCCGCACCCGGCCCCGCCGCGGCGAGCAGGGGCTTCCAGTTCCCAATACGGCGGCGGAAGGATCGCTCCTCGAACACAGGAACGTCGTGCAGCGCTTTCAGCATGGCGTCTTCCTACGCTCCTCAGACCAGGATCTGCAGCGGGTTCTCGATGATCCGCTTCAGCGTCGAGACAAACAGTCCGCCATCCGATCCGTCCATCGTGCGATGGTCGACACTCAGCGTCACCCGCATCCGCTTGCGCGGTACGATCTGCCCGCCCACGACCGCCGGAACGGTCCGGGTAGAAGCGACCGCCAGGATCGCGCCCTCTCCCGGGTTAACGATCGCGGAGAAGTCCTCGATATCCGGGGTCAGTGCTCCCATGTTGGAGATCGTAAAGGTGCCACCGGTGTAGTCCGCCGGAGTCAGCTTACCGGCGCGCGCCTTCTCGAACAGCGGGCGCGCCTCACGAGCGATCGCGCGGATGCTCTTGGACTCACAGCCGCGCAGGACCGGCACGATCAGACCATCGGCGATCGAGACCGCGACGCCGATATTGATTGCCTTCTTGACGATCCGCTTGTTGTCCACGAACTGCGAGTTGACGATTGGATGCTCGGTCAGCGCGACCGCGACCGCCTTAACCAGGAAGTCGTTGATCGAGAGCTTCAGACCGCCCTCACCCGCGCCCGCATTGACCTGCTCGCGCAGCGCCAGCAGCGCCTCCATGTCGATCTCAGCCGTGACATAGAAGTGGGGGATCGTCTGCTTGCTCTCGGCAAGTCGCTTCGCGATGGTGCGGCGCATCGCGTTGTACTCCACTACCTCGTCCGGCTCGGTCGCTGGCGCGGGAGTGGCGGCTGCCGTCGGCGCTGCCTTCGCCGCAGACGTTCCGTTGACGAGAGCTGCCTCGACATCGGCCTTGCCGACCGCGCCGATCGGGCCGGTGCCGCGCAAAGCGGTAAGGTCCACGTTATTCGCCTGAGCGATCGCCTTGGCAAGCGGCGTCGCACGGACGCGCTCGTCGCCGGTCTCAGTGGTGGTCTCGCCATCAACGACAACCGGGGCGCCGATTACCGAGGCGGAACCACCCAGATTCTCCGGCATCGCGCCCACGAAGGACTCGTACGGCTTGAAGTCGGTGGCAGTTGCCGCCGATACGGTGGCCGGTACTGCCGTCGCTGGCATGGCGATCGGAGCCGCTGGCGTCGGCACCACCGCCGCCGCCGTTGCGCCGTTATTGTTCACCGCAGGGGAAGACGCTGCCGTCGCAGGCGCCGTCGGCGCTGCAGCGGCGGGCGCATCTCCGGAAGGTGGTGTCGCGCCGATCACGGCGATCACCTGGCCGACTGGAACGACATCTCCGGCCTGCCGCGTGATCTGCTGGATATACCCTGCCTCCTCGGCCGGCACCTCCACATTCGACTTATCCGTTTCGATCTCGGCGATCGCTTCATCCGCCGCGACCTTGTCGCCCACCTTCTTAAGCCACTGGACGATCTTACCTTCGTCCATGGCGTCGCCCATCTTGGGCATGATCACATCAGCCATAGTCTTCTTCTTTTACTTCGCGTAGAGGGTGCGCTTGGCGGCCGCGACGATATCGGATTCGTGGGGGAACGTCATCGCCTCCAGGGATTTTGAGTACGGCATCGGCACGAATGGACCGGTGACGCGCTGGACGGGGGCATCGAGATCCTAGAACGCACGCTCGGAGATCTGAGCGCTGATCTCGGCCGCACAGCCATACAGACCCCACTGCTCCTGAACAACGACCGCACGGTGCGTCTTCTTGATCGATGCGATCGGAGTCGCCATATCGAGCGGAAGCAGCGTTCGCAGGTCGATGACCTCGGCGGAGATGCCGTCCTTCGCCAGCTCATTTGCCGCACGCAGACAGGAGATCGTCATCGTGGAGTAGCCGATCAGGGTGACATCGGTACCTTCGCGTAGGACCTTCGCCTGGCCGAACGGCACCGTGAAATCCGGATCCTCCGGCACCTCGGAGAGGCCAGGCTGGATCGCCTCCAGATTGTCTACCTTCTCGTAGTACAATCGGAGCGACTCCAGGATGACCACCGGGTTATCATCCCGGATCGCCGTCTTGGTCAGCCCCTTGGCATCCGCCGGCGTGGCCGGCACAACGACCTTCAGACCCGGGCAGTGAGCGAAGAGCACCTCCAGCGCCTGGGAGTGCTGCGCCGAGAGTTGGCGCCCGACCCCGGAAGGGCCGCGGATCACCATCGGGACCTTGAACTGGCCACCGAACATGTAACGGATCTTCGCCGCATGCTGCGCGATCTGGTCGTACGCAGGGAGGGCGAAGTCCATGCGCATCATCTCGCAGACCGGTCGCAGACCAGCCATCGCGGCACCGATCCCCAGTCCGATGATGCCGACCTCGGAGATCGGGGTGTCGATGATACGCTCCGGACCGTATTCGGCCAGGAAGCCCTTCGTGATCTGCAGAGTGCCGAGGTACTGTCCAACCTCTTCTCCCGCGATAAAGACGGTCTCATCACGGTCCAGCTCTTCCCGCAGAGCCAGTGTCAGCGCATCGGCGTAACGTAGTTTAGCCATAGATTCTTTGGAATGCTCCGCCCTCTCACGCCGGATACGGGCCGGCGACGCCGATAAAGCGCTGCCTGACTGCCGTATAGCCCGGAGGGCCTCAGGGGATAGGGTTTATGCGTAGACGTCCTTGAGCAGTTCGTCGGGTGTCGGGTCCGGGGACTCGTCCGCGAACTTCAGCGCGGCGGCGGCGGCAGCGGTCGCCTCACGGCGGATCCGCTCACGCTCACTATCCGGCAGCGCCTCGTGCTCTATCAGCGTCCGCTCCAGGATATCGATCGGGTCACGCTGGGAACGCCACTCCTCGACCTCGTCCTGCGAACGATACGTCGACTGGGTGACCTGAGTGTCGGCGGCGCCATGTCCATGGTAGCGGTAGGTCTTACACTCCAGGAAGAAGGGCTCGCCAGTCTCGCGCATCTCCGCGATGATCTCTTGGACCCGCTCATGCACGCGGACGACATTCTGGCCGTCGATCTTCTCGCGCTTGATGTTGTAGGACCCGATGCGGTCGGTCAGATCCGGGTTGGCATGCGATCGCTCGATCGAGGTGCCCATCGCATAGCCGTTGTTCTCCAGCACGAAGAGTACCGGGACCTTGTACAACTGCGCCATGTTCAGGGTCTCATGAAAACCGCCCTGGTTCATAGAGCCGTCGCCAAAAAAACAGACGCACACGGCGTCTTTTTTCTGGTACTTCAGGGCATATCCGAGTCCTAGGGCGATCGGTACGTTTCCGCCGACGATGCCATAGCCCCCATAAAAACCGCGGGCGGCATCGCAGATATGCATCGAGCCGCCCTTACCCTTGGAACATCCGGTCGCCTTGCCGCAGATCTCGGCCATGACCTGACCGGGCTCCGAGCCCGAGGCTAGGGCGTAGGCATGGTCTCGATAATGACCGATAAAGCAGTCACCCTTTTCGCGCTGAAGCGCTCCGATGATACCAACGGCGATCGCCTCTTCACCGGAGTAAAGGTGCAGGTAACCACCGATGCCATGGGTACCCTGACGGAACGCCTTATCGCACAGCTCTTCGAACTCACGGATATGTACCATCTGTTCGTAGAACCGGAGATACTTCTCCACGTTCAGGGGCCGATCCTCTACGGACGCGGCGGAACCGGCAGCGCCGGAACTCCCTTTGGCAGCCATATCGTCTTGCTTCTCCTCGCTATTGCCGAACCGGGGATAAAGTGGTCGGAAGATCGATCAAACGCGTAAAAATCTCGTCGCGCCCGGAGTGCTGGTCGCGACCCACCTATTATACCAGAGACAAAACGCCCTGCTGCCCTTGCCGAAACTCGTTTCCCGCCGCTTCGTCATAATACGCTGTGGCAGCCTGGTAGCGGCGTCTCCTGCCCATTTCGTCACGCCGCCATGGCTGAAGACGTCTCATTACTCGAAGGCGCGTGCTTACTACGTGTTTCGAGTTTGCCCGCCCGGTGGTAGCCTGTGATGAGACGTGTGACGAACGTCTTCATCGCGGAAAGGTCGTCCTGGAATGTACCGAATAGAAAACGAAGAGACACAACACCATCAAAATAGCGTTCTGCCGGACCCGCTTGCAGGCGGGTCCGATAATAGCGGCAATCTCAGCCGGCGCGGCTTTCTGACGCGCGCCGCCCTGAGCGGCGTCGGACTGATTGCGGCGACATCGGTGCCGCTGCTGGTCACGGAGCAGCAGGCGCTGGCCTGGGGGCTCTTCTCGGCGCCCAGCCCGGATCAGCAGAAGCAGGTCGGACGGCAGGCCGCCCAGCAGATCCTGCAGAAGTACCGGGAGGTCCGCGATAGCCGCTCCCGCGCCTTCCAGGATATGGGGGAGCGCCTGGTCCATGCCCTATCGCCGCAGGATCAGCGGACCTGGGATTACAACTTTCATGTGATCGAAAGCAAGGAGGTCAACGCCTTCGCGCTGCCGGGCGGACCGATGTTCATGTACACCGGCCTCTATGACCATCTGGACACGATGGATGCCCTGGCGGCGGTCACCGGCCACGAAATGACACACGTTCGCAAGCAGCACTGGGCGAAGGCCTATGCCAAGCAGCAGCAGCGCGATCTTGCGATCGGCATCGGGCTGGCGATCTTCCATGCGGGGCGCGCCGCGCAGACGATCGCACAGTTGGCGGATAGCGCGATCGGTCTGAAGTTCTCACGCGGGGAGGAGACTGAGGCGGACCGGGGCGGCTTTGACAACATGATGGCGGCCGGCTACAACCCCGGCGGGATGATCCAGCTCTTTCAGGAGCTGGAGAAGCTCTCCGGCAACGGCACATCGCTCGGCGGCGACTTCCTGTCTGATCACCCGGCGACATCGGCGCGGATCAACAACGTCAAACAGTGGATCATGCAGAAGGGCGATCCGCCCTCCCGGCCGCTCACGCCCATCGTCCGCGCCTGACGCAGTAAGCCTTCGGCAAACGCAAAACGGCCCGCCTGGATCATTCAGGCGGGCCGTTATTATGCAGAGATGTCTAGTGCGAGCCGCAGGAGCCGCAGCCGCCGGTAACGGTGCCGCCGGAGGCGTCATCCTCGGTGCTGAACGACGAGCCACAGCCGCACGCCTTGACCGCGTTCGGGTTCTCGACCTTGAAGCCGCCGCCCATCGGGGTGGTGACATAGTCGACGATCGAGCCGAAGATATACTTCAGGCTCATCGGATCGATCACGATCTTGACGTTCTTGTCGGAGAAGAACTGATCGCCCTCCTCAACATTCTCGTCGAGCGCCATGCCGTACTGGAGACCCGAACAGCCGCCGCCCGCGACATAAACGCGAAGCGCGACACCTTCCGGGTTACCCTGCTGCTCCAGGATATCCAGCACCTCTTGTGACGCGCGGTCGGTAAGTATGATCGGCTGCTCCGGCGTCGGAACAAAGGTTGGTGTTACAGGTGCCTCAGGCGCTTCTAAAATCGCAGACATGAGAGTTTCCTATCCTCCTCCGGTCGCTGCGGATGGGCCGGGTTAAAAGCGTAGTTCGGCGACCCTATAGGTCGCCGATGTTATTATACCTTACGCTCTCCTCTACGCCACCATAAGAACTTCAGTTCCCATTCGTTAGTCGACGCGCCGCCCGAACACCACACGCTCGATCCCCGCATAGTCCTGGACCATATCGATATCGGCAAGGCCGGCATCCTGCCAGAGCGCGACAACTTCTAGCGCCTGCCCCATCCCTACTTCAACCGCTAGTATCCCGTCTGGCGCCAGCAGGGGGGGCGCTTCGGCCGCCAGGCGCCGGTAGAAGTGCAGGGCATCCGGATGCGTGCCGAGGGCAAGAGAGGGCTCCCAATCACGCACCTCCGGCTCCAGGGTCTTTATCTCTGCCGGCGCGATATACGGAGGATTCGCGGCGATCGCCTCAAACGGTCCCTCCGCTGTAAGCCCGGCGAGCAGATCGCCCTCCCGGAAGGCTATCCGGTCGGCGACCCCTAGGCGGTCAGCGTTCTCGCGCGCCACTGCCAGCGCGGCGGCCGAGATATCCGTCGCCCAGACCCGCGCTTGCGGAAGCGCCGCTGCCAGACTGATCGCGATGACCCCGGAGCCGGTGCCGATATCGACGATCCGTGGCTGAGGGATATTTCGGGCCGCCGCCAGCACCGTCTCCACCAAGAACTCCGTCTCCGGGCGCGGGATCAAAACGTCCGGCGTGACACGGAAAGATCGGCCGTAGAAGGCGCGCTCTCCCAGAAGATAGGCGAGCGGCTCTCGCTGCTCGCGTCGTGCGAGCAGCGCCAGGTAGGCAGTCTGGCTATCCGGAGAGAGCGATTCTGTGGCGCGAAGGTGAAGCGCCTCCCGCGAAAGACCGGAGGCGTGGAGGAGCAGGGTGCGTACCTCGGCCCGCGCTTCATCCCTGGGAATACCCGCCGCAATGAGACGCTCCGCGCCTTCGTGCAGGATCTGTGTGATCGCCGGTCCGGCAACCGCGCCTTCGCTCACGGAAGCTCGGGGGAGAGGAGGACGGCAAAGGCGGCGGCAGTCTGCTCCAGATGGCTGAGGGAGATCAGAACCCGGCCGCCGCGCGCCCGCACCTTCGCGCGGCCATGCAGCGTGATCGAAGGAGCGCCGGAAAGCGCCCGCTCCACTTCGATCTCGGCGAGGGCGCAGCCTCCGCCCAG
>Ga0105239_10002532_pt1 | contig 23223 bp, 22 predicted proteins | sample KBSC44metaG_FD_92761 | JGI IMG/M metagenome (GOLD analysis project Ga0105239, IMG submission 92761) | Corn rhizosphere microbial communities from Kellogg Biological Station, Michigan, USA - KBS C4-4 metaG | ecosystem: Host-associated > Plants > Roots > Rhizosphere > Soil | place: Michigan, USA... | reverse complement strand
ATAGACATATAAATTAGCTAGTAGTCGGCATATGAAGTTTCCTAAATACTGTTTCATATATAAAAAAAGTTGAGGTGTCACGGCGCTAAACCCAAAGAGTACCCACTATCCGCGGAAGGGATACGCGTAGTACACTCGTGTGTATCACGCCAGCCGTGACAAGGCACCGCGACATTCTAGTCTCGGCTCCTGAATTGTGTTCTTCTGGTCGTGTTTATAGGAGACGACTGCGGACACTAGTCACCTAGGCGCTCTAGACCCACCGGTCTGCATTTTGCTCAGAGGTACGGAGATAGCTGCGCATGCTGCATTCGTGCCAGGGCTTTATCACATCCCCGCTCTCAATAAGCATACCGGAAGTGCTTGTTTTGTTTATCCGTCAAGTCGTCAAATGCGACTCGTTCTGCCTCTTTCGTATCCAAGGCCAACCTATCTCGCTTCCGATTCTCAGCACTGAGCATAATGTAGAGTGTGATCGCGATGGCAATCACAAGCGCATAGCACCCGATCACCCCTTGCCAAAGCCTGGGATAATGCGAACTAATCTGCTCCGATCGGACCCATTGTGGACCAACAATGTTGCCCACGTTGTACATGTAAAAGATTGCTGCGGCCATGAAACTCTTCTTGGAGTTGCCGGCAACGTTGGCCATGCCCATACTAACAATCAGACTCGTCACCGGAGCGAAGAATCCAATGATGGTATAGCCTGCAATCGGTGTCGCAGCATGATGGTACCAATTGCTCTTCCAAATCATGGCGCATCCGGCAATGACTGGTAAGCAACAAGCGATGATCATGATAAGACGTATATTCTGCACCCTTGAACTGAGATATCCTGCAAGGAGAATCCCAACGAAACAGACACCGCCGAGGGGCATCTGCCAGAGCAAGGCGTCATACGCGGACCAGCCAAAAGTCGAGACAATCAGAGGCCCAAAGCCAGATACAGCTCCGTTCACTGAGTACGCAGCTCCCATCATGATTGCAATGAGCCAAACCTTGACATCCAGAGCTGCCTCTTTGATCTGGGACCATTTAATCTTTTGACATCTGACACCCATCTGGCCCATACGCAATCGCTCGATGGCTACTATCTTTTCTTCCTCGGTGAACCACCACGCCTGGGCAGGCGAGTTCGGGAAGAAGAAGAACACGAATCCATACAAGACGGTCAACGAACCGGCCATCAGGTACAGATACTGCCATTTCTTGAGGTCTCCGCCAGCGATGTGGGCGAAGCCATAGTTAATTCCGGCGCCGATAACGGTCCAGCCACCCGTCGCGGAGTACCAGAGGCACTGCCGCCAGGTCTGTTCTGCTTGCGTATAGTATCCAGAGATGATTACCATGAATGCAGTCGGGACGATGCTTTCGGCAAACCCTAGAAAGAATCGCTGTGCAAACAGCCCCTTGTATGTCGTTACTCCCGCGGTAGCCATGGCCACTGATCCCCAGATCACAATCGCCGCACCTACGGTTCGTCCAATATGCAGCCGTTGAAAGAGGTACGTCAAAGGGCCTACTCCAGCAAGCATGCCAAAGTAGAAGAGTGAAGTTGCCCAGCTGAGACGAGTTGTGGAGACTTTCGGCGGCGTTGTCGTCGGATCAACGACGACTCGCAACTTTAAGTCCGCTGTCATTCCAAACACGGCCGCTCCTCCGAGTATTGCCTGGTGAGAAAAAGGCATATTAATAGCTGGTTCATCATGTACAATGATCACTTCAAGCTGTTCGAGCTCACCGCACCTTATCATAGTAAACCAACCCATAGCCGAACCACATCAAGGGTATCAGTGCAAAGTCAATCTTGCGTACAACGCGGCGCTCGACCGCTTTGTCCCATGGCTGCGCATACTCTGGGACGACGGACGCAGCAAGGTCCTTTTCATCTTCAGGGGCATTTCAGCATGGAGGATAGGGAATATCGGGGACTAGCTCCATCTTACCCAGATTAACCATTTCTCCTCCCCGCACAAATAGGAAAGATATTGGGTGTAAGCGACACAATTTTCAATCGCAACAAACACTTTCTCAGTAGAGCTCGACAGAAAGACTTGGAGAACTCAACACCGCTCGTCTTATGCGCCTTCAAAACAATGGGAAAAGGACGGAATAAAAAAGCAGACGAAGACAAAAACAGAAATCGAGCTAATAGCAAAGGCTCTCACATCCATGAAGGCTTCCGACAAGCTGTTCGATTGGGGCAATCCGATTATGAGCATCAAATTGCTAATGAATCTCCCCCCACTCTCCGAGAAAGCCCGCACACAACCGAAGGCAAATTCAAGCTTCCCTGCAGTTGAGCATGCCTCTCGAAGTGACGGATAGCGCGGACACCAATGCACCAGGAAGGTCCCAATCCCAAGGCGTGACTAAAGGTTGTTGAGGTTATTCACATGCTTAAGCGACATGGTCCAGAACCTCCAAAGCCACCCATCAAATCATCGATCGATGATCTCTGGCTGATTCGAACATGGGAGGACAATTAAGATGATGCCATTTTCTGTGGATGCATGTTAGTTCTTGGCGTAAAGTTTGCCCGAACCAATGAATAGTGGTTGCTCGGGAGCCTCGTCTGGTTAATGGTTGGTAGATCTCTAGCTTTAGAGAGTCTGCTACAAGGATTTGATATACTATTATACCCAATGCGTTGGCGACGAGGATATTAGTATTATACAGTAGGACAAGGTCAGCACCGAAAGCGAAGTGCGGACTTTGTATTGCACTTGAACAGCAGATACCTCATAGATCATGGTGGCTTCAAACGAATCTGCACAATGCTCTCGCCTCGTAGCCACGATAAGGTGTTCTTCAGAAAGAATCAAAGTTGGTTCCAGCCATCAATCCCAGCATTCTTCCTTGAAATTTCCTCCCAACTTCCTGCCATTTGACCTGGATACCCGCGACTAGCACTGGCCACGGCATCTCCCCACCGGCATTCGTATCAACTTCTGGAATTGACACCCTCTCCCCGAGGCTTCCAGACCAGGAGATGAGCTCAGCAATCATACTCCCAAACTCTGTCACGAGTCTCTCCTCTGCCGTGGTACCAGCTTCGACGTTTAGGTCTAGCAGGGTAAGTAGAAGCTGCAGGACTATCGGAAGTATGATGGGATCATGTGCAAGTGTAGGTATACTATGGAGCTGCGTGAGAAGGATTAAAGTCTCCCTAGTTACAACAGGCAGCTGGAGCGCATGAGGGCCCAGGGTCGAAATGATGATGCCTAGTGTTTGAAGGACTAACTTCAAAAGAGACGGATGTAACAAAGTTGAGTTCGCCAGATATGGTGAGGTTGGCAAAGACGACAAGACCAGTATCAGCCGGGAGCAAAGTGGGAGATAAATGGCATCTGCGAGGACCTTGTGCACGTCTTTTGGAATTCGCTTAGAGCGAGCCTCAGCTTTTGCGGCTGCCTTTTTCTGCACGTCCATGCGTGATGAGAAAGTGCGGACTTTGAGGATGTCAGGCCCGGTGAGCTTGTCTGCTGCTTCAAGAGCCATGGGCTGAAGTGTGCGGCGGGAGAGGTCTGTTGAGATTGCGGAAATTGGGGAGGTAATGCTAGCATATAGGATATCTAGCTTGGGTGGGAGACGATTGGAAGGGAAGGCTGATAGAGTATTCGTGCCTTTAGAGGTGTAGTGTGCAGAGCTATCATCGTAACCTGCGATTTCCCGGGTTCCCAGCCCAGCCGCCGCCAGTAGGGCTGCTCTTTGGGATAGCGAAAAGTCCCCTTCAAAATACATACCCGCAATCCAGGGGCCCATGACTTCCGGTTTTGAAACTAAGCAAGCAACCAGGGCTTCGACTTTAAGCCGTTGTAGTTCATCGGAGGACATTCCTTCTCGGAGGTTCAGAAGTGAAGCCGCCAGCGGCAACAGGTTTGTACTGAGTTCATCACCAAAATTGGCCTTCCGACGTATTAGGGATGGTGCTGTCTTCAGGGCAAGCTCCGTCGTAGGTAGGTCGTCACTGACGTTGAGCTGTTTGATAAGGGAGATTATGTACACTGGAGCAGATGGCTTGTTGCGATTTACGAGCGTTGGGTCGTCGTCAGAGTCTTCTGCATCACTGTCCGGGCGACCATATGGACGTAGTTCAGGGTCCTCCTCCTCTGAGCTTGCATTTTCTTGATCAGAATCGAGAATCTCCTCAATGGCAACGATTTTGGTGCCGTGTCGGGCCGGCTTGGGAAGGGATTGCGCAATCGTGCTCGCTGGACGACGTCTCTCAGTTTTTGGTGATGTTAACGTTGCTGCCTTCTTTAGGTCCTCCATCTCGCCAACACGGTCATCAGTTTTGACCAGCTCAAGCCAAGCAAGAGCTTCCTCACTAGCTATCTCGTCGACTCCAAAGTTCATTGTCTTGTCAGCCTTGTCTACAAGCTTGGAAACAGCAGTGGCAACAATCATGCCGAGGAATCGAGCACGGGGAACAGAAGCAGAAAGTCGATTAGATACCATATGCAAGAATTCACCGGAGCTTGACATTTGTTTAAGTGATTCTGGGTTGGATCGGTGGAGATAGCCAACCATAAGTAGGATCGTTTGAGCCGCCGCTACAAAAGGGCAGTAGACGTAAGCACAGGATCTATCAAACTTCCAGAACGAAAGCAACCCGGCATTCATGAGGTTACTTACACTCTTGCTGAAGTATAGAGCCATGCTGGATCTGCATCTTGTTGCCAAAATTGACCAGACTTCTTCTAAGAACATTTTGCAAGTGGTCTGTCGTGAAATCAGTAAAATGAAATGAATATTGAAGTACACATCACCTTGCTTCTGGGCTAATGTGACAATGACAGCTCGCCGCGCCCCTAGGCCAAGCCCAGCATAATCTCCACTATTGCTTGTCAACCAGTGTGCAAGGTGTGCTTCTAAAAGGCTGTTGTTTTGAACAAGGCCATTGATCATTGCTGCCATCCCGCCGATTGCAGCAGCATCGACGGGCGTTGACAGACTCTGGGTCAGAATGGTACCACTGGTTTGCAGGTATTTTCGTGACACATCTCGGAGTATTATATCAAAAACAGCCTTCTGATCATACGCTGAAAGCGTCTTGAGCAACGAGTGCAATGTCGTCCACAAAGCCCGCTTGCCGAAGAGGAGGCTCGTATAGAGTTCGCTAACGAAAGAATCTGGAGGGTGTTAGCTTATAAGTTGTTTGAAATAGTTGTATCAACTCAAACCTCGATAACCCAGACTTAAGCCTCGTTTGAAGACTTGCCCTAGCATGTTGAGTGGCTCATTCACAGTGCTGATACCGTTATTGAGGTCAATGGCGACCACAGAAATATTTCTGGACAACCATTCGGAATATGCTGGGCCGTCTGCAAGCCATGCAAACTCGGCCATCCGGTCGCTGACGGTTGGAATGGTCGCATATACTTGCGCCATAGTTGTGAAGACTTTACTACCAGCGACAAGCGCAGTCGCTTCCTGCCAGAACACTCGACGAGGAGTATCAGCCGTGAAGAACGAGTTTGAGTCCGACATGAAACGCCGAAGCACGGAGTGGCGCTCAAGGATTGTTGCTAGGATTGACATTGCGTCCTCTAGGAATGGATTTTTGTCCGCAGGAGTTGTCGATGAAATATGTCGAATCTGCATCAACAGGGCTCCTATACCCGCGACACTTACAAGAGGAGTGATGATCAGTTTCTTCAACAGCTCTTCGGGCTTGGCAAGATTGTGGCCGCGCAGATGTAGCCATTGATCTGGAATCGTGACGGTGACGAGAGTGTTGATAATTTGAGCGGCTTTGGGCCCGGGCAGCCGTACGTTGAAATCATGCTTGCCATCAACGCCGTACTGAAGATATTGAAGGACAGCAACCAAGTCTTCACGGTCTGGCTTACTCTTCAAAATTGCCTGGGCATCGTCCGGTAATGTGTTTGCCGAGGTCTCCTTTAGATAGGATTTTTCGAGAAAGACGGTGGAGTCATGACGTTTGTGGTTTTTGTGAGTTGACTGGGCGGACAAAGCAGTCGTCGCTGAATCAACGGAGGGCCGCAGACTGAATGGCTCGCTCACACCATCACTACTTTCAGAGCTGAGGTCAACGATCGAGGCCTTGGAATTTGTGCTTGCGGGTCTTGAAGTTGGAGTGTCTCTCAAGGAAAGAGTCTCGAACTTCTCGATGTTGTGTTGGACTCGGCGAGTTGTCTTAATCGGTTTGAAGAGATCCTCCATCTTGGACGTCCATTGTTGTTGAAGTCAGATTACGAAGACAACTTGGGGAGAAAAATATTGGTAAAGTGAAGGTGAAGATGTGAACCCAAAGCCTCGCGATATGCCAAGAAGTTGGCAGCCTTTCGATTTCGGATGTAGTAATTAATAATAATACTGCCTGCGTAAACACCGCCATTAAGGAAGGTGCGCTAGGGTGCCCCGCTAGTTAAGTAGAAGTCTACTCGGTTAGGCGGTCTTAACACCCGAGTAATAGTTAAACCGCGGCCTAACGCTAAGGACAGGGAAGGAAGCAATGAGGATCCTTCCCAGCTCTGCAAGGTTAGCCCGTTTCCTCTTTTATGGACCGAGGTAGCTTTGCCTGGTAAAGTTGGTGCCCGAATATGGGCCCCGAGGGGCTGAGCGGCCACCTTTAACGTCTAGAGGGCAGAGTAATAGGGTCGGGTGGACGTATGTACCGTGTCCCTTGCGCAGTCTATGATGCTTGGGACCTGCCCAAAGACCTTCCAGGACCGTAAATAATCTCAGACAGTATCATATCCACCAGTCAAGACAGGATAGAAATCAACTTTCGGATGAGTTACGGATGGTATGTTTGAAACTTGACGTTTCTAATTTCGCGATTTGTACTATCGTGTCGGAATAAATATTAGAGAATCCAGTCACATTTCGTCGTTCTGCCTCCATTTAGCATTGCACTATTACTGAGCCTTCTTAAGGGCTATTCTTAGGCCCTCCTCATGAGCCTCCTTTATAAAACGGACATGGTAATTCTCACTCCACTGACGCAACGCAGTATTGGTTTGTGCCGACAAAGAAAAAAGTCGACATCCCCACGTGGCCCGTCTGCAACATCGACCAACGGATGCGTGACGGTTAGCTTCCGCCACCTCTTGAAGCTGTAGGTCCTCTTTTGCCAGTGGTACACAAGCAGGCCAAACGTGATCAGGCACGCGCAAAGACAGCAGAGCAAGCTCCCGAAAACCAGCAGCGGGACATAGGTCATAAAATACCGCCGCTCCAGCATCCTGACGCTCGCCTGGAAAGCACTGGCCTCACCAGCGGTCTCCATGCCAATCTCGTGAAGCATACGGTCCGTTTCCCCAACCGCGTACTGCGCGTTCAGTGCCATCTTCTCGTAGCTAAACGTGTCATCTGTCCCATCGTCGTACTTGCCATCGGTGGTGCCTATTCTGCACGACGGCCAATACGAGCAATTGGCGGCCGTGGTTGTGAACACCGGACCATAGCCCGGCATGCTATAGATGGATATGGGTGCCTTGTAGCCTAAACTCTACGCCCAGTCCGATATGCGAGGTTCTATAATGCTGGTCTCACCATCGAACCGACTTGCATTCGGGACACGTATCCAGGTACCAGTACTCTGTCGCTCAACCTGGTGAATACCAGATTGGCGACCAACCTTGCAAGAAAGGCCCCAGGCGTGGTAAAAGCGCGGAATCGCGCTTGGCTGGGAAAACAGATTATCGGTCAGGTTGAAGGAAACAGCCTTCAGTTCACCGTAGGTTGAAGGTATTCCGGTATCGTTTGAGTCGGTCCAAGGCGACATCGTGCTCAGAAATCCCAAATAGAGTCCAGATCCAGCTTGGACATTTGACTGGAACGCGGTAAAAGGAGATATGTCGCTGCTGACCCTACTCCAAATGCGGCCTGGAGGCTCCCAGTCCAGGCGGCGGTAAAGAGAGGGCCGTTCAATGATTCACTTTCCGTTGATAGGAACAGTTCTACATTTCCGTCCGGCCTGGTCTTCATCGAGAGACCTACAGGGGCAGCCGCTTGACAGCTTATGGATAGCCGATAGCCGGGAATTTCAGCAATTGAACCCACCGAGCTCGGCAGCGCGTTAAGTGATGCAGCTGTTGCATTGATGCCGATATAGTACTTGTCTTCGAGTTCGTCAGCGCCAGAGAAGAAGGTGAGATTTGTCAACAAGGCCAGAAATTGACTGGAGAACTGTAAGCGCTGCGCGCTACTGAAGTTGTACTGGCGAAATGAATCCATCATCGAATTTGACGAGTCTGGTAGCCACTCGGAGAATGGGGTGCAGCGAGAGCATTCAAGCTGACTGGAAAGGTCTTGCCGCCCACAATACTGGAGGCTTCGTAGGCAATTACGTTGGAAAGCAGGGCCTTTGTAACGCCGGAAAAGAGAATTAGTAGTTCGAAGAGCAGTAGGGTCCATTTGCGAGTCCGTGTCAAGGCCCAGACTTTGATAAGGTCAAAGGAACCGTTTTCGGTACTGCTTGCGCTCGCTAGAGCCTCTATTGTAACACTGCCCATTGGTAAAGCCTCGTTCACTACGAGAACTTGCGCATAGCTGAACCAGAGGTATTCGAACACGGTCAGCATGCAGGGTGCAATCACCACAGAGCAAAAGAAATCAATCGTTTTTGCCTGAACTTGTGTCAAACTGCCGCCGATTTCTTGCGACTCAAGTCCGACATAGGTGCCGTTGAAAGGGAGCCAAATGGCGAAGCCAATGATGGGAAGGAATGGGAGGATCAAGGCTGAGGCCCATATTTTGGAGTCGACGTCGTGAAGAAAGCGAGAGCCTCTGCGACTTCCATTTGATTTGGATGGTGGGCGGTCTGATGAGGTGGATGAGGGAGAGCGCGAAGTTGTCGTCGACGACAGAGACCTACGTTCCGCTAGTGGGTCCTCTTCCTGCCCAAGAGAAGACATTAGTTTTCATGAGGATGAGGAAGTAGAGGATGTCTGGAAAAGCAGATGCAAAAGGCAGGTCTATTTGGCCGGCGTAGCTCTCCCGCGCTACAATGCCGCCTTCACAATGACACCAATATCTAGCATCATATGAAAAGGCATCCATACATGGGCGCAAAAGCGAGAAGCCTGTGAAAGCAGAGCGCGGTCTCGGCGGACGCCTTTTTGATGGGGGCGATACATGAGATCAAGAGTCGTCTGATAAGCCAAGTTCTAGTATTTGCTCCGTATTGTACATTTGTACATGGAACTAAAAGTAATACTCCGCCACCCACCCTGGTTAGGTAGGGTTTCAACCCCACAGCTTTGGGCAGTGACTAGCCTTGCCTTGCCCCTCTCTCGATAGTATGTACTTTACGGAGTACTGGATGTATGTACCTAAGTAGGTATGTATGTACATACAGGTACCTATTTAGGTACTTATCGTTCAGAGGCGGAGTAAAGGTGTAGCGCTAAGGCTAAGGAGGTGCCCTTCCCCTTCCCCCTTTCCCGCATCTATGTTTCAACCTCGGAGACACGTCTTATAGACACGAAACTATAACTTTCACATAGCGCGTCTGGCTTCTCATATTTTGTCCTAGAAACGCAACAACCCGGCGACACACATTGGACTGACAGCGCATCCAAACGTACTGCAACTAGAGGGGACCATTTCGGATCAATTGACGGCATAGGGTGCTCGTTGAAAATGTAATTTGGAGCTGTGGCATTGTGTAAGTCACCCAGTATCATTGCCTCGAGCTGGAGCACCTCCGAAGTCTGAAGAATGCTGCGCACGAGGCGCCACTGCGCCGAATTTCATTGACATTTCTTCCCAGCCATACTCGGCTTGAGTGCCACTACCTCAGCAGTTCTGACCACAATCTGCCCATCCGGCTCCTCGAATCCCTGCTTCAAAATTGGCGTGCCCATCTCATCTGCTCAATCGGGCAGCGGCAACATCTACTTCCAAATCTCGGCGTCAACATCCGTATCCTGGGTTGCGCTGGCAACAGGCTCGACCATGACTAACTCGAACATGTTCCTCCTGTATCAAGACGGTGCTGGGAACGTGACCCTCTCGCCGCGCAGATTGCAAGCGCCGCCTCCAGCCCCGGAGGGAAGCCTCCACGCAATGCCAACTGAAGACATTGGCAGTACGGCAGCGCGACTCACGCTGCTCGCTGGATCTGGCGTTGACGGGGACACCATAACCGCCAACATCATGTGTTCCAACTGCCAGAGCCGGGAAAACGGGCAGATGGTGTTGTCGAGCACGGACACGGACTGGGTTTACGCAAGGAAGAAAGGTAGCTCGCTAGACACAACCGACAGAAACGCCATGATTTATCAACACGACACTTTTGGTGGCTTTGCTCTAGATCTCACCAAAGCTACCATTGCGTCCGACGCCAATCCGTTTGTCGCCCGGGACCTGAGTCCGGCGATGACGGCAGCGATAGTGGATCTGATGCCACGTCCGGAGGGTTTAGTGTGAACGCACGCAGCACGGCCTTCGTCTCCGGCGTGGTAATGAGCGTCTTCGTTACCTTTATCATCTCTCACCCCCTCAGATGATCTCCAAGAACCGTGGACGGGCAAACAAACCGGTATAGAAAGCAGGTTTATAAAGTGCTTCAACAACAAGTCATGATCTGTGCTGCGGATAGAATGGTGTCGCATCTAGTGCGGGAATGCTCTCTCGCAAGTGCCTGCGTCAGAACATGATTGACACTGTCGGAAGACTGCGAAATCCAGGATCCATACCCCGTCAAAGTGGAGCCAAAAAATGCGGGCCGACATGCCATTCTGTGTGTGTGGGTGGACAGCACCTTGAGTGTATGGAAGGGGAGAAGTTCAAAGCGAAGGTGTTGGGATCAATTGTATATTTAATCCATGAAAACGTGAAGCGAGTTGATTAATACCTAGGTACATAAGTTTGGGGTGGTGCGGTGCCAAGGCCTTGATGATGGCTTTTGCGGAGGTAGTGTATTTAAGTCCTGTTCGTACAAGTTGTACCGTTGTCTTCTGGATCTCTATCCTGGCGTAGCCTCTAACCTCCTCTCTACTACTGATTCCGAGACGTATCTGAAAGCACTCGCTACGCAAGTCTCAATGCTTGCAACTGTACATTTCCCTCATGGATTTACAATTTGTTGTCCTTTCCGGAGAGTCACTCCGACCGAATGCTTCCACAAGGACCGCGATCAAGGCACACGTTATGCGTAGATACAGATACAACCAGAGACAGATGCGGCTACAGCAGACGAAGCAGACAAGAGGCTCTGAATTTGATTGCTATGCTCAACTGACCCTTCCCTCAGCTCATACCGCAAGAGAGTCTCACTCTACTACCAAGGAGCCGCCGAGCTCGTCTTCTTCGTCCAACGGTTTGTTGGACCTTGTGGCATGGCCTCAAGAAGGCGAATTCCTAGTGGATGAATTTTATTCTTTTGATCAGCTGAACCCTCCGTATCTACCGAAGTCGATCTCTTCATGCCAATTTGACCCCTTCAGTACGCTTCCCGTGGCGTTGACCCCCCGGCTATCAGCATTACTCTACCAGGGTGAGTCGCACATCGAATCAATCGGCATTTGAATGTTCTACAACAGATGCTGGTCTAATCTAAGCCAGGTCTTGCGAACGAAGTTCGCACTTCAGTCCATGCAGATCTAAACGGTTCTTTCCAGTCCTGTTGCTTGACCGATGCGGGTTGGATATATATCACTCTCAGTCACGCAGCCAGCCGCTTTCTACCACTGGAAGGCAGCGACAGCTGTGAGAGCATATTTTATAATTCGCAATCTGTTTCTGCCGTCAATTCTGCTTTATCCCTCGGCACGGTAACGGATGCAACAATCGCCACCGTCTCATGTCTAGTCAATCTAGAGGTTTGGACTTTACCCCCTGTTGACTTTCAAATCGCTTACCCTCTGGTCAGAGTTTGAATGGATCAAAATCTAGTGCCATCATTCACACGTCTGGGTTACAGCGCATGATTCAACTTAAAGGCGGACTTGGAGAGCTCGGCCTAGATGGCGTTCTCCAACGCATGGCTTTATGGTATGGCTGCTAAAGCGCGTTATTCTATTGCCGTTGACAAGGGTACAGGTCAGACCTGCTTGCAAGTATCAGACTGGAAAAGGAACCCTCCTTTCCGTTGCAGAATCTTACTCAAAAACTTGCACCTTTGGCTGCGTTTGCGCCATCTCCTTCACTCTCCTCTCACTCCTATCTACTTGAGAACAGCATTCAATTATCCTCCTTTGCTGCAAGAGAAAACGGTTTGGATCTTTCAAACATGTTCAAGAGGCTCCATGAACTTGGAACGTTTTTGAATGTGACTCATTCTGATGCAATGCTTTGCTATGCCTCGTACCCTGATCGTGTCTATACGATTGAACACAGTATTCTTACCCTGTTAGAAAGAGTATCTATGCGACCTTGTAGCCCTGTCGGCATTGGCGTCATGAAGACCTTTCTCATTGCTGGACTCTTATACATTTATACCAATCTTCGACAAACACCCGTCGGCCATGGAATGCGAAGGAGACTAGCAACAAGAATCAAGAAATGTCACGAGCAGAACCCAGAAAGCCACTCATTGATGGCCACAGAGATGCTTGCGGAAACCCTTTGGACGATGCTTCTTGCAGGAACAGTAACATCCCAGCAACGCTTACTCCATTCTGACAATCAATGGTTTGCCTCTTTAATCAAGAAAATCTGTCTTGGAAATTGTCTACGGACCTGGAATGAGGTTGAAACTTTCTGTGCGTGTATGCCTGTGCTAGAAGCTTCATTTGCTTCAAGTTATAAGGAATACTGGCAGAGTTGCCTAGCATGAGAAGAATGTGGAGATGGTTCGCTTTCTCGAACAACGATGATCTCGCGATAAACTTCGAGCTTAAATCGTCTCCGCGCGATCATTCAAAAATCCAATCATGGCAATCGGTGTGCCACAAAGCATCGTTCCTCATGGCCTCGGACCAAGTGTTGCCACAAGCCTACCAGGCGTTACTGTCTGAAAACATTGCCAGGACCAGCATGGTTGGGAAGGATTCTACTGTACCTTTTCAATCCTTCCTCTAAAACATCTCTTTCCTGGCTGAACACTAGCCTGAAATATCCAGGGTGATCGAAGTGCTCCTCGCAAGGATGCAGTCCGACTCCAGCATCAAGCAGGCGCTGAGCAAGGCCATACTCACTCATATTCGGCCCACCTTCCTCAGGTTGCCGGAGCCATGGTCCCAGATTGATGAAGAGAAAAAATCCGGCGCTCCTGACCTAGAAGTTAACCCTCGAGAGTGGCATGCTTTGAGAGGATTGCCGAGGAGCGCCACTTATGGTTTGGAACTCACCCTTTGGCTTCGTGCCTGATCCCTGCCTTTTGCAGGCGCTGGATTGTGTACTTGCGAGCATCACTCAACCTCTCGCGAGAAAGCTTGATGAAATGATCAACAAAAGCATGATCTTCAAGTATGGTGGTACCGATGGCGACCGATGGTCCCGAGGGACTGTGAAATCTAACATTACTTGCCATTGCTTTGCGCAGCAGTACATTCTGGGTAATCAGGCAGCCCAGGCGAAGACCAGCGGCTGCAAAATCCTGGTTTTCCACCCTTAACCTTCCGGCATCTGCAAAGTATCGCAACATGACTTACTTTACTCATGCCGTATAAAATATGCCAACGATCAACATCAATAATGCCGGCGGTTTCGATTGATAATAGTGATCGAAAAGGGAGAGCATCTTCTTCGCCAGTGTGATACACCGACATTCCATATACTTCGTCACTTACCAGATGGATCGCGTTACGTTGGCAGAACCGACAAAGTTCAACGAGGGTTGATTCTGGATAACATCGTCCTGGCGGTCGTCATTGCCCCAATTCTCTCATGAATGTTCAGCGGTCTCACCTGAAGGATTATGGGGATTGACGATCAGCAGAGCTTTGACCTTGCCACTTGGCGATGCATAATTCTCAAGTGCCGACTGCAATCTCGGTATCACTTCCAATGAAAAAGGATCAATTCCAGAGCAGTCAGCATAAACGATACTGAGACCGTCGGTGTTACCAAAGTCAAGCTCAAAGCGGCCATAAATTGGCCTAGCGACCAATATCCCATCTCCAGGATCTCCGAGAGCATTGCCCAGCATCTCATGTATTGCTGTCAGAGCCGAAGCGGTTATGATTTGGCTAGCCTCAACACGCTGGATTGGGTTAAAGAAGCGATTGAGATGCTGAGCCATAGCAACAGGAAACTTGGGCCCGCCCATGGTACTGAAACCATAGGTGTAAGCGTCGTCTGGTATCGTTACCTGCGACAAACATGAACACATTCAATCTTCTCGAAACCTCGCGAAATCCAGCCCCGTAGTTGGCTTACATTCTTTCGGATATATGCTCCTAGTTCTTCTTTAACAAGACTCTAGGGAAGGTTAGCTATGTATGCTCCACAAGCTCCTACATGACCAGTACATTCTCAGCTAGAGCCAAAGATATGACTCCGTCCGGGTTCTTGTGTGCGTCATAGCGGTTTCCACCCCCAGGAGCAAACCGCCAGGGAATGTCCTGGCTCTCTGCGCTTCTTTGACCACGTCGAGATAACATGATGTCGGCTAGAATATCAACGTAAGATCTTGAAATTGTCTATGCTATTCGAGTCACTTGAGAAACAAAAGCGACTCTCTTGCGAAGGGAAGCGAAGTCGTGTTTATGTTGAACTCAAGAAAACATGGAGCAAACGGTACAAGGCTACTGTCCATTCCACGTTATATATTTTCGGCGGAATCAGCCCAAGGCAGCCACGGACTGGGGGATGACTCAAGCATGTGTCTGCGAAGATATCCACCCGGCATCCACCCGATATTCCATGCAAGAATCTGGGAATGACGAGGATGTTTGCTCTTTGTGAAAGCAGCCCAATAGATAACAACAGAAATAGAATTGCCTTGATATGAGATGACAATGGAAGGGGAAATACTGCTTAGATTGGTACGCGAACGACACCCCTACGTCTTGCTGTGGAGTCTTCTCGGATGAAGATCGAGAGTTGAACACTGCAATGAGGTATCCTGCTCGCAGGACGATGTTCAGCCAGGGTGACGCGATATTGACTAACTATTTATGGACATTGCTCTAACCGCGCTAATGGAGACTAGACGATCACGTGAGATATGCGAATACCTCGGAAACCACTAGTATTCGGATCCAGAAGAACTGTAGTTGAATCAGGGAATTACTATTATCGAGGACTTTGGAAAACTGAGAATCGAGTATGGAGCACTCAGCGGCCATCCCGGAGGTCTCCAAGCATCAGGTTTAGTTCTTGTGGAAAGCTCTAGGAGTTCGACGGTTTCGTTTTGCCAAGATCTGGGACCACCCAGGGACTACGGAGGGGTGCGGAGTCGTTGGACAGCTGCTTAGGTAATACTGGTCTTTTCTTCTGGTAGGCGTGTGGAAGCCGATCATATTACTCCAGGACCTGCTATCCTTTTGAGACATACCACCCAATCATTGATAATTTTAATTGCACGCAATCCTCAAAGCAAATTCCCGCTGTTGCGGCGCCGAATTTGCTCTCTGACAAGCAAGGCCTCCTTGTACGGGAACTTCACGGAACTGCCCATCAAACCCGAATTTCTCAAACTGGCAGAGGGCTTTCGAGAAGTCCGGTGGCAATCCTTCTAATTATCTGGAGTCTTGGGGGGGATACACCGTTCTAGACAGTCTGGTCGGGATGCTATGAGATCCGTTCCTGTATAGTTCTTCCAAAGAGGATCAATTCTTTTTCGCCATCATGGCAGTCCCGATATCCAGTCTGCTGGCCAATGGTGCGGCGACGGAGCCACGCGATCGCTGGTAAGAAGTTCCCTTTTTTTTTAAAGAAAAAAAATCGTACTTTCTCTTACTTACAATGTAATATAAGGACTTACCTCGACAAAGTACTGTCAACGACATCACCATATGCAGGAGAAGAGTTTGTGCCCGGTGAAGAGACCATCAATGCGCTTGAGACATCCACGGTTCTGGTGATCGGTGCTGGCGGCCTGGGATGTGAAATCTTAAAAAACCTAGCATTGTCTGGCTTCAAAGATATCCACGTCATTGACATGGACACCATTGATGTGTCAAACCTGAATCGACAATTCCTTTTTCGTCAGGCAGATGTTGGAAAATCAAAGGCCGAAGTGGCGGCGGCTTTCGTAGAGAAGCGTGTCCCGGGCGTTAAGATCACACCCTACAACGGCAAGATTCAAGACAAAGACGAAGATTATTATATGCAATTCAAGCTAGTGGTATGCGGGCTGGACAGTATCGAAGCTCGACGGTGGATCAATGCAACACTCGTTGACATGGTTGACATGGAGAATCCCGAATCGCTCAAACCCCTTATTGATGGCGGAACAGAAGGCTTCAAAGGTCAAGCTCGTGTCATTCTACCGTCTCTAACATCATGCATTGAATGCCAATTGTCTATGCACGCTCCTCGTGCCGCCGTGCCTCTCTGTACGCTAGCCACTATCCCTCGGCAACCTCAGCACTGTATCGAATGGGCTCACATCATTGCTTGGGAAGAGGAGCGAAAGGGCGATACTCTCGATACTGATGATCCGGAACACATCACCTGGCTCTACACCCAAGCTCTCGCCCGTGCCAAGGAATTCAACATCCCGGGTGTTACATACTCCATGACCCAAGGTGTGGTCAAAAACATCATACCAGCAATCGCAAGCACCAATGCCATCATCGCCGCCTCATGTTGCAATGAAGCACTCAAGATCGCCACATCCTGTGCACCCTTTCTCGAGAACTACATGATGTACACAGGCGACTCTAACGAAGCAGGCCTCTACACGTATACTTTTGCAGCTGAGAAGAAGGACGACTGTCCGGTGTGTGGGAACCTGGCGCAGAACATGACCGTCGATCCAGAGAGTACGCTCGAAGACTTCCTAGCCGGTTTGGCTGAGCGGGCTGAAGCACAATTGAAGAAACCGAGCATTCGCACTGAAGCGAAGACGCTCTACGTGCAAGCGCCGAAGAGTTTGGAAGAGCAGACGAGGCCGAATTTGGCGAAGAAGCTGAGGGACTTGGTGAGCGACGGCGAGGAGGTGGGAGTGTCCGACCTGGCGTTTCAAATCTCGTTCAAATTCCGATTGGTGTTCAAGTGACATTGGGATGGACGTACTTCGGTTTCGTAGCACAGAAATGCATGGGGAAGCGATGTGAGAAGAGAGCATCTGCATCAGCCCGCTTAGAAGGTCCGTGGGGAATAGACTTTTTCTCGATCTTGCAATCTGAGGTATTTAGAAATCTTGCGATGAAAGAAACGACCAACACCTTACAATTCTGAAAGTCCATTACCAGTAAGTGCATCACATCGTCAAGGTTTTCGCTAGCATCTCGTCCGAGGCGTGAGGCACTGGAACACTTTATACCGTTTCTTCGTTCATCTCTCCATTGCATCCACAGCCCGAAGCAATCTCTGGGCCTTGTACTTGAGCACATTGACACTCTCAAGAAACAGCATGTCGCTGGGGAACTGGCCGGTGCTCTCGACATTGAAGATGAAATGGTCCTGAACCCTCCCGAGCTTGACCTTATCCTTGAACTCATCGTGGCGTAAGACCTCTCGTGAGACGGTATCCCTCATGGCGTCCTTGACGACGGCCTTCTCATCGCCCTGACGACCCCTATATGCGGGATCTGCGCCCTCAGCCTCGGAGGGAGTGACACGCTCAAGGTCGATGACACCTGGCGGGAAGCATTTCTGGAACTTCTTGGCCTCGAGCCCTAGGATGGGTTTCGTGATCGTGATGGTCGGCAATAGACGGTAGGTCGCGGTTGCGACGGGACTGAACTTCGCGTGGTCGGCGCCGATGCCCAAATGTGCGTGCAAGATCATGCTGAGTTCTTGACCCGGGCGCATTTTCACGATTAGGATGTCTGGGCTGACGGGTTCGATGGGGCCGTCCTTGAAGTACTGTTCCTGTAGTCCCGTGGGCTGCCATTGGATATGTCGTGAGTAGATGCTGCTGTTAATGTATTTCTCTTCTGGGTCCGTTGCGTTCTTGTCTGCGTTTGGGTTCCGCTCGCATTTCACCTTGAGATGTAATACGACCGTGTTGTAATCTGTGCGCTCCATGCCTTCGAAACCGATCTCTGGGTTGGCTTCAATAAACCACTTGAGCCACTTTAGACCTTCAACATTGCCCTTCAATGGAACGAGACCCAGTCGGTGTGCAAGGACTTCATCTGCGATGACTGAGGTATTGTTTTCGACGTAAACTTTTTCGATGGCCAGCGTGGGGACTTCAGCGAGGAGAATGCGCCGGAACGCATTGGCTATGGAGGCGTCGAGGCCCACGAGTGAGAAAGTTGCTTCATGCTCTTCATTCTGGTGGAATTGAACTTGGAACCTGTCTCGGAAGTTCTCGAGCGACCATGAAAGATCTTCTCCTGCGTGGTGGCCTGGGAAATCGGTGCCAGTTATGTTCGTCACAGTCTCCGCGTTGATGCCGACAACCTGCAGGGTCTTACTCAGTACTCATCTATGCAAAAACAAGGGCGTTTCAATTACCTTCCGGCGGTCTAGGCTATCCTGTGAGGGCTTAATTGGAGCCATCTTGCCCTGTTGGATTGCTATGGTACAACCATCGAGGTTGTGCTGCAAAAAAAGTTTAGGAATGGTTCGCGGGCCTTTTTTGGAGAAGTTTGGATTAACTCCGAGTGCTCACCTCAAGAGGGTAGGTAAACCGAATGGAAGTCGCCTCCAAATGTAGTTAGTACTTTTATTACTTAGAGTCCTCCGGGGTGTTCAAGTCTCGGCTTGCGCCTTACCCAAGTCTACCCCTCGACGTACCCTTTACAATGCCATGTTGAGATACGGAGTACGGAGTACCACTTAAGACATGGTCAGAATTCTCGTCGATTTCTGCTAGTCGGATTTTCTTTTTCGACTTTGAAGTCAATTTTTCGTGATGAAACTCAACACCTGTACCACCAAACCATTCGCATGATTGCTGACAAAACGTGCTGGTAGGAAATGTGCATATCTGCTTGTGAACCAGGCCTCGAAATTCAGATAATGCATGTTGAGATGTAACTCCCAGGGCCTCGGCCCTGTCGCAAGAGCAAATCCATCAGGCTGCAAGCATATCTGAATTTTGTGCTCAATGGAAGCCCGGCGACCCTTGACTTCCCGTCGCAACGATTTCCCTCCTTCGTATCCAAAGCAATGTGATTGGTCAAAACGGCCCCAGTTGCTTCAGCAGCCTCCTGCGGATGTGATGATTGCTCTAATCTATCGATTCTCCTAAGTCCGTCGGAGACGGTGATTCGGAGCAGAAGCTTCCTACCTTCCTAGGTCTGCCTAATGGAATGAGGATATAAAAGGGATTCACTTGCTCTTGACATGTTGTCGGGCCATTGTATCCATCTTGTCAAGAAAAGTCACACTTAATCAAACCGCATCAACGCACAAATCTGTCTTTAACATCATGCGCGTGTTCGTTACTGGGGCCACAGGCTTTATAGGCTCTGCAGTTGTGAAAGAGCTGCTCAACGCTGGTCATCAGGTCCTTGGTTTAGCACGCTCAGAGCAAGGCGCCGAGGCGCTGATTGCTGCTGGAGCTGAGGTACAGCGGGGCTCCCTGGATGATTTAGACAGTCTCAAGAAAGGTGCCACTGCATCAGATGCTGTTATACACCTCGCGTTCATCCACGACTTTTCCGACTATGCGGGAAATTGTGCAAAGGACAGAATGGCCATCGAAGCAATCGGAGATGCATTGGCTGGAACCGATCGCCCTTTCATCATAACTGGCGGCACACTTCTGCTCCCCTCCGGTCAGCTTGCTTCAGAAGACACTCCCCCGGATCTCAACAGGCCGAATGCGATTCGTGGTGTTGCTGAACAAGTAGCACTCTCTTTTGTCCCGAAGGGTGTACGAGTGTCAATCATACGGCTACCACCGACAAATCATGGTGAAGGTGACCATGGATTCATTGCAGAGTTGGCTAGAGTAGCCAAATCCACAGGCGTTTCAGCATATCCTGGAGATGGGCTGAATCGGTGGGCTGCAACTCATCGCTTAGACACGGCAAAGTTATATCTGCTCGCATTGGAGAAGGGCACAGCTGGCTCTATATTTCACGCTGTCGCAGAGGAAGGTATTCCGATCAAGGAGATTGCCGAAGCCATTGGGAAAAAGCTGGGTATCCCGACTGCGAGTAAGACCGCAGAACACTTTGGATGGCTAGCAATTGCAATTGGTATTGACAATCCAATTGAAAGTGTCAAGACTAGAGAGCAGTTGGGATGGACCCCTGTACATGCATCACTCATTTCCGACATAGAAGCTGGAGTCTATACGAAGTGAGTAAAGACATTGTGGAAATAGGACGTCGGGATAAGGGTCGTACGTCGACGAACGATATGAGACCAGACCAGAGTACAAATGGGCTAGTTGCCGGTAGGGACAATGAGGGAGAATGGACGATTGCATGGGAAGTTCTTATTCTAACCCGGTAGCGGTGAGTGCCAGCTCCACTGACGACCAGGGCAGAGTGATATTGTTGCCAACAATATCAGCTGGAAGGGTAGACCGCGTTCTGGTCGCACTCTTTCGTCAGGCAACAGGCTTCTTGAGGTTTAACCTAGGTATCTACTATATAAGCAAAACATTAAATACAAGCAGAGTCCAGAAGCGGGATTTGCATAAACGCTCCATAAATTAATCAGTAGTCGGAGAGCAAGAGACCTCGCTTAAGAGACCTGGCTTAAAGTGGTAGCGCAGAACTGGAAGCCGAACTGGAAGCGATAAATACATGTCTTGGACTTCCACTGTAGCTCGATTGAAAATTAAAAAAACGTTTCTTTTATGTTGTCCTCACATCTAGGATTGATCATGACCTCGTGAAATATTCCGATCGTCAAAAAAAATGGTACAAGATTATTAGTCATTACAAATACCGTTTTCCAATGCCGCTAAGGCCGCTTCATACCTACCGGGGCTATGATCACCAAACATGTCTCTGCCAAATCTAAGTTCTCCAAACCGTGTCTCCACGTCACGGACAAGTTTGAGCTGAACTCTTGTCGCAGGCCTGCCCAACGCCCGGTACAGCTTCTCCGTCCGGTCGTCCTTTGTATCGTCAGGCCCAAAGACTGCTTCACGGGCAACATCAGGGTCAAGACGATCAAAGACGCGTGAGGTTTCCACGATAAACACCTCTCCTGGTGGGACGAGCTTGTCATTCACCATTGCGGCACGAAGGGTCTTGAGTGCTGACCATGCCCATGTATCTTCCCCCAGACCATCGCCAGCAAGATTTTCTGGTGGAGGAGGTCCCTTTGAGTTGTTGTAGAAAGAGGATGCAACTGCGTTCTTGACCCGTTGCCAGACACGAGTCTTGAGAGCTCCGAGAGCATCGCTAGTATCCGTCTTGAGGTGTAAAGCGACCGTGCGAAAGTCGTGCAGTATACCTAGTGACAGACATGGGACAATATCGGCGTGATTGACAATGGTTGTGATTAGACCACGGGTTGCAACTCTTAGAAGTTCGGAAACACATGCTGGCGTGCCATAGGCATAGACATGAATAGGTCGTCCAGCTGGCAGCGTTATTGGAGGGACATGGGAGGTGAACAGGTCACCTGTATTTCGGTGTGTAAGGAGTTTTGGCTTCTCTGCCGTGACAAATGCTGACTGTGAGGTATCATTGGACGGTTCTGAAATCAAGATCGCAAGGACAGCGGCAACGGCACCTCCAAGTGAATGTCCGCAAAGAATTAGTCCGTAATCAGGGTACTGCTCAAGTGTGGCCCTGATGGTTGCGATCACACGACTTCCATTACCGCCTAATAATCGTCTTGCCGATGCATGAATCCCTTTATGGACTTTATAGCTACGGCCTTGCCAAAAGAGGTCATCGTAATCACAGGTCATATCGGTCAAGACATCCTCGAAACCCAAAGTCCCCCGGCAGGTGAGAACGACGGCCTTTGAATCATCATCAATCGATATAAAATGGATGAGTGGGGAGATTGCCGAAGGAGACCAATCTGTGTTTCCAGTAACGCCTTTAGGATCAAAGAATGAGGACAAAAGAATGGTATGTGGTGGTAGGCCAGTGTGGGTGGAGAACGAGCTATGCTCATGGTGGGTATTCAGGGTCATTAGTTCTGTTGATTTGCTTAGCTGTTCTTCGGATGAAGAAAGGCCCATGACGCGGAGGAAGTTTGAGCCATATGAAGCAGATGCGAACCTAGAGAAACGGCGGATCGTCTTGACGAGATGTTGATCAGGAAAAATGCCAGGTGCCTTTCCTTGGGTGATTAAAGAGTTCAAGATATTATGGTCTTCGTATATAGACTTTTGCGGTAGGGGAAGTTTTGGAGCTAGCAGGATTGCCTCATGGGAGTCTTTCGTAGCCATCGAATAAAGGCTTGGCACAAATGATCGAGAGCGGTGATGGGTATGTATAGTGTTTGAGGATTCGGGTCTTGATTCGGCTTCTTTCAGGGACAGTGCAAGCTCAGATCTTGTCTGTGTAAGCCCGTTCACAACACGGGTGTGCGTTCGAGTGAATGTGGGCGATCCGGGCCTACTCTCAATAGATTGAACTGAGTACGTCTCAGTTGTCTGGGATACCGTGGAATCTCTCCTTCTACCATGTAAAGCAAAGTAGCTGGAGGTAGACTCGACCTGTGATATGCGCTGTAAATTTGGACTGGTAAGTGGCGTGGTAGTATGGGTGCGTGCTACCAAGGCCTTCCGAGGTTGAATGTCACCTCGCACGGCTGAAGGGGCACGACTTCTCGGGTTTTGAGTCGGCGGTGGAGGTAAGGATTTCGGGTACGCGTTCTTACGCGGGATATCTTTGACTGCGGTCGAAGACTGGCTCGGGCTCAGAGACTTCAAGGCCTTCTTCAAGACGCCGTTCTTTCCAGTCTTATTAGTTGACATAGGCTGACTAGCTGGTACAGACTTAGGAGTTGGCATAGATTTCTTTTTATTGTTCTTCCCCAGTGATATGTGGCTCGTGATTTTATTCGTAGAGAAGGATCGTTCAGGTGGAGTAGGCCGTCTGCTCTTTTTCTCATTTGCTGTTGGCCCTAGTACTTGGGGTTGGGTAGGTGGAATAACGGGAGATGCGGACTCGATGATTTCATTCTCGGGATCAGAGTCACTAAACGGAAGGGTTTCGATTCGAGTTGGCTCATCCAGTATGGATGCTTTTTTCGCGGTAACGGGCATCATCAAGAGATCATCGTGGTCGTGATGGTCATGCCGATCGGTCT
>Ga0105239_10002529_pt1 | contig 23237 bp, 17 predicted proteins | sample KBSC44metaG_FD_92761 | JGI IMG/M metagenome (GOLD analysis project Ga0105239, IMG submission 92761) | Corn rhizosphere microbial communities from Kellogg Biological Station, Michigan, USA - KBS C4-4 metaG | ecosystem: Host-associated > Plants > Roots > Rhizosphere > Soil | place: Michigan, USA... | reverse complement strand
TGCCCTTCATCCAACTGCGTGAGCGGATGCGACAAAACCAAACCGGCCCCACCTTGATATCTGTTCAAGCCGCAACCGCCGACGAAACTCCTTGGCTCGCTTCCCGCCAGGATTGGAACATCAGCACATCCCAAAGCAGGTATTGATTGTTGCGATGCCCGGAAAGGTGTTCGGACCAGGCGCGCCGGATCGCGTCGGGTTGAAAGAAGCCGTCTTCACGCAACCGGCGCTCATCGAGCAGCGCGTCGGCCCATTCGCGCAGCGCGCCGCGCAGCCAGGCGTCGATGGGCACGCCAAAGCCCATCTTGGGGCGTTCGACCAGCGCTTTGGGAACGTGTCTGTAAAGCAGCTGCCTGAGTGGCCATTTCGTATGGCCGCCGGCGCGCAGAATGGAAAGCGGCAGCGACAGAGCTAAGCTGATCAAGCGGTGGTCGAGCAGCGGCACGCGGGTCTCGAGGCTGACGGCCATTGCCGCGCGGTCGACCTTCACCAGTATGTCGTCCGGCAGATAGCTCATCATATCGATGTACATCATCCGCTCGACGTTGCCGGACAATTCTGGAAGCGCTTCCAATCCCGTCAGCATGGTGGGTGGCTCTACAGAATCCGGGATGATCTCTGACGGCTCCCAATGCGAGCAGAGCCGACGATAGACATCGTCCATGCTTCGCAACGAAAGCACGGACGCGGCCTTGTGGATCTTGTCGCCGACGCGTTCGCGGCGAAGGCGTCGCGGCAAGATCGGCATGATGGCGCCGGCGACGTTGTTGTAGAGCGCGGGTGACGGCAGCGTCGCCAGGCTGGCCGAAGCACGCCGCAAGCCGATCGGTATGCGCGACAGCTTGTTCCAGAACGCATCGGCGAGCGCGTAGCGGGTGTAGCCGGAAAACAGCTCGTCGCCGCCGTCGCCCGACAACGCCACGGTGACGCTGCCGCGCGCCATCTTGGAGACCAGGAATGTCGGGATTTGCGAGGAGTCCGAGAACGGCTCGCAATAGATGCCCGGCAGCTGCGGCACGACATCGAGCGCGTCGCCCTGGCTGACATAAAGCTCGGTGTGATCGGTGCCGAGGTGGCGCGCCACCTGCTTGGCATGGTTGGCCTCGTTGTAGCCCGCTTCATCGAAGCCGATCGTGAAGGTGCGCACCGGCCGCGCGCTGATCGACTGCATGACCGAAACGACCGCGGAAGAATCAACGCCGCCCGACAGGAAGGCGCCGAGCGGCACGTCGGCGATCATCTGCCCCTCAAGTGAGCGGCGCAGCTGACGCTCGACCTCGTCGACCGCCTCCTCGGGGCTGCCCTGGAAAGGATGCCGCTGCCCTTGCGCGGCGACTTCGCTCGCGCTCCAATAACTCTCGACGCGCGGATCGCGCTGAGGATCGGCAAGGACGAGAAAGTGGCCGGGCCGTAATTTCCGGATGCCTTGGTAGATGCAGTAAGGCGCAGGAATGTAGTTATGGCGCATCATCAGCGCCAGCGCGTCGCGGTCGATCTCGGGACGCCAGTCCGGCAGCGGCTGAAACGCCTTGAGCTCGGAGGCAAAGGCGAAAGCCTTGCCAATCCGGCCGTAATAGAGCGGCTTCTCCCCCAAACGATCGCGGCCGAGAACGAGCGTTCTCTCTCGTCGGTCCCACACTCCGAACGCAAACATGCCCACGGCCAGTTCAAGAGCCTTTGTGATTCCGAGCGCTTCGATGGCGTTCAGAAAAACCTCGGTGTCGGAATGCCCGCGCCAGGCATGGACGCCAAATTGCCGGTCGAGATGCGCACGCATCTCGCCGTGATTATAGATCTCGCCGTTGAAGACGATGACATGGCGCCCGTTGTGCGAGATCATTGGCTGCGCGCCGGCCGAAGACAGATCGATGATGGCCAGCCGGCGCTGGCTGAGTGCGATGCCGGCTTCGGCATCGCTCCAGACGCCGTCGCCGTCCGGTCCGCGATGCCGGATCCTGTCCGCCATGCGGCGCACGGTGAGGCCGCCGCAGCTTGTCGCGGCCGTTCCACCCACAATGCCAACGATCCCGCACATCTGGCGCTATTGATCCGTTCGCTCGAAACACCATTCGCCACAACCGGTGCCGAAAAGGCCAATTCCAGGTGTCACGTTGAAGCGCTGCCTGGTTCGAAACCCAAGCTTCTCCATGGCCGTCTCCAACGCGATGGCCGATGTCGATTGATAGGGGTAGCCGCCGAGCCAATCGTCGATATCGGCAAGGAATTCCATGCCTCGACGCGTGCGGTAGTTCCTTACAAACGAGAACGGATCGCGGTGGCGCAGAGTCCTCGCCACCATATAGGCCGAGACAAACAGTGCCTTGACCGGAGGCCGCAGCCACCGATGCGAGGCATAGAGCCGCTTTTCGACCGTCCACAGTCCGCAAAGCGGTGTCTTGAGGTAGATAGCGATGCCCAGTTGCCCGCTGCGGCCGACGAAGCCGGCGGCGTTGCCGATCGCTGTCCACATGTCTCCGGTATGGTGCAGCACACCCCACGAATAGACGACATCGAACGTTCCAGTCGGAAGCGAGGTCCTATCGAGGATATCGGCCCGCTCGACGCTCCAATCGGCTTGCGGGGCGAATCGCGACAGCACGGCCCTGGTCGTCTCGACGCAGTCTGCGTCATAGTCGAGCGCTGTGACCTTCGCTGCGCCCAGCCGCAGCGCGGCCGCTGAATGCAGGCCCGATCCGCAGCCGATGTCCAGAAATGTCTTCCCCTCCAGATCGCCCACCAGGCGGCGCAAATCCTGGCAAGCCCGGTCCAGATGCTCCTCTTCGAACAGCACGGCAAGCCCGGACCAGTTGCGGCCGAAATCATAGCGCGCGTTCATGGGCTCACCACCTGCCGTCTTTTTTGCGAAGCACAGACTCTGCGCATCATGCTCGATAGAACTCCCGGTACCACTCGACAAAACGCGGAACCCCGATCTCGATCGGAATCTGCGGCTTGAAGCCCGTCGCCTCCTCGAGAGAGCTGACATCGGCGAAAGTTGCTGGCACGTCGCCCGGTTGCAGGGGCATGAGATTGCGGTTCGCCTTGCGCCCCAGCGCGTCTTCGAGCACCTCGATCAAGCGATTGAGCTGAACCGGCGAATTGCCGCCGATGTTGTGGATCCTAAATGGCGCATCGCTGGTCGCGGGGTCCGGCTCGACGCTTTTCCAATCAGGATTGGTGGTCGCCGGATGCCGCATGACGCGGACAATGCCTTCCACGATGTCGTCGATATAGGTGAAATCGCGCTGCATGTTGCCATGATTGAAGACATCGATCGGCTCGCCGGCGAGGATGGCCTTGGCGAAGATGAACAGGGCCATGTCCGGCCGACCCCACGGACCATAGACAGTGAAGAAGCGCAATCCTGTCGTCGGCAGCGCGAACAGATGGCTGTAGGTGTGCGCCATCAATTCGTTAGCCTTCTTGCTGGCGGCGTAGAGGCTGAGCGGATGATCAGCCGATTCGTGCACGGAAAACGGCATGCGCGTACTGCCGCCATAGATCGAGCTCGACGACGCATAGACCAGATGACCGACCGAGGTTTGCCGGCATCCCTCCAGGACGTTGAGGAAGCCATTGAGGTTGCTTTCCGCATAGGCGTGCGGATTGGTCAGTGAATAGCGCACGCCCGCCTGCGCGGCGAGATTGACGACGATTTCGGGCATGGCCGTCTGGAACAGCGCCAAAATCCGGTCACGTTGGGTGAGATCGACTTGCTCGAAGCGAAAGTGCGGGAATGCCTTCAGCCGCTCCAGCCGCGCCTGCTTCAGGGAGACGTCGTAATACTCGTTCATGGAATCGAGACCGATCACCTGCCGGCCCTCGGCAAGCAGCCTCTGGCTAAGATGAAACCCTATAAAACCGGCGGTGCCGGTGATCAGAACGGGCCTGCTTGATGTCACGGCATATCCTAGCGCTAATTTCAGGTGGAGCCTTACAGGCTCCAATATTTTAATTCGTCAGGAATTTCATTCGGCTTGATAGCAGACTTGATGTCGAACAGTGTTCCACCCGGCTTAAGCATTTGAAACAGGCGGGACCTTTCGCTCTGCAGGTAATGATTGTGCGGCACCGCCAGAACAAGCGCCTCCAAATCGTCTATTTCGTCGAGCGGCAGGATCGTTTCACCATGATCGCGTCGTGCGGCTTCGGCATCGGCAAGAGGATCGTGGACTTTAGGGACAATTCCGAACTGCCTCAGTTCCTTGATCATGTCGAAAACGCGGCTGTTGCGCAGATCCGGCACGTCCTCCTTGAATGTCAACCCGAGAACGCCGACAGACGCCCCTTTGACCGGCATGTCCGAGCGGATCAATTGCTTGACGACCTGCTGGGCAACAAAGGCTCCCATGCCGTCATTGATGCGACGGCCGGCAAGGATGATCTGCGGGTGGTAGCCCTCGGCCTCGGCCTTGGCAGTCAGATAGTAGGGATCGACACTGATGCAGTGTCCGCCGACGAAGCCGGGCTTGAAGGGGAGGAAGTTCCATTTGGTCGCCGCTGCATCGAGAACATCCTGAGTGCGGATATCAAGGCGCTCGAAGATCATGGCCAGTTCATTCATCAGCGCGATATTCAAATCGCGCTGGGTGTTCTCGATGACCTTCGCCGCCTCGGCCACCTTAATCGACGGAGCATGGTAGACACCTGCATCGATGATACGAGCGTAGGCGCTTGCCACGCGCTCCAGCGTTTCGGCGTTCTCGCCGGACACAACTTTGACGATTCGTCGTAGCGAGTGCTCGCGATCACCGGGATTGGCCCGTTCAGGCGAATAGCCGAGCGCGAAGTCGTGAGGATGCCGAAGGCCGGAAATACGCTCGATTATTGGTCCGCAGAAATCCTCGGTCACGCCTGGATAGACCGTCGATTCGAAGACGACGACCGCGCCCTTGCTCACCGCTTCTCCGACAAGTTCCGATGCCAGTTTCAGAGGCCCAAGATCGGGAGCGCGATTGACGTCTATCGGCGTTGGCACTGCCACGATGAAGAACGTCGCGCCTTTCAGCGTCTCCCGGTCGGTCGTAAGTACGATCGAGGATGTCTTCAGCGCAGTCGTGTCGACCTCGCCGGTGCGATCGACGCCGCCTCGCAGTTCCTGGATCCGACTTTCGCTAATATCGAAAGCTATCGTGCCTGGGAAAACTTCTCCAAACGCCACGGCTACCGGCAGGCCGACATATCCCAGGCCGATAACTGCAATGCGTTCGGACATCCGCAGATCCCTCAGGTAACTTGTGAGTCGAAGTGCTTGTATGGCAGGCGCTACGTCAATTCAACGACACGCTGTTGCGAAGGGGTAAAGTCCCTCCTCAAAAGTAGTCTGGGACCACTTCTCGTGGTGCCATCTGCCGACGATCATCGATGTTGTGGATAACATGCGGCAGCATTGGGTTTCGCGTGTCAAAAATCTACAACGGTCAAATGGTCGGGAGCAGGCAGCCCAAGAAATGACCGCATGAAGCGAATCGTCGTCATTGTGAGCGAACCAAAGTCCCTGGCAACCACTAGGGGGCATTTGCTTCTTGCGCTGCGCGATGCCGGGTACGAAGTTCATGCCATGGCGCCAGTCGATGCGATGACCGTTCGTTGGCTGACCGAAAACGGCGTCCAGTTTCATCCATTGCCAATGAAGCGTGCCGGTATTGCTCCGTTCGGCGATGCGCTGTTGGCCTTTCGTCTTCACAAATGGCTAAGAGAGATCAAGCCCCAGGTGGTGTTGACCTGTGCGATCAAGCCGATTGTCTACGGCATGCCGGCGGCGCTGATTGCTGGGACACCGAGACGGCACGCGCTTGTCACCGGCCTTGGCTATGCCTTCACGGACCGGCACAAGTCACCACGCTGGAGGATGGTAAACGCAGTAGCTCGGCTTCTTTATGCCTCAAGCCTTCGGGTTGCCACCACGGTCACCTTCCAGAACGACGACGACCGGAATGACTTCCGTCGCCTGGGATTGCTCGGGCGCACGCCAGCCAATGTCGTCAATGGCTCAGGAGTCGATCTGGACCGGTTCAAAGTCGCGTCATTGCCCGAGCAGCCACGATTTCTTATGATTGCACGCCTGCTCCGCGACAAGGGCCTCGCTGAATATCTGGGTGCGGCGAAGCTGGTTAAGGCAGTCAGACCTGACGCTCGTTTCGACCTGGTCGGAGACAAGGATCCAAATCCCTCGGGCTTTCCGGTATCAGAAGTTGAGGCAGCAGTCGCGGACGGAACCATCCGCTATCACGGGCCGGTCGAAGACGTCCGTCAAGTGATCGCAGATTCGCGTATCTTCGTGCTTCCGTCCTATCGCGAGGGGACGTCACGCTCGGTCCTGGAGGCCATGGCGATGGGGCGCCCGGTGATCACGACGGATGCGCCGGGTTGCCGCGCGCCGATCGTGCCCGGGGTGAACGGCCTGCTGGTGCCGGTTGGCGCCACCACTCCTCTGGCTGAAGCCATGATCCGCTTAATCGACAACCCAGACGAAGCCGAATGCATGGCCAAGAACAGCCGATCGATTGCCGAACAGCGCTACGATATTCAGAAAGTTACCGCTCATATGATGGAAATTATCGAAGTCGGACACCGAGCCGCGGAATGACATTTGCAGGATCGAACCGGTACGAGTTTGGAGCCAACTGGGCGTCGTTCATTGACAAGCACTACTCGGCTGAACGTCGGCAGATGGCGGCCGATAAGCTTCTGTCCTTCTTAGGCAAACAGAGCCTCGAAGGGATGGATTTTCTTGACATCGGAAGTGGCAGCGGGCTGCACTCGCTTGCCGCCTTCGACGCAAAAGCGGATCGGATACATTCCTTCGACTTTGATCCGCTTTCGGTAAGTACCACCGGCAAGCTGCGCAAGTTGGCCGGGGATCCGCCGAACTGGGCCGTCGAACGAGGCGACGTACTCGATGCCGGCTTTCTGGAGACGCTCGGCACCTGGAGCCTTGTCTATTCCTGGGGCGTGCTCCACCACACCGGCGCCATGTGGCAAGCGATCGAAAATGCTGCGGGCAGGGTAGCGCCTGGCGGCCTCTTCTTCATCGCTCTCTATTCGTCGAATGTCGTGCAGCCTTCGGCGCAATTCTGGCTCGATGTGAAACGGCGATACAATGCCGCCAACCCTCGGCAAAGGTGGTGGATGGAATATTGGTACATCTGGCGCTTCGGCCTTGGCGGCAATCCGCTTCGACTGCCGCTGCTTTTGAAGCAGATCTACGAGAAGAAGAAAGGGCGGGGCATGAGCTACATGACCGACGTCCGCGACTGGCTGGGTGGCTGGCCAATGGAGTTCGCCGACGATCAGGCCGTGGTCGATTTCCTGAAGGAACGGTTCGATTTCGAACTCATCAGAATATCCACGGGTGAAGCTTGCACGGAATTTCTCTTTCAGAACCCGAACAAGGTGCAATCCAAACCGAACTGATGCGGCGGCTTCGGGAGATCGACAGCGGCAGGACGGCCAAGCGTCGGTGAATCCGCCAACACGATGCACTTCAAGAGATCTGTCCGCCGGTTCTCGTCCAGATATGCGGCTGGCCGTCTTCGAGCGTTACGATCTCGTCGCAATTTTCGACTGTCGTGAGGCGGTGCGCGATGATCAATATAGTCAGGTCGGTGGGTAGTTCTCGGATCGCCTCCATGACTGCAGCCTCGGTCTCCATGTCGAGTGCGCTCGTAGCCTCGTCGAAGACGAGCACTGATGCCTGTTTGTACAAAGCCCGCGCGATACCTATTCGCTGGCGTTGGCCGCCCGATAGACGGACACCGCGCTCGCCGACGCGTGTCTCATAGCCCTGCGGCAAGCTTTCTATGAAGTCCGCCAACGCGGCCTGTTGCGCGGCATTGCGCACGCGCTCGGGGTTGATCGTGGCAGGGTCAATGCCGAAGGCGATATTGTCGGCGATCGACGAGTCCGCCAGGAAGATGCTTTGCGGCACATGCGCGATCTGTCTTTGCCAAGCACGTCGCGTAGCGCCATCCAGCGCCTGCCCGTCGATCTCGATCGCTCCGCTGGTCGGCTCGAGCAAACCCATTATCAGATCGACCGTCGTGCTCTTGCCGCTGCCGGTCTTGCCCACGAAGCCGACCTTGGTCCCCTTCGAGATCGTGAGATTGAACCGCTCGAGTATCGGGGGCTGGTCGGAAGCGTAACGGAACGACACGTCCTTGAGTGTGATCGCTCGATCGAATGGCAGGCGCCTGGCCGGAGGCTGGCTCCATTCTGGGCCAAGTGGTGCCTCCAGCGCCTGGAGCACAACTTCTGCGCCGGCAAGATTGCTCAGTATCAGCGCCCAATTGCCGTATACAAGCTGCATAGATGGCAGCAGACGCTGCGCTCCAAGAACGAATGTTCCCAGTATTGGCAGCACCTCGCCGGCATTGTTGGACCGGATGATGAGGAAATAGGCAAGCGCGGCGATGATCACCATACCCGCCGCTTCGATCGCGAAACGCGGAGCGCCAGCTGCAAGCGCGTTCGTTGCGTTCGCGCGTTGCAGTCGTAAATCGAGTTCGCTGTAGCGTGAGAGAAAATAGGGTTGGGTGTCGTTGATGATGACATCACGGATGCCACCCAGTCCCTCTTGTACCGAACGAATGCCTTCGGCCTGCGCGCTTGCGATGATTTTCGCATTTCTCTTGAGGTGTTTTCGGATCACAAGCGACATGGCGAGATAGACCACGCCAAAGCCCGCAAAGATAACGAAGGTGATGAACGAACTCAGGACAAAAAGGGCAGCGACGACGAAGACACCGACGATTATGCCGCTGATTGATTGCAACAGTGGCAGCATTACGCCTGCAGTAATGGCTTGGACCTGACGCAGCGCAGCCAACACCGCACTGGAGTTGCGCGAAACGTGGTAGCTATAGGGCTGGCGTAGAACTCGGTCATAGACCTTCACGCCCACTTCGTGCCCCAGCGAGAAGACGTAAGAATTCGTGGCCCAGGTAAGGAGTATGCGCACGGCGCCGGCTACGATGGCCACCACCGAAAACAGCACCGTGAGACCAAGAAGGCTGTCAGAAGAACCGGTGAGCCGAAAGCTCGCAAGCTGACGCGCCAGAAACGACTGTCCGCCAACGGCATCGGGATTGGCGATGCGCGCGAGAAACGGCAGCAAGGCACCAAGCGTGGCGGCTTCCGCCAGAGCACCAAACACCATCAGCACAAGGAGACCAAAAAACTGCCTCTGCCGCCGCTGTGATACCTGCTGCCACAAGCGTCGCAGTGTGTCGAAAGTGCTGCCCGGGTTTCGGTTTCCGCTCAATGCCAAATCGATGTCCGCATCCAGAAGGCCCAATGCACACGTTCAGCGCCCCACGACAAGCCACAACCCACGTCGATTGACAATTTTGTCAAAGAAGCGCGGAGGTGGTCCGTCCACAAATTTGCGCGTCGTGAACTAGGGGCCACGGCCGCGACGAAGTGATAGGCTTCACTTATGAATGATGCCTTCGAGATTCGGGATCAAAGGCCGCGGCTGAGCTTGATTGCTGCATCGCTGTGCTCACTTGGCTTGTTCTCGGCAGGAGTTGGGGCGGCTTTCCTACTGTTTGTCGCGGCCTATCCGCTCGGATTGATCAGCGCTTACCCGGCACCGCCTGCCGCGGCAACCGAGGGGCCGCTAGGGTTCGAGGAGAAAGTGGCGGATGTCGACGACCTCTACCGTGGTGTGGGCGAACCCATGCAGGCCTATCTCGAGCGCCTGACAAAGGCTGTGGCGGGTGGAATGGTGCATTATTGGACGGAAGGTGACAGTTGGACAGCGACCGACATGCGCTACACACGCATCAGCGCTTTCGACAACTACCTGCTCTGGATTCTCAGCTTCCGGCCGCAATATCGCGAGACGTTGCAGAACTATGAGTTTGTCACGCCTCGCAAGGGGCTGGCTCGTGGCTACGGGTTCTGTTCGCAGGTTTCGAAAATCGTCTATTCCGTGCTTTCGGATCAAGGCATCGACGCGACCATCTATAGTGTGCCCGAGCACACCGTGGTCGTGTCGAATGGCAATATTCTCGATCCTGACTATGGGGTTTTCGTTCCTCACACGCTTGAGGACGTGCAACAGGATCCGTCGATCATCGATAGCTACTACGCGCAATTTGGACCAATGCTGCCCTTGCTGAAAAAGGCGTATGGTCAGTCCTGGCAGTCGCTTGGGACCGCCGAAGACTTCGATAGCGTGCGTGCATACGAGGCAAAGTTCGAACGCTTGAAATGGATTCCGCCGCTCGCGTTTCTGGCAACCGGCATCTTGCTCGCCACTATAGGTGCGCTGCTGCGGCATCGTGAAGGACTGGTCCGGCTTGTGTCGCGGCGGGTTCACAAGTCAGTTCGCTCGTCCTAACCTTGCCGGGTCGCGACCTTTTGTGAATTGTATGCCAAATGGCGACTTCTGCTTGCGGGTGCCCGGCGCCTTGTGGCAAGCGGGACCAACGAGAAAAGGCGGCGGGGCGCGAGACGCGGCGAGAAGGCCTTGCGATGACTAATGCTGAAAGCCAACAGCGCGCTGCCACGCCTTTGACCGCGCGCGTGAGAAGGACCCGGCGCAGCGTGCTCTTCGTCATCGGGACGCTTGATCTCGGGGGCACGGAAAGCCAACTCGTGCTGCTCGCCAAGGAGTTGAAGAAGCGGGGTTGGCAAGTCGAGGTCTTTGCCCTTTCATCGGGTGGCGTTCTTGCGCAAACGCTGGATCGTGCCGGAATCCGCATATTGTACGGGCTTCATCGACCCAATCCGTCACCCGCTTCGCCGACATCGGCAAAGGCGGAGGTCAAATCGAGCGCTACCCCGAAGACGCGACCGAGCGTGAAGGCGATGCTGGTGCTCGGCGCCGCGGTCACTTCGCTCGTTGTTCGCATCGCTTTGACCCGGCCACGCGTGGTCCACACTTTCCTGCCTTTGACCAACTTCCTGGGCGCATTGGCAGGCCGGTTTGCGCTGGCACCACGCGTCATCACCTCGAGACGCGGTCTGGGCAACCATCAGGAGCGATGGCCACGGCTGAAACGTATGGATCGAATCGCCAATCGGTTTTCACATGTGGTGGTCGCGAACTCGCATGCAGTCGCAGCCGACATGGCGACACGCGATGGCTATGACATCGACCGCGTCCGCGTGATTGCCAATGGTCTCGATCTGAGCCGCTTCGATGTTATCGGCCAAAGTCGGGATGACATCAGGCGCCGTCTCGGTCTTGAACCTGAAGATGTCGGTATCGTCATCGTCGCCAACCTCATTCCTTATAAGGGCCACAGCGATCTCATCGACGCATTCGCCCGCGCGAGCCAAAGCCGGCCGGAGCTGAGGTTGTTCATAGCCGGACAAGATCGGGGCATCGGCCCGGCTCTCATGGAGCAAGCCCAGCGGCTCGGCGTTGGATCGGCGGTGCGGCTGCTGGGGGTGCAGGACGATGTCCCGGGCTTGCTTGCCGGCATGGACATCGGCGTGATCGCCTCGCACGAGGAGGGCTTTTGCAATGCCCTGATGGAAAAACTCACGGCAGGTCTTCCGGTCGTGGCCACCAATGTCGGTGGAAATCCGGAGGCGGTGTCGGGCATGCCGGGTTGTGTGCTGGTTGAGCCTCGTGACCCCGCCGATCTGGCCCGCGGGCTGCTCGCCGTTGTCCAGCGATTGCCAGAGCAGACAGCCGACCAAGAATATCGTCAGCGGGTGATGCGCGAGCGCTACTCCATAGAAGCTATGGTCGACGCTTATGAACGCCTCTATCTCGCGGGCAAGTGAGTGAGCGCCCAACTGGAACGCTCAGTGAATTTGGTGCGCCCGCCGCAGGCGATCCTGACGGACATCTCCGCCGGGGCCTGCGCTTTTGTGATCGTCATCTATCAGTCCTGGTTCATGCCATACTTCCTGCCGTTCTTTACGGGGCGGGACGAGTTCGCGAGGCTGGTTTTCCATGCGCTCTATGGCGGCGTTCTGGTTATTTCGATCGCCGTTCTTGCGACGCGTCGGGACGTGCGCGGCGCGATCCTCCTGCTTGGGGCCGCTGCCGCCATGGCAGTCGTCCCGGTTGCGCTTCATCCGGTCGGAATCGTCGCCAAATGCTATCTGATCACGCTTTTTCTCGGCGGCGCGGCCATTGTCCTCATGCTTGCCTCCGCTCCGGCAATCGTGCTGCGCCTGTCGGCAGCGGTTACGGCGCTCAACGCGGCGATCTGCTTCCTCGACCTCCTCTTCGCCAACGGCTTCACCAATACTCCTGGCCGGGCCGCCGGTTTGGCGATCAATCCAAATGTGGCCGCTGCTGGACTGTTGCTCGGGGCCTCGGCGAGCTACCGCGCCGTTGCGGAAAAATGGCGCGCCAGTTTCCTTGTTCTTGTGGGAGCCGCGCTGCTCGTTACCGTTTCCCGTTCGACCCTTCTTGCCGCCTTTGCCACGGTGGCGGTGCCGATCGTCGTTTGCCTTGACCAGCAATTTCGCAACCATCGTCGTTTGGAGCTCAATGCCAGAGGCTGGAGCCGCCCGCTTGCCGTTGCACTGGCACTGGTGGGGATAATCGGTATCGCGCTGGCCACAAATGCTTATTTTCGTGTCTCCATCGGCGAATCCTTCGCCGGGGTATTATCGGTTGGCAAGGCGCTCGATGAGGCAGCGGAGGCTGTCGATGCATCACACGATCAGGTTCCGTCTCCCGCTGTAGCCCCGGCTGCGCCGTCGTCCGAGGGAGTTCCGGCAAAACAATCGGCTCTTGCTGGACGAAGGTCGTCTGCTGTCATTGACCAGCCTCGGGCAAAACCTTCGATCAGTTCAGCAGACAAGTCGGCAAGCGCTGCCCCATCTCCGCCTCCGGAGAGCTCCCTGCCATCGTCCGCTGCAAGCCAATCCACGAACGCTGCCAAGATACAGGCGCTCGGCGAACGTCTTACGGATGAGGGCAAGAGAAATTCGATTTCGGCAAGAGCACTCTTTTTGGAGCGCGGCCTGCTCGCTTATAGAGAAGGCGGCCCCTTTGGTCGCGGACTTGAAGAGGCGCAGGCTCTTGCTCCCCACAACACCTTCCTCCTCTTTGCAATTGCTTTTGGTCACCTTGGCTGGTTGATCCCGATCGGCCTCGTCGGCTTCGCTTTCTGCTTCGTCCGCAGCGCCGGCGATCTCGCCCTTGGTGTCGCACTCGTGGGGGTTATGCTGACGTCGCATGACCTCTTGCTCACACCGAGTCTCTTTCTTCCGGTCGCGTTAGGAATTGGCGGCATGCTTGCCGGGCGGCGAGGATTTGCGAAAAGCCATTCTTTGGTGAAAAAAGGGGAGCACTGGAGCGTTGCTTTTGGAACCGTTGCAGGCGTCGCGGCCTTTGCGGCCGGCTGCATTGCCATATTGCTCATCACACCGTCGCTTGTTGCCGGACGGCTGCAGAACGAGGCGATGTTTACCGCAAGAGGCGGGTACGAGACGCTGCTCCCGCGGTCACAGTTTCCCGGCCTTTTCCAGTTTGACAACTTTGCCGACATTCCCTCTTTGAAGACTTCTTACCTTCGGGAAGAAGGGACATCGCTCCGCCAAGTCGAATGGGCCGCGCATGCATGGCCCGCGGTCGGGCCGGGCGAGTATACTTTTCGCCGGCGTGACGCGGTGCTGTTCGCGGCCACGGATTCGAGCGACCCTCGCAGAAATGGGCGAACCTACGCGGTCGCCGTTCCGCTCTCGGTCAGCGCACTGTGCTTCACTCTTCTGGGCACAATCATCGCGTGGTCAATTGTGACGACGGCTGCCGTGACGCCACGGATAAATCGTTCCGAAGCCTCTCTATGATTTTCGGAACAATGAGTCGCGCCCCGTAGATCGAGAAGTGGTTCTCATCCAAGTATAGACTATGCCCTCCGCCGTCCGTCACATGACAGCCAGTTGCAGAGCAGATGGTCTCGAAGGGATCAACCAGTTGAAAGCTCGAATGGCGGGCGAAGGCCGCGAAGGCCTGATCGAAGGCCACGTGCTCCACCCGCGTGAGAAGCGGGCATGGCAAGGAGACGTAAGTCGGTCTCAAGTGGCAAATCAGATAGGCGTCCGGCGCTTGTCCGATCAGGATCACCGGACCGCGAAAACCGGCATAGAGTTTCGCTATATCGCCGAGCATGGCCGCAAACAGTTTCGCCAGGTCGGGCAAGTCGACAGGCGCGCCATCGACTTTCCGTTCGAGAAGATTGCGATATCCGGGCCAGCGTTGCCCCTGGACAATGGCCAGGATGCCACCGGCCTTCAACCAGCGCGCGATCTGGTCGGTAGCATTCCGGCAGTGCCGCGTGACCGCGCCGTTGGTCCTGGTCTGGAGCTCCGCTCCAACATAGCAGTTGCCGGCTTCCGCCAGCAGGAAATGGAATTCCTGCCCACCGAGTTCTTGAAGAGCGCGTGTGTATTGGTCGATGTGCGAATCCCCGACCACCAGTATCTTGTTTGAACTTTGAAGGTTCCCGAACTCGCAGAAATCCTGGCAAGCCAAAGAGCCGGTAATCGCCTTCAAGGCTACGCTGTCGGCCAGTTCGGTTCCTGCGACGGAATGAAGACGCCAGGGCATTCCGCCCGACATCGCGTAGCTGACCGCGGGAAATAAGAGCAGGCCAGCCAGGGCAAGTCCGGGAAAGGCGACGAAGCCACGGCCGGCGCGATAAGGCTGCTCGATGACATGAAACATCAACGCGGCCAAGACGAGAGACAGCAGCCCAACCAAAAGCGCCTCGGTCGGCAGCAGGGGGCGAAGCAGCCCGTATTCGCAGAACACGATCAGGGGCCAATGAAGGAGGTAGAGCGAGTAGCTGATGCGGCCGAGATAGACGGCCGCACGATTGCGCAACACAAGTCCTGCCCATCGCGAATGGTCTGCATGCAACACCATGCCAGCGCCGATGGCAGGCGCAAGGACGTTCCAGGCGGGCGCGCCCGAACGGCTGTCGAAAACGAAAACCGCAAGCGCTATGAGGACCAAGCCGAGACAGGCGAGCAACTCGTGACCAAGGACGGGCCGCGGCTTCGGAAGCCAGACCAGCGCCGCGCCGCAAGAGAACTCGAACACGCGGAAGGGCGTGTTGTAAAAGACTGTCGCGCGGCCGTCCGCGATCCAGTCGGCCGCCCAGGTTCGTGAAAGCAACCAAAACGATCCGTCCTGGAATGCGACAATGAGACAGAAACTGAAAATGGCAATCGCCACGATCGGCCAAATTATTCGCCGTGGGAATACAGCAAGCAAAACTGAAAGTAGCAATGGCCAGACGAGATAGAACTGCCACTCCACGCCCAGTGACCACGTATGAAGGAGTGGCTTCAGCCGCGCGGCCAGATCAAAATAGCCGGACTCGCGCCAGAAGAAGATGTTCGAAATGCCGAAAGTTGCTGCCGTCAGAGATTTGGCGAAGGTCTCCAGATGCTGAGGCGTAAACACCAGAAAAGCGGCGATGCATGAAAGCGAGAGTGTCGTGAAGAACGCCGGCAGCAGGCGCCGAGCCCGGCGCGAATAGAACTGCGACACACTGAAACGCCCTGCCTCGATGTCGGTAGCCACAATGCGGGTGATCAAAAAACCACTGATTACGAAAAATACATCGACGCCGACAAAGCCACCGCTGAAACCTGAAATTCTCAAGTGGAAAAACAACACTGCCAGAACGGCGACGGCTCTAAGCCCATCGATGTCCGTGCGATGATGGTCTGCTGCTGCAGTAGCCGTAGATGACAGGGAGCCGACCTTTGCTCCAACAGGCAGCTCGCTGCTGTTTTCCTGGCAGGCCGCCCCAGTCGCGATCGAGAGCGGAGCTTCGCCGCTTCGCACCTCGCTCAATTGCTTTTGCCGGCCGTTGGAGACGGCGCGGTGTTCGCCGCCGATAACCGGTTTTGCGCCTGGCCTGCAAGGGCCGGATAGAGACCCATCATCCGCGCAATGGCATCGTCTGTCTCGGACCTCAGATTTCTGCGTATATGCGAGCCATCGCGGTAGATGAACTCGCCATTGATGTAGGTTGCGCAATGTCTGTCGGGACACATCCCTTTGAGCGGATCGACAAAGACGACAGTATTGTCCTGAACGAGCGATGTGAGTGCGGTCACCATCGGCGACCATATCCGGAACACTTGCTCGCTATTCATCTCGGTCGAACAACGCCTCAGCATACCGCTTTCGCGCATCGCGGCGCACGAAGTCAGATCCATGCCTGGACCGGGCACCTGGCCAATGATTGCGATGCGCCGATCAGGGCTTTTGATTTCCTTGACGAGACTACGCAGGCCATCCCGCAACAACAGGACTTTGTCCGTCTGCCTCCCATCATCGTCAGCAACGACATCGGTGTAGCCAAGGCTTGTCCAGGCCGCGGACAGCACCACGAGGTCGATGTCTGTCCGTTGTCTCAGCATGCCGACCGCAGCCTTTCGCGACGATGCGCAGCTCTCCCGGTAGTCGGGCAATCCCGGAAAGTCGCGGTGGATACCATCCCCGAAGGCAGCCGGGCAGGCTCGGTAAAGGAAGAAAGCGGTATTTTCTCTCTTGCCTGCGCTGTCGAATAGCGGGGCGAGATGCTCGGCATGGCTGTCGCCCCACAGCATGGCGTGGCGCGCCGCTTTGTCCCAGGGCGCGCCGAACGCGCAAAAGGTGCTGCCCAGTTCAGGAATGCTGACCATTTGTGGGCATGACCAATCCCACATCACATCAAGGCTGCGCATCGCCTCCACTTCCTTCGAAATCCTGCTGGTAAAACCGCCGGCTTCGAAGATCGCATTGGCGCTCAGGCAAACCATCGCTACGGCGGTGGCACCTGCGATGAGTGCCCGGGACGGCGGAACCCGCAGACGGCGGACAGGTTCCTCGACGAACCGCCAGGATAGATACGCCGCCAGCCAGGCCGTAGCGATAAGCACCGACGATTCGACCCCTGACGGCATTGCGGTGCCGGCGTAGTGACGGAAGAAGACCAGGATGGGCCAATGCCAGAGGTAGAGGCTATAGGAAATCTTGCCCGTCGATCGCAAAGGCGCGCTCGCAAGTAGCGACGAGATCGTTGAGTGCGTCCGCGGCCAAATGAGCAGAACAGCGCCGACCACCGCAACGAGGGCGCCAAGGTTCGGAAGCGGCTGGCTCGGCGACATCCAAATGGTGCTGGCAACTACCAGACCAAGGCCTATCAGCCCGAACGCTTCCGACGTGCGCCGGCGGCCTATCGGCGGAGCAAAGATGAGCAAGCCGCCGAAGGCCAATTCCCAGGCCCGGCTGAAGGGAACATAGAATGCCTGTTTCGGATCGATCGCCTCCAGATGGAGGGTGATCGAGAAGCTGACCACGGCGACGATGCAGATCAGTGCGATTACCGGCAACTGGCGGCCGCGTGCCAGCCGGTTGGCAATCAGAAGCAGCAGTGGCCATACGAGATAGAACTGCTCTTCGACACCGAGCGACCAGAGATGGAGCAGCGGCAGAAGCGCCGCCTCTCGATCGAAATAGCCGGTACTCCAGAGGAAGTAATAGTTTCCCAATCCGAACGTGGAATATGCCGCACTGCGTCCCAAACCGGCATAGTCCCCGGGGAGCAACAGGAACCAGCCGGCAATGAGCGAGAAGCAGATCATCAAAAGCATCGCCGGCAATATTCGGCGCATGCGTCTGCCGTAGAATTCGACGAGGGACAGTCCGCCGCCTTCAGCCACCAGAAGGCGCGTGATCAGATAGCCTGAGATCACAAAGAAGATATCGACGCCAACGAAGCCACCCGGGAACCCGGGCACGTCGAAATGGAAAAGAATGACAGCGATCACTGCGATTGCGCGCAGTCCGTCGATATCTGGCCGATAGTCGGACTTCAAAGCTCCCCCCATCAATCCCTCGGCCTCTTAGCCCAATTGCGCAACCTGAGTCGATGGCCGGTCGCATGCAATGGCGACACATCCGGTTCGACTTACAGGTCGCCTTGCGAGAAACGTGGGGATACCCTCACATTTTGTTTCGTACCGGGGCCACGAAAACCTAAACATCGGCATGTGTGTGCCAGAATCAGTTCTGTCCTCGTGGCCCACATCATGGGAGGATTGGCAGCATTTCGGATGGGTATTTATTCGTTGATGATATCAAGGACGACGAAAACTCGCCCGCTTGATGGAAACACGGGTTGTTTGCTCCATCCCTGACTGTATAGAAGATTGTCCCGTGCGTTGCGAGGCCGCGGGTCGTTCTGGAGGATGGTAACCTTGGACAACCACAGCGGCGCGGACATGGTTGAATTCGGCCCGCACACACACGTGCTGGTTACCGGCGGCGCCGGCTTCGTAGGGTCGGCACTGGTCGATTTGTTGCTTGCGCGCAATTGCACCGTAACCGTAATCGACGATCTTTCGAACGGCATGCTCCGCAATCTGCCAGCCAGTGATCCCCGCCTGACGATCCATACCTTCAGGATTGGCGATCCGGCATACAATGCCGCGATCCACGACGAAGTCGGATTGGCCGACGCCGTCTTCCATTTGGCGAGTCCGATTGGAGTTCAGCGTGCCCACAAGGAACGTTTCGCTGTCACCAGCGGCATTCTCGAATCAGGCTGTGCGATCGTCGAGGCATGCAGAGTGCACCGGTGTCCGCTGCTTTATACGTCGAGTTCGGAAGTTTACGGCTCCGGCCGCGACCGGCCAATCACCGAGTCCGATCCGGTCACGACGGACCTGCGGCCGCGTTGGGGCTATGCCGCTGCCAAGGCGGCGGTTGAACATTTGGTGGCCGGACTGTTTTTTGATTTCGGCATCCCTACGTGGATCGTTCGACCATTCAACATGGCCGGACCGCGCCAGCGCTCAGCGACCGGCCTCGTATTGCCGATGTTTGTCGATGCAGCGTTGCGGGGCGAACCACTTGTGGTTCATGACGACGGCGAGCAGAGGCGGGCGTTTCTGCACGTTGCCGATGCCGCCGAAGGTCTGCTCCTTGTAATGCAGTGCCGGTCGTTGCGAGGCCGGCCGGTCAATCTGGGCGGCAGCGAGGCGATTCAGATACGAAATCTCGCAAAAATAGTGGTTGACGCCACCGCGACGAGCGCGCCAATCGTCATGAAGCCTTCCAGCGCCGTCTTTGGCGATCGGTTCGCCGTAACGTACGACCGCGTTCCCGACACAAGCCTCTTAACCACCATGACCGGATGGCGGGCTCTGCGAAGCACCAAGCAGACCGTGGTCGACTGCATTGAGCACATGCGTACCGAACGAGCAATCGCTTGACGCCTGACATATTGGTCCCGTTCATCGGGGCTCTGCTCATAGCGCTTGTTGGTGTGTGGATGTTTGCACGGCTGGCGACACAAATCGGAGCGGTCTCCAAGGTCAAGAACGACCGATGGCACACATCAGGCGAGGTTCCCCGGCTGGCGGGCCCCGCCATGTTAGCCGCGATGTCCCCGTGGCTCCCTGTTGAATATACCCTGCTGCTGGCTGTTTTCTGTTTGATCGGCGCGATGGATGACGTCCGATCCCTTTCTGTCGGTGCCAAGGCAACGGCATTGGCCGGCGCAGCTGTTTTAGCAGGGGTCATCACGGGTCTGTGGTGGGTTCCGATTGTCATCTGGATAGCTTGCAACGCGGTCAACATGCTCGATCATGCCGATGGTCTTGCTGCAAGCGCGATCGCGGCAGCCTTCCTGGGGCTGGGCGGTGATATCGGAATGGCCGGCGTAGGCGCATGCCTCGGATTTCTCTGCTTCAACTATCCGCCCGCCCGCGTTTTCATGGGCGATAGCGGCAGTCTTTTCCTAGGAGCGGCAATCGTGCTTCTCGCTTCGCAGAGAGGTTTTGACGCCTCGTTGGCGTGGATTGCGGTGCCGCTGATTGATGCGGTATTCGTAACGACCCGCCGCTTGCTACAGGGGCGGAAGCCTTGGGTCGGCGGCACAGATCACCTTGGTCACATCTTGCTTCGGATTGGTGTGAACCGTCAGATTTTACCCCCTGTATACGCAGCGACGGCACTGACGATCGGGCTAATATTTTCTGCTTGGGGTAATCCATAGGCCGTCCAAAGCAGTTGTGCACGCGACATCAGTGGGCCCAAGCCAAAAGCTGACTGTCAGCTCACGTGAAGAGTTTCGGGCGCCGGCAGGTGTACAAAAGTCCCCGAGGAAGGAACCCGCGGGCCACAGGTGTGACGGCTATGGAGATTTCGGATTTCGGCGGATGTCGGCGATGTCGCGCGGCCGCGCACCAACCCCGACACAATGAACGGCTATGCGGAACCATACGGACAGGATCTCTGACCTGTGCCCACGAAAAGAACAATTAAATCAACTATTTGAGGAAGACCAGCTGAAACCCTTAAGGTACTCAAGCAATCCAGCTTTGAGAGAATCGGAAGGGGATCCCAGTTTAGGCTGACTATACACAACCATTTCCCGCTTAGTTGTGGATCACCCCAATCGGGACAGCCGATCATTCGGGCGAGCAAACGATCCTGCGGCAGGCTATTTATCCGGTCCGCCCATCAATAGGTATTTCATCTCGCCAAATTCCTCTGCGCCATGACGCGAGCCTTCGCGACCGGCATCGGCGGGCACCGTGCGGTTGCAACCTTGGTGTAGAAGGCGATATCAGCGCCCGCGACCAGCCAGCTCGACGGCTTGGTCGGCAACACTCCAAAAGGCTGTCAGCCAGTTGTCAGGTTGGATTCGCTATCCGGTACGAATGGCGGTCGCAAGCCGTCGTGGCCTATTGTTGAAATGCCAACAGCACTGCAACTTCCCGAATGGAAGTCATCATGTATAGCACTCTCGTTCTAGCGGGCTTGGCGGCCATGGTCGCCGGACCTGCTCTGCCAGCCGGCAGCTGCAGCATGGCTGCGGCACCTTCGGCCGAATTGGTTCACTAACACAGCACTTCACGAGGAGGAAAAGATGACCAAAAGTCCCTTCAACAGGCTCGCCTGGCTCACGCTGCGCGCGTCGACTGCGCTGGTGCTCACCATCGCACCGTACCACCTGACGCTTGACGGTGCGGCCAACCTCGTTCCGGCCGCCGCCCACGCCGAATCCGAGGGCGGTGGCGGCAATGGCGGTGGTGGGGGCAACGGTGGCGACGGCGGTCATGACGGTGGCGACAGCGGTCACGATGGCGGCGATAGCCACAGCAGCAGCGGAACCTCTGGCAGCCATGACGGTGAAAAGGAATCTGCTGACGACCAGGGCGAGGACAACACAGGTGCCTCCGGCACGACTGGCACCAGCGCAGGTTCCGGTACCGAGAACGACGGATCCGATGACTCGTCTTCCGTGCCAAAGGTGACGGACAACTGAGTGCGTCCCGCATAGGTCGACGCATTGGCCCGATTGCGAGGACGCGGCGGGCCTTCCCCTTGAGTTTTGACCAGAGGCGACAGCCGCAAAAAGTAAAGGCCTGCGCCCTTGTCGGGCAGGGGGTTTCAAAAAGGCAACCCCAGGAACCACGTATCCAGAGGTGGCTAACGGCCACGAGCACGCATGCATGCAGTACCGACAAGCGGGGCGAGGGCGCCGGGTGCTTTAATCAACGCTGCGCGCGGGATGCTGCAGCCTGACGCCCGGCCCGTCCTTGACGGCTGCCATGGCGATATTGTCCGACGGCTGGGGATTTATGGCCTGTTTCTGCTTCGGGGTGAGGCCGATAGCATCGGCTCCTGCCAGATAGACTGTAGCAGCAAGGCGGTGATCAACTGGAAGCGTCGCGCCGCGGGAGACGCTGTAGTAGGTTTCCGAATTTGATGCTGAGTTGGGGGAGGGCGAAGCGATTGCCATGAACGACGACCTCGAGACTCTGCAGCGAGAGACATTCGACTACTTCGTCCATGAGGCAAACCCAGCCAACGGTCTGATTCGGGACAAGACGGAAGCCAATTGGCCCGCAAGCATCGCCGCCACTGGCCTTGCGCTGGGAAGCTATGCAGTAGGGGTCAAGCGTGGCTTCATGAGCCGCAAGGCCGCTGTGGAGCGGACGGTGGCTACGCTACGCTTCTCCTGGAACAGCCCTCACGGTCCTGAGCCGGACACCACCGGCCATCGCGGTTTCTATTATCATTTCCTCGACATGCAAACCGCCGGCGTGCTTGGCGCTGCGACCTGTCGACCATCGACAGCACTTTGCTGCTGGCGGGAGTATTGCCGGCTGCCACTTTCTTCGACCGGGATACAAAGGCCGAAACAGAAATCCGCACCTTGGCGGATGCGCTTTACCGTCGGGCCGACTGGCGCTGGGCGCTAAACAAAGGAAAGACCGTCACCCACGGCTGGACTCCCGAGACTGGCTTCCTGAAGCATCGCTGGGAAGGTTACGATGAGGCGCTTCTGCTGTATGTATTAGGCCTTGGCTCGCTGACCCACCCTCTACCTTCGAGCAGTTATACGGCATGGACCGCTACATTCCGATGGCTGAATGTCGACGGCCACGACTATGTCTTTCGCATGTGTGGATTGATCTTCGCGGTTTGCAGGACACTTACATGCGCGGCAAGGGAAGTGACTATTTCGAAAACAGCCGACGCGCCACTCTTGTCCAGCACCGCTACGCCCTGGAAAATCCACGCGGCTTCGATGGCTATGGAGAACATTGCTGGGCATTACCGCGAGTGATGGCCCGGGGCCGAACGCCGGTTCCTAGACTATGCCGCACGTGGCGTTCCTTTTGGCCCCGACGATGGAACACTCGCGCCCTGGGCCGCCGTCACCTCGTTGCCGTTTGCTCCGAAAATCGTGCTGCCGACAATCGCCTTCTGGATCCATAAGGCTAAACTCAAGTCCACCAGGACGTACGGTTTCGCGTCATCCTTCAATCCGACGCACCCGCAGGGCAAAGCCAAAGGGGCGTTTGGCTGGTGGGTCTCACCTTGGCATTTCGGTCTGGACGAAGGCCCCGTCGTATTGATGATTGAGAACGTACGCAGCGGATTACTATGGCGGTTGATGCGCTTGTGTCCGTACATTCGTGACGGCCTGCAACGGGCAGGTTTCGAGGGTGGTTGGCTGGATCAGCTTCCGCGCACCTGATGCAAACCTCGAGGGACTTGGTTGAACTTCAGCGCATCTGCGTGGAATATCCTGCCATTGCCGACAGCAGTCGCCCGTATTTTCGCGCTCGCGCGCCGATCCTCGTTGGCCGACGACCGTAAGCCACCAGCCCGCCCCGGCTTGGTCCGTCGAAAACGGGCTGTGAGCCTAATCACTTGCTTCCCGGCCAGACATCTCTTCTACGAGAATCCGGAAGAAAACGTGTGGCAAGCTATCTGACACGGGAGGGATGACAGGCTT
>Ga0105239_10002527_pt1 | contig 23243 bp, 17 predicted proteins | sample KBSC44metaG_FD_92761 | JGI IMG/M metagenome (GOLD analysis project Ga0105239, IMG submission 92761) | Corn rhizosphere microbial communities from Kellogg Biological Station, Michigan, USA - KBS C4-4 metaG | ecosystem: Host-associated > Plants > Roots > Rhizosphere > Soil | place: Michigan, USA... | reverse complement strand
CCCTGTGGCACCCCTGTGGCACCTATGTGGTAGGTGTGTGGGTGCCTGCACATTGCTTGCTTTGGAGTGGTAAATAAAACGGTCTGCAACTCCCCATGTTTCAAGTCAGCAAAGAACCTCGTCGTCCTCTTCCAGTACGAAACAAGCTCGGGAACCAATTCTGACACTAATGGAGTCATTCACTAGCCTCGGCAGTCGACGTCGAAATGCCAACTACCTGCTCGTACTGGACTTGCCGTGTACGCACACCTGTTGCCGGTGAGTGGAATTGTTTTCTCCTGAGAGCACGATAAACCGTTCAAGCGGCCTTGACGATCAACAGCCAGTTCGTTGAAAATGACGGCCCATGACTCGGCAGGCTCAACGTTCTGCTGCGAGTCACAGCTTCTGTTTCCATGGATCATTCAACAATGGCGAGAGCGAGATCATACATCAATGGGAAATCTCATGATTGTGCACAGCAATCAGACTCAAGGCACGACGACTTTCTTTGGCCACAGCCCCTAACCAATTCAAAACCATGTGCCTTCAAATGTGCTCGTTCGATATTCGAAAGACTCTGTCCAGATACTTCTCAGAGGTCAACACAGAGGCTAACTCAAACGCCCTATGATCCGTGTTCCCTCTTTCATTCCCTGATGGTTCTCTCAGGCTGCGTATGAGGTCTACTGCATCCTGATCAAGTCATAATCAATTGTGGTAATGACCCCGATCGGATTATTCTCCCGTTCTCCCTCTCCAGTTCAACGCCAAAGCCAGTTCAAATTTTCTGTTCTGATCCGGCCTGGCTAAACCTCTGGTGAGTAGAGTCTTCTTCCGCCAGCCCACTGATCACACTTGCTCTCCTTTCCTTTGCGGCCTTCTCTTTCGCCAAGAATCGCTCTTGTTCCCTCCGACTCTTTTTCAGATCCACAAAGAAGCAGAGAAGACAAAAGCTGAGCAAGCTTAGCCCGAACAAAAAGTAGAATGGAAGGCTGTTGTTCCCATTCGGAGAGGCATCAATTATCGCACTGCTCACAATGGGCCCAATAAATGCACTGGTCTTGCCCATGATACTGAAAAGTGCAAAGAACAAGAACTCCTTGCCTCTGGGCGTCACCTCGCTAATCATTGTCTGAGAATATGCATACCATGGACAGACCTGTCGTGCATAAGTACAGATATCTTGTTTATCTGGGTTTGAAGGCACTTACCACAAGGCCATACACCACCTGGTATAACCAAAACTCCCACTCATTGTGGAATCCGAATTTCTAGCCACGAAGATAAGTGATGGTTTCAAGAAGAAAGTTTGGAACATTACCTGGCTCCAAATTCCAACCATTCCCCATGCATCAAGCAACAGGATACCGAGCATCACTGCATCAAACATGACCTTGGTACTGAGACCAAACCTTTTCTGGATCAACCAAAAGGTGTAGATACCAATCAATTGTGCAGCAATGCCCACAATGAGGAGATAGGTCAATTTCAATGTGTTGTACGAGACAACAGAGTTTTGGAGGGTCGCGATCACGGTCACTGTCGTGTTTAAGGAGTCTCCGAGCAGGAAGTAGCCTGAGAGGATCGAGTCAGCAATCAGGAAAAATCAAAGCTAATGGAACTCACCAATGAGGTACAAAAGAGTTTGCTTCAACTCCCAGATCTGAACAATCGCTCGATAGATATTCCAGAATCCTACACCGACAATGTTCATCCCAACCGGCAGGCGTTGTCCTGGCCGACGCTTCTCCAGAATAAACCATGGTATTGCAAGCACGAGCCATACTCCAGTCGCATATGCTATCAAAACACTCAGTCCCCAGAGGTTGTTGGCTGCACTGGCATTCACATCCAAGGCAAACAGTATTCCAACCAGGATTGCGAGAATGATAATCTCACCAGCGGACTGAAAGATAAATGCCAGATTGTAGATGCGATTGCGCTGCATCATGTCCGCAAAGTCATAATCATCTCGAGTGATCTCTCGGTTTTCATATTTTTGAGCCTGCATCCGCATCGCTGGAGTATTTCTCGCCAGTCCTGGGAAGGCGGCCGTCCAAAATGTGATGCACATTTGGTATGCGATCAATCCCACCATGTACAAACCTGTTGCTATCGGCCATTTATCCTCGGTATGGACGCCCAGCCAGCCAAATCCGAGTCCAAATGCAACAATCGACCAAAAGATTAGAATCCAAGGCCTCCAAGTACCGTAGTCAGCCATACTTCCCAAGATGAGGAAAAGCACAACTTGGATCGCAAATGATATGCCATTTGCCAGGAGAACGATACTGTTGATCGTCCGGTTGGCGCCCAGAAACTGCAATCGTTCACTGTCACCTGCAGCTTCATACAGTAAGTCCTGAAATGATGTCGGGGCGAAATTGAACAACGTCAAGCCATTGTTGCCAACATAGTAAGCGTAGTAGGCCCAAGTTTCCCATTTGCCCGTCTCGTATTTAAGGATGAACTGATCGGGAGCGACGGGACGATCCTCGTCCTCGATGCCATTTGCATTGTCTATGGTGCTGTCCTTCCTTGGGTCCTCGGCTTCAGAAGATATCGCGGCGGCTGCGAGACCAGCGTTTGCTACTGACATGGCGAAGGTCACAAATCTAGGAAGGGTGGAGAAACGCCCAAGGAGATCGGCGAGCGCGCAACAAGCTACTTAAATGGATCTCTAGATTCAAGTTCAAGCTCGTGGTGCAGTTCCTAATCCGCCAGAAACCTGGAGCTTAAGCTCGTGTTGCGACGAAAGTGCAGGGATAGATTACAGATCAACACCCCCGGGGTGCCCCGTAGACTTCGTGATAGGTGACAAACGGAAGGGTGGACCATTGATTCCCAGTGGTGGTCTGCTAAACTGCCCTTCTCTAGTTAGGCTCACCATGAAAAGTCCCAGCCTAAGGGCACAGAGTTGCAGTGGGTAAAATGATGCGATCAGAGTACTCCAGTCATCAGACGTCGAATATCGAATGCGCGGTCATCAATATCCATTACGCATGTGAGGGCGGGAGTCGTGCACTGATAAGCTTTCGGGCTGCGAGAGCTTCTAGGAGCTTGGATGAGCGCTGGGAGGCCCTCCAGCCATCTTTTGTGGGCCCTAACTACAGATGATAAGGGAGCATCTCAGGCCCAAGGCCCTCAAGCGGGCCAGTCCTTCTCTGTCTACCATATCTTAGGTTCATTAACCGACTCCTGAGGTCCCTCGCTGTAGTACTTGAGTCGTGAGGTGCCTTCTCAGAGTATTCACTGTGCGTTTAGGCGGCTCTCATCCTGGTACTATACAATTTGGTTGATCAGGTAGCTTGTCGAGGGGCCCGAAGACCCGAATTACTCCTATTTTAGAAGAAGCTTGAATGCGATTGACAGTCTTGCGAGATGGCTTTTGCATCAGATGCATGGGGCCTCAGGTACTTCTACGCAACTAGCTTAGGAGATGACCGAAATATAGCACTCCGTACGGAGTACTTAGCCTGGGGTCCAGCCTCATAATTCCAAAGACCGAACACAAACCACGAATCTATGCACACGAAGATCAAGTGTTTTGTGAGTGCTCTAGTAATTACTGTACCAATGTAGGCAGCTTGGCAAGCACCGATCAGTATAGTACTCTACGGAGTACTACTAGTATTATACTCCAGATAAACTCCGTGTTCCGTGTGCAGTCGCAGCTAAGTAATTGAGGTCCAGGACCCCAGGTGACATCATTGGGCTGAAACTTCATCGAGACCCTGAAATCTTCCAGCTGACACAAATTGACACGTGATCGCCGATCGATCGAGAATTGCAAGGGGATCGGGTAACCTTCCACCAACCATGACGAGTCAGTCCCACTTGACCAGGACTCCTAACTGCAGTAATTATTAGCACAGATGAGGATGTATTAGCCATCGTGATGGATGGTTTGTGCCGGAGAAAAGCTTTTGCGGTGGCCGATGCCTGGCCAACGTCGGTGAACATTGTTGAGATGCAGACTGCGGTGGAAATACTCTCAGTACAACATAAACAGACATAGGGTCCTGTATAAAATTTGGGTCGGATCCAAATACGAGTAACCTCTTGCCCTGCATGCCAGAAACAACGAAACAACCAGTATTTACGATGGCCTGACTGTTCTAGATTTACCACGTTCCCTTCTAGGTGCGACGAGACCCTCTGATCAGCACTGCAGCTACGATCCTGGAAGCCCTAATCCTCCGATGAATGGGGATGAATATGACGCAAGGCCGCAAGATTTCTCCTTTGGGAGTGGTCAGATCGTCGATGACCTGCTCACGGACGGGCAGAAACAGAAGTGAATAGAAGGGGGAGAGGGCGAGTCACGACCCTACCGAGTCGGATTGTGGGGCGGCTGTAGGTGGTTCGCCTTGGCGGAGCTGGCCCTGGATCAGAGATCCAGCATGGTGGCATCCGATCGTCAACCCTTCTTTCCACACGCTCTCCAAGGGCTCCAGAGATCGAACCAAACAAGACACACGAATCTCGAGTCTTTGCTCACTCCACGCACCAAGGTGGTCAAAGGGTCCCCTGAAGTAATGGCTGTGTCTTCTCATTTCAACTGCCACCATGCAAGTAGGCCTAGATCACAACGGGCTTGTGATAAAACCGTTGTCCCCTATTACTTACCACCACCTGCGCCCGCCTTCAACGATCACCCACCTTGACCTTGACGACTCCATCGACCTAAGCATACCACGACCTGCCCTCAAAGCTTTACCTTCGAGCCAGCCCCCCATATTGTACGCCGACCGACCGTAAACAATCCACGTTTGAACACTTTCCGAACTTCTGCGCTGTTCAAACTCCTTGTACACCCGTTCTCGAAGGCAACGCTATTACGCGTGGCTTCCTGTGCCTCCATCGCCATGTCGCATAATGGGGAGCAGTGACCCTCAGTTATTGGCAAACCCTTCGAAACGGCCCTTTTCTACCATTTCGAAGCATCCTCGCCGCACCAACCCCGCTTCGTCCAAGTCACTCCTATCCAGGAAAAAGGTGAAGATAGATCAAGGTCCAACTGACTTGAGGGAGCGGGACCCCTCGAAGGATTCCCCCGAATCCACGAATGGACCGCCTTTAGCACAACAGGAATCGAGCAGTGACCAGAGCGCGACAAAATGGTTTGATGGAGTGAATGAGAATGTGGTCGGGACTCGGAAGAACCGGTCAACAATTGAAGAAGGTCGTGATATATCCGCTTCTGTGTCAATCAACACACAAAGGCTAACGATCTACAGGAGAGTCGCCCTTCTTTCTTGCCGGGCGGTCAACCTACAACCCACAGGGTGATCATGGGTCAATTAACGCAGAAAGCTTCGGACACCTTAACCGGAAAGATACCGAGAATGAGGACTTGAGAGGGGTTATAGATGACCTAACTGTCGAGAATAAACGGTTGAAGCATCTCCTGAAGAATAAGCCTGGTAGCAAAAATACGCCGCCTCCTAGCGCTGACAAAGTTCTCGAGATACGAATGCACGGTCTACCATCGGATAAGAAGAGGGAACTAGAACAACTTCTGAAGACATTTACACTTGGACTCACTCCGTCGATACCTTCTCAGCCCAGCTCCTATCACACAGTTGACGCTCATGGACCTTTTTTGAACGAACCATCGTCGAAATTACAACTCCCTCCAGGGACTATATCTGGAATAGACTCCGGCTATGTATCCCAACCCACATCCGGCGTCAATCTATTGTCAAACACTGGAAATCCTCAGCCCTCTGAGCCATTGTCCCAGAGCAACCGAGACAGGAATATTAAGAACTACCTGCATGACATTCCAAACTCCCTCCTCCCGCAAGGGACGCACACTATGGATGAGGCTTCGAAAATGGCGCTTGTAGTACAGCGACTGGAACAGCTCTTTTTGGGCAAGTCTGCCGTTCCAGGTGAGCATAGTCTTCCGGTTCAACAGCAGAAGATTTCTCGATCTGCCGCGCGAGCTGATCGCAGGGAAGATGCCAAATACAATCGTGTCACCCGGGGCAGGGGTCAGCGTGAAGCACAGATGCTATCCCACGATGTTAAAATGTCACTTGACGCTGTACAGCCTGAACATCGTGAGCACGAGTCGTCGGATCGTACAGCGAAGAGCCAGCATGAATCAGGATCAGCCTCTGACGGTGTGGCTTCGGGCTCTGGACACAGTTCACGCGGTTCTCCTAGCCAGCGACCCACTCGACCACTCGATCTTGATATAGAACGTGCGCAAGTTGTGGAAGACAATATTAGCTACATTCGGCATCTTGGCTTTCCCTTGCCACTCCATGACCAATCGAGCAACTCAAAGGAGCAACCATGGATTTACCTCAACTTGCTTGTCGGTATGGCCCAGTTGCATACATTGAACGTTACGCCAGCATTCATTCGCCAGGCGGTGAGGAAGCTTAGCACGCGATTTGAAGTCTCCAAGGATGAACAGAGAATTCGCTGGATAGGTGATTACGGCGACTACCCTGGTGCTGAGGATCAGCAGATCCCAGGTATCGTTGCACAACGAGCACCAGAAGACGTGACAGACGAGACTGGAGGAACGAGTCGGAGAAGCGCCACGAGTACGCTGAACGAGCAAGGCTCGTCGTCGGCTTGGGAAGAGAGGCCAATGCAGAGTGGCAATTCCAAAAGTTTCCATTCCTCCAGCTCCTCTCAGCTGAAAATCGGACTCTCGTCTCACCCCTCCAAATCGTCGAGGTTTGAGTATAAGCCAATTGTGTACCGAGGGAAGCGGGTTCACGCGAAGCCGTCTTATCTCGATTCACCCGCTTCGTACGGCAGTATTGAGCCAAGGTCGAGTAGATCGGGTCGTGTTTCGAGTCTGTCAGGTCAAAAACCGAGCGATGGACTCCATGAAGGAGTTGTAACCTTTTTCAACAACGCCTATTTCTGTGAAGATTCGAGCGGAGATGGAAATCCCACAAAGAAAAATACACAAATATGCTGGTCTCCCATCCATGCTTTAGGCATATCTAGCACTCCCGCTCTTAGCGATGAGGATTCACGAGATCCCGAAACTTGCTATTTCAAGGTTGGTGACCATCTGGGAGGTCGATCCGGAAACATGGCGGAGGAGGATTATTCCGATATCAGCATGCCTATCGATGTGATTGATTGTGCAGGGGAGGATGAGACGCGACCAATAGAATTGCCCGCTTCGGGCATTGGAGGTGTGAGGCCCGAAGAGAATTTTGCCCTCGATGTCAAGATTGCGAGAACCAGAAAGAACTACGGGACTCAATCAAAACCTATCGGTCTGCGTGAGTTGCCCGCTGGCACTGGATCACGGTCTCGCTTTGATTACCGGATAGTCGGGTGCGAGAAACTAGAATTGCAACCATCCAGACTACCTCCTCCCAGCTATGTCTTCTTCACATCAAGCTCTGCTTCCAGCGCGGACGAAGAATCTGATTCATGTGGATCGAGTGATACCTCCTCTGAACTGGAGGAATCTCTAGCACTCGCTGGCTATATGTGGCAATGGACGTCAAGCTCACAGGAGAATCTAGGTGATGGCGATGATGACTCTGACAGCAGCTCACTGTCCGGAGTGGCGCAAGTAGGCCAAGCGCGATCAGACGGCTCCGTCCCAATGCGCGCACAGGAAGGCGCGTACGTGCTCAATCAAACTGGGAGAACAGTAAGTGGCAGTCTGGCGGCAACTGCAGGGGCCAGTTGGAGTGCAGCCTCGCTGGCAGATCGCGGATCAAGCCACAAAAGTGATGTTGAAATGCAATAGGATTGACAACACAGCACAACAGGACGCGGGACTATATTTAATATTGATGACCAGTGTTGGAACTTGGAGCGTGGGTACTTGGAACCGATTCGGATTCAGCGTGGCGATGGTGGCGTCCCAGACGTTATGCGGTGTTCTGGAGATACCAATTTGTTTTCTTGTCCTTACTCAAGTTGTTGACTACGAGTCAAACCATGTACATATGTACTGCAGACTCGAAGGTGTAACTAATTATGAGCGTACTGCACTCCGTATTTGTCCTAGGTTTCTCCCCTCGGAAAAGATCAGCGGCTTGTTCAACTGGATGGGCATGAATTCAACCGCCAAAGGAGGCGAGCAAGGGCCCAAGGGGGTGCCGTGTTCGCTTCCGATCCTGCTCTTCTTTGGAGCTGTATTAATTAAAGGCCCTGAAGTGCCACTTCCAGCCAGGTGCCTGTGGGCCATTGGGCCCTAGGCGTTAGCTGCCGCCACCCGTGCCTCTCCAGGCCTTAGCCCAAGGGTGCTCCCTAACTTGAATACCTCTATTTCACGCCTACTGGGTCATTGTTTTTGGTGGTTTGGCCACATTTCCCGCTTCCGATGCGAGTTCTCAACTAAAAGCCTCCCTAGAGGGACCAGTCCACAGGCGCAAGGCAATCAGAGGCCCAAGCCCAAGGGCAAGGACGCACAAGATTCCGCACGGTTCCCTCACCCTCTCAAATGCTCGAGTTTCTTCCCCGTCCGAATTCCACCCCCGTCCCCACATTTTCGGATCCGTACCTTCCACTCCCCTCGTCGTCGGCTGCCGGTCTTCGCTCTTGCCATTACAACAGCTTGGAAGGCGGTTGGATTCCGGGGTGCCTGCCGATGGGACCTTCAGTTCGCGTCCCTCACGGCTCACGCTGCTCATATCCCCCTCAACGAGCACCGTCTGTCTCATCGTATTAGCATGCAGTAGTAACTAAAGCTCCGCGTTTTCACCTTGCCCAAGCAGCCCATCTTCATCTTATTCTCGTCGGTCGATCTTGGAGAGTTGTTCTTCTTCTTCTCCTTCTGTTCTCCTCGGTCCCTACTCACATCTCATCTGCATTCTTGTCCCCCTCCACTCTGCCATCTTCGCCCAGCTTAGAGCTTGTATTGCAAATTGAAGCTACTCCTTACTTGCTTTGCAACATGTCGTCTTTCCTCGACTGTTCAATTCGAGCGTCAACCAGAGGGTTGCGAACCGCTAGATATTTCACTCGCGACCAGCGACAGGTACGAGATCTCTCCTCTTTGGAAACCCGTCCCACCACTGACGCAGTTCCCTGAATAGCGGAATCTTCTCCTAGCACGCTCCTTCTCTTCTACATTTCGCCGAAATGAAATCAATAAGGTCGTTCCCTCGGCCGCAGAGGCTATCAAGGACATGAAGTCCAACTCAGTTGTCTTGTGCGGCGGTTTCGGTCTGTGTGGTGTTCCCGACACACTGATCAACGAAGTTGCAAAGACCCCCTCAATAACCGGCTTGACTGCCGTATCCAACAATGCTGGCATTCCAGGAGCCGGGCTCGGCCAACTGCTTGAGTCTAGGCAAGTAAATAAGATGATTGCCAGTTATGTTGGTGAAAATAAAGTCCTCGAGCAAATGTACCTGACCGGAGAGATCCAACTGGAACTTACGCCTCAAGGTACCTTGGCTGAGCGATGTGCTGCTGGTGGAAAGGGTATCCCGGCTTTCTATACACCCGCCGCCACTGGAACTGTTGTTCAGACGGGCGAAATCCCTCTACAACACAACCCTGACGGTTCTGTCAAACACTATGGCAAGCCTCGTGATGTTAAGGTTTTTAACGGCAAGATGTACGTAATGGAAGAGGCTATTCCTGGAGATTACGCATTTGTCAAGGCCTACAAGGCCGACAAGCTGGGCAACTGTCAATTCAGACTTGCTGCCAACAACTTCAATGGCGCCATGGGCCGGAATGCCAAGATCACTATCGTTGAGGCAGAACATATCGTCGAAGTTGGTGAGATCGACCCAGTCGCTGTTCATTTGCCCGGCATCTATGTCAGCAAAGTCATCCAATCAACGACCGAGAAGAAGATCGAGAAGTACGTCAACAAGAAAGAAGAGGGTTCGGTCAAAGAGAGCCTAGGCAAGGGAGACGCTGCGTCAAAACGTGAGCGAATTGTCAAACGAGCCGCCAAAGAATTCCAAAATGGCATGTACGCAAACTTGGGAATTGGCATGCCCATGCTAGCACCCTCCTTTGTCGACTCGTCGGTCGAAGTTCAACTCCAGTCCGAAAACGGCATCCTTGGTCTCGGTCCGTACCCCGTGAAGGGCGAAGAGGACCCTGACCTAATCAACGCAGGCAAGGAAACCGTTACCCTACTACCCGGCGCATCTTGCTTCGGCTCCGAAGAATCATTCGGCATGATCCGATCGGGTCGCATCAACATGAGCATGTTGGGCGCCATGCAGGTATCCGCACGTGGTGATCTCGCCAACTGGATGTTGCCTGGTAAGGTCAAGGGCTTTGGTGGTGCCATGGATCTCGTCAGCAACCCAGAGAAGACCAAGGTCGTGGCACTGATGGAACACACCGACAAGAAAGGAAACCCCAAGATCTTGAAGCAGTGCGAATTCCCATTGACTGGAAGGGCTTGCGTCAGCAGAATCATCACGGAAATCGTGAGTACCCACACAACATCGCTTTGGTGGTTTTGATTGAACCATGTTTTTATATGACAAGTGACTAACCACACCTTCTCTTTCTAGGCCGTTTTCGACGTCGATTTCTCCGAAGGCCTGACACTCATCGAAGTCGCTGAGGGCGTTACAGTGGACGAGGTTAAGAGCAAGACTGATGCACCATTCAAGGTTGCAGAAAACCTCGGAACATTTTAAAAGCACACAAACGCACACATATATACAGGAAGGAGAAGTCGTCAAAGTTGAGATAAACGTCCCGTGGCAAACTATGGTTCAATGAGTTTTTATTCCCCCTTCCAAAAGCATCGGAGTTGGAGAATGGAAGGGCATGAATATGGTTCTTGCATAACAGGGTTGTTACCTTTTAGGGATTGAGAATTTTCTCGATATTTACCTGCTGCATTTTATAAATGGTTAGATGGCTCGTGGACATCGGTATTATGTATGCCGCCAATATTTGCTTGCAGAATATGCCTAGTATGTATACTTAGGTATGTATGCATTTATATCGAAATAAGTTCCTACCTGTCAATGGAATCTGTCTTCTCAGTCGGGAGTCTGCTTGCACGTTACAGGCAGATAGATAGCTAGATATGGATACGGATAGATAGATTCTGAATGTACATCCTCATCATGGTTATAGACTTGTATGCAACCGCTAAACAATCAGCATAAAATCCAGAGACCTTGGTTGAATATACATAATTGATCTAATAACACCCCAGGGCTGCGCCCCACAATGGGAATTTCTATCTAGGGCCTAGGCTGTAGGGGTGGTATTAAGTAACTAGAATATGTACAAGTATATATATATATAACCGTCACCCGGGTACCTAACAAAAAGTACAAGGGAAATCGAGTCCCTCCTACATACCTAGGCGCACATCCATCCCCTCAAGGGTGCCGTATCTACATGTACATATGTGGATGTGGATGTGGATGTGGATGTGGATGTGGATATGTATATGTGTGCCCCCCGCGGAGTCCAAGTCTCCTCTCATGAGGAAGTGAGACCGTTCTAATTAACTAACATGCTTACTTACTTGGAAGTCCGTGTCCGCGTGCCTGCCTATTCCTCTCCAATTCATGCACGAGTGAGTGAGTGAGTGGGTGAGTGAGCGAACTTGATTGTGCTTTGAGTGAGTGAGAGAGAGAGAGAGAGAGAGAGAGAGAGAGAGAGAGAGAGAGAGAGAGAGAGAGAGAGAGAGAAGGAGAGAGAGAGAGAGAGACATGATGAAAGAAAGGATCTAGCTGGCTCGTTGGCATAGTGTAGTTAGTTGTTGCATTACTTTTAGTCTTTGCCTTCTGAGTAAGTGAGAGCCAACGGCAATGTACATCTGAGAGAATCATGAACACTTTTCGTTTACAAATCAGATCATGTATACCATATCATATTACTGTGGTGCCTTCCTACCTAAACTATGGTAAAAACTTCTCGCTTCCCCCTTCTCGATTCAATCATTCCTATCAAAGACTTCCATCAGCTCTGCCTAAACTCCAACCTGACGCCTTTTGTTCGTTGCTTATTCACGGGTTTACACATTTTCCCAGCTTCGTTGTGATCATTCGGTTCCCATTCCATTCATTCATCAAACGTCCAAGCTCTGGATTCTTTCCAGGTCCTTGCTGTCATCCAACTCCTTGGCTGCTTCACGATCCTCCTCGATCATCTCGATTGCTTCTTCGATATTCCCTGCGGCGGCACCAGCATAGACGTTGAGCCGTGCTAGTTCGTTTGCATTGTTTCCATATCCCATCGATCGAAGGGTTTGGACACACTGCTCAATGGCTGTGATCGCAGAAGGTGTTCTTGTGGGTGGAGACGAAATAGAATTCGAGTGTCGGGTCGTAGGGACAGTTACGGTAGGTCGAACGGGTCTGATCGTATAGGACGATAGATCCGGTTCACTGCGTTCCGGTCGAACCAAAGGGACGACAATGGATGAACTACGCCTTGATGTGGGTGGGATGGGTTTCTCCGAGGGCGGAGGTGAAGGTGATAGATCTGGTCGGGCCCAAGAGAGGTCCACGGATGGTTCTGGTTTTGTTCGAGTTTGCATGGGCTTCTCCCAGGGTGGGGGTGAATATGACAGATGTGGTCGAGACCACTTTTGCGCTGTGGGTGGCTGAGGCTTTGCTACAGGCTGCGTTGGTCTTTGGGGCGGTAAATTGAACATTTGCTGATGCACCAAAGTGGATGAAGTCGACGGTGGTTGGAAGGCAGGTCGAATGTTGCCAGGCTTGGGAAGGGGTGACAAGGAAGGCAAAGATTGGTTCGCAACATTTCCAATATAATTTTCCCACAATGTTGGCCTCCAATAATTGAAGGCGCCTGACTGAGGCTGGGGTTTGTAACGTTCTGTGTGATGAACAGTGCGACTGCGCTGTGGGAAGGCACCCGGTATGTCCGGAGTCTCGAATGCGGATCTGCTACTGGTGTTGACATGGGGATGCTTCAACTCTGGTTGAGATCTTTGAGGACGAGGTTGAAGACTGGGGAAATTAGCGAGTGGATCAAATGGTCCATTCAGTCTTGCTGCAGGGTTGGTGCTGGAAACAGTCTGGTGTCTTCTAGGAAAAATTGGTGCTCTCGTATATGTCTCGCTGACTGGGCTGCTAAGCCTATCAGAGAGAGGCTTTACGGGCATGTTATCGTCGGGACTGGGGCTGATAGAGGAATGAGCAGCGAGTCCTGTTTTGGTGGCCAGCATCGCCTTCTGAGATTCCTGCAAATCGCTGGCTTTTGGCTCTGGCCACGAGCCAGGTAGCTGCGTTGGATACCAAGCTGAAAGTGGACGACTCTGGCTCTTCACAGAAGAAGTATTTGTGGATTGACGTGGAGAATCATGGCACGCATCCTCGACAGTAGGTTTCACGTATGTGCTTGGCTTGGGGGAATTGCTAGATACGGTGGCGCTTGCGGTCTCCCCCTGTTCTACTGTTGGAGGTTCATCCTTTGTGTTGGATCTATTCTGCTCCTCGAACTGGTTGATGGTAGGGAAACGGCTCAAAGCAGAGACAGCGGTAAGGGGATCACGAGCGGAGGATTGAGACAGGGCCTTATCGTGAATCCCACTTACACTCTTTGCTTTTCGGAGTGGGAGTGAGAGTAACGGAGGATAGCGGGTGGAAAAGTCGGGGTCAGAGGATTCCCAGTCAAGAATGGACCTTGTAGACTCTCCTTGGACCGACTGCTTACTGGTCGGAGGGTTTCTAGGTGGAGGGTAGGCAAACATGGGTTTTTGAGCCCAGGCATTGAATGAAGGAGAGGGTCCAAACGCCCTCTCTGTAACTTGATTGTTGACACTTGGTGGTGGCGGCGGCCCAGTGGATAGACGTTTAGCAGGGGAGGAGAGCGAGTCGATGAAGCTCACCCGCTTTGACGCCGTTTCTAGTTTTGGAGATGGCTCTGCCTGCTTGGGGGAAGCAGATGGCTGTTCAGCATCATGCGGCGTCTTAGGTTTTGGGGCTTGGGCCTTTTCAAGCTGCTCATCAATCGAGTCAAGGAACTCTCGGCTCATTTGACCAAGTTCTGTCCAGATGCCTTTGAATCCGGCCAAAACATTCTCAATGGTGGTTGTGTCAGATTCAGCCGTCTTCTCTGCAGCTTTCCGCAAACCATCAGCAGCTGTCTCGAGAAAGTCTGCAAGAGGCTCAAGCTGAGCCTGAATGCCTTCGCAGAGACTTCCAAAGGCCTGGTCTATTTGAGCAGTAATTTGCTCATGGGCGGGAGGGGCTGGCAACGAGGGGGACGCTTTGGTAGAGTTATTTGGGGTGCTCTTCACAGCAGGAGACGAAGTTGGCTGGGTGTCAAGATGTACTTCTGTCTGAGGTTTTGGTTGGGTGGGAAGGCTGGGGGGGATGGTGATGTGAGGTTCTAGGGAGATGGGTGAGACAGGTGATTGAAGGCTCGTAGTGTCATCTTTGACTGGAGATTTCGCACGCAGGCTCTTGCTTGAATAGGCCTCATGGTCTCTCCAAACAGCCAGACTTCCAGCGGATTGCTGGATATCGAATATGTGCATCATCTCGTTATCGTTACAGAGAGAGGGTAGGAAAGGGCGAGCAGGTCGTTTTAATGGCTCGTCAAGACGTTGTTGAAGTTCCAACGAACTCCCGACAGTGATGATTTCACCGTCGTCATCGTCAACATAATGTAAGGTGGCATCGGGTTGAGATCTGATTGTGCTGGTGTACTGACGACCAGTGATCTGGATGACGCCTGGAGCAGCCTCAGGGCCGTTGAGCTCGCGGATGCCGAAGGGAGGGAGGAGAGGCGACGAAGGACGTTTCTCGTCAGGCATGACTGTCCCGTGTTCGCAATAACAGGATTGATCTCGTGTTCTTTTGATTTGATGACGGAGAATAGGAGAGTGATTAGACATGGGAGGATAGAATAGAAGTGAAGGTGAGGTCTTGCAAGTGTTACAAGGCTGCAGTCGCACCTGCAGTGCCACCCTGAACCCTTACGAAGCGGTGCGGGCAATTCCAGGCAGCCAGGTTAGACCAAAGTTGACCCCCTAACCGAGTTAGTACTAGCTGGAGTGGGACATGGGTGGAAGACTAGGTCCACTTTGGAACAAACCCCGCATTCGGAGCTTTTCGAGTCTCCAGACGGAATCCCTCTGGCTGGACGGCTCGACGGGTACAAGAATGCTGGACGAATACATGTCCCCCGAGACCATTGGCACATCAACCCAGACAAGAGTTTAATTGCTAAGAGTACTATTGCATAGAACTCCGTATTATTATATGCTCAGTGTGCTAGCTACAAGATGGTGTTTCCAATTACTTAGGTACCTAATACATACCAATCACTAATTCAACGCCAACGTTTGCACAATCTGTTAGAAACATGCTTCAACCTGCTATTAGTACAGTACAAGGGAGTCCTTCCCATTTTCGTCCTGGCCGTCCAACCAAAAAGCCGGCCATACCTTCATCGCAGCCAATATTACTTCGGGGCGGGTTGGCTTCCTGCTCTCCTCCGCTCGCCTTCCAGCACAGATATATTACACTATAGGGAAACCTGGGGAGTAGTAAAACATGCATCGAGAAGGCAATCGTCTCTGAGTCCGCAATCTCCTCGTGAATCTGCAACTTCTGTATGTCCAGGTAGTTGTTGGTCGTATGCCCATCGTTGTCGTCGTCGAATTCTCGCTGATGCATTGTTGCTGGGCTTCAAATAGCATCCATGTTGTTACAAAGTGGATCATTTCTGGCCCTTACTTCTTCCTCGCAAATCGTTTATTGAGGAGAGCCAGCACCTTAGAAACATCAAACTGGACATATTCGAGATCGAGATCCTCTTGTCCATCTTTCTGCATCTCAAGGAGATCATCAAGTTTGAGATCCAACTCCAATAGACCACGAGCACGCCCTGTGTCCAGGATCAGTAATTGGGATATCAATCAAGGGCGGGAATGAGGGACACAAACCTTTGTAGTGCAAGCTGATGACAAATGTGCCTGCCAATGGACTCCGGAACATGAAGAATATATTTCCTCTTCGATTCTCAGGAACATTGCTTCTCGTAATCACGCCGTCTTTCTCCAGCTGTGCGTGCGTGAACTTGTATGGCCCAAGCTCACGGACTTTTTCGGCCTTCCCCCTTCGAGTTCCTTCTGACTGACTTCGAACATTGTGCAAGTAGTTCTTGTACGTGTCAAGTTGTGACAACAGGTACGCGTTGTGATCTCGGATGGTTTTATAAACGTCCTCGAGCTTGCCCGTCTCCTCCACTACTTTTTCTCGAAGGGAGCCGAGGTGAGCGAGCTCTTGCTCGATTTCATCTCGAAGGACGGCATAGTCATCCCCTCGATCAATGGCACCCATCTCTGATAGCTGCGTCAACAGCTCCATGCATCGAATGCCTTTACGAACCATGACCGCATCATTCTTGAGAGTTCCAGCCGCTTCAGCTATACGATCCAGTCGCAGTGGTCGTCGCATGACGTGCGCATTTTGTGGAAGACTGCGCATTATCTGAACGAAGGTGCTCTTGGCCTCCATGAAAAAGATCTCTTCCTGTGTGATGTCCAGTGCATGAGTGAGGTCGTCGAAAGACGCTTCCCATTTGCTATACAAGGGCAGATTGATTGCCCTGTTTTCTTTTCGCGGGAGTTGTGGAGGTGCAGGTCCGAGCTCCTGCAGCAGAATGCCTAGGTGAGAGGATGGATCCTTGGCTAGTTCGGTGCTATGCTTTTCTAGGAGTGCGTGTGTGGCATAAACTTCGTTCAAACTGATTTGAAGTTCGAGGTCACGCTTGGACAGAGCCACATAGTTGTCCATTTCTAGGCTCTCGTAGAAATCCTGGACCTCGCACAGATCAAGCATGAACTTGTTGCATCGATCCTTGTTCCGCTGGATGAAAGGTTGAAGCTTGGCCATGTATGGCTCCTTAGCATATGATGGTTTGTTTGCTAAATTTTGGAGCATTTTGGCGATGTATGTCAGTGTTCGCTTTGGTTTGTCCTCAGGCACCCTTTCGATAAGCATGTAAGATTTTGGCGTGACTATTGCTGGGTTGATAAATCGCAAGAAGAAGAAACCACCTATCAGAGTGCAGATGGATTGATCCTGGGCATCAGGGTATTTCCGGCGGGACAGGTTTCGGATTTGTTTGCATATCCATCGAATGCCGTACGGTGCCTCTTCTAGACACTCAATAATGGCAGAGAGAAATCCCTCCGCGATCTCGGTCAGCATTTTCAGGCGCGGAGCAATAATGGCCTGAACTTGAATGTTTTCGGCTGCAAACTCCGCAGTGACAGATCTTGGCAAGTCCTCAGGCAAGACCCCCCCATCGTCTTCAATTTGCTTGACCATCGCCTCATATACTTTGAGAGGGTTGATCTCAAGGTCGACATCGCTCAACTCCGTCAATGAATTGATTTTGTCAGCGAGAACTTCCTTGAGAAAGCTCTGGCCAGGACCTCTTCTCGTGTACGTAGTCATCATCCTTGAGACCGGAGTGTTTTGCCTCAATAGGGAGGAATATTCTGGCGTTGTCTCGAATTGATGGGTGAGAACTGATTGGAACATGGTCAGGAGAAGATGCTCTTCTCGGCTCTCGTACTGATTTCCATAAATTGTGAACATGACGGTTTGTAAAAGGGAATCGATTTCGGCCATGGTGACTAGGCGGCAAAGGTGAGCAATGTGCCTGGGCTCTGACTGAAGCATGAAAAGAAGATTTCCATATTTTTGTGTTTTCTCATCGTTGGGGAAAGATCCTTCCTGCAAGTCGGCAGCCTCGTCGAGGTGACTGGCAACTTCGTTTTGCTGCATGTAGGTTAGTGGGTGTTGTCGGAATTGGTTTTTCATAGGGCCTTACCTCTTCTAGAGCCATTCTATTCTGGATTAGGAGCGCAATTCTAGAATCGAGATATCTGACATCCTTCTCCAAGACAAAATTCTTTTTGGATTGATTGGAGATCTTTCCCTTCAAATCTCTCAAGGTGCGTTGTGCTCTTGCTAACTCGTCGCTGATCTCAAGGTCCTTATCCTTTGCACTCATGCTCACGTACAAGGCAGTCATACTGACACGCTTGCTTTGTCGGAGGGATCGGGCGCCATCATGACTGGAATAAGTGTTCTGACGGGTGACAGGCTCAAAGGAGGAATTGGTCGAGGTCGAGGCTCGTGAGGACGGTTGTAGCATTGTTGCGACCGACATGTCACTATTTTTGTTGCGCTGAGATTTGGAGCGTTCTTTGGCGCTGGAGATACGTCTTGGGACGTCGGTTCGTCGTGAAGAGCTCATCGACTCGTCAGCAGTCAGAAATGGGCTGATAATGAAATAGATGTAGGAGCCTCGGGGGATGTGACGTTGGTCGTGTTTCAGAACTGACTGCAGGACTGTCGCGTACAATGCATTCCACACGGATCCAGGCAGGCAGAATTAGAATCGTGGGCTTGCAGCGGAAAGTAGTCCCAAGATTGGATCGGAGGTAATCGTCCTCTTAGGGAAATGCGACCAGTGGAGGGCCGCCTGAGTTGTGTGTTGTTTTCGCTGGGGTAAAAACAGGACAAAGACAGCAAAGACTCCACCTGAAGAGTATTCCAAGTGACCTGAGGGCGAATGCGGCAAGCAATGAACAAATATTGAAGAACTGGAGGGGCGATGCTGAGTTCTTGGAGGCAATATAAAAGGGGATTGGTGGAAAGCGCAATGTGTCAAGTTGAAGAATCAACAGGGCTGGTTTGAGGAGTCGGGAAATCGGTCGAGGACAACGGAGTGAGTTGGGCAGCAGAACAATGCAATCGAATCGTTACAAGCGTGGAGACGGGTTGCTGGTGAAATATACGAGAGCGGATGCTGATGGCTGGAATCCGAGGGGAGAGGGATTGGAATGGGCGAACAGGATTGTGAGAATAGTGGTTATCAAGGAGTTTAAAGGATCACGCAGTCAGGAACCAGGAACCAGCTGCGAGGTGCTGGGCGAATGAGGAGGAGGAAGGACAGCGACTGGCTGCGGGTTGGATTTGTAGCGATAGGGAGAATGGAGAGAAGCAACGAGGCGTTGGACAAAGATGGGACATCCGGCCCCGTTGGTTAGAGCATGCCAGGGTGCAGTGCAGCTTCTCTTCGATGGCCAAATAGCGAAAACGCGTGGAGTGGAAGAGAGGGGATGGGATGGAGGAGGAGGAGGGCGGCGGTGGTTGAGTGGTGATGGTTGGTGGTGGTGTAGATGGCGGTGCAGGCAGGCGTGGTTGTGCAGGTATCGGTGTGTGGAGGTGTGGATGTGTGGATAGGGATTGTCAAGGGAGGGAAGAGAAGGGAAAGGGAAGGACGAGTCAGAGAGAAGCAACCAAGAGGGACATGGACCTGCCAAGTGGAAACTCGTTGCCCATTGCGGGTTTGACGGACGATTCGGCTTAGGGGATATTAGGGGATATGCCCATTCAGCACCAAGAGCAGCACACGCCGTCAGGGGCATCAAACTCAATTCTCGACCAGACATTCAGCGCGTGGAAGAGGGAAAACACACAAACGCCCCAGCGGGCGGCAGCAACAGCAGCAGTCAGTAGCATCCAGGCCGAGGGGTTCTGTAGCAAGCACCACCCCAGGACCAGGAGCCAGACTGACCAGCACTGGCACAAACTGATTGATTCATCGACTCATCGGGCGATGATCCCTGCACCAGGTAATAACAGCGAGAAAGGCCACCCTGGGAAAGGAGTGCCTGTGGGCTGCGAGGATCTCGTAAGGAGATACGGAGGACTGGCCAGGACTCCAGTGCCCATCATCAACCCCCTCCTCTGGACCACGGGCAGCCTCAGGTATTATGACTGCCCAAGGCCCTGGCCCCTGGCTCGATATCATAGGCGACACTTGTTGGGTGCTTGTACCGACAGACGAGGAGGCTTTGGCTCGGGTGACAGCCTAGCCGCCGCTGCTGAGGAGCTAAGGGACTAACCTAAGTAAACGACAAGAACTTGGTCACTTAATATAATACTTGGATGCCAGTCCAGTCGATGCCTGTCCGAGTACTCTGTAATACGGCGGAGTCAAGACATCCTGCATCATGACACCTGGAACTCAATTTTTATTTACTCGTATACCACTTCTGACCAGGACTCGTAATTAGTCTTACGGCAGGGCACTCACGGGGACCCTTAGGTCATGTACTGGGGACGTGCCCAATCAGAGTACGACTCCGTACTCTCATGTATGGTGGGCGGGTTACCTGTGCTTGGATGGAAGGACAGATACTCCGTCCCCTCGTGCCTGGGATATCTGAAAAAGTGTCCTGTCCATGCGAGGGACTGAACCGTCATGGACAGCCACCTTACAAGGCCATGGTGGATCGAGTTTTGACCTCAGCTTGAACTCTCTGACCATCACAACAGCGTTCCCGTTCATTCCAAACCCTTTTCCACTGTCCACCAGTACCCAGCTACCTGCTCGTATTGAGTAGAACTCTCTCCGTATCGACGGTTGAACAATCGGAGTTCAGTCAGAAATTGTTTTCCCGATATCAATCTGCACATTCTAGTCTGGCCTGCAGGTAATATAGAAAGTACCCGATGAGATGCCAGGAAAAGCCCCTGTGGCAGCTGTCATCGCCAATAGACTGATCAAATGCGATTTCGTTTTATCCTCGACTCCACGGGCTTGGGCCAACCCGTGTCTTCGCTAACCATGTCAACCAATATGCGCACTGCGATTCCAACCCAAAGATAGCGGAAACGCTTGTGTCTCCATGCCCTGAAGATATCCCAGCTGCGTTTCTGGCAGACAGATACGAGGCGCCTCTGGTACTCGTAAGCATGTGTGTCTGTATCAGGACGAGTCCTGACTCCTTGGTACTTCGGGCTGTTCTTGTGGTGCTGAACGGTTAGACGAAGATAACAACATCGACTCCTCCCAAGCAATCCATTCGATTGCCGAGCAACCTCAAAACGTGGATCACCGGACAGTGGGCATGGTATGTCTGGCTCATCGATAGTCAGTTGAGCGGCCCCAGACTAAAGACCGCCACCTTCCAAAGCCCAACCTGGAGTCGCCCTCCGTTTCGATGCAGGCACTTAATTACTTACTCGTACTCCAAACAAATTTTGACTGTCTGTTATTGGCCCCAACTGCTAAGTTTCACACTTCATTCATTGTGGAGGATGGAAAGCGAAGCCTAGCGGGTAACCCTTGCAAGGTGAACCCCTGCATCCCCTGGTCGCTGGCTTCACGTTCCTGATCTCCTTCGCAACAAATCTGCTGCACATCTCAAACACTTGAGCCTGAAGATCGAAACTCAGGTGGGGACTAAAGCATCCTCAGATGCGTCTCGCTCCCCTGGTGGCAGACATGCCCACCATCTTCTCGCTCGTGCAACTCAACAAGTCTTGCTCACAGAAGCCACCACGGATTCACCCGGGTCTCGGGCTCCAGAGAACAGATACATATCACGAGGCCAAGCCTCAAAAGGCGAGCTGACCAAAGCAGCCAAGTGGCTGACGCCTCCTTCCCACATCGTCCCTAGGCCCGTGGGCGATGCATCTTGGGTCTCGTGGGAGTCGGCGCTTTGGGAAGGCGGGGCACGTTTTTGACACTTCGACAAACTGAGGAGCAAGCCTGTGCAGGACTTTCTCGAACAACCCCCCAAAATTATTACCCAGCTATGAGGACCTCCTCGAAACTACAGGCCACTCCCCCGAAAACACCAGAATGGCAACTCTCCCTTCCGGGCTATAGCCCATTGAAATAAGTAGGGCATGAGAAACGTAAGGCTCTAACTTGTCCTCTCGTCCTCGTATGTACGACCGTGATCGAATCCACTCGAGACCAGCGAGCTAGTCGATCGAGAGGGGTCTGAGCGCATCCTGATCAAGACCTTGTCTCAGCACCTCATTTCCAGGAATTGCAACATTAGCGCCCTGCTGGAAGATCTTATCAGCACAAGCGATATTTGAGGCATGGCAGGAAGCTCTCTCCGCAGCGGGAAGACCCAGAAGGCTGAGACTTTTCGTCGTGATCAGCATGTTTTTTGACATAAGCGCCCTCGCGGGCCCCGAGCACTGTTGCATTGACAGGTGCCTTTCAGCAGACCATGCTTCGTCCCCTCTTGGGAAATGCACCTGGCACAGACATATTTACTCCTCGTATACGAGTTTCTACAGTAAACTTTGAAAACGTGCCCGCTGACTAGTTACAGAGTGCTCCGTTTCGTAGCTTATTTACTGCAGAGCTTAAAATCAGACCAGATCCTGCCGCATGGTGGGCGTGGACGTGCGACGGAGTGGCTGCAGTTCCCATCTGGTCGTTGATCTCTCGTGGTTGATGGTCCACGGGAAGCTTGCGTGAGCCGTGTCACCAGACACATGCTGCACGAGCTGCTAGCCCGATTGGCGGGGCCATTCCCAAAGGTGCGACGCCATCTTACGAAAAGAAAAGGAGTTCATCGCCACCAGGGGCGGGATCGATCATCCCTCAGTTTGATGCCCCGTGGGTGTGGATGATGGGGGTCGAGGCTTCGAGGGCGCGCGGATGGGGCGACGTTAGGCCCGTGGTCCCTGACCCGACTCGCCAAGTCCTGGCCTCCTGGCCTCCTGGACATGCCAAAAAAAACCAAAAAAGGTGAGCGCAGGTAAGGTTCCAATCCAAGGTTCTGTTGCGGCAGGTACCGGGCGAGTCGAGGACCCGCCCCAGGGCCTAAGGAGCCCCCAGCAATCCTTGGCAGGCACCAGGTACGCAACCAATGCAACCGAGGTCTCGGAGGGGCAACGATTACGGATTATTACACAGTGCTGCTCAGCATGTCAAAGCAAATGTGTTAATTGATAGCTTTCGCGGGAAAGCAGACCATCAAAGATGGTTAGTATTATTATTATTGCGATTCTTATCATCATCATTTTGCTATTACATATCGTACCGCTGAGTCAAACGCTATGTCTACTACATCAGCATGGAATCAAGACGAACAGGTGAGCACTGCTTGACAACGGCTGCATTTCAATGGCAAGTGATAGGAGAAACTCAACCTTTTTCCCTAAGTTTCTCGTCTACTGGTAGTATAGAAGTAGATACCTATCCAGGTGGACACGTACGTATTGTATTGCACATTCATTCAAGATAAGCGAGCGTGACCTGTGCTCGATCCTTCAGATTATGGCCCATCGAGCCCATTTGGTTTGCTCATGCCCGCACTAACAAGACAGAGACTCAACCATCGTCCGTAGTACTCCGTACATACATAGGCATAAGCAGTGCAGGAGACTGCTGCTCTACGCTTCCATCCAGCATGATCCCACCCCCCCCCCCCCCCCCCCCCCCCCCCCCCCGCCCCTCCCCCCCCCCCCACCCGCCCCCCTCCTCTATTTCTCTCCACCATCTTCACCCATAAT
>Ga0105239_10002526_pt1 | contig 23252 bp, 16 predicted proteins | sample KBSC44metaG_FD_92761 | JGI IMG/M metagenome (GOLD analysis project Ga0105239, IMG submission 92761) | Corn rhizosphere microbial communities from Kellogg Biological Station, Michigan, USA - KBS C4-4 metaG | ecosystem: Host-associated > Plants > Roots > Rhizosphere > Soil | place: Michigan, USA... | reverse complement strand
TCGATCTCGACAAAGTGGATGAGATGACTCTTGCTCTGCTTTGGCTGACTCGCTTCAAGGATGCTGGCGGGCTCCGGGCTTGGAAGGGGCATGACTGGGAGACGATGGAACGACTCCACTCAAAGGACTTCATCTCCGATCCACGTGGGAAGCAGAAGTCTGTCGCATTGACTGCGGAGGGCGAAAAGCGGTCACAGGAACTATTCGGGAAGTACTTCACGAAGAAAGCCTAGATCCTGAGGTGCCAACGAGCCCGCATTGGCAACTTCTTGATCTACTTCCGAGTTGGCGACCATAGGGTCACTGCTGCCTATTTTTCCCGATTCCTGCGGGAAGGCTCGTAATAAGGTCGTTTTCAGTCTCTTGTGTGGAAGTTGAAAAGCTGCGCGAATGAGCGACTCATTGAGCGAACTTGAGTTTTCTAAGGTTAATGCTGAGATTCCAAGAAGGGTCCATTTTGATGGCCTCACCATCAAGGTGTTGAGTGGGGCGCTTCTCACTTTTTTGGCGGGACTTGCCTTACTTCTCTGGATAGCCCATGGCGCCTTGACGGGCTTACGCACCCGCGACATTTTGCGTAGTAATGGTCAACTCACGTACGGCGAGATCACGAAGGTCTCTGTAAATCGCGGCGGCGAAGATGTGAGATACACGTTTCCAGTTGACGGCGTCTTGTACTCTGGCCATGCCGAAATGGAGGCAGCCGAGTATACGGTACCTGGCAATAGCAAGGAGATTCCACTTCGCTATCTTCCGAGCGATCCTCGCGTAAATCAGCCAGTCAAATGGCAGTGGGTGTCAGTTTGGGATTTCTTCCCCTTTGTTCTTCTGTTGGCCTTCATGGCAATAGCAGCAAGAGTCATGATCCTGGCATTCCGGTTGGGAATGCTGGTGCGTATGGGACTTGTTGTGGCTGGAAAAGTGATAGGTTGCGCACCCAATAAGAAGCTATTCACTGTCTATTACGAATTTGCAGCGGGCGACAAGACGGTGATCGAAGGCAGTAGCGATCTGGTGGACGAATACGAGGTGGGGACTTCGATTCCCGTTGTTTACCTGCCAAGCAATCCGAAGAGAAACAATCGCTATCCCATCAATGGATTTCGCACTGAGGAGTGAGTCGGGAAGCCGGATGCGGTCGAGTCACCGGCCACTCGCACTTTGAGGACAATTCCTTGATCTCAGTGTCTCGATTGCCGACAATAGGCCAACTATCTGAGACAAGCCACCTATACTCAATGCGATGCTCTCCATAACAGCCGTTTGCGCCGTTACTGAACATGCCGCAGCAGCGAGGAGATATGAACAAGGACGAGAGACGGCTTAAGGCCCTCAGCGAAATCCGCGAACACATCGATAAGCATGGATTCCACACTTACGTTGTCACTGGTGGAGGATACCCGCATTTCGGATACACGATAGGGTTGACCGAATCGCTAGGCGCAGAACTCATTCTGGCTGGAGGTTACTTCTATCGGTTGGACGATATTTCCAAAGTGATCCAGAGCGTCAAGAGCACGCTCTTGCCGCCGGTCGATTGGAATGCCGCACGAGCCGAAGCAGAATCATGGGGCACATTTTCCTTCCGCAAGGTGGAAACGAACTGGGCAACTGCGCTCATGCTTGGAGCCTTCGACTACTATCCGGGAAAGAGCATAAAAGCCTACCAAATCGTTCCCGATGAAGCGCACTCGACGATTGATGTTCCGGACCTCTCACAGCCGTGGAGTCCTACTCACACACCTGGTTGGCGGTGGTTGAACGAAGCATGGACATTCCCTGTGCCGAAGAACTCCGTAGCCTTAACTGATCTGGATGCCCTTCGCGGCGCACGAATCACCGAGGTGATGCGTTGGGAAGAAGACGAATGGGAAATCTTCTCAGGAGCTGGTCCCGCGATACCGGAATCAGAGAGGCGAGTAGTTCCACTTGGGGTTCTTCTCGAAGCTGATAAATCCCTTCTTCCAGCTGTCGATCTTCGGGTTGAAACAGGGTTCTGGCGGGACGGGGACTCCGAATGGAACCCTTGGATTTGAGTAGCGGTCGAATGAGCCACCCTTCCCCTGAGCAAATTTTCGGCCAGGTTCCCACTTGCCGACCACTCGCCAGCGATGGTCGCCGAACCGCGCTGTAGAGCGATAATGGCAGACAAATGAAAGGGCCAACTCATTGGAGATGTAGGGCGTTTCCATGGTTTGTGGGAGCATTGTTCGCGTTGGCTTGCAATGTCTGTTTGGGACAGGCGGCGATTCCTGATCGTCTCCCTGAACTGAAGTATCCGCCGATTGCCAGAGCTGCCCGAGTTCAGGGTGACGTCATCATCAGTTTCCGGCAAGCACCGGACGGCAGCACTGTCGATGTGACATCAATCTCAGGCCCGGCCATGCTGCAAGGTATCGCGATTGAAAATGTGAAGGCTTGGCACTTCGCACCGCCCTCTGAGCCCACCGGCCAAGTTTTCAAAGCCATATTTCATTTTCAGCTCATTCCGCCTGACGATGGCTTCGATGAAGATCAACCAACAACCAAGGTTGAGTTGGATGGGGCTGGTGGCGTTCGGGTACTTTCGATCTTGACGACAGGCCTCCAACGGCTTAAATGCCCGTCGGCTGCCGAGCGCGAATTGCCACCAGCAGTGATAAGCGGTGACTTTGTCGAGTTGGAGCGTTGGAACGAGATTGTGAGAGTCGGCGCCGATGGCTCGGTCACGTGGAAATTTGGGAAGACATCGTACAGAGGACAAATTCCTCTCGCTGAAGCGAAGTCGCTTCTAGAGCAGTTTCGCACTCAGTCTGTTTGGAATCTGTGTGAGAACTACTATCAGGCCGGACTCATGGATGGCGGTGGGAGTTCGTTCAAAGTCCGCATCGGCGGTCGGGAGAAAAGCGTAAGCGAATATGGCGATGTCGCCCCGCCCATTTTCAGGGAGGTTGAAGTTAGTGTTGACGCCACCGCGGATACTCACCAATGGAGGCACGGTGATCCGGCAACCGAGAGCATCGTCGAGATTACCTGGGAAGACCTGCCCAAGCCGGGCAAGACGAAGCTCATGGACGCGGCGCAGCGTGGAGACGATGCGGCTTTCCGGACAGCGTTGGCCGCTGGCGATCGGCTGACCGATGTTGATGCGAGTGGCTGGACACCTCTAATGTATGCGGCCAGTTCCTACGGTAATTCAGAAGAGAGCGAAATCCTAAAAGCAGGTGCAAACGTGAATGCGCGATCCAAGCGAGGTGAAACTGCACTAATGGCCTCGGCTGTTACGGGCATGGCGGATCAGGACCTTCTGGAATCGGGGGCCGACGTGAATGCTGCCAACAATGTGGGAATGACAGCGCTTATGTTGCTGGCCCAGCGCGGGGATGCAGACGAAATTGCGATCCTGCTGAAGGCCGGTGCCGATGCTCGAAGGAAAGATGCGACCGGACGGACGGCCATGGACTATTTGAATGCGGCAAACTGCGGGCACCCGATCGTAGAGCAGAAAGATCCCCAATGGATGACCATAGGGTACTCGAGATGCAATGCCCTGGATCTGGACGACTACAAGAAGTCAAAGCAGCTGCTAACAAAGGCAGGTGCACGCGCTTCAGCAAAGCATTTTGTCGCTCACTGAGCCAGTCACCGGCGACTGAGACACTGAGAGCAAGAAATTGCCAAGCTCCAGGCGGGATGATGCTGCTTCAGCTTCCCCGCCCGGGTGGGGAATTTCGTTGCATACGGTCGTGACATAATTTTGTATTCGATGGGGGCATATCGTTACATCAGCTGGGTGGGATTCGTTGTATTCCGCAAGGCGCACGGCCCACCGAATCCTGAGTCCGAAATGTTCTGGATTTCGGCCGCTCTGGCTTAGATCTGTCGATGCCCTTAAATGCGCGAAGACGCCACTGAATGACCGCTAATGGCGCTGTGATGCCTTCTAGGAATAGCACTGCTAGTAAAAGGTCTTGGACACGCATTCAAAACTGGTGAAAACTGTAACTGATCGCAGGTGCAAGCAAATTCCTCCATCCCATCGCGGTGTAACGAACTGAAGACGGGCTGACTATCGGGAGCATCGGATATGAGATCAGTAGACGGCGAACAGAAGAAACCGCCCGCGAGAATCACCGTGGCGGTGGATAGCAAAATCCTGGCGAGCCGAGAGGAGGCAGCACAGATGCTCTCGATTAGCCAGAGGGCACTGGACTACCTGATCGCGACGCGGCGTTTGCCAACACGGCGCATCGGCGGCCGGGTTCTCATCCCGGTCTCCGAGCTTCGGAAATATGCGCGAACCGATCATCCAGAGCGGATCGTGGCCTGATTTCAGATGGCCACTCAGCGGATCGACTCTAGTCTGCGGAGTTTCGCCAGAAGTTGCCCAATTCGGGCTTGGCTGGCGTCGTCAGGCAGTAGATATCCCGGTAGAGCATCGAGGAAACGAGGCTCATTAAGCAGCAGTCGGACGCAATCGGCAATGTACATCTTTAGTTCCGAAGAAGCGCTCTCGACATCAGCTATCAGGGATGACCGGCCATCGACGACGGCAATGAAATCTTCCAAGTCATGGCTCGCGAGGTAATCCCGCTTGCCGCGTCCGTTGAACGCTTCGAGCTTGGTCCCGAGAAAGTAAGGCGCGTTGATGGCCCGTATGATCAGGCCGCTGCGCAGCTGGACGTTCCCGGCTGTGTGCAGAGCATCTGGATACCAACGGTTTGAAAAGCCGAGAACTTGAGAGTCCAATGGCATGACATCCAAGAGCAATGCGCCGTGAATCCACCGGCACAGCGGAGCGCCTTCGCGGCTGTCTTCTTTGAATCCAAGAGCGCGAAGGCGCTCGGAGAACACCGTGTACTCGGCGTAGGAACCGATCTCCGCGATGACGTCCACGTCGTAGGTTCCACGTACGGGCGCGGCGCCAGGATCGTCGATCAGCAAACCCGTTGCGCAGCCGCCGACAAAGACAATTTCCGAAAGGAGCCGGCGCAGCCTCTCTGCTGCCAGTTCTAGCAATTCGAGATTAGGGTTTGGCATCGGCAGGCATCTCCAACCTTAGCGTCAGCTCCTGGCTTGCCAACTTCCGCTCTCTGGCGCGGCCGTTGCGGAGAGCATCCACCAAGGCCAACAATTCATAAAGCCGCTCATCTTCCAATGCAGCTTGTGGGACATTCTTGTGCAGCGGCGCGAAGCTGTAGCCACGCACCTTCCCATCCGCGTAAGGCCAAACAGGCGGCAACTCGCCCGCGTCAGCAATGGTTTTCGAAAGTGGAGAAGCGGCATAGCTCGTCGGAACACCTCGGGTTGGGGCGCCGATCTCAGCAGGAAAAGCATACCGTATGCCGTGAATCAGGAATTCAAGCAGCGAGGAGCGATTCAGGCGGTCTCCAAGTTCCGGACCTTGAACCAGGTGTGACGCTCGCGCCCGCTTCACTGAGGCGTAGACCTCCGACGGATAGAGGTGGAGCTCATTCGCCAGACGCAGGTATGGAGGCCGTTCGCTATTCTCTAGCGACAGCTTGAGCATGACGACAATGTCGAGCGGCCTTAACATGATCAGATTATACAATATTCAAATAAATTGAATATAGAACGAACCGTAACACCGAAATGGGTGTAATTGGGTGTCTAATCGGGTGCAGTTCTCAAGTCAGCAGCGCTGCAGAAATGGCAACCGCTGACTGAACGGAGCCCGAATGCACCACTTCGGCGGATTTAATAGCCATTGTCCTCTAAACGGGACTATTGATCTCATTACATCAGGGATTGGGCAATTCGTAACATGCTCTGAACGAGATGGTTACACATGCAAACAGCCACTAAACGGCCACCACGTTGCTGCTGTTCGAGTGCAAACAGGCCGGTTCTTCGAAAGAAAATCCGCCGAAATTCTCAGTGGCTGTTTTGATGGCTGTTCGTTGCCAACTTTTGTGCATTTTGCTGCGATGGATTGCAACGATGGTCTGTTCGACAAGACATTCATTCGAAACTACTTATGCGATAGTTTGCGAGTGATTGCAACTCGCTGCAAAACCTCAAAAAACAGACTCAAAATCCGCCGACCCTTGCGGTCATGGGGGTTCGACCCCCCCTCCCGGCACCAAGCTAATCTGTTGAATCCATGGACAGCCGAAGCATCAGGTGATTCCCGCCGTTCGTGCGGCTTTTTCCGTCCTGTCGGTACCTACAAACCTTCTACACACCAATTAGGTCTCGTCGAGTGTCTCGTCGTCGCTTGCATCCTCTCCTAAGTGTCTGACGATCTGGGGCCAGGGAACCAAACCGTTTCGTCATGGCGGACGCGAATAGGAGCGACGAGCGGCTGGGCTTTCCATATTTCCAATTGAGGCCGACTCTTGCTCTTTGCGAAGAGCGCAATCCGATGTCCAGCCAGGTCCATGAGGCTGAATCGCCAGTTCGATGCATCATCGTTCAACGATGGATGAATGTTCATCCGGATTTCATCTTGTGCCTCGAAGGCGAAGGAGATCCCCTGCAAAGATAGCGACAGGCCGAGACCTCGCGCCTTTATATAAGCCTCCTTCAATGTCCAAAGCGATAACGTTCTGGACTGCCGTTCCTCATCAGACAACGCTTCCAACTGCGCCGCTTCCAGGGCTGAAAGGAATTCACCGCTTACGGAAGCGGTTTGCGACGCACGAGTGAGAGGCTCCGCATCCACGCCAAGCTCGACCCCTCTTCCAATAAGGCAGACCACAAGTTCAGGCGAATTGGACAGATTGAATCGAAGACCGCAATCGGGATCAAGGGCGGGCTTGCCGTAGCTGTTTGTCTGAAAACGCCAGGCATGCGGAGGATTCGGATGATAGTGCGAGAGTGCGTTTCGAACCAGGAGGCGGGTGGTCAGATATTGCCGACGATCCCGTTCAAATCTGAATGCCCGAAGTCGTGCATTTTCTTCGTTGCTCAAGACGTGACCGTCATCCAGATCGTCTGCCGTCTTGAGCTCATTCGGGCGGGCAAGCCAAAGATATAAAGGCATATAAGCGCCAGACGAACCACCGTTATCTTCGGGTTGTGTCGGCATACAAAAGCATCCCTGTAACACTGAGTATTAACCTAGAATGGATAAGTTTTCGCAACAGCTTGAGCGATTTACTCCAGCACAGATCCGAGCAGCATTCGAACAGTGGGTCTATCGCTTCAGGACCAACGGACACCCTTCTTTTTGCAAGGTAACCACGGTAATCAAACGACAGATTTACGGTCCGCGGTGATCCCATTACCAAGTGGTCATTGAGGATGCCTCTGGAGTGCAAGTGGCAGCCGGGAAAACCTTTGTTAGCATGATCGTTGCTTGTTCGGTCATTTGTACGCGTTGTTCGCGCAGCACCGGCTCACCCCGGTACCCAAGAGCGAAAAGCCTATGCAAATGAATAACTTCGACCTCAACTGACCTCCAGCGAACGAGCTGCTGGGTGGGAAAAATCCGTTCCCGCTGGAAGCACCGCCTGCCTTAACCTTCCCGTTGGGAACCGAGAAACCGTCCAGGGAGCGAATAAAAAGCCTGTGAGCACCGAACGGTTACTTTCGGAGCTACGCCTGCTCGACATCCACGTCTCTGTCGAAGGAGACCGCCTGCGTTGCAGCGCGCCTCCCGGGCGTCTCACGAAGGAGCTAGAGAAGAGTCTTTACGAACACAAATCAGAGCTTATCGAGGCCCTACGTTCATCCTGGAAGTCTCCGGCAATATCTAGTCGAACAATTCCCGGTACGCCCCAGCCCTTGTCTTTTGCTCAGGAGCGGTTCTGGTTCGCGCAAAATCTGGATCCTGAGACGAGAGCCTACAACATAACTGCCACGTGTCATGTTGAAGTGCCGGTAGACGCCGGGGCGCTCGAGCATGCATTGCATACCCTGGTCGGCAGGCACGAGATCCTACGGACAAGGCTGGTTGAGGTCGATGGTGTTCCCGCTCAAGAGGTTCTTGAGAATCCGTTCAGCCGCATTGAATCTTACGATTTCGCCGGCCTTGCGGGAGAAGAACACGCAAACGCGGTGCGGTCGTCCATCAAGGAGTTTGGAGCACGTCCCTTCGACTTTGCCAGCGGAAAGCTCTTTCGCGTCGCACTACTCTTACACCCCCTCCATCGCTCTACGATTGTCGTTTCGGCACACCACATTATCTGCGATGGTTGGTCGCTCGGTGTTTTCTTTCGAGAGCTTCGCGCTCTGTATGAATCATCGCTGTTTGATCATCCAGAAGAGCTGCCTGCGCTTCCCATTCAATATTCCGATTACGCCGTATGGGAAAGAGCGCGGCTAAGCCCGGCAGTTCTAGCGCCCCAGATCGAGTTTTGGAAGAGCAAGCTGGAGGGGGCGCCCCCTTCGAGTACTTTTCCTCTCGATCATCCGCGACGTGCGGCAGGGGATTACCAAGCGAACCATTGTGCCTTCCAATTCGATGTCGCAACGACCGAATCATTGAAGCGGCTGGCACGGGACAATGCCGCAACACCCTTCATGGTGTTGCTGTCGGTCTACAAGGCATTGCTCTCCCGTTACGCCAGCCAGGACACGGTTGTGGTGGGCACTCCTGTATCGACGCGGACGATGTCGATGCTGGAAGGGCTGATTGGATGCTTCATCAACACGCACCTCCTTCGGACTGATCTATCTCAGGAGATGACAGCGCGAGAGTTGGTGAACCGCGTGCGGATCGCGACTATCGAGTCTCTTACGCATGCCGACGTTCCCTTTGAGGTGCTCGTTCGAGAGCTTTTGCCGAAACGCGATCGATCTTTCCCGCGGTCCTTCGAGCATGCATTCATTCTCTTGAACACGCCGATGGCGCAGGACTACGAGGTGGTGAGTGGCGGTACCGCCCTCGACATGACCCTGTACATGTGGGAAGCCGATGGCAAGTTCCACGGCTCGCTCGAGTACGATGGCGCGCTCTTTGATCGAGCCACAATCACGTGCTTTGCTGCCTGCCTTGAAAATCTGGCGTTGGCAATGGCATCACAGCCCGATACGCCACTCGGCCAACTTGCCCTGGTCACCCCTGAGCAATCAGACCAGTGGTTCTCGCCCTGCGATGGTTTGTCCGTGGATCTCCCGGCACAATGCGTACATGAGTGGATCGAGAAACAGGCGAATTCCTCTCCGGACAAGCTCGCCATCATCACAGAGAAGGAGCGTCTCAGTTTTCGAGAGCTGTTGAACCGCTCGAGCCGGCTGGCTCGACGCCTCCAAACTCTGGGCATGAAGCCTGGTGACCTTGTCGCCCTTTGCGTAAATCGGACGGCGGAAATGGTTGTTGCTCCCCTTGCCATCTGGCAGGCGGGCGGAGCATACGTTCCTCTCGATCCGGATTTTCCCCCAGCCCGGCTTGGTGCAATGCTCGAAAATGCAGACACGCGGCTCTTGATCACGGAGAGCGGTCTGCTCAAGCGCTTGCCTGCCAAACTCCCTCGAGTGATCTGCCTCGATAAGGAATCACTCACCGGGACCCACGAAGGCAGCGCTCTCGCCGCGCATGTGAACGCGGATGATCTTGCCTATGTCATGTATACGTCGGGATCGGGAGGGACACCGAAAGGTGTCGAGATTCGCCACAGATCCTTGGTCAACCTGTTAGCGTCCGTCCAGCGCGAACCAGGTATCCGCCCCCAGGACCGTCTGCTTGCCGTAACAACCTTGTCCTTTGACATATCGGCTCTTGAATTATTTCTTCCCATGGTGAGTGGCGCTCAGGTGATTATCGCGCCGAGTACGACAGTGACCGATGGGATGGCACTGGCCCAGATGCTGCATGAATTTGATATCACGATCATGCAGGCCACACCCATAACATGGCGACTGCTGCTTGAATCCGGCTGGAAAGGAAAGCCCGGTCTGAAGATTCTGTGCGGCGGAGAAGCGCTCCCCCGCGATCTCGCGGAACAACTGATCGCGACTGGCGCGGAATTGTGGAATCTTTACGGGCCGACGGAGACTACCGTCTGGTCTACGGTCGAGCGCGTAACGTCGCCGGTCGAGCGCATCTCCATCGGACGCCCTGTTGCCAATACGCAGATTTGCGTTCTCGATGAGAGGGGTGAGCCCATTCCTCCTGGAGTGGCAGGCGAGCTCTTCATCGGCGGTGTGGGAGTGGCGCGAGGCTACAGGGGGCGCGACACCCTGACAGCGGAACGTTTTGTTGCCCGGCCCAACGTGCATTCGGGACGGCGCATGTACCAGACCGGCGACCTGGTGCGGAGATTGTCGGACGGAAGGCTTGAATACCTTGCCCGCCTTGACCAGCAGGTCAAGATCCGTGGCATGCGCATGGAGCTTGGCGAGATCGAAGCGGCATTGGAGCGTCATCCCGCTGTTGCGCAGGCTATCGTCACGGTGCGCGAGAACGAGCGTGGCGAGAAGCGGTTGGTTGCACATTGCAAGCCCCGGAACGGAGCTTCCCTGGATCCGGCTGACTTGCGCAAGAGTCTACGAGCTCAGTTGCCTGACGCGATGATTCCTCGAGAGTTTGTGAAGATGGCAAGCCTTCCTCAAACACTCAATCGCAAGGTCGACCGCAAAGCGCTCTCAGGGGATAAGCTCCCACAGAGCCTGGCTTTGATCGCCGATGATGCGCCAGAGGACAACAGACAGTCGACTGATGAGAGTGGAAACGCCTACTGCGCTCCTGGAGATCATGTCGAGGCCAAGCTTGAAGAGATCTGGTGCGAGGTGCTCGAAATGGAGCGCATCGGAGTGCATGACAACTTCTTCGAGCTGGGAGGACATTCGCTCCTCGCTACGCGCGTAGTCTCCCGTATACGAACAGCATTGGAGATGGACCTGCCACTCAAGTCCATATTCGCCGACCCCACAATTTCTGGATTGGCAAGCCACATTTCGTTTGAGCCTTCCACGCGACAGTATCGCTATGCGAGTGACGTGCCAACATGGAAGCGACTTGTGCCTGTCCAGCCAAGAGGCAGTGCTACGCCGTTGTTCTTCCTGGCTGGCTATCACCAGCCTGACGGACCGCTGATTTTCTTGTCTCACCTGATTCCCCACCTTGCCAAGGGTCAGCCGGTCTTCGGCTTCCGACCTCGCTGGATGGACGAGCATGGAGCTGATTACGTCAGCGTAGAAGAAATCGCGCGAGACTATCTGTCGGAACTGCGCCAGGTTCAGCCCAAGGGACCTTATCTGCTGGGCGGCAATTGTGTAGAGGGAATGGCCGTTCTCGAAATTGCCAGGCTTCTTGCGAAAGAAGGCGAAGAAGTCAAGCTGATCGTACTGCTCGATACCGAGCTGCCTTCGCGGCGCAGGATACGCGAGAAAGACATCGCATACTATCGCAGTCGGCTTGGCCATATAGGAGAGGTCCTAGCCGGGCTGGTTCACTTGCCGCATGGCCCGCGTGTACAGGTCATAAAGGAGCTGGCCGCTCGCAAACTGGGAATCGCAGATTCCGCAGAGGTCCGTGCGAATGACCGTTTTCATCAACGAAGATCTCGTTACTGGCGACTACTGCACAGGCACATTCCGAAGGCATGGAATGGACGCATTACGGTGATCGGAAATAAGACAGATCTCGATCGGGATCACGACCTCGGCTGGACTGGCTTTTCAAAACCGGGAGTCGAGATTCATGCGGTTCCTGGCACTCATGAAACCATGATGACGGAGCATGGAAGAGAAGTCTCCCAAGTCATCCGCCGAGCGATCGATGAGGTATTCGACGATCAAGCGTCAAGCGAGGTGAAGGTCCAGTGATCACGGTTGACACAACTAGTTCCGTGGCCGCGATGGACCGTCCTCCTGCTGAGCCGCCATTGATTGCGGTCGAGAATGTGACGATGCGCTTTCCGATTCCGAAGCGATATCGGGAATGGGTTCTGTCTCCGTTGCAGCCGCGGCGTGTCAGTACCGCGCTTTCTCATGTGAGCGTTGAAGTTCAGGCGGGTGACCGCATAGCGGTCATGGGGCCAAATGGGGCGGGCAAGACGACGCTGCTCAAACTGATCGGCGGCCTCCTGCTTCCCTCCGAGGGGCGAGTGCTCGTGAAGGGGTGCAGCACGCTCGATGAAGGTACGGCAGCCCGCAAGTCGGTCGGATTCGTTTTCAATGAAGAGCGTAGTTTCTTCTGGCGCCTGACGGGCGCGCAGAACCTGGAATTCTTTGGAGCGCTTGATAATCTCCATGGGCACGAATTACGAGAGCGCGTCCAAAACTTGCTTGAGCTCGTCGGCCTGAAGAACGACGGAAACAAGCTGGTTTCTGCTTACAGTGCGGGGATGAAGCAGCGCCTTGCCATCGCCCGGGTCCTGATTGCCGATCCGGATGTGCTGATTCTTGACGAACCTACTCGCGCACTCGATCCTGTGGCTTGCGACGAGTTTGTGGAGCTGATCCTAGCAAATATCCATCACAATTTTCGAAAGACTCTGCTGATCGCCACGCATCGCTCCGAGGATGCCAGTCTTCTATGCAACAAGGTCATGATCGTGGAAGGCGGCGGGATCCGCAGCATGAAATCGATCGACGAACTCCGCTCGGACGGAGTCACCGTCCTTGAGCACTACCGGAAGCTCATCGTGAACGGGAGAGCGTCATGATCGAGCTGCTGCGAAAAGCCATTGCATTCGTCAAACGCGACTTCGCGATTGAGGCCGGTTATCAGGCTGCTTTCATAATGGGACTGATCGAGTCGCTGATGCTGCTGGTGATTCTGCACTTTGTCGGACGCCTGGTGATACCGAACGCCTCGACGAGCCTCAGCCGCTCCGGTCTGCACTACTTCCCGTTTGCCCTTGTTGGCGTAGCCTTCGCCCGCTACTTCGACCTAATGCTGCGCACATTCTCTGAATCAATTCGCAATGCCCAAGTGACAGGATGCCTGGAAGCGATGCTGTGCAGCCGCACGGGCGGCATCACGATCGTCATGCTCTCTTCGCTGTATAGCCTGATTTCCGGAGCGCTGCAACTGCTGCTTATCCTGCTGGGCGGGGTATTCCTCTTCGGAGTCGACTTGCGCCACATCGATGTGCCCGCAACGCTGCTTGTGCTGCTGATCTCGATTTCCATCTTTGTAGCGTTCGGCGTCTTGTCGGCATCTGCCATTGTCTGGCTGAAGAAGGGAGATCCGATCACCTGGATTCTCGGCGGCCTGGGCAGCATTATGGGAGGCGCCTATTTTCCAATCGACGTCATGCCGATCTGGATGCAGAAGATTTCGCTTCTGGTTCCAGTCACATATTCTCTGGCTGCCTTGCGCGAGACCATGCTCAAGGGCGCATCGATTGCCGATGTAGCAAGGCCTGTTGGTGTGCTGGCGATTGTTGCCATTGTCCTGCTGCCGGCAAGCGCCTTGATTTTCGCCGCGACTGTTCGAAAAGGGAGAAAAGAAGGCACTTTGGCGCAGTATTGACCAAAACTCGATCCGATGCTCAGGCGTATTCCAACTCGTGTCAGGCCCGCTGTTCAGCTCTTCTGCATACCGCATGCGGGAAATGGGCCCTCTGCATTTCGCGGCTGGGGGCAGGCGCTCCTTCCTGAGATCGAAACGATCATTGTTGAACTTCCCGGGCGTGAGTCTCGATTTCATGAGCCCCCATATCGTCACTTCGAGCCGCTGATTGCCGACCTCTCCCGGGCAGTGATTGATGCCATGGATCACGACTTGCTTTTCGCCTTCTTCGGGAACAGCATGGGAGGCATTGTGGCTTTCGAGACGATTCATCAGATACGTCGGCAAACAGGCCGCGATGCGATGCACCTCTTCGTTTCTGCAGTATCGGCGCCACAGTGCCAGCGAGAAATCCCGGACATTGGCCTCCTGGATGACGAAGCGCTGGTATGTGCCATAGGGCAGAGATATGGCGCGATTCCTGCAGCCGTGCTTGCTGACAAGGAATTCCTCGCGAGCGTCCTGCCTACGCTGCGCGCCGATATTCAGCTTCTCGAAGCCTATCGATACAAGGCAGGGAATTGTGAATCTCTCGCATGCCCCATTACTGCATTCGGCGGCAAGTTCGACCGGACCGTGCCCAGCGAAAAGTTGGAGGCATGGAAGGCTCACACCTCTGAAGCATTCCGCTGCTACTCACTAGAGGAAGGGCACCTGTTCCTGGATAGCGCGCGCAAGTTTTTGATTGAGCATCTGCGAACTGCTCTATCGACTACCGCGAGTGCAGTAGGAGAACGCCAGTGACCAACGGCAATCCAACGCGGGAACCCATCGCCGTGCTCGGCATGGCTCTGCGGCTGCCCGGCGGAATCTCAACACCCGACCAGTTCTGGCAAGCTCTCAGCAACGGGGAAGACCTGATCGGCACCGTGCCTCCGGAGCGTTGGGATGGCGCATCCTTCCAGAGCTCCGATCCGGATGAACCAGGCACAACGTACGACTTGCACGGCGGCTTCATCGCGGACGTCGAAGCCTTCGATGCGAACTTTTTCGGAATCCATTCTCGCGAGGCCTCGCGGGCTGATCCGCAACAACGCATTCTCCTCGAATTGACGTGGGAGGCCTTGGAGCGCTCTTCCATCAATCCGCAGAGCCTTGCCCGCTCGCAGACAGGGATCTACATCGGTATATCGAATTCCGATTGGACCCGCATGCTGCTTGAGGATCCGCGCAAGATCGACGGCTATACAGGCATCGGCGCGGCAGACAGCGTGGTAGCGGGACGAATCGCTCACTTCCTGGGAACCTACGGCCCGGCGGAGGTGATGGACACGGCGTGCTCTTCATCTCTGGTCGCTGTGCACAATGCCGTTGAGAGTCTGCGTCGCGGAGAGATCAATCTCGCGATCGCCGGCGGCGCAAATCTCATCTTGTCGCCGCACCTGCATGTTTGCTTTTCGCGAACAGGCATGTTGTCGCGAAGTGGACGATGCCACACCTTCGACGACGCGGCTGATGGCTACGTGCGTGGAGAGGCATGTTGCGCGATCGTTTTGAAGCGGCTCAGCGATGCGCGACGGGACGGCGATCCGATACTTGCGGTGATTCGCGGTACCGCTGTGAATCAAGACGGACGCAGCGCCCAGCTCACGGCCCCGAACATACGCGCACAACAGAAGCTGATGCGGTCGGCGCTCGCTGATGCCAGCCTTGAGCCTTCTGCCATCGACTACGTGGAGGCACATGGTACGGGCACTCCGCTTGGCGATCCGATGGAGTTTCTATCGATCGGAGCGGTATATGGCGAAGGTCGTAGCAGGGACAACCCTCTTCGTGTTGGTTCCGTGAAGACCAACCTGGGGCACGCCGAGGGAGCCGCGGGTCTGACCGGCCTCATCAAGGTGATCTTGATGTTGCAGCCGGGCCACTCGATTGCACCTCATCTCCACTGCTCGTCGCCTAGTTCCCGTATCGACTGGAAACGGTGGCCGATCGAGATTCCGCACTCACTGACAAGTTGGCCAGAGAGTGACGTTCATTTTGCGGGAGTGAGCTCGTTCTCGTTTTGTGGCACCAACGCGCACGCAATCCTGAGTTCCTTCCGTATAGAAGCGGAATCTTTGCCCGCGACGCCGGGCACTCGGGCAGAAAACACTTTGCTCTGCATTTCCGCGGCAGATCATGAAGGTCTGCGAGCGTTGGCTGCTTCCTACGTTGAATTCCTCAAAACAGCGAGCGATAGCTTCGCCGATATCTGCTCGAATGCTCTCTATAATCGCGCCAGGCTTGAGCACCGGCTCGTCGTCAAAGCATCCGATTCGCTGGCGGCTGCCGAATTGATTGAGCGATGGCTCGACGGCAAATCGCCGGCCGAAACACTTACGGACGCGGGGAGTGCGTCGGCGCAGTTTTCCGGCGACCCCGATCTGGCGCAACTCGCGGCTAACTTCCTTTCCGGTGACAAGCTGCCGGCTCGGGCGGTTGCGCCGAAGCGCGCCACACTGCCGCTATACCCCTTTCAAAGACAGAGATTCTGGTTTGGTGAACCTCCAGCCGCCGAGTGGAGACAGACTCGCGAGCAGGTGTGGCAAGCGGCGCTCGCAGAGGCCGATCAAGAAAGCCGGAAAGGCCCGTTAGGGTGGAATCCGCAAAACTATTCCGCTCGATGGTCGGCGCTTGAGCGCCTGACGCTCGCCTATGCCCGCAAAGTACTTTCGCACGCCGGAGCCTTTCCCAACGGAAACGCCGCGAGCGCCGCCGAGGTAATGCGGAACTGCGGCTTTCAAGACATCTACGGCAAGCTCATCAATCGTTGGCTCAAGAACCTGGCAATAGCTGGCGCTTTGATTGAATCCGATCACGGGCGTTACCAACCCATCGATAACTTTGACCAGGTATCGTTGGATGAACTTTGGCTCGATGTGGAGAATACTGAGAATAAACTCACGCCTGAGCCCGGCATGCTCGCATATCTGCGACGCTCAGGAGACCTCCTAGAGGATGTGCTCACAGGAAGAGTCAGCCCGCTGGAAACGCTCTTTCCTGGCGGATCCTTTGATTTAGCGGATACCCTGTATGCCCACACTTCGGAAGCTCGGTACAACAATGCAATTGCCACCAGCGTGGCTCGCAGTGCGGTTCGAGGCTGGGGCGCAAAGCGCAATGTGCGCGTCCTCGAAGTAGGTGCTGGAACAGGGGGAACAACATCAGCTGTTATCCGCGCGCTGCCATCTAACCAAACGGAGTACTGGTTTACCGACGTCTCTGAGTTGTTTCTGCGCCGCGCACGGCATAGCTTCGCAGAATTTCCATTTGTCCGCTTCGGGCATTTCGACCTCGATCGCGAGCCTGGAGAACAAGGCATGCCGGTTGGGTACTTCGATGTTCTCGTAGCAGCCAATGTCCTGCACGCCTCTCGCAACCTTCCTAACGCGCTGGATCGCGTCCGGCGCCTGCTTGCTCCGGGCGGCATTCTGCTTTTGATTGAGACGACAGTGCACCAGACTTGCTTCGACATGTCGCTAGGACTCATAGAAGGCTGGCAGCATTTCGAAGACTTTGAACGTGCGGATGATCCGCTTCTCAGCCGCGAGCGCTGGCGTGAAGTTCTCGAGAAATGCGGTTTTGAGAATACGATGGTTCTTCCCGAAGAGAGTTCGCTCGCAAACTCCATGGGCCAGAACGTCATTCTGGCCCGCCGTGACTTTGCGTCGCGCCACAGTTCAGAGCACGTCGCCGAATCACGAGACCCAAAATTGGCAAGCGCTCGCAAGCAGCCCCTATCCATTGCCGGTGCGGTCTCCCAGCAATTGGCGGAGCTCACTGGTGACGAGCAATCGCTAGCAATCCGGAAGATTGTTCGCCAAGTGACTTGCCGCGTTTGCCAGCTTGATATCCCACCGGAGAAGCTCAGCGATCGAGATCGACTTGGCGATTTGGGAATCGATTCGCTCATCGCACTCGAATTGCGCAGCGAGCTTGGCAAGGCGCTGGGCCTCGAAGGAAAAATCTCTGCGACCATCGCCTTCGATACCGGAACCATCGGAGAAATGGCAGATCGTCTTATATCTATCGCCAAAAATCAGGGCGGTAGTCGTTTTGCAAATCAAACTACTCGCGATCCGCTGGAAGTAAACGTCGAGACTCTCGAAGCCATGACAGATGCCGAAGTTGAGAAGCTTCTTCAGGAGCGGCTGGGAGCATGATGAATTCCTTCGAGCAACCATCTCAGCCACTCTCGCCACTGAAGCTGGCGTATCTCAAGCTCCAGCAGTCGGAGAAGCGAATCCGACAGCTGGAGGCTGCCCGCCGAGAGCCGATTGCCATTGTTGGGATGGGTTGCCGGATGCCCGGTGCTGAAGGAGGCCCTGAAGCATTTTGGCGTCTGATACGCGATCAGCGCTGTGCGGTTTCAGGTGGCCTCGAACAACGCTTCCGCACATTGATGGTTCCAGCAGATCTGCCGGAGGCGGCACGAAGTGCTGCGCTTCTCGAACACGTCGACATGTTCGATCCGCAACATTTTGGAATCTCGCCTCGCGAAGCCGCAACGATGGATCCGCAGCAGCGGCTCCTGCTCGAGGTGAGCTGGGAAGCTCTGGAGAACGGCGGCATCGATCCTTTTTCGCTCTACAAAACCAGCACCGGAGTCTACATCGGAATCACCTCCCATGACTATGCGCAGCTCCAGTTGAGAGGGGGCAACCTCGGAAGTATTCACGGCCACTTCGCATCCGGGGCGGCTTTGAGTGTCGCGGCCGGAAGGATTTCTTATACGCTCGGCCTGAACGGACCCGCAATTTCAGTTGACACGGCGTGCTCGTCGTCGCTGGTTGCTGTGCACCTGGCTTGCGAAGCATTAAGGTCGCAGGAGTGCTCTCTTGCGCTGGCCGGCGGCGTGAATCTCATCCTCGCTCCGGAGGCCTCGGTCGCTTTCGCTGAAACAGGCATGCTATCTCAGCGCGGTATCTGTTCGCCCTTCCTTGACGCCGCGGATGGCTTTGTACGCGGAGAAGGCTGCGGTCTGGTGGTTCTCAAGCGTCTCTCTGATGCCGAGGCGGCTGGTGATCGAGTCCTGGCGGTGATCGCTGGTTCGGCCGTGAACCAGGACGGAGCATCCAGCGGATTGACCGCGCCAAACGGAATGGCACAGCAGGCACTGCTGCGCGAAGCTCATCGGCGCGCCAACATCGATCCATCCGAAATCGGATATGTGGAGACCCACGGTACAGGCACAAGGCTTGGCGATCCCATCGAAGCTGAAGCCCTGGGAGCAGCGTTTGGAGATCGGTCAGAAAAGCTGCTCATCGGTTCGGTAAAAGCGAATGTCGGGCATCTGGAATCAGCCGCTGGAATCGCTGGATTGATCAAGCTCGTTAAGTGCCTCGAGCATGGAGAAATCCCCGGCCAGGTCTCTGCCACAAGTCTGAATGAACACATCCGCTGGGAAGAACTTCCTCTGGAAGTTCCGGCTGTAACACGCAGTTGGCAGGCGATCGGCGACCGGCGCGTTGGAGGAGTCAGTTCCTTTGGGTTCAGCGGCACGAACGCTCACGTGGTCGTAGAAGAATATCTCCGCAAGACCGAACCTCCTCGCGAAGATGGCGACAGGCTGGATGCGCTCTGTCTTTCGGCCCGAACAAAACAGGCGCTCAGAGACCTGGCTGAAAAGTATGCGGCATATCTCAAAGGCACAAGCTGGAGCTGGAATGAAATCTGCTCCACCGCGAGGACCGGCCGGGCAGCCTTGACGGACCGGCTCGCTGTCGTTGCTTCGAGTCGTGATGCGGCCGCCGCCATATTGTCCGATTGGCTGCAGGGCAAAGTCACACAGGGCTTGTATCCAGCAGGTGGAGAGGCAAGTTGCAATAACGCTCCCGGCTCTGAGAAATCTACTCCCCACATTGTTGCGAATCTGTTCGTCACGGGAGAGAGCGAAGACTGGCGATCGCACGAATCCGATAAAGGCCTGCGCAGAGCGGAGCTGCCAACGTATTCCTTTCAGCGAGAGCGCTTCTGGTTCGAAAAGCGCGACCAGTTCGCCTCGCCCGTTGAGGAGCCTGCGCCGACAAGCGTCAAGGCTGGTAAGCCTGCGCCGGCCCAGGTTGATCTGCGTCTGCTCATGGCTCGCATACCAGCTGAACAACGCCTCGGCACGTTGCGAGAGTACCTCAAAGCTGAGGTCGGCAAGGTTCTTGAGATCGATCCGGGCACCCCGCTCAACGCCGACGAGCCGCTGATAGAGATGGGGCTGGATTCATTAATGGCGCTGGAGCTCAAAAACAGTTTGCAGCAGTGCTCTGGAGTGAAATTGCCTGCCAGTTTTCTGTTTGAATATCCCACAATCGCGGACGCAGCCAATTATCTGAATGCGATCATCTCCCCAGCGGAGAGCCAATCAGACTACCGGCACGATCCTTCTGAGTTTGAGGGCATATCGCTATGAAGCTTATCGATCTGCTCTCTGAGCTGCGCACGCGAGGAGTCGTCATCACGGTTGAGGGCGACCGACTTCACTGCAATTCGCCTAAGGGAGTTCTCACGCCAGAGATCCGAAAGGAACTGGCAGACCACAAGAGTGAAATCCTGAGGCTGCTTGGGGAGCCATCTCAACTTCGGGATGTGAGAGTCGCCCCCGATGTTTCTGAGTTTCCTCTTTCCCGCTCTCAACGACGCCTGTGGTTTCTCAACCAGATGGATCCCGGCAATCCCGTCTACAACATTGCGATTGCGCTGCGTCTGATTGGGCCCCTTGATCGCACCTCATTTGAGAAAGCTCTCCAAACTGTAGTGAAGCGGCACGATTCGCTGCGCACGCGTTTTCTCGAGCGGGACGGAATGCCTTACGCGGTGACAGACGACGGCCGGGACTGGACACTGAATTTCACAGATCTTTCTTCCGAGGACAAGAGCACTCGGGACGAGTCTCTGAAACGGCTCATCGATGCCGAATCTCAGCTTTCGTTCGACCTGCACAATGGGCCCCTGCTCCGTGTCTCTTTGTACGGCGTTGAGGATCGCGAGCATGTGGTGTTGTTGGTCATGCATCACATCATCTCTGATGGATGGTCCATTGGAATTCTAGCCGAAGAGATGGGCCGGATTTACGAGGCTGAAATCCGCAAAGGGCCTTTCCCCTTGCCGCAATTGCCAATGCAATACCAGGATTTCGTGCACTGGGAGGCGGAGGAAGAGAAGCGAGCAACGGGTAAAGACATAGCCTACTGGCAGCAGAAGCTTGGAGGCGAGCTGCCTCAACTCGCTTTGCCGACGGATTACCCAAGGCCAGCTGTGCAGACTTCTCACGGAAAGCGAGTCATGCATGATCTCGACTCGAATGTGGAGAGAAGGCTGAAGACGTTAGCCCGGGAGCACAACGCAACCTTTTTCATGGTCCTTTCAGCCGCATTCAGCGTCTTGCTGCGCCACTATTCGAGCCAGGAAGACATCTTGATCGGTACGCCGACCGCAGGCCGGATGAAAAGCGGCTTTGAGGGACTCATCGGTTTCTTCGTAAACAATCTCGTTCTGCGCTTCGACCTTCGAGGCGAGCCGAGTTTTGTAGAACTACTCGATCGCGTGCGGAGCGTGGCGCTCGAAGCCTTTGAGCACCAAAGCACGCCCTTCGACCAGCTTGTCGAAACGCTTCAGGCAGATCGCAGCCTCGATCGAAGTCCGATTTTCCAGGTCATGTTCTCTCTACAGAACACAATGATGCCGCGCATGCAATTCGGTGAAGTTGAGATGGAGCCTATCGATACTGAAGGGTTTTCGTCGCGATTCGACTTGGCGGTCGACGTCATCCCCTTTGAGAATCGCCTTCGCATGAGCTTCGAATTCAACAGCGACATTTTTGATGAAGCGACGATTCATCAAATGCTGAGGCACTACGCACATATTCTCGAGATCGCATGCGATGATCACGACCGGCCCATCTCGAAAATGTACCCTCTCGATGAGACGGAGCGGCACCGGATCGTTTACGACTGGAATTGCACCGCCGAGCCCCTATTAGCTCATTCTTCGCTGCCGGCGTGGTTTCGTGCCCAGGCAAACGGAGACCCTCAGGCAGTAGCGCTTGAGATGGGAGATCGCTCTCTGACCTATCAGCAAGTCGATGTTCAGTCTGACAGGGTTGCAAGAGACCTTCGTTCGCGTGGGCTCGGGCGCGGAACGGTCGTCGGTGTCTATATGCAGCGAAGCCCTGAAATGGTCATCGGTTTGATGGGCATTCTGAAGGCTGGCGCCGCCTACCTTCCGCTCGATCCCGCTCTGCCACGCAACCGGCTGGAATTCATACTCGCAGACGCCGAGGCTTCCCTCATTCTGAGCGAACACGAACTGTGCGGGCGGCTGGAGACGAAGGCTGCGCAGTTGCCATTCGAGGAACTGGGGATCGAAGCTTCAGAAGATGTCTTGGAAGAAGTCCATCCTGAGGACCTCGCCTATCTGATCTATACATCCGGCTCGACCGGCGATCCAAAAGGCACCGAGATCCAGCATGGAGCCCTTGTCAATCTTCTGGGTTCAATGTTGAAAGAGCCCGGCCTTGAAAAAGAAGACACTCTGGTTGCCATCACCACCATCTCATTCGACATCGCCGGGCTGGAGATCTTCGGGCCGCTTGTCTCAGGAGCGAAGTTGGTGCTGGCCTCTCGGGATCAGGCGATGGATCCTGACCTTCTCGCCGAGCTCCTCGAGGCGTCGGACGCTACAGTCATGCAGGCGACGCCATCCACGTGGCGCATGTTGATCGAGTCGGGCTGGACGGGAAGGCCCGCATTGCGCATGTGGTGCGGCGGCGAGGCACTCTCTTCTGACCTCGCTGACGATCTGCTTTCGCATGGCCGCGAACTCTGGAATCTGTACGGTCCAACCGAAACAACCATCTGGTCCGCGGCCCATCGCGTCAGAAGGGGCGAAACGCCGATTCTTATCGGGCGCCCCATTGCGAACACGCAGATGTACATTCTCGACGGGAATCAGGAGCCGGTACCGGTCGGCGTTGCGGGAGAGTTATACATTGCGGGCGACGGAGTAGCCCGTGGATATTGGAGGCGGCCGGATCTCACCGCCAGCCGATTCCTTGCCGATCCATTCGATAAGGCTGGTGTCCGCAGGATGTACCGCACTGGCGACCTCGCACGTTATAACCGCGATGGCCAGATTCATCTGCTCGGCCGCACCGACCATCAAATCAAGTTGCGCGGTCACAGAATCGAACTGAATGAAATCGAGATCGCTATCGAGCGACATCCATCGGTTCGCCAGGCAGCAGTCCGATTGCAGGGCGAAGGTAGCGGAAAGCAACTGGTTGCATTCGTATGTTTCAGAAATGGCTCGGCGGAACCAGGTCAGGTGCGATCGTGGTTGCAGGAGAGTCTTCCGGATTACATGGTGCCCGCTATTCTGGCGCCCATCGACCAGTTGCCGCTGACGCCTAACGGAAAAGTCGATCGCAAGCGTCTGCCGTCGCTGGACACCATTATGCCGAGTCGCGGCGGCGACTCCATGCCGCCTCGAAACCAGACGGAGCAGAAATTGACCGAACTCTGGTCTCGTGTTCTCGGGGTTGAGAAGCCTGGCCTTCGGGATAACTTCTTCGATCTGGGAGGACATTCTTTTCTGCTCGTGCAACTGCACTCTCAGTTGAAACGTGAATTCGATACCAATGTCGCCGTGGTGGAATTGTTTCGCTACCCCACGATCGAGAGCCTCGCATCGTTCCTTGACCGCAGGAATTCCTCAATCTCGCAACCGGTCGGAGCTCTATGAATCAAGCCAGCGGGAATAACTCGCGAACGCAGCAACCTCCCAAAGGGGAGATCGAACCCCTGCTTGGCGAACCGTGGAATGACGGCATTGCCATCATCGGGATGAGCGCTCGTTTTCCCCGATCTCAAAATGT
>Ga0105239_10002525_pt1 | contig 23254 bp, 22 predicted proteins | sample KBSC44metaG_FD_92761 | JGI IMG/M metagenome (GOLD analysis project Ga0105239, IMG submission 92761) | Corn rhizosphere microbial communities from Kellogg Biological Station, Michigan, USA - KBS C4-4 metaG | ecosystem: Host-associated > Plants > Roots > Rhizosphere > Soil | place: Michigan, USA... | reverse complement strand
TGAGGACTGGACGATGCGACCGCTGCGCATCGGCCTGATCGGTGATCGCGACGACGCGGTCGTCGCGCACCGCGCGATCCCGCGTGCGCTCGCGCTCGCGGGCGAGGTCGCCGCGCAGCCGATCGAGGTCGAGTGGGTCGGCACGGAGACGATCGACGCTGCGGCGCGCCTCGCCGCGTTCGATGCGCTCTGGTGCGTGCCGGCGAGCCCGTATCGCGACATGGACGGTGCGCTCCGCGCGATCCGCCACGCCCGCGAGGCGCACCGGCCGTTCCTCGGCACCTGCGGCGGCTTCCAGCACGCGGTCGTCGAGTACGCGCGCAACGTGCTCGGCTGGGCCGATGCCGACCACGCGGAGACCGCGCCGGACGCCGCCCGCGCGGTCATCGTGCCGCTCAGCTGCGCGCTCGTCGAGGTGCGCGACGCGGTGCACCTCGTCGCCGGCTCCCGCAGCGCGCGCGCCTACGGCGTAGCGCGCATCGAAGAGGGCTACCACTGCCGCTACGGCCTCGGCGCGGCCTTCCGCGCGGCGATCGAGGGCAGCCCATTGCGCGTCGCCGCGATCGACGACACGGGCGACGTGCGCGCGCTCGAGCTCGACGGCCACCCGTTCTTCGTCGCCACCCTGTTCCAGCACGAACGCGCCGCGCTCGACGGGCGCTGCCCGCCGCTCGTGCGCGCATTCGTCGACGCGGCCGTCGAGCACGCGCGCATCGATCGGGCCGCCTGATGCACTGCCCGTTCTGCCAGCACGAGAACACCCGCGTGATCGACTCGCGCGTCTCCGACGACGGCGGCACGATCCGCCGCCGGCGCGAATGCGAGGCCTGCGGCGAGCGCTTCAACACGTTCGAGACAGCCGAAATCAAGCTGCCGAACGTCGTCAAGGGCGACGGCCGGCGCGAGGCGTTCGACGAGCACAAGTTGCGCACGGGCTTCATGCGCGCATTGCAGAAGCGCCCGGTCGGCAGCGAGCAGGTCGATGCCGCCGTGCGCGCGGTGGTCGAGAGCCTGCGTCGCAGCGGCGAGCGCGAAGTGCCATCGATGCGCGTCGGCGAGCTCGTCATGCGCGAGCTGAAGACGCTCGACCACGTCGCCTACGTGCGCTTCGCCTCGGTCTATCGCAGCTTCGAGGACGTGCAGGCGTTCCGCGAGGAGATCGAGAAGCTCGAGCGCGACCTGCCGTCGCTCGAAGGACTGCAACTGTCGCTGCTCGGCGACGCGAAGCCGGGCAAGGCCAAGAGCTGACGTGTTCTCGCCGCACGACCATGCGCTGATGGCGCACGCGCTGCGCCTCGCCGCGCACGGCCTCGCGACGACCCAGCCGAACCCGCGCGTCGGCTGCGTGATCGCGCGCGACGGCGAGGTGGTCGGTGAGGGCTGGCACCGGCGCGCCGGCGAAGCGCATGCGGAAGTGCATGCGCTGGAGGCCGCGGGCTTCGCCGCGCGCGGCGCGACCACCTACGTCACGCTCGAACCCTGCGGCCTGCATGGCCGCACGCCGCCGTGCGCGGACGCGTTGATCGCCGCGGGCGTCGCGCGCGTCGTGATCGCCGCCGACGACGTCGCGCAGTGCGCCGGTGGCGCGCTCGAGCGCCTGCGTGCGGCCGGCATCGTCGTCGAGACCGGCCTGATGCGCGAGGCGGCGCGCGAACTCAACCGTGGATTCTTCGCGCGTGTCGAGCGCGGCCGTCCTTGGCTGCGATTGAAGCTCGCGACGAGCCTCGATGGCCGCACCGCGCTCGCGAGCGGCGAATCGAAATGGATCACCGGCGAGGCCGCGCGCGCCGACGTGCAACACTGGCGCGCGCGCAGCTCGGCCCTGCTGACCGGCAGCGGCACCGTGCGTGCCGACGATCCGCACCTCACGGTGCGCCTCGCCGACGCGCCGGCGCAGGCCGTCGCACCGCTGCGCGTCGTGCTCGATTCCGCATTGCGCACGCCGCGCGGCGCGCACGTGCTCGACGGCAGCGCGCCGACCCTGCTGTTGCACGCGGCCGGCGCGCACCCGTCGGACGATCGCTTCGACGCGGTCGAGCTCGTCGCGCTCGGACGCGACGCGCACGGCCTCGACCTGGCGGCCGTGCTCGCACTGCTCGCCGCGCGTGGCATGAACGAAGTGCAGGTCGAGGCCGGGCCGATGCTGTGCGGCGCGCTGTTCGCCGCAGGCGTCGTCGACGAGTTGCTGCTGTACGTCGCGCCGGTGCTGCTCGGCGGTGATGCGCGCGCGCTGCTCGCGCTGCCGCCGCTCGCGCGCTTGGCGGATCGCACGCGCTTGCGCGTGCACGAGCAGCGCGTGGTCGGCGACGACATCCGCCTGATGTTGCGACCGGACTAGGAGCGCACGATGTTCACCGGAATCATCCAGGCGGTCGGCACCGTCGCCTCGCTCGACGCACGCGGCAGCGATGCGCGGCTCGTCGTCGACGCGCGCGCGCTCGACCTCGCCGACGTCGCGATCGGCGACAGCATCGCGGTGGCGGGCGTCTGCCTCACCGTCGTCGCGATCGACGGCGCGCGCTGGGCCGCGGACGTGTCGGCCGAAACGCTCGCGCGCACGACGCTCGGCACCCTCGTCGCGGGCGCGGGCGTCAACCTCGAAAAGGCGCTGCGCCTCGCTGATCGCCTCGGTGGCCATCTCGTCTCCGGCCATGTCGACGGCGTCGGTGCCGTGCTCGGCATCGACGACGACGGCGCGTCGCAGCGCTGGCGGTTCCGCGTGCCGCGTGCGCTCGCGCGCTACATCGCGGTCAAGGGTTCGATCTGCGTCGACGGTACGAGCCTCACGGTGAACGAGGTCGGCGACGACGACTTCGGCGTGACGCTGATCCCGCACACGCTCGCCGTGACCACGTTCGGCGCGCGCCGCGTCGGCGATGCCGTGAACATCGAGGTCGACCTCATGGCGCGATACGCCGAAAGGCTCGCCGGCGCGGGAGCCGGTCCGGGTTGAAATCGGGCGCGGTCGGCGACGCGCCCCGCCCCGCACGATCGAAACGGATGCCCGCTCGAGGGCATGAAGAGCAACGAACCAGGCCACCATCATGTCCTTCGCCACCATCCCCGAACTGCTCGCCGACATCCGCGCGGGCCGCATGGTCGTCGTCGTCGACGACGAGGACCGCGAGAACGAGGGTGACCTCATCATGGCCGCCGAGAAGGTGCGGCCCGAGGACGTCAACTTCATGGCGCGCGAGGGCAGGGGGCTCATCTGCCTGTCGATGACGCGTGCGCGCTGCCGCCAGCTCGGCCTGAAACCGATGGTCGAGACGAACACGTCGCCGCACCACACGAACTTCACCGTCTCGATCGAAGCGGCCGAAGGCGTGACGACCGGCATCTCGGCCTACGACCGTGCGCACACGATCCGCACCGCGGTGCGTGCCGACGCCGGGCCGCAGGACATCGTGCAGCCGGGCCACATCTTCCCGCTCGCGGCCGCGCCGGGCGGCGTGCTCGCGCGTGCCGGGCACACCGAGGCGGCGAGCGACCTCGCCGCGCTCGCCGGGCTCGAGCCGGCCGGTGTGCTGGTCGAGGTGCTCAGCGAGGACGGCACGATGGCGCGCCGTGCCGAACTCGAGGCGTTCGCGGCCAAGCACGGCTTGCGCATCGGCACGATCGCCGACCTCATCCGCTACCGCCTCGAAACCGAGAAGACCGTCGAGCGCGTGCACGAGGCGATGGTCGACACCGAGTTCGGGCGCTTCCGCCTCGTCGCCTGGCGCGACGTGCTCGCCCGCGAGCTGCATTTCGCGCTCGTGCGCGGCGTCGTCGACGACGGTGAGCCCGTGCTCACGCGCGTGCACGTGCGCAACACGCTGTCGGACGTGCTGCACCTCGAGCGCGACGATCTCGGCCTGACCGTGACCGCGGCGTTGCGGCGCATCGCTGCCGAGGAGCGCGGCGTCGTCGTCGTGCTCGCCGGCGAGGATCGCGGCGAGGCGCTGCTCGACCGGCTGCGCGGCGACGCGCCGGCCGATGCCGGCACGCCGGCGCAGTGGCGCCGGCTCGGCCTCGGCGCGCAGATCCTCGCTGACCTCGGCGTGCGGCGCCTGCGCGTGCTCGGCACGCCGCGCAAGCTCGTCGGGCTGGGCGGCTTCGGCCTCGAAGTGGTCGGCCACGAGGACACCGTCCGCGGCGCCTGAGGGCGCCCGGCCGCGCGAGCCTATACACTTGACCACCCGCCACGAACGCCGTCCCGATGCCGACCTACGCCGGTGAACTCCGCCCCACGGCGCGCTACGCGATCGTCGCCAGCCGCTGGAACCCGCGCATCGTCGAGGCGCTGGTCGACGGCGCACGGCGCACCTTGCGCGACCACGGCGTCGACGACGGCGCGATCGACCTCGTGCGCGTGCCCGGTGCGTGGGAAATCCCGCAGGCCGCGGCCAGGCTCGCCGGTGGCGGCCGCGTCGCGGCGATCCTCGCGCTCGGCTGCGTCGTGCGTGGCGACACCCGGCACTACGAACACGTCGCGGACGGCTGCGCCGACGGCCTCATGCGCGTCGCGCTCGAACACCACGTGCCGGTGCTGAACGGCGTGCTCGCGGTCGAGCGACATGCCGACGCGGAAGCGCGCGCCGGCGGCGCGCACGGCAACAAGGGCGAGGAAATCGCGCTCGCCGCATTGGAAATGGCCGATCTGTGGAGACAGCTGTGACGAATACCCCGCATCCTGCCGGTGTCGATCCGGCCGCGCGTTCGCGCGCCCGCCGGCGCGCGCTGCAGGCGATCTACGCCTGGCAGATGAGCGGCAACCGCATCGACGGCGTGATCGACCAGTTCCGCAACGAGCAGGACATGCAGATCGCCGATCTCGAGTACTTCGAGGAACTCGTGCGCGGTGTCGTGCGCTCCCACATGGAACTCGACGCGGCGATCACGCCGTTCCTCGACCGCGAGATCGCGCGCGTCGACCCGATCGAGCGCGCGGTGCTGCGCATCGCCGCGTACGAGCTGCAGGAACGCATCGACGTACCGTACCGCGTGGTCATCAACGAGGCCGTGGAGACCACCAAGCGTTTTGGTGCCGAGCATGGCCACACCTACGTCAACGGCGTGCTCGACAAGCTCGCCGCGACGTGCCGCCCGGCCGAGTACGGCGCGCGCAAGTAACCTGCCGGAGGGCGCGTGGAGTTCGATCTCGTCGAGCTGATCCGCACGCGCTGCACGGTCGCCCGTGCCGACGTCCGCCTCGGCATCGGCGACGACGCGGCGCTGCTCGCGGTGCCCGCGGGGCAGGATCTGGCGGTGAGCACGGACACGCTCGTCGCCGGCGTGCATTTCCCGCCCGCGACCGCCGCGCGCGACCTCGGCTGGAAAGCGCTCGCGGTGAACCTGTCCGACCTCGCCGCGATGGGCGCGACACCGGCGTGGTCGCTGCTCGCGCTGACCCTGCCCGAGGCCACGCGCGAGTTCGTGGCCGAGTTCATCGACGGCTACGCCGAACTCGCCGCGCAGCACGGCGTCGCGCTCGTCGGCGGCGACACCACGCGCGGCCCGCTCGCGATCGGCGTGACCGTGCACGGCTTCGTCGCGCCGGGGCGTGCGTTGCGCCGCGACGGTGCGCAGGTAGGCGATCTCGTGTTCGTGACCGGCACGCTCGGCGATGCCGCGGCCGGGCTGCGCTGCCTCGATCGCCGCGACGCGCGGGCGCAGGCGCTGTTCAATGCGCCGCCGGACACGCGCGAGACGCTCGTCGCACGCCTCAACCGCCCGACGCCGCGCGTTGCCGCGGGCGCTGCGCTGCGCGACGTCGCGAGCGCGTGCATCGACGTCTCCGACGGCCTGCTCGCGGATCTCGGCCATATCGCCGAGCGCAGCGGCGTCGGCATCGAGATCGACGCGGACGCGCTGCCGGCGTCGTCGGCGTTGCTGGCCTTGTTCGAGCGTGAAGAACGCCTCGTGCTGCAGGCGACCGGTGGCGACGACTATGAACTCGCGTTCTGCGTGCCGGCCGCGCGTGCGGGCGACGTGCAGCGCGACCTCGCGCGCATCGGCTGCGGCGCGACGCGCATCGGCCGCGTCGTCGCCGGCGAGCGCGTGCGCCTGTTCGACGGCGACGGCAGCGAGCTCGTGCCCGAACGTTCCGGCTGGGACCACTTCGCGTGAGGCTCGACGCCGCGCAACGGCGCGCGCTGCTCACCCACCCGGGCGGATGGATCGCGTGCGGCTTCGGTTCGGGGCTCAGCCCCTGGGCGCCGGGCACGGCCGGATCGGCGGCGGCCCTGCTGCCATGGCTCGCGTTGCGCGACCTCGACGCGCCGTACTACGTGCTGGTCGTCGCGATCGCGTTCGCGATCGGCGCATGGGCGTCGAACGTCGCGATCGACCGCCTGCGCATCGCCGACCCCGGCGCGGTCGTCTGCGACGAATTCGTCGGCCAGTGGATCGCCTTGCTGCCGCTCGTGCTCGCGCCACGCGGATGGCCGTGGGTCGCCGTCGCATTCGGCCTGTTCCGCCTGTTCGACGTCTGGAAACCGTGGCCGGTATCGTGGGCCGATCGCCGCATCCACGGCGGCGTCGGCGTGATGCTCGACGACGTGATCGCCGGAGCGTACGCGGCGCTCGTGCTCGCGCTCGCGCTGCACGTGGCCTGAGCCGCGTCCGCCGAGGCCTCGGCGGCGCGGCAGGCGGGCGACGGGATTACTGGCAGGGATCGGCTGCGTCGGCGTCCGATGTGCAGTGCGCGAGCGAGCGGTGGCGGAACGTGCCGCCATAGTTCGCGAGCCGTCCGGGCGCGGCCTGGGTATTGATGACGTTGTACGCCATGAAGCCCGTGACCGGCAGGCCGGTGAGTTGCACGTGCACGCCATCGCTCGTCGCGCCGGCTCTCAGGTGATGCTGGCCCTGATCGCCGCTCGCGAGATCGAGCGCGAGGGAGCCGGTGTCCGCGTGCGTCCAGAACGAATCCCATTGGGTGGTCAACATCGGCAGCACCCTGCGCTGCGATCCGAACACGCCGCTGGCCGGCGTGTTCGCGAACGCGAGCACGCTGACCTGGTAGCTGAGTCCTGGGAAGACGACGTGGCTCGGGCACAACGGCGGGGATCCGCAATTGCCGGACGCCGGCCACGCCGACGCGCCCTCGCGATCGAACAGGGCTTCGGTCGAGGCCGACACGCGCGATTCGCCGTTGGCGGTGGCGCCGAACGGCTCGGCGAACGGATTCACGTCGGCGCCGGGATGGCGCGCCTTGTCGACGTAGAACTGGCGCGTCGGGAACGTCATGACCCAATCGGTGTTCGCGCCGAGTGCGTTGCCGACGACGAACTCGTTGTAGATCGAGTCGGCCATGAAGACGGCGCTGACCGCGTCGATCGCGTTCTCGTAGTCGAGCGCGAGCGCGTCGCCGGACGATGTCGACACGTTGGCGATCGCGCCGTTCGGGAACTGCGAGGCGGACGAACGCGCGCTCGACAGGTCGGGAGCCGCCGCGGTTCCGGTCCACAGCAGGGAATGCGTGAAGCCGACGAGCGCGTCGGCGGTGTAGGTGTAGAACGTACCTTCGCCGACGTTGGCGATCGCGCCGCTTCCCGCCAGCCCGCCGGTCGGCGCGACGAGGTCGGCGGCGATCTGCGCCGGCAGGTTGCACGAGCGCGCGCCTTCGCCGGTACTGCCCGCGGGCGTGATCGCGACCGCCGTCGCGCTGCCCGGCGCGACGTCGCCGAGCGCGATGACTTCGAGCATGCCCTCGCGCGTGCGCGCCGGCGTGGTCGGCCCGGTGTCCTCGCGCGACGGCGCGGGCGCGCTCGCGTCGAACGACGTCGTCGTGAACGGCGCCGGATAGGCCAGTGACTGCACGCAGCTCGAGTCGCTCGACAGCAGGCGCGCGCCGCTGCCGGCGCTGCCGTCGATCGTCGACACCGCGGCGCTCCAGGCGTCGTGCGGGGACAGGAACAGGTTGAATGCGAGCGTCTCGCGACCGTTGTAGGCCTCGCGGAACGTGACGCGCACGGCCTTGCCGACGTCGGCCGTGTTGACGATCGTGAGCAGTGTGTCCTGGCCGCTGTTGACCGTGTAGTACGGATAGACGAGGACCTGCCCCAATCCGTGTTGATCGAGCATGACGGCATGTGCCGTCGAGACACCGCAGGCGAGGCAGGCCGCGGCGAGACCGCGGTGCATCCAGGTCGTGGGCATGGAGTACTCCTCAGGGGGAAGGTGCAGCTGCGAAGAATGCAGCCGTTGCCGCGTTGTCTACAACAGCTTGCCGGGATTGAGGATGCCGTCGGGGTCGAACTGCGCCTTGACCGCGCGCATCAGCGCGAGTGCATGCGCGTCGAGGGCGCGCGGCAAGAACTCGCGCTTGGCGAGGCCGATGCCGTGTTCGCCCGACAGGGTGCCGTCGAGGCGGATGACCACGTCGAACAGTTCGTCGAGCGCGTGCGTCGCGCGTGCCTGTTCGGCTTCGTCGCGCGGCAGCAGGTTCACGTGCAGGTTGCCGTTGCCGGCGTGGCCGAAGCAGACGATCGGCAGCGCGTGCTTCGCGGCGATCGCGCGCGTCGCCGCGACGAGCTCGGGCACGCGGCTCACGGGCACGACCACGTCTTCGTTGATCTTGTTCGGTGACAGCGTGCGCAATGCGGGCGAGAGCGCCTTGCGCGCGGCCCACAATGCGGCGACTTCGGCCTCGCCCTCGGCGACCGCGAGATCCTCGAGTCCTTCGCCGCGCGCGGCGCGCGCGACCGCATCGACCGCGGCGGGCAGCGTGTCGGCCTCGCCGTCGACTTCGATCACGAGCATCGCGCCGGCGAGCGGGATCGCATCGCCGCCGTGGCCGCGCGCCAGGCGCAGGCATTCGTCGTCGAGGAACTCGAGCGCGCAGGGTGCGACCGGTTGCGCCATGATCCGCGCGACCGCCTTCGCGGCCGCGCCGACGTCGACGTAGGTCGCGCGCAAGGTGCGTTTCGCCGAGGCCAGCGGCGCCAGCTTGAGCGTCGCCTCGGTGACGAACGCGAGCGTGCCCTCCGAGCCGACCAGCAGGCGCACGAAGTCGTAGCCGGTCGAGCCTTTCGTGGTCGGCGTGCCGCAGCGGAACGCCATGCCGTTGCCGGCGACCGCCCGCAGTGCGAGCACGTTGTCGCGCGTCGCGCCGTACTTCACCGCGCGCGGGCCGCCCGCGTTGCAGGCGATGTTGCCACCGACCGAACAGAACGGCGCCGAGGTCGGATCGGGCGCCCAGAACAGCCGGTGCGGCGCGAGCGCCGCCTGCAGGTCGCCGTTGAGCACGCCCGGCTCGACCACTGCGACGCGATCGTCGGCGTCGATGCGCAGCACGCGATTCATGCGCTCGAAACTCGCGACGATGCCACCGGCGGTCGGTACGCTCGCGCCGGTCGTGTTGGTGCCGCGGCCGCGCGCGACCAGCGGCAGGCGATGCACGCGGCCGATGCGCACGAGCTCGACGAGCTGCTCGTGCGCGGTCGGGAACACGACCGCGTCCGGCATCGCCTGGCGCCGCGAATTGTCGTAGCCGTAGACGAGGCACTCGGCCGGATCGGTGCTCAGCGCATCCGCCGCGAAGACGCGTTGCAGTTCGGCGAGGGCGGCGGTGGGGAGCACGGTAGCGCGGTCAGTCGACGTACTCGAACACCTTGACGACCTTCTCGACGCCGTTCACCTCGCGCGCGATGCCGGTCACCGCCTCGTCCTCCTCGCGCGTGACCTTGCCCATGAGGTAGACGACGCGGTGCGCGGTCGTCACGTTCACGCGGGTGGGGTCGAAGCCGTCGAGGCTCGTGAGGTCGAGCAGCGCGGTCTTCACGTGCAGCGAGATCGTGTTGTCGCGGCGGCGCGACCAGAATCCCTCGGGTTCCTGCACGGCGATCTCGTTGACGACGCGCTGCGTACCTTCGAAGCCGCTGACGAGCCGCTCGGCGCGTGCCTTGAGTTCCGCGCTGCGCGTTTCGCCGGCGAGCAGGATCACGCCGTTGTAGACGACGATGCGCACGTTGTTGCGCAGCGCGAGTTCCTTGTCCTTGTTGAACGCGTCGTGCACGCCGAGCGACAGGCGCTTGTCGTCGACGTAGGTGCCGACGTCGCGGCGGTCGTGCGCCGCGCTCGCGCCGACCGCGGCGCCGCCGACGACGGCGGCGACGCAGCCACCGAACAGCGGCAGTGCGCAAAGCAGCAGGAGGCGGGCGTGGATGCGGCGACGGTGCATGCGGGAATCCTCAGGAAGCTTCGAAAGCGTTGCGCAACCAGTGCAGCTGCGCGCCCGGTGCATCGCCGGCGATCGCGACGACGTCGAAGCGGCAGGTGGCGTCGGCGAACGCGGGATGCTGCGCGAGGAACATCGCCGCGGCGCGCTGCAGGCGCGCGCGCTTGCTCGCGCCGATCGAATCGGCGCCGTCGCCGTAGCGGCTCGCGCCGCCGCCGCGGCGATAGCGCACCTCGACGAAGACGAGCGTCGCGGCATCGCGCATGACGAGGTCGATCTCGCCGTAGCGGCAGCTGTAGTTGCGCGCGACCAGCGCGAGCCCGGCGCGCTGCAGGTGCGTGCAGGCGAAGTCCTCGTAGCGCGCGCCCGCCTCGCGTCGCGTGGCGGTGCGCACGTTCACTGCTGCAGCGGCGCGCTGTCGAGCGCGCCGTCGACGGGCAGCGCGACGCCGTTCTGGAAGCGCGCCCAGCCGACCAGGCGATGGATGCGGCCGAAATTGTCCGCGGTGAGTTCGCCGGTCGCGCCGTTGAGGTACGAATCCGGGTGCGCGAGCAGCCAGTCCATGTACGGCAGTAGCGCGTACGCATCCATGCCGAACGCGAACAGGCGCCCACCGAGCCCGTTCGCGGTGTCGATGCGCGTCGCGACGTGGTTGCGGTCGGGGCGCCCCGGGATGTTGCCGAACAGCCATGGCGCGTCGCAGAACTCGATGCCGTCGAGGTCGCGATCGAGCGCGGCGTTGCCGTCGCCCGCGTAGACGTGCGACGTCGCGAACACCGGCAGGTTCACGCCGGCGACCTTGAGCTGCGGCAGCAGCAGGCGCGCCTGCTGCGGCCGCGTGCTGACGAACACACCGGCATCCGCGCCGCTGCCGAGGCTGCCGGTCGCCTGCTGGATCTGCGTCGCGTAGTTGACGTCCTTGTCGGGAATGCGCGTTTCGCCCGTGATCACGCCGCCGGCGGCCTCGAACTGCGCGCGGAACGCGCGCGCCGCGCGTTCGGCCCAGTCCGCGTTGGCGGCGAGGATCGCCGCGCGCGTGATGCCGCGCGCGAGCATGCGTTCGGCGACCTGCGCGCCTTCGCCGTCGGGCAGCAGGCCGAACTCGGCGCTGCCCGGCGGCGGGACTTCGCCGGTGTCGGGATGGTTGAGCGCGAGCACGCGCGCGCGCAGCGACTGGTGGAACAGCTCGCCGACCGATTCGCGCTGCAGCGGCCCGACCACGTGGTCGGCGCCGTCGGCGACGGCGCGGTCGTACGCGGCGATCGCGTCCGCGGGCGTCTTGCCGGAATCGTAGATGCGCAATTCGGGACGGCGTTCGCGCGCGTCGGCGAAGTACGCGGTGAGGAAACCGTCGCGGATCGACTGCGACACCGTGGCGAACTGTGCGCTCAACGGCAGCAGTAGCGCGACGCGATGCAGCGAGTTGTAGCCTTCGCTTTCGAGCGAGCCGTTGCCGCCCGGCTGCATCGTGCCGACCGGGCGGCTCGGCTTCGGCAACGCGCGCGCGAGCGGCTGGCCCTTGCCGCGCAGCGCCTGTTCGACCCACGGGCGCAGCGGATCGTCGGCGCGCAGGCCTTCGACGCCGCTACGCAAGGCGTTGACGTCGAGGCCGGCGAGTGCTTGGACGAGCTGGCGGCGATTCTGTTCGCGATCGCCGCCCTGGAGATCGCGGTCGAGCACCGCGCGCGAGCGCGCCGAGGCGAAGCGGTCGCCGCGCGCGAGGTCGGCGCGCGCGCGCAATTCCAGAGCGCGGATGCGCACGCTTTCGGACGGGTTGTCGCCGAGGCCCGCGAGCAGCGCATCGGCCTGGCCGACGTCGCCGTGCTTGATCGCGATCTCGGCGTCGAGCAGGTCGAGCCGCTGCGGTTCGTCGCCGTGCAGGCGGCGCCGCTTGATGTCGCCGAGTGCGCGCGCGGCGCCGTCGAGATCGCCGCGGTCGCGCAGCACTTCGGCCGCGCGCAGGCGGTAGTGCGCGGCCGCGTCGCCGCGCGCGCCGTCCGCGAGGGCGAGGAATTCGCTCGCTGCCTGGTCGAGCTGGCCGTCGGCGTAGAGCTGTTCGGCGTGATCGGCTTGCGCACCGGTCGCGGCCGGGCCGGCACCGCCGACGCGGTCCGACAGGTCGCCCATCGTCGCGCAGGCGCCCAGCGCGGCGCACAGCAGGGCGAGTGGCATGAGCCGGGCGCGGCGCGCGATCACGGTTCCTTCGAATCGGCGAAGCATGGGTTGCGTCCCTCCGGGGCTGCGCGATGCGCTACGCTGGAATGATAGCCGATCGCGCGGACGGGCCCGCCGCGACGGCGCGGGACAGGACGCGATGGAACGGAAACGAGGCAAGCTGTGGATCGTCGCGACGCCGATCGGCAACCTCGACGACCTGTCGCCGCGCGCGCGCGACGTGCTGCGCGCGGTCGCACTCGTCGCCGCGGAGGACACGCGCCACAGCGCGCCGCTGCTCACCCACGCGGGCAGTCGCGCGCGCACGTTCGCGCTGCACGAACACAATGAACGCGAGCAGGCCGAGCGCGTCGTCGAGCGCCTGCTCGGCGGCGACGACGTCGCGCTCGTCTCCGACGCGGGCACGCCGCTCGTCAGCGATCCCGGTTATCGGCTCGTGCGCGCCGCGCGCGAAGCCGGCTGCGAGGTCTCGCCGGTGCCCGGCCCGTGCGCGGCGATCGCGGCGCTGTCGGTCGCCGGGCTCGCGAGCGACCGCTTCGTGTTCGAAGGGTTCCTGCCGGCGAAGGCGGCCGCGCGGCGCGAACGGCTCGCCGAACTCGTCGCCGAACCACGCACCCTGCTCTTCTACGAGTCGAGCCATCGCATCGTCGAGGCGCTCGCCGACTTCGTCGCGGTGTTCGGCGGCGCGCGTCCCTCGGTGCTCGCGCGCGAGCTGACCAAGCTGTTCGAGACGGTGATCGCCGCGCCGCTCGCCGACGTCCAAGCGCGCGTGCTCGCCGATGCGAACCAGCAGCGTGGCGAGTTCGTGCTCGTCGTGGCGGGCGCCGAAGGTGCCGCCGCGGATGCGATCCTCGCCGAGGGGCGAAGGGTGTTCACGCTGCTGCGCGAGGAGCTGCCGCCCGCGCGTGCGGCCAAGCTCGCGGCGGCGATCACCGGCGCGCCGCGCAAGGCGCTGTACGAGTAGAGTGGCGCCTTCGCTGCGGAACGCGGAGGTCGCCGTGCAACCCCTGCTGCAGGACGCCGCCGAGCGTGCGGGCGCGTACCTCGATGGCCTCGCCAAGCGTCGCGTCGCGTTCGACCCGGCGGCCGAGGGTGCGCTCGACGCTTTCGACACGCCGTTGCCCGACGCGCCGGCCGACGCGCACGCGGTCCTCGACCAACTCGATCGATTCGGATCGCCCGCGACGACCGCGATGGCGGGGCCGCGCTTCTTCGGCTTCGTGATCGGTGGTGCGTTGCCGGTCTCGCTCGCGGCGAACTGGCTCGCGACCGCCTGGGACCAGAACTCAGCGCTGTACCGCGTGACGCCTGCGACGTCGCGGCTGGAACAGGTCGCGCTGCGCTGGCTGGTCGACCTGTTCGGGCTGCCGCACGGCACCGGTGGCGCGTTCGTGACCGGCGCGACCGTCGCCAACTTCGTCGCACTCGCCGCCGCGCGACATCGCGTGCTCGCGCAGGCGGGCTGGAACGTCGAGGCGGACGGCCTGTTCGGCGCGCCGCCGATCGACGTCGTGATCGGCGACGAGGCGCATCCGAGCCTGGTCAAGTCGCTCGGCCTGCTCGGTCTCGGCCGCAACCGCGTGCGGCGTGTGCCGGTCGACGGCGAGGGACGCCTGCGCGTCGACGCGCTGCCGCGGATCGCCGCGCCGGCGATCGTCTGCACGCAGGTCGGCAACGTCAACACCGGTGCCTGCGACGCGGTCGCCGACGTGCGCGAGCGCATCGGCGCAGGCGCGTGGCTGCACGTCGACGGCGCGTTCGGTCTGTGGGCGCGCGCGGGTTCGCGCGTGCGCGAACAGGTGCGCGGCATCGAGCTCGCCGATTCGTGGGCGACAGACGCGCACAAGTGGCTGAACGTGCCGTACGACAGCGGGCTCGCGTTCGTGCGCGATCCCGTCGCGCTCAGCGCGGCGATGGCGATCACCGCCGACTACCTGCCGACCGAGAGCGCGTGGCGCAATCCGGCCGACTACACGCCGGAACTGTCGCGGCGCGCGCGCGGGGTCGACGTCTGGGCCGCGCTGCGCGGGCTCGGGCGCAGCGGCGTCGACGAACTCGTCGAGCGCAATTGCCGCCAGGCGCGCCGTTTCGCCGAGGCGCTCGCCGCGCACGGCTTCGAGGTGCTGAACGAGGTCGCGCTGAACCAGGTGCTGGTCGCGTTCGGCGATGCCGGGCGCACGCGCCGCGTCGTCGACGCGGTGCAGGCCGAGGGCACTTGCTGGTGCGGCGGGACGGTCTGGCAGGGCCGCAGCGCGATGCGCATCAGCGTGTCGTCGTGGGCGACCACCGATGCCGACGTCGAGCTCAGCATCGCGGCGATCGCGCGCGTCGCGTCGGCGACGCATTGACGGCCTTTGCCGGGCAGCCTGCTAGACTACGCGTGGAGTCGGCCAGGCAGCCGCGAGGCCGCAAGGCTTCGAGGAAAGTCCGGGCTCCACAGGGCAAGGTGCCAGGTAACGCCTGGGCGGCGCAAGCCGACGGAAAGTGCAACAGAGAGCAGACCGCCGATGGCCGCCTGTGCCAATGCCGACGATGGGCGCACTGGCGTTCGCGCGAGCGAACGCCCAAGTGCCTCCCGCATCGCCGGTGGCGCAGGCGGATCAGGCAAGGGTGAAACGGTGCGGTAAGAGCGCACCGCGAGTCCGGCAACGGACCGGCACGGCAAACCCCACCTGGAGCAAGACCGAATAGGGGGACCATGACGTGGCCCGCGTCGTCCCCGGGTTGGTTGCTCGAGCCGTGCGGCGACGCACGGCCTAGAGGAATGGCTGTCCACGACAGAACCCGGCTTATCGGCCGACTTCACTCCTCCGCGTCATCCACGCACGGACCTCCGTGCGTGGATGCTCGCGCAGGGCGTCACGGCGCGACGCCGGCGCGCACGCGGTAGAAGCGCTGGCGCGTGCCGAACAACGGTTCGATACGGTCGGCGTAGACGCGTTCGAACGCGTCGATCGCCACCTTCGGACTCGCGGTCGGGTCGCCCGGATCGCTCGGCGAAATCCACAGGTAGTCGTCGAAGCCGATGATGCCGCCGGGCTTGAGCAGGCGCATCGCGAGCACCGCGTCCTCGAGCACGTGCCGCGCGAAATGGCTGCCGTCGATGTAGACGACGTCGAACGATGCATGCGCCATCGCCGGCAGCAGGTCGAAGCTGTAGCCCTGCAGCAGCTTGATGCGTTCCTGATGGCCGCCGATGCGCGCGTTGCGCAGGAACGTGTCGCGCGTCGACGCGTCGACTTCCGGCGTGGTCGGGTCGGCGTGATACGGATCGATCGCGACGACCTGCGACTGCGGATGGGTGAAGATCGCGTCGAGCATCATGTTCGCCGACACGCCGTCGAAGGCACCGATCTCGAGCACGCGCACGGGCGCGTCGGTGGCGAGGTGTTCGTGCCACGCCTCGAACTGGTCGATGTACCAGCCCCATCGCTTGAGGCCGTCGTACTTGTCGTGCGGTTGCGTCGTCGCGACCGCGGTGTCCGCGGACGACGGCGCGGCGGGCCGGCTTTCGCAATAGGCGAGGTTCTGCGCGATGCGCGCGCGCTCGCCCGCGGGAACGAGCGCGAGCAGTTCGTGATTGAGCGCCGCGGCCGCCGAGCGTCGGCCGAGCCAGTACAGCGCGACCGCGTCGAGGTCCTTGAGGCGCCACGCATAGACGTCGGTCTCGACGAACAGCGCTTCCCGCGGCGCCGCGATCGCGCGTCCCGCACCGGCGACGAGGTGCACGAGCCGATGCTGGCCCTTGCGCTGGTAGTGCAACGCGAGCGCGTGCAGCGGCTCGGCGCGTTCCGGGAAGCGCTGCCACGTGTCGAGCAGGCGCGCAGCCGCCTCGTCGTCGCGCGCCAGGCGTTGCAGGCACAGGCCGGTGCGGTAGGACGAATAGAAGACCTCTTCGGGCCATCCCGCCATCGCCTCGCGGCGCGCGTACCACGTCATCGCGGTCGTGAAGTCGCCGAGGTCGTAATGCGAGTTGGCGAGGTAGAACGCGTAGCGCGCATTGTCGGGTTCCACGCGCAGTGCCTCGCCGAGCAGGGCGATGTCGCGCTCGTACTTTCCCGCGCGGTTCGCCCCCGACGCATGGTCGAGGAACGCGACGCCTTCGAGCAGCGGGCGCGGGCGGTCGCCGACGTCGAGGTACTCGTGCGTGACGCCGCGGTAGCGCGCGGGCACGTCGCGCCGGAGCACGCGTACGTTCGGATACTCGAAGCCGTCCACGCTGCGCTGCGCGATCGAGTAGACGGGGCCGTCGAGGCGGTCGCGGAAATCGCGGCGCGTGACCTCGAGGTCCATGTCGGCGTCGCAGAACAGCAGGTAGTCGAAATCGAGGCCGCTGCGCAATGCGAGATCGAGCGCGTCGTTGCGCGCCTGTTCGAACGTGCGGAACACGCCTTCGGCTACGACGCCGGGGATGCCGAGTCGCGCGAAATGGGCGCGGATGCGCGCGATCGTGTCGTCGGTCGAGCCGGTGTCGAGGATCGCGTAGACGTCGACGTGGGGCCCCGCCGCCGCGAGGCAGCGCTCGATGATCGCCGCCTCGTTCTTCACGATCATGTTGAGGCAGAGCAGCGCCATGCATCTCTCCGTCGCCGACGTCGCGGCGGAACCGTATCAGTACGCGGGAGCGCGATGCCAGCGCCAGGCGGTCTCGACGATCGCTTCGAGCGACGGCGTCGCGGGGCGCCAGCCGAGCACCGCGCGTGCGCGGTCGGGGCAGGCGACGAGCCGGGCGGGATCACCCGCGCGCCGCGCCGCGACGCGTGCCTGCACGTGCTTGCCGGTCACGGCATGCACGGCGGCGACGACCTCGCGCACCGAGTAGCCGTTGCCGTTGCCGAGGTTGAAGGCGTGGAAGCCGGGATGGGAATCGAGATGTTCGAGCGCGGCGAGGTGTGCCGCGCACAGGTCGTCGACATGCACGTAGTCGCGGATGCAGGTGCCGTCGGGTGTCGCATGGTCGTCGCCGTAGATTTCGATCGGCCCGCGCTCGCCCGCGACGTGGCGCAGCAGGCGCGGGATCAGGTGCGTTTCCGGATCGTGCGACTCGCCGATCGCCGCCGACGGATCGGCACCGGCGGCGTTGAAGTAGCGCAACGCGACCGCGTCGATGCCGTACGCAGGCGCGGCATCGCGCAGCAGCTGCTCGACCATCGCCTTGCCGCGGCCGTACGGACTGATCGGGTCGATCGGATGTCGTTCGTCGATGAAGGACTGCCGCGGTTCGCCGAAGATCGCCGCGCTCGAGGAGAACACGAGGCGTCGCATGCCGGCGTCGCGCATCGCCTGCAGCAGGTTCAGGCTGCCGCCGAAATTGATCGCGTAGTATTTGAGCGGATCGGCGACGGACTCGCCGACGGCGATCGCGCCGGCGAAATGGATGACCGCCTCGCAGCGCGCGTCGCGCAATGCCTGGGACAGCGCCGGTGCATCGAGCAGCGAGCACTGCCGCAGGGGGCCCCAGCGCACCGCGTCGCGATGGCCGCCGGACAGATCGTCGATGACGACGACGTCGTGCCCGTGCGCGGCGAGCTGTCTGCACATGTGCGATCCGATGTAACCGGCGCCGCCGGTGACCGCTACCCGCGTCATGTCCTTCCGATCCGTTCAGCGATGCCATGCGCGGTCGTTGTACGCGGTCGCGACACGGGATGGAAGAAAAAAAAGCGGCGGACCACGACGGATCCGCCGCCACGCTCTCCCAGTTCAGAACGGCTGGACGATGATGCTCCGGTCGGAGAAATCGCATTCGTTGTTGTTGACGTTGGTGCGGTACACGGCCGTGAACGTCGTCGCCACGTTGTTGAGCCCGGTCACGAGGTAGGTCGCGCTGCCGTGCCAGATGCGGTCGCGCGCAGCCGACAGCGAACGCGTGTCGCTCGCGGCGACCACGGTCGCACCGGCGCCGGACGTGGCGAAGCCCATGAAGCAGCTTGCGCCGTTGTCGACGTTGGTGATGCCGGCCGTGAGCGTGACGAGCACCTTGCCCGTGAGCGGCGTGACGGCGACCGCCGGGCCGGCCGTCGCGAGCGCGCCGTAGGTCGTGCTGTTGGTGAGCTGGTTGGTCGCGACCGTCGCGACCGCCGGCGTCGAACCGGCCGGGCCCGTGTCGCCGGCGGGACCGGTCGGACCCGCAGGCCCGATCGGTCCGGTATCGCCGCTGGGTCCGGCAACGCCGGCCGGACCCGTGGGGCCGGTCGCGCCCGTTGGTCCGGGTGGGCCGCTTGGACCGGTCGAGCCTTGCTGGCCGGCGGCGCCCGTGGCTCCCACGGCACCGGTCGGACCTTGCGGACCGGTTGCGCCCGTGGCGCCGTTGGTTCCCGCCGTACCGGGGGCTCCGGTCGGGCCCTGCGCACCGGTTGGGCCGGCCGGGCCCGTCGCGCCTACGGCACCGGTGGCTCCGTCGCTTCCTGCGGGGCCCGTCGATCCAACCGGACCTTGCGGACCCGTGGCACCGGCCGCCCCCGCCGGCCCCTGGACGCCCGCCGGCCCGGTGGCGCCCTGTGCGCCGGTCGGGCCTGCAGGACCGTCTGCGCCCACGGGACCGGTCGCTCCGGCAGAGCCTGCCGGACCTTGCGCGCCGGTCGCGCCGATCGGCCCCTGCGCGCCAGTCGCGCCCGTGGCTCCGTCTGCACCTTGTGCGCCGGTGGCACCTGTTGCGCCGGTCGGTCCGGCCGGACCTTGCGCACCGGTGGCACCTTGCGCACCGGTCGCGCCCGTGAGGCCGACTGCGCCTTGCGCGCCCGTCGCGCCCGTAGCGCCGGCCGGACCCTGCGCACCGGTCGCACCCGTTGCGCCGGTCGGGCCGGTCGGTCCCAGCGGACCGGTGGTGCCCGTCGCGCCGATGGGCCCCTGCGTGCCCGTGGCGCCTGTCGCGCCCGCGGGGCCTTGTGCGCCCGTGGCGCCCGTAGCGCCGGCGGGGCCTTGCGCGCCCGTGGCGCCGGTTGCGCCAGCCGGGCCCTGGGCTCCGGTCGAGCCGGTGGCGCCGGCGGCTCCGGTGGGGCCGGTCGCGCCTGTCGCGCCCGCGCTGCCTGTCGCACCGGTGGCGCCGGTCGGTCCCGTGTTGCCGGTGGCGCCCGCAGGCCCGGTCGGTCCCGCCACACCCGCGGGTCCGGTCGGACCGGTGGGACCCGTCGGCCCGACGGCACCCGGCGGCGTGTTCAAGGCGTACTGCGCGACCGGCGTGCTGGATACGGGCTGGCGCGGCAGGGTCGTGCCGTCGATCTTGACTTGGATCCAGCGTTGCGTGCCGTCGAACGCACCGGTCCACGCGAGATTGATGCTGAAGCGGCCGTCGACGACCGGCCATCCGGTTTCGACGATCGCCGAGCCGAATGCATTGCCGCCGGTCTGCGCATCCCACAGCGAAAACTCGAGGTCGTAGTTGCCGTTCGCCGGCACACCGTTTTGCTCGAGATAACCCTGGTAGACGAAGTCGTACGACTGTGCGGCTTGCGGCGCTGCACTCGCGACGTTCGCATGGAACGTCGCCGTGCCGAGGCCGAGCGCGATGGCGATGACCAGAGAGTTCGGTTTCATGGGCTGCAGTCCTCGAATCCGTCGCGGAAGATGCTGTTGCGTGGTGTCGCCGGCCCTGCTCCCCAGAAGCCGGAGAACAGCCGGAATGCGCCTGCGGACGACGGTGCGGCGCTTGCTTCGCCGGCGGTGGCCGACAGCGCGTAGCACGGCGTCATGACTTCGGACACGCCGGTTCCCGCCGTCGTCGCCTGGCGCAGTACGAACTGGCCGAATGCATTGCCCGCGCACAGTGCGAATGCACCGGCCGCGAACAAGGTTCGCCACGCGCCGCGCAGACGCGGGCGCGAGTCATCGGATCGCTTCATCACGGGATGTCCTGCACGGGGATAGGTGCGCGAGTCGGCGCGATGTGCACGTGTGGAGAAGGCGGAGCATGGGGAAAGTGCGGCAGGCGGCCCGGACGGCGGTGCCGCGCCGAGGCGCAGGGATCCGCGGCATTCGCACGCCCGCAGCGTCGCAGCCTGATCCCCGGACATGTCGCCCCTTGACCGGCCGTCGACCGGTCGCGTCCGGCTACGCTGCCACTGCGGCAACGCCCCTGGGCCGGACGTGGGCAACATACACCGGAAGCCTATTATTGTCGCTTCAATATCCGCGTTGCGGTAGACACATTGTCAGAGTCGCTGTAGATGCATCGATACCCAGATCCCTCGGTGAGGGATATCGCGGATGGGCAGGCGCCACGCATCGCATCCCACGCGGATTATCAGTACATCAATGGGTTGCCGGTGACACTTCAGAATCGATATCAATACTGCTGCGTTCGGGTTAGGGCGATGTGCGTCAAATCCTTGCCTGAACAGGATTTTTTTCCTGAATTTCCTTGACAGTCCACGCCCCGCCGCCTAATGTGGGTTCAGGTGGTTTTTTGTGGTGGGACGTGGGTCATGTTTCAGGGCGAAACGGCTGTCACGCTGGACGACAAGGGTCGGGTAGCCATACCCGCCGCCCACCGCGATCTCGTCGCCAAATCCGGCAACCGGCTCGTCGTGACCTACAACCCGTTCGAACACGGCTGCCTGTGGATCTTCCCGCAGCAGGAATGGGAGCGCGTCCGCGACGAAGTGAACGCGTTGCCGTCGGTGAAGGCCGTCCACCGCAACCTGCAGATGAAGCTCGTCGGCGCGGCGGCGCACGTCGAACCGGATGCGAACGGTCGCATCTCGCTGCCGGGCAGCCAGCGCGGCGCGAGCGGCATCGAGAAGCGCGCGGTGCTGCTCGGCATGGGCAACAAGTTCGAGCTGTGGAGCGAACAGGCGCACCTCGCGAAGATCCGCGAAACGATCGGCGAGGAGCAGATCACGGAGGACATGCTCGAGCTGAAGCTGTGAGCGGGGCTCATCGATGAGCGCGCCGCAGCTCCGGCACGTGCCGGTGATGCTGGCGGAGGTCCTGGAAGGCCTCCGCGTGACGGAGAAGGGACGCTGGCTGGACGGGACGTTCGGGCGTGGTGGGCATGCGCGCGAAGTCCTGAAGCGGTTGGGGCCGGAAGGACGCCTGCTGCTGATGGATCGCGATCCCGAGGCGATCGCGGCCGCGCAGGCGGAGTTCGCGCAGGATCCGCGCGTCGCGATCCGCCACGCGAACTTCGCCGAGATGGCCGCATGGCCGGAAGCGGCGGCGGGCCTGGACGGCGTGCTGCTCGACCTCGGCGTGTCGTCGCCGCAGCTCGACGACCCGGCGCGCGGCTTCAGCTTCCAGAGTGAAGGACCACTCGACATGCGCATGGACCCGACGCAGGGGACGAGCGCGGCGCAGTGGCTGGCGACGGCGGACGAGAAGGAGATCGCCGATGTGCTGTGGCGTCATGGTGAGGAACGGATGAGTCGACGCATCGCGCGGGCAATCGTGGAACGCGAACGCGAGCGGCCGCTGGCGACGACGCGTGATCTCGCCGAGCTCGTCGCGAAGACGATCGGCCATCGCGAGCGCAACAAGCATCCGGCGACGCGCACGTTCCAGGCATTGCGCATCCACGTCAACGACGAATTCGGCGCGCTCGAACGCGGGCTCGACGCCGCGTTGCGCTGCCTCAAGCCCGGCGGCCGGCTCGCGGTGATCAGTTTCCATTCGCTCGAGGACCGCGTCGTCAAGCAGTTCATCCGCGGCGAAGTCGCGCGTCCCGTGCGGCGCGGACTGCCGCTGCCCGACGTCGCGCCGCCCGCGCTCGTCGCGGTCGGCAAGGCGCAATTCGCCGGCGACTCGGAACTCGTGATGAACCCGCGTGCGCGCAGCGCGGTGCTGCGCGTCGCGCAGAAGCGCGCGAGCGGAGCGGGGGCGACGTGAGCCTGCGCATCGCCGCCCTCTCCCTGCTCCTGCTGGCGACGATCGCGAGCGCGATCGGCGTCGTCTACGCGCGCCAGCAAAGCCGCCTCGCGTTCATCGAACTGAGCCGGCTCGGCAACGAGCGCGACAACCTCGAATTCGAGTTCGGCCGCCTGCAGCTCGAGCAGGCGACCTGGGCGGAAAACAACCGCATCGACCAGATCGCGCGCGGCCGCCTCGGCATGCTGCCGCCCGCCGCGGCGCAGACGCTGGTGATCAAGCGATGAACGCGCGCACGAAGCCGGCCAACACGCGCACGCGGCTCTACGCCGTGTTCGCGGTGCTCGGCCTCGCCTCGAGTGCGCTGGTCGTGCGCGCGGTCGACCTGCAGGTCGTGCGCAAGGACTTCTACCAGGAGCAGGGCGACGCGCGTTACCTGCGCGACATCGACATCCCGGTTTCGCGCGGCACGGTCTTCGACCGCAACGGCGAGCCGCTCGCGGTGTCGACGCCGGTCGAATCGATCTGGGCGAACCCGATGGAGCTGCTCGAGCACGCCGACCGCATCGGCGAACTCGCGCGGGCGGCCGGGCTCGACGAGGAGTCGCTCAAGGAACGCCTCGTCGAGCGCTCCGACAAGGAGTTCTACTACATCAAGCGCCACCTCAACCCGGACGATGCGCAGGCGATCCTCGGCCTCGGCATCCCCGGCGTGTCGAGCCAGCGCGAGTTCCGCCGCTACTACCCGAGCGGCGAGGTCATCGCCCACGTGCTCGGCTTCACCAACATCGACGACGCGGGCCAGGAAGGCCTCGAGCTCGCGTTCGACTCGTGGCTCGCGGGCGAGAAGGGCATCAAGCGCGTGATCCGCGATCGCCTCGGCCACGAGGTCGAGAACGTCGAACTCGTGCGCGAGGCGCGGCCGGGCAAGGACCTGACGATCTCGATCGACCGGCGCATCCAGTACCTCGCCTATCGCGAGCTCAAGGCGGCGCTCGCCGAACACCACGCGAGTTCGGGCTCGATGGTGATCCTCGACGTGCCGACCGGCGAGATCCTCGCGATGGTCAACCAGCCGTCGTTCAACCCGAACGCGCGCGGCAACGTCGACCCGGC
>Ga0105239_10002524_pt1 | contig 23254 bp, 29 predicted proteins | sample KBSC44metaG_FD_92761 | JGI IMG/M metagenome (GOLD analysis project Ga0105239, IMG submission 92761) | Corn rhizosphere microbial communities from Kellogg Biological Station, Michigan, USA - KBS C4-4 metaG | ecosystem: Host-associated > Plants > Roots > Rhizosphere > Soil | place: Michigan, USA... | reverse complement strand
GCGGTGTGTCCGCTTGCGGGCCTGTTTGTGGTGGCGGTGAGTATGTTTGCTGTTGTCCGCGCACCATGTTCTCCCCGCACGCTGCTTCCCCATCAGAATCATCCGATATCAGAATGACGTCCCGGGAGACGCTGCCCATTTCCACCGCCTTTCGCTTGCGGTTCCTCCTGACAGCCGGTCGGCATTTTCCGCAGAATTTACGGGGCCGACCAGCAACTCCCGCAGGAAGTTCCTCACTGCACTGGGCGCAGTGCGTGTCCCGAACGAGCGGGTACGTTTCCATGACCAGCTTGAACTCAGTCAATGGCTGTGGTGTTACCTCGATGGTCGGCGAGCAGGAAGGGGACCTCCGATGTATGATCAGATTCGCGTTGGGCCGGTTGGGTATATTGGGCGGGCAGACATTCGGCGCGGTCTTCAGAGGAGAAGCCGGTTTGGACAGGCCAATCGTCTGATGTGCGGTTTGGCTGGGCGGGACACGTGAAGTTACAGGAGGCCGATGTTGTAGGACGGGCCGCTCGGCCGCGGTCGTTGCTTGGTGCGTGTGAGATGTGGGGACGTCTGGACGTGGGTGAAAGCGGGGTCGTTGTGAGGAAGGCTGGGTCGCGGTCGTTGCTCGGTGCGTGTGAGATGTGGGGCCCTCCGGACGTGCGTGAGGGCGAGGTCGTTGCGAGGAAGGCTGGGGTTGTTGGGTGTAGGGGACCCGTACACCGGTTGTCGCGGGCGCGGATGGGTTAGTTTGCAGGTATGTCGGGACAAAATGGACTGGGAAGGTGGGCTGTGTCGGTGGCATGACGTTGTACAGGTTCATAATGGATGGCAGGTGAGGGTTCTTCAATTCGGCCACCTGTTTCTGTAGCTGTTCGTTTTGTTAGCACCTATTTTCGATCTCTTTTTGACCCGGGACAGCATAGGGTACCTGTTGAATCTGCGAGGTCAGGTTTTGAACCATATTCCGGGTGTACACATCTTCGGTGGTCATGATTGCGTGGATATTGTTTCGCGCTGGGCAGAATGCGGCGGCAAGGTGGTCTTTATATAGGCATTCTGACACGTCACACGAGGGCCAAAATTTTTTTGCTGGGCAAGGGCAAGATGGAAGTCAACCAGAGTAATGTGACAGTCCCCGTGCGCCTCCCGGCCGACCCAGAAACAGGGGACAAAGGCAAGGAAGAACCGAAGGTTCCCGAACGGACACCGGATACAACTGACGACACCCAGCCGGTGACACAAGACGTGGTGCGTGACCAGGGCGCTGTATCAATTGGGGGTGTGCCTCACGAGGCGCAGTAAGTGATTGCAACGTGGTCAGGCTTGTTTTCCCACCAACGCATGTCCGCCCTCACCGTCTGTGACACACGAGGCCCCGTATTCTTCGTCAGGACGCCCACCGCGTTCAGCTTACGTATGACCGTGGCTTTCCCGAGGCTCCTCGCCGCGCGCTTCAGGGACGTGCGGCGGTCCTTCTGGCTGGACTTGGTGGTGTAGCCGAACTTTCCCAGCGTTCCCTTCTTGAGCGGAGGCAGGATGGCCTTCGGCCGTTTACCCCGGGCACGCAGCCCTTTGCTTTTCACGCAGCTGGCGCGGACGGTCACGCGCTTCCCCGTGGACTTGCGGAAATACGTGAATTTGCGGCGGCGTATGCTTCCTCTTCCGCAGCTGCTTGGCATGTCTTACCTATATGGCCGAATATTTTGTGTGTCATCAAGTAAGAAGGATATGTCTCTGAGCAGGTTCATCACCAAGACGTACGGAAATGTTGTTCTGGCTCCCGAAGTCGGCGTGGTCGATTTGGAAGGGTTGGCTTCCAAGAAATATGTCAAGGACGCCATTTCTGCCGCCGTAAGCGGAGTGGGACCGGCGCCGGTTACACCTACGCCCGCCCCGTCGGACCCGGCCGAGCTCCCCGCCGACGTGACGTTGCAAAATCTCACCGTTGAGCAGACGTCGCGGTTCTCAGGGACTGTCACGGTCCCCGATGCGCTTTTGCCCGAGCAAGCAGCGAGCAAAGGGTACGTGGACGGCAAGATCGGGGCGTCAGGCTTTTCCGCGGCTGACATCGCAGGGTCTGGGCTGACTGCGCAGGACGGGAAGCTGGCGGTGTCCCAGCCTTTCGACACCCTCGCGGTGGATGGTACTGCTACTTTCCGTGGTGGAGTTATTGTCCGTCTTCCTCAGTCACCGCTGGAGGCGGTAAACAGAGCCTACGCTGACGGTCTTACCAACACGGCCGGGACTGGCTTGCGGTTGACGAACAAAGAGTTCGCCGTGGCCGATACTTTGACCCACGTGACCCAGGTGGGTGTGCTGGATGGCCTGCACGTCAACGGGCCGGCTGCTTTTGGCATGAATGTCACCGTGCGATCCCCTGTGGATGCGAATGACGCAGCAAGCAAAATTTACGTGGATTCACAGGCACTCAGGAATGGGGGCGTCTTCCAATATCAGACAGTTGCGGAGGGTGACACGGTCACCGTCACCGGAAGTAGGCTTGTCGTCGACCCGCCAGCTCCCATTGCAGCGCTGACCATTATCCTTCCCGACGGTGTCAACGGGCGGGTGATTACCTTGACCAGCACCCAGGATGTAGCTGCTGTCACCTTCCAGAACGGCACGCTGAGGGCTACGAAATTGGCTGCTCTGACTGCTGAGGTGCCCGCATCCCTTGTATATGCCGAGGGTCCAGCGGCCTGGTTTGCCACGTGATCAGCGGCCGATGAAAGATAATGAACGCGGCAATGAAATGAACTTCCTCCCAGGGCACCTCTCTGTAGCGTCTGAGATCTATAAAACCCCTGGGCGGGGTGAGTTGTCTTCTGTTCGTCAACCCGCTCCACCCCCTAGCAAGCCAATATATCGGTACTTCCGTCGCCTTGCAACTTCACCATGAGATTCGTTTACTTAGCAAAATTGGCTGTCCTTGGAGCGTCCTTCGTCAGCGCCGTTCCGGCTGGCTACTACGGGAAGATGCCATGTGACACGGCGTCCGAGACAGAGACCACCACGCGCTTCGGTGGCCCTGGTCCCAGCTTCACCGACGCGTCTACCTCCGCGACGGAAACTACCGATTCTGTGACGTGTTTTGCATTCACCCTCACAGAAACGGTCACCCTGACTCAGACCTTGGATTGCTCTCTGACAGAGACGTCCTCCCGTAATCAGGGGACGTTCCCTCCATTTACAGACACTGAGACGGGTTTGCCTACCCCGACCGACAGCGGAGACGGTGACTGTCCGGAAGAAACGACCACTGGGTTTGGCGGGCCGGGTCCGTCGTTCACAGAAACGGAAAGCACCAGCTCTGTGGAGAGCACCAGCACCTTCTCAGAAACTTTCACCTCGGAGACCGCATCGACGGAGGAAACTACCACCCGCTTTGGGAACCCGGGACCCACCTTCCCTGACATCACTACTGAAATTGAGGAGACTACCACTGAGCCGGGGCTCTCGAGCAGTGAAACTGACTCTGCGACGACGGTCACGGCGTCTACAACTTCCGAGACGACCGAAACCGAAAGTGAGAGCACCACCGGGTTCGGAGGTCCTGGGCCTTCGTTCACTGACACAAGCTCCGCTGAGCCTACCACCACCAAAAAGGGTTATGGGTACGGGTACGGCAAGGACGACTATTGATCAGTATAGTGTTTGTGGCGTGATGTCTTCTTATTCTACATATGTACTTAGTCCGCTCGTTTGAATATAGTCAATAGTAAAATCGTCAGTGAAATTTATCAGGATTTCGTCTCGTCAGACTTGCCTGCGGAACGACCGGAGTAATTCGTTGGCTTTCCTATCGACCCACCTGGCGTCTTTGATTACACCACGGACGGCAATGTGGACATCTTTAAGGTAGCAACGGAAGTCGTCAACCTCGTCACCGTCGGCTTTCGATATGGCTCGGTCCATCGCCCTGTTTTGCAACGTCAGTCGTCGTTCTTCCAGCTGCTTGGCTTCGTCTGAAAGAATCAATCTCTTCCGTTGCGCTTCCTCGCGTTGGTGTTGCCGGTACGCTTCCAGGCCTGTGTAACCTGTTTTCTCCAGGATGCGGCGGTCGACATCTTCCCGCCAGTACCACTTGGTAGGAAAAGAGCGACCAAAGGAGGTGACGACGGCGTGCGTCGTGCCCAGGCCTCTGAAATCCACGACCACATCGCGCAGGTAGTGGCTGTTGATGGTCCCGAGGTATAAGCACGGGCGGCAGAGCTGTAACCCCTTCTTGCCGAACGGATAAACAGTCCTGGAACCTCTTACGGCGCACTTCCAACAGCGCGTCCTCACGTGACTGGTGAGGCTGCCGAGGAGCGTTTTCGTCTTTAGAACTCTGACCGAGTAATCTTTGAGGTAACCGCGGTAGAACCCGGCGTTATCCTGGCCGAAAATGGTGGACAGGGGACGGTTGATTAACCGAAAGCGGAGAAGGTCGGTGGGAGGAAGGTAACCGCCAATCATCACGACCAATTCCCAGGGCAACTGAGTCAAGCAGGCAGACATTTACTTATCGTAACCTAACCCTAGGGGCACCAAAAAAACGGCCAGCTTGCGCGTCTTTGACCGGGTGGGAAAATTCTTGCATGTTGGAAACATGGTCTTTTATCAAGTGTGGAAACCCGTGCAAGACCCGGATGACATCCAGGCATTCCTCACCACGCAGATGGGCGACCCTTTCCAGTCCGTTCTCGTGGCGCACAGCGACGGCTGCGTCATTGTGCAGACGGCTGAAGACATCCCCAGTCAGGTGACCCTTGAGCGCATCGTATCCCTCCTACAGCTTTACCCCCGTGAAGACGGGGAAACCGTAGCCCCAAGCGAGCCGGCAGCCGAGGAATGGAGCGTCGACGTCTTTGGTACAGACAACACTTCCCTCGGCCGTGTTCTCGTGGGCCCGGGATTGCACGTTGGCGACTCTGTCATACAGGTGCAAAAGGACCTTGAGCTGACCAGGATGACATTCACCGGCACAGACGGCGGGAGCGTGTCGTTGTCCGGACCGACAGACGGCGAAACTTATGATTTGACGCTACCAAAAGGTCTCCCGGCCTCGGGGAAGCAATACGTGACCGTAGGGACGAGCGGCGAGATGTCCTTCGAGGCAGGAACGTCGACCGGGCCCCTGTCAGCCATCCATAACGCCGGCGGGATCGTGTCCGATTGCAAGCTGTGGTGCGGGACGGTCACGTCTTCTGGTGGGGAAGTGACTGTGCACCCAACGGACGACGGGACAGTGGCGGGGACGCCTGTGTTTACAGCGAGTATTCTCCACGTCACTGGGACGGTCATCCAGGAGCAGTCGGGTGGGGAGGCCAAATACTCGGTGACGCTGCGCTCCGTTTCGGCGGACCGGAAGGCGGTCGTGCTTAACTTGTTTGGTGACGGTCCTATTGACGGAGTCCAGGTCTTGATCTTTGGGGTATGAGAACGCAAATCAAATCGTACGCGCCCGCTACAGCTGTTTTTCATTTGCAGCGGTGTCTAGCCCCAACCCACCCTAGGACGCCGTAGTCAGACTCAAAGACAGTCTGATGGCCGTTATGGGCGCTTGTGGTACATCCACTCTGTCGCATTGGTCCGCTGTATCGAGTCTAGATCTATGAGGTTTCCCCTACGGGCAATTTTTCGGGCCTCGCGGAAAAGGAGCAGCAGATCCCTGAACTCGCGAAGCGAGATGGCCCCGACGCTGTAAGGACCCAGAGGATTCGATCTTTTGACGCGATTGAAAAACTCGAGTACCGGGCCGTTGTATGGGTGCCGGCGCAGCCAATTGTCCCATGAGTTTTCTCGGAGTGACGTGACTACGGCTTGCGCAAATTGTGACCCGGGATCAGCCAGAGCCTCAGACATAGCTAACGAAAGCCTCGACATGACTTTCATCCACCCGCTATCGTACATATGTATTAGTAACCCCAGATAGCCATCTGTTAACGCATCAAAAGTCCTCAGAGCCTCTCCCGCCTCCGGTCCCTTTGGTAGGGCACCCTTGAAAGCTTGAAATACGGCGATAAGGTTCTCCACTGTCCACGCTGGCCGGCGACTCAGAAGCAACTTGTGAAGGAACGCAATCCAACCTTCTGCGACTCCGATAGAACCTGTCTTGTTTTCCGCAAACGCTGTGGGGAAATTCTCTACTATGTCCTGGACAACATCATTTACGGACGCCCCCAAGACGTCCCTAAGCCTAGAATATTTGAGGTAATTGAACGGGTGTCTGGGCGGGAGTGTTGAGCTTGGCAGATTCCACCGAGACATGAGCTCTGGGTAATGTTCACTGCGATGTGATGCCGACAGTTGGCTAGCCCGGTGCAAGTCGTCATCTGGAAGATACCGACCAACATTATCAATCAGCTCTCGCTGTAGTGGGCCGTAGCCTCCAAAATGGGTCCTCAGCATTTCAAGTCTTAGTAATAGCCCAGAAAATTGTACATGGCAATTTTGGTTGTATGGTAGGTACAAAACATGGTCAAGCGCCTGTGTCGTGGATCTTTTTCTCGGATGGCAGTCAACCCCGACGGGTACACCGACTCCCAAGGGGCCCTTCACCAGAGTCCGTTCAAGAAGACCAAAACGGGAAAGCTGGTCCTCGTCGACGTATGTGATAACCCTAGGATAACCCCAGCCCAGATGGAATGAGGAGAGAATCAACAAGAAGTTCAAAGGAGGGCCGGCTTATTTACATGTTGAATGCATGTCGCAACGCCAAGTCATAAACTTTCAAGCTCCCACCGTCAAACGCTTCTGGATATCTGTCTATTATCCATTGTTTCGCGTCTCTCAGATTGTATTCCGTCTTTCCATGTAACAAGTACGCCGCTAAAACAGAGCAACTCCTCGATTTTCCCATTTGGCAGTGTACCAAGACTTCCTTCCCCTCTTTCAATCGCTCCCCAATGAAATCAATCACGGAATGGATCTCCCGTTGGAAAAGGATGTTGTCTTCCAAATCGCCGGTGTCGTCGAGTGGTATTTTGAGGTATTGAGACGGATGGCGGTTGGAGATGTTCCGGATTTCACGAGCACAGTTGACCACCGCCCACTTGGACTCAGATGGATGGACGACGAGGCATTCCGCATCGGCGTAGGTCCCAATGTAAAGGCTTGGCAAGATTTCCTTCATTGCGTGTGGTTGATGGTGGAGCCAGGCGCATCCCATGTTTTCGCCTTGTTGGGCCTGACGCTGGTTGAAGCCACAAGCCACGATGGAGACCTCCGCTTGTTCGCATGTGCAGAATCCAGAAAGGCAAGGGATCCGCCGTCTCTAGCTCAGAATCCAGCAACCCCGGCCAAGAGTCCGGCTGGGACCAGGAAGCCAGCATAGACTGATGATGAAGAAGTGGGAAAGGCCCCTGGGACGCGCGAGAGCTTCTTCCTGGAGATGCCCTCTTGACATCCATCCAGAACAGGTGTGAATCAGCCTCCACCGCGAGCCCCTCCGCAACAAACTTTTTGACGTCGGGGTCAAAGCCATCGGAGGGCGAAGGCGCGGCGATAGCGTGATGTCCAGGCAACCCCAACAAGGTGAGCGCTTCTTGTACTTCCGCGCGCGGCACTTTCGGATGTGCGTGTCGTGCAGCGAGATTTTTTGGTTTTGCAATGGTGACCTGCGCGATCATGCACAAAGAAATACCTTTGTCCCGGCAGAACCGCATGCGTTTCAAGAGTTACCCCAAGGACCCGCCGAACCGCGCGTTATGCGAAAAGATGATCCAGGAACACGAGCAGCTACATCCCGGTAAAGAGTGCTTGCAGTCCTTTGGGTGGCACATGTGCGGGTGGAGGGGAGGCTGCTGCGAGGTGTACAACAGAACGGATTACGACATCTTCTCGGCGGACAACGAGAAATTCCTCGAATTATTCACGCCAGGCTACAGCGGCTACGTTGCGTGCAGAACTCTGCCAGAGGGGAACACGGCGAAGTGGTTCTCTGATCCGGTGGTCTTTGAGGTCAACGATGGGAACTTTCGTCCAACGGCGGATTCGTATCCTAGCAACGTGATGATAGATCCGGGCATGGTGGAAGACGCCTTTTTCCGAGGTAAGCTGACCTTGAAAGAGTGGGAAAGGACCCTGGGGACCCGCGAGAAGGAGTCGTACAAGCGAGTGGACGCGTCGAGGAAGAGCACCACAGCCACGTGACTAAACTACGCAGAATATAAGTAGGCCCCGGTCGTGCTTGTGTTTATCCTCCACCCCACCAGGAAATGGCACCCTCGCTAGTGGATCTTTGCCGCCACGCCTTGATGAAGGTGGGCCGCCATAATGACATCTGGAAGTCCGACCACGTCTCTGATATCTTGAAGGAGTACCACCGTGACAAGTACTGGGACCACGTGTACCTCGTCCAGGCGATGTCAGAACGCGTGTACGGGGAGGGACGGATCAAAGTCGGACCTGACAGGAAGGAGGCATGGGACCTCCGACGGAGAATCTGGCGTGGGGACTACGACCAGGCAGAGTACGAGATTGTCCGCAAGGAGCTGGCAAATTTGAGCATTGTTTGACGTATATCCGATGTCTATCTCACTTCAACATCTGATCAAGGGCATGTACCGCTTCGCGCGATGGTCGAAATGAACAGAATATAAGGATGGGGTGCTTGTGAGGTACTTATATTCCCCATGCCAACGGATGAAGACGAGGAATGGATATCCAACTTACGTCATCTGCGCATCAACCCTGATGTGCAAAAGAAACCTCGCGTATGGGAACGCTCCGCCAGAGAGGTCATCGAGGAAAGGGCGATCAAGTTTGATCACAGTCTGTCCAAAGATGAGTACGAAAAGCTCTTCACCCGAAAGGGATGGGCAGACGCTTTGGAGAGGTTTGGTGTCATGAGAGAACGGCAGGCTTCTGACGAGTCTGAGGAGGTGTGTCCGTTACGGAAGCGGGTCGTTGAGGATGACGGGGGGATTTGTCGTTTTGTGTGGCACTGGATGATGAATGATCCCGAAGATGAAGGTGACGGACAACAAGATGCGTTTGCGGTCGCACCAGGTAAGAATAAGTTCTGCCTTCGCGGGACCTGTGGTGCTTGCGGTCATGTTGCTGAGCGGAACAGTGTCAACGTCGCCGCTCTCTGTCAGGTAACTACACAGATGTTGAACACCCGGTCAAAAATACATGACCTGACGAACATATTGAGCAGATTTGAACGCGACCGTGAGGAGCTGAGTCATCGGGTGCTTTGTGATTATCGTATGGACTGGGCGGCGGTCATCAAGCTACCCCAGTCGGATGATTTGGTGGGCTTGATTCTTCTTCGGAGAGCGCTTCGCAAGAAACTCTCCTCGTTGAGGTACCGTGGCATGGTCCGTCAACTAGCGCGTCTCCCCGAAGAGATCTTCGATGAAATCATCAGGCACCTGAACAACGGATTTCAATGCTGCTACATTTTCTGCGGTTCTTACTCAGAAGACGACGACATGCAAAGGATCATGTGCGTCATCGCGGGCCGCCCCTATGTGGAACCGACGAAATGCCAGTGCAATGGCTCGGTCCTCCGCGTCCGTCCCGCTTCTCAAGTGGCGTACAATATTCGGCGCCACACGAGGGTTGAACCCACCCCGGCCCCAGCATCTTGAATTTCATGTTTCCCCTGTTCGTTGCACAACAAAAAGGAAAACAAAATGGACGCTGTGATAAAGAACTTCGACCGGCTGATTGCCGAACGCGCATCAAAAGAACATTGGAGCCTTGTCCAGGCCGTGGCGCCTGACGTAGACAAAGACATGTTGCTCCGTCATCTCACGCAGAAATATTCCAAGGTGGAAAGCACCATCCACAGGGATATAGCATACCTTGGAAAAACAACTGATTACATTGAGCTACAGAGGCATCCGTGGAATGGGGAAGGTAAGCGACTTTGCACGGCGGGACTAACTCTTGCGAAAAATTTCTCATGGCTGCACGCTCAGACACTGATACCGCGCTGGCTTTGTATTGCCAATACTTGGACCGTAAGGCCTCTGAGAATGAACCGGGGTCGATGCAAATCAGGCCCATCCCGCTGGGGCTTCCCCTCGAAAAGATCCGGGAACACGCGGAAAAGTACGATCCGCCTGTTCATGTGCGGGTGGTCGATGACCTTCCGTCGGACGACCACGGCTGCTGTGCGCACGGCCCGAGATTTCCGCCGCCACCGGTTTCAGGACACGCCATCATCATTCGGAAGAAGGTCGACGGGCAGTGACCGAAGCACTTCCGGGTCCACTCTGGGCTTGTACTGTACTCAACGCATGTGTTGGAAGCTCAATTGTTTTGGGCCCGTGGGAAAAGTCACACGTCGTATGAGTCGGTAATTCGAGGAGCATGCCTTCAAACATTTTGCCCTCCCGTAGCTCTGTGATCTGCCATCCTGACTTCTTCTTTTCAAATTCGTCGCGGGCGTCTTGTGCATCTTTCAGCGCAAAGTAGAAGACGCCCTCCGGTGGGAAATCGTGTGAAACGACGAAGATGTTTTGTGACATGAGCAGGCTGGATTAACTGGCATCCGTTGCCCGCAGCTTTCGCTTATATACCGGCTGAGTCAACTGCGCCACACCTAGCCCTTGGTTGCTGTTTTCTGGCGGGGAAGCTTCGCAGACTTCGTGCATCCTCTACATCGCAAACATGGTCTCTGTCCAGCTCCGTGACCATGTTGTGGAAGTCTTCCGATGTGATTTGGAGAAGATACCGTACTTCAAAGCCCTGTTCTCCTCGAATCTGCAGGACTCAGAAGCCGACACGCATAAACTAGATCTAACTGCTGACCATTTTCGAACGGCCATGACCTTTGCTGTCGAGGGAAAGCCTCGCAAACTGCTCTCGGGTCTCCCTCGTACTACCAATGTGACCGAATTGGCTGCCGCATTGGACTTCCTCTGCATCGACATACCGACCTTGCCCTATACGCAGTTGGCTGCAAATCTGAAGGACGTGCACTACGAGTACGACAAGTACGGTACGAGCCACCAACCCAACAGGAACCGTGCTCGGGACGCTGCCGCAGTCCTCGTCTTTGGTCTCAACACCGGCAGGCTTGACTTTGACGACGCCAACAAAGGGTACAACCTCGTCCTCTTCGTCCTGTCGCACTCGAAAACCTTTGGACCGCACATCCGCTACCACGCCTTTGCTGTTGCCATGGAGACCATCCCTCTGACGAACAAGCAGCTTGCGGAATTACGCAGCTGGCACCCGGAGACCGCGCTCGATGGGGTCGAGTCGGAGGATGATTCGGGCTGTTCCGACGATGGTATCTTGGGGTGGGAAAGCGACGACTCTGATTAGTTAGATGAAGGTCGAGGGGCGGGAGGGTGGGGTTCTAGCATACGACCAAGCTCCGATGATTAACTTGTATAGATCAATAGATATCGGACTACTCGAACAATGTCATGCTCACCGCTGTCGCTGTGCTTGGGATGGGTATCGTCGTGTACCGAATTGAAGGCCGTATGGGCTCATACTGAATCAGAGTATTTCCAAATGAAACCATACGCTGACCTGTACAGCCCCCTGCAACATGACGAGATGTTCTGCGTTGCACCTTTGACGGACTTGGCAGCTTCGGTCATGCTTGAAAATTGTGCAACAAACTCATTGGCAGTGGTGTACTTTGTGACTGAGCGTCCGTTGCGTATGAGGAGTCCAATGTCCACTGCATGTTGAGTGTTCTGAGCTCGAGTAACCCATTCAAGGTTCTGCACGTTGTTGTCATCTTTGACGCCATTCAAATGGTTTATTACCATGTCCTGATCATCTGGTGCCGGAAGATATGTGTATGCAATTAACCTGTGCACCAGGTATGAGCGTTGGAGTATGCTGACCGCACGGTAACCCGCAAGATTGGTAGAACCCTTAGTGATGCCTCCGTTCAAAAGTTTTACGTATCCAGTCCGGGAAACTGCGTATCCAGTCGCACCACTTATGATATCTACGGGTACCTCCCTCCAAGGACCCTGCTCTTGCGCAATCACCCAGCGCCATTCAAACCCACCCCAGCTTTTGTGTCTCCTGATGGCATCGTATATTGCCAAACAGCAGTCTCGCAAGGTAAGGCTCGGGTCGGCTCCTTCTTGCAAAACCTTGGCAGCAGAAGTTGCGGAATCGAAAATGACGCAGGTTTCACCAATTCTTTCCACAGGTCTACATGATTTGTTATGTGCCGGTACTTGTCGGTTGAAACTCTGTTCCTTTCGGGTGGCGTACTTCAAATTCTGTAGCGAGTTATTCAGGCGGTCGCGATCAATGTGATCAACGGTATGCCCAACTGGAGCAGGACCTACGAACGCCAACATTACCAGACGATGGAGGTAGAATCTTCGCGATTTTCTGGGCGCGGTAGAAATTGAAACAACAACGTACCCGCTTTGCACGCAAGGGCGCAGGAGCCTGCCGTGCACAGAGTTTCGCACCGTGGCCTTGTTGGAAACCTGATAACCAGGTGCACCAGGGATGTCACGGAAAATCTCATCTGACGCCTTGTCCATTTCCACTAAGGTGGAAAAATATTTTTGTGGTCGGAAACGCGGCTTAAAACGAGTAGCAGTATGGGAAAATAAACTTCGTCTTCACACAACAGCAAGTATGGCCTCAGATTGTCAAAGTGCCCAAACCAGTGATGACCATGAAGGAGGGCTGACAAACTATTCGATTGCTGAAATAATGAAAGAATACCGGACGGCAGGAGGTGCACCGGCCTGCGAAAAGACTCGGCAGGTCTATATCTCACGTCTTCAGAATCTGCTCAAGCGCGGAGCGTTGAGGGTGCTGGATCAACCTGACGTTTTCAAAACCATTATGAAAGTAGATGAGCGACCGGCTGCATCCAATCTATCCTTCTTGAAACCCGTTGTACAATTCATCGGCGCTTTGAGAATTACGAGTAAATGGTTTGCCTTTTATACAAAAGATCCGGATGGGGTGGCGATTGCATATCGCCAGCTGGTACGAGATATGAACATCCGGCAGAGAGCGGAAGCCGAAAACAGAAGGCAGAACAATGGTAGCGCAAAAAACAAAGTAGGTTCTTCTGTAGCACACTAGGCTTGAAATGATGCTTAGAAGTCTGCCTCCACGGTGAATACATTTTGACCGGGTGCCGACATGACTGCGCTTTTCTGATATTCTCCGACACCTGTGGCAGATGTCAGCGACTCAACAATCTGGACGTCATAGCAAAGAACTCTTACGTTTTTCAAAAAAGTTTGTCTTTCCCTGTAGACTTATGTTTTCCATAAAGTCGAACGGGTTTTTGTCATCGTAATGCTTGGGTAGGCCTAGGGCAACAAGAAGGCGATCGGAGACGTAGTTTATATATCGACACATCAGCTCTGCATTCATCCCAATAAGATTCACCGGGAGTGCTTCCGTAACGAACTCATGCTCCAACTGGACAGCCTCGGTGATGATCCGAAGAACCACCTCGTGCGACGGTTTGTTGTGAAGGTGACGGAAAAGCAAGCAAGCAAAGTCTAAGTTTATCAAATTAGCTTGTCCTTTCAATTCAGGATTACTAAAACGCGTACCTGTGTGCAGTCCCTGCAAAAGAGTATGGTACATGCTGCGGTTAACCAAGAAAAACATCAAATTCAATCCACAAGCTGTTACCTCATCGCGACTGATCAATTCGTTGCTGAAGCAGGTTCCTGGGCTAGCGCTTGTTATAGACGTCTCTTGAGAAATGAACTCCGAGCAAGGTACACTTACAGCAGACCTCTTTTTTTGACCCAGAAGATCGCGGCAAACGAACCGCTGAAAAAAATTCCCTCGATTGCAGCAAAGGCAACAAGGCGCTCGGCGAACGTGGACTGTTTATCACTAATCCATCGAAGAGCCCAAGCGGCTTTGCGCTTAATGAGAGGCACTGCAGAGTGATCGTTTAGCAAATCTAACAACAAGCGGGAATGGGGTGAATGCACCTGTTTCAATTGCATTGAATAGATGGTCACGTTCTTTTGGATCCTTGATGAAGGTGTCTGTTGATATTGGTTAGGACCTGACCTTGTCAGAGTGCATCGTATGGACTTGCCTATCAGGAGTGAGTACTAGCAATCAGGTGCTGATTAGTAGATATTGGAATGATCAAAAAAGCCAGCGCTCACCATTTCACTGTGTATCTAAAAAGAGGGTGTTATGAGTAATGTATGTCTCTGAACACAAGGGCCCCTAGCACTTACATTTTCAATCATGCCCTGGTAACCGTAGAAGCATCGGGCCTCTGCATTCTGCACCTCGGTCGAAAATCGCGCTATCAGGTTTTCCAAAACAATGCCTATGGAAGTATGTTAGCATTTCACAAAGCAACCATAAGTAGCAATTACCATCGGAAGCGGCGAAGAATGCCAGAATGTGACTGATAAAATATCGCTCCTCCTCATTCAACTTGTTTTCCCAGTCGTTGAGGTCTTTGGCGAGGTCAACTTCCTCCGCCGTCCAGAACGATGCCTCAGCCTTCTTGTAGAACTCCCATATATCCGGGTACTGGATGGGAAAGAGTACGAAGCGCTTCGGGTTCGGGGTGAGGAGGGGCTCGAGGGAGCTTTGCTCCCGACTCGGCACTGAAGGTGCCTCGACATCAGTTACCGCCTCGACGGGGTCGCCCTTGGTGGTGCCGGCCAAGGGAGCGGGAGCAGCGATGTCGGTAGTGTTGGTCATGGCGATGGGTATTTCCTTGGCTTTGTTTCATTCTCCTGGTCAGGTTCGACCCTATAGATATAGATCGTTTGAATCGTTACCACTATTCCGACGCAGCAACCCATCTCTATTCTAGAAAGGGTAGCGATCAAACGGACCGCACCGGGCCGACGGGCGGCCTGACCTTCTCGAGTGAGCGGAGCTCCCGAGGTCGGGAAACGTTCGGCACCAGAGGTGCATCCAGCTTACATAAACCTGGTTGTCGCTCAGAAGCACATCGTCGTTTGGAAGGCCCCTCCAGTGCGCTTACGTAAAGAGCTTACATAATCGGCGCAGTAATACCGCGGGGCACCTGTGTAACCTAATCTAACCTGACTTCTATGAGAACTCTGGAAATGATATAAGGATGCCTCTGGAGCGCCTTCTGAGAATCTTCACCTGTTGCAAACATGTCCACTGGCGTCACTATCCGTCCTGTCATTGAGGAAGCTACAAAGACCATCACCATCACCGTCCCTCCCACCTGGAAGTTGATCATCCTCACAGTAGCTGATACCTCTACCCAACCAGTGGACGAAACCACCGCTCAACAGCAAACCATCGCCAACCATATTCCCGCAGGCGACCGCAACGCTCCCTATCCCACCCCAGCCGTCCTGGAAGCTCTGGGATTTTCCAACCAACAGGACTATCGGGACGCCCATCTCGCCCGCGAGTACCCAGAGCACTTCAACACCACACCGTCCGACGACGAATCTGGGGACACGCAGTATCAAATCGACCTCACGAACAAAATACAGCAACTAGCCTCCGCACGCACGCAGGGATGGAACTAAGCGCAGAGACGTCGGCGCGCTTAACATCAACCTATTGGTGTCTGGTGAAGTCGATTGGGAAAAGTACCTGGCTAGTTTGATGGTTTTGGTGCATACACCTGACAGGCCGCTTCCTATCCTATGTTATGCGGCCAGAAAGGTCCGCGGTCTTTCCGTACACATGTACGGGAACAAGCTGTATTATGCCTAATGAGTTACTACAATAGCATACCAGCGCTTATCAGGTTCTCCGCAACATCCTACCACTTCACATGAAAAGGCCCACTACATTATGACACCGGCGCTGCTTTACAAATAAACAGGATTATAAATAATTTAGTGAAACGGGGTATAGCAAGGAAATGGCTCTTGACTTCTCAACAAACAGCCAACCAGCCTTCTTCCCGTGGAAAGGTCAATTCTGTCCAGACCTGGTGAACGCGTTGCTGTCAAGGTATCCTCCGGGGCCCAGCGCAGTCCTGCTGGATCCCTTTTGTGGGAGCGGCACGACTTTGGTCTGCGGCCTGAAGGCAGGGTTCAACGTTGTGGGGGTGGACGTCAATCCCGCGGCATACACGATCGCAAAGTCACTATGTGCTTTGACGACGATGGACCCTGGTCAGCGACTACGGAGCGAAGAGCTCAACCTTTTGTCGTCGCTCTTGAAGACAGCAAAGAAGCCTGCAGCGTTGAGGAGGACCCTCGATTTACCGTACGTCACGGAGCGGCATGTTCAGGTTCACCTTCAGAGCGCCGCGGTGTTGCCTTGTGATTCCGAAACAGCGGATCTGATACTTACTTCCCCGCCCTATATCAATGTCATCAACTATCACCAGCAATTCCGGAAGGAAATGGAGAACATGGGCTACGATGTCCTGAAAGCTGCACGCGGGGAGATCGGATCCAATCGGTCGAACCGCGCAAACCGCTTTCGAACTATCATTGATTACTGCAGATCCATGAACGCCATCTTGTCCGAGCTGGGCAGGGTTTTGAAGGCAGACGGGCGGGTGGTCATGGTTGTTGGGCGCTCCAGCAAAGTGAATGGCGTCACTGTCCATAATTCATCGTTGGTGAAAGACCTGATGGAGCAATTCTTCAATGTTGTGACCGAGGAGCGCAAGTATCAGAATCGATATGGAGACATCATCTACGAGGACGTGCTGATCGGGCTAAGGAAAATAGAGCCTACGCCCATTGACCTGCGCGCGTACTTGTGCGAGTATTTGGCACGCCTAACGCAGGAGAATCCGGATAAGAAGATAGCAATCATGGCTGCCCTTCCGTGATCACCGGTCGAAATTTATATTGAAGAAACATTCGCAACCTAGTACCTCACATAAAAAGCCCCAGTGTATTATGACACCGGCGCTGCTTTACATATACACAGGCGGCCGTGATTATCCCTCCCTCCTTCTTTTGAGCGCCCGCCCCTCCGGTACGTGGTCCTGTACGCCTTGGAACACTGCTTAGGAGAGCCTTTCCGTCATCTCGCAGTAGTTGCGTCTAAAGTTAGTGTGGTCCGCCGGAATTTGCGTCTCCCGGGTCGTCTGGCAGACGCCAGAGTGTATCATATCGTCGACCCAGGGATAAGTGCCTTCTAGATTACCCACAGGAGAACTTCGCCACCTAGCGCCGCTTGGCTCGTCGTTTTGTTTTGCGCCGTGTGATCCGTGGGGGCATTTTAACAGACCGCCTTCCTTTGCTTCTACCGCCCCGTTTGATCAGCCAGTCCCTTTCCAATTCCATCTGTAAGAACTTTTTGGTAGCGTGGGGCGAGAATCTCCTTTCATAATCTATCATGTAGTCCAGATGCGCCGCTCGTTTCTCGTCACCTTCCTCGCGATACGAGACCTCACGGACGGTGAATTGTCCGAATGTGGAACCGCTTGAAAACGCTTCAAACAGGTGCGGATACGCCAAGCCCAGATCAGCCAACCTTGCCATTGCATCGTACCAAGTCATCCGTACGTTATCTGCGTCTGAATTCCATTTCTTGAATCCAATGTACCACCCGTCTGGGCCCGTGAGGTCACCGAAAGTCTGCCATTGAACGTGCACACCAATAGCCAGCATCAGGCTCCCGTCGGAGGGTGTATTCAATGCGTGAATGGTCAACTCAGGATACGACGTGAGGATGGTGTAGTCTGCCTGCCGTAACTTACTCCAGGCTTCCAAGAAGTCCCGTGGGACCTCAATCCCGTCCTCAGAAGCGTCGGTGTACGCGTGGTCCATGAGGACGAGCTCCCGGACTCTGAACCCGCGTTCTTCCAACCCCACCAGTATGCGCAGCTCCGCGCCGCAGTTGCCGCTCTCGCGGAAGTGCAATCTGAGGGGAACGGCTCGTGCTACCGACGCGGATGAATGCTGCCGCTCCAAGTAATGCACAATGCGATCTATCACTATGGCAACTTCGTTTTCCGGCATGTAGTTGGTCGGAATGGATAACACCATCGCGCGCAGGAGTTCCTCGTCTTCGTTACTGGCGGACACCCGTCGCCGCTTATTCCGCTCATCGTGAGGCACTCCCGGCGCCAATGGAATGGGGTATGTCTCCGAAGATCGGCGTCGCTTGGAGCTCATCTCTTCTATTGGGCTCTAAATAATTACCACGCCAGGCCATATCGTCATCAGCTTGGTGAAGACCACTTCTCCCAATATTACCTGGAGTTACCCTGATCGACACAGGCATATCTTTGTGGTCCGTCTCGAGAACTTCAATTATCATCATGATTTACCAGAAAGGAAGGACGGCTTCTGAGACCGACGAGAAGACTGTCACGCATGGCCTCAATAACTCTGGACATAGTGATCACCAGGCCTCTGCAATTCTTCATCATTTCTCTTTACTATAATTGATGACATCCGTGAACTTTACGTGTGCTACTTATATCACATTAACCTGCCAAAATCGGCGCGCTCCCTGGAACAGTGCATGCTTAGTTCATGCAGTGACGACGCAACGGATTTTGTACTTACGTGCCGGCATTTGACGATGGTCGTGGGAAACAGATGGTCCCCAGTTGCCAGATCCCATCATCAAGTATGATATCCAGGATTGATAGGCTACCGTCGACATTTCCTTCCACTAACCGTAGCGAGTGAGTAGAACGTCTGCCTTGAACGCTTTTCGCCCACAGCTCCGCCGCTGTAACTGCATTTTCTGACAGTGGCTTCGCGCGTGCTTCAACGAGGATGTCTCGAACAAATGGCGAACCGTCAGCGCGCCGGTGTGATGGTTGTTGCGGACCCTCTATGGCTGGTAGTCATGAGTGGTAAACATTGAGTGATAAGTATATGAATTATAAAGAGGAGTTGTCTAATTTTCGTTTAGGCAGTGCGTACCAGCTTTTTCAGGCAAAGGGTAACCAGTACGTGCGTAATGTCGTAAACATTCCTCCGCGTGCCGATATTGGCCGGGACCGGACTTGTTGTTTACGACGCCCATGTTGACGTCTTTGTATAACCCCAAATCAACGAGGTGTTGGCGTATATCCCAATAGTCTTCGGTGTCAGTGCCCTCAAATGGACGGGACGGGGTCGCGCCGTTTTGCTTCGTTAAAATCGTGGTACAAGTTACCGGACAGCGATCAAACAGAAAGCAGTTGGTGAAGGCATTTGTGATCTGCCACTCGAGGCGAGGGAGCTGCAAGGTGACGGATTGGTCGGCGAACGGGTCGGCATCAAAATTTGTCATTTGGAGTCCAAGGCCTCCGCGACGCTTTGCGTGTTCTACTATCACATACATGCTGAATCCAGGACTGGGAAAGAGAACGTCGCAGGGAACCAAAGTTGGCGGCGTCGAAGATCTTTGTCCCGCAACCAGCCACGACGCCACACCAATCAAATCATGGAGAATGGCTATGGTGGCTGATGTTTAGTTGGGAATGATAAAAATCCCTCCTTGCGGGCCACCACCGACCCTGTATTCCGAACGATCTCTCTCAACCATGGGGACTGGCATATACGATACAGCCTTGGCGCAGAGGATTACCGCGTTGGAGAAGACCGTAACGAGCTTGCAGGCTGTGGTCAATGCAGACGCCATGCTGTACGGACCAGCGTTCCTTCGCAATGCGGCATCGGAAATCCTCTTATTTGCTGTTGAGCGCGTAACCTTATCTACGCACGAAACGTATTACTTCAGGGTGCTTGCCGCCGACCGTTCAGCTGAACTGTCAGCCGTTGTGAGAAGCCTCAATAAAGGACTCGTTGCCCCCACCACCGAAGTCGGCCTGGCGAGAATCCTGGATGACCTCATCGAGGGGCGGGTTAGAAGCGTCCATCATACCGACCGGCATAGTCTGGAGATCGACGCACTGCTTCCCGCGCGCGACCTTCTCTTGAGACATCCACAGCTCAGGGCAGCTTGTCCACGTGAAGTCTGGGTACTGGATAACTATGAGGCGTTCCAATCGGCTTTTGGGTTTCTCTGATCAATAGGACGCAATGATTGCGGTGCCCAGTTGCGGGAAAATGGCAGATCTCGACGGCGTGGACGAGAAACTTGCGATTGCGGCATGTGATGTAACGTACGTGTGTACTCTACTAGCTGTCCGGGCGTGCCGAGAACGCGCATGGGGCGAAGAAATGTATTCGTCATAATGGAAAATGAAACTCAACGACCTTCCAATCGAAGTCTATCAAGCCATCGTCGCCTCCGCGTGCTACCTGGGTTGCAGCATGAAGCCGCTCGCGTGGGACAGGAGGTCTCGGGATGCGCTTCGCGCTCCGTGGGTCATCGCTCAGCTCTTGGTGAAAGAGTACCGTGGTGACGATCCCTTCATAGTGTGGAAGAAACGCTCTGGAGACCGGAAGACCCGGCGGGGAAAATTACGATTGAATTTGTACATTGAGCATCCGGACTTGCCAGTCATTGTTATGCTGATCCTCCAGCAGGGTTTGGACGGGGACGGCGTGGCGCAGGTCGCTGTGACGATACTGAGGGACTCGTGGAGGAACGAGAGGAACCGAATGTCGGCGTTCGCCGTGCTGGTCGATTGGGCGAGGAACGCGGACGAGGGCGGTCCCGGTGCCGTCGACGATATCTCGTTGCTGAACACCATCTTCCACCGCGCAGTGAAAAGCGAGGGCCAGCCTTGGGCGCTGGAAGCTTGGATGCGGCAGGCGGACGACTGGGCCCCTGTTTACGACATAGACGGCTACATGGTAAACCAGTGCCATAACGCAAATTTGGCCGAGTACGTTCTGGATCACTACGTGGCAAAGCTGCCGGACGACGTAACCTTTAACCCGGTGTCCTACGACACCCTGTTCTTTGCTTTTCTGGAAGGTTCCCGCGATCTCATGGTCAAGGTGGCGGACCTCTGCCAATTTTCTCATCACGACGTCCTGGCCTTCATCTCTTTCAATATTGATCGGCCTGCGTTGTGGCGGACTTGGAATCCGCAGTGGGAGTGTTGCTGGTGGGGTTCCGCCAAAGCGGTGGAATACGCATCTCAAGGGCTGTGGCATCTGCCGGTCGAACGTCTCGTCACGGTGCGTGACTTTGCCAAGGTCCACGCTCTTCTGGGTGACATGGACTACTTCCTGCAGGCATGCACGCGGCGGGAGGAGATCGCCTGCACATTGGACGCGTGGGATGGCGAAGGGGCCGCGGCTGTTCTTGCTCGACACCATCCGGTAGCTGTGCTAGAGACTGCCTTTGGGCATGATTACTTTACAGGGCACTACGACAACGAAGATGTGAACCGCCAGCTGAGGGCAGTAGACGCAATCATTTCTGGCGGCAGGGATCCTTTGGATCTGCCGCTCTCCGCGAGGAACAAGTACGATCTCATCGAAATGGTGGCTCGCAGCTGCGATGAGCCGAGGAAGGAAAGGCTCAGGGCTGCATTCATGGACTTCATACAGTAGACTCTACACAATAACGAGAGATCCCACCGGAAGGAGGTCGGGCTCCGTCTCCACCACGACGACCCCGTTCGGCACGGTACTTTCCCCGCTCGGAGGGACCCCGCCACTGGGTTCGGGCACTTCCGCAATCCTGCTTGGCACTCTCGGAGGTCTCCGTATGTCGGAGATGACGTAACGCGGGCCAGGGTGCTGTTCAGGGTCGCCGGGTCCATACAGCAGCGCAACGTTCCCGTCTGGACTGGGGCTGGTGTATCCTTCGCACACAATGGGTGGAGTCACCGCGTACACCGCTCGGGCCCCGCCGAAGACGATCTTCTTCACAAAATAACTGGATCCGGCGTGTCGGAGCGGGACGAGGAGGACCACCGTCCCGCCGTTCTTCTGGATTTCCTCGCATCGGTCGATGTACTGCTCCACCCCGGTGGCGGCGCACACGAAGCTCACCTGTCCCCAAGGTTCCTTTACCATGGCGGCTGTCGAGAACGTGCTGACGTAATCAAAAACCAGCGACCACTTCGCCGCGAGGATGCGCTGCACGGCCGCCACGGTCCGGTCAGCCGACTTTGGGCTCGGGAGCTTCATCATGGTGAAGTGGCTCATGGCCCGTTCGATGGTCGGTCGGAAGATGGCGATGCACACCCCGAACCGCGCTGGCGTTTTGTAGCCCTTGAACGTGACGTTGTCTTGGAAGAAGCGTATCTCGCTGGCGTTGGGCATCACGAGGTCCCAGAAGAAGAGTCTCTGCGGCCGGAACGGGATGAGGAAGACGCTCATGACCCCCCGTGACATCTCGCTTATGCCTTTCCGGACCCACGACGCCAAGTCGTTGTAGGGCGGGTTGATGTAGTTGCGCTTGCCCCACGGGACGCTGAGACCGTCAAACGTCGGGTTGATTGGCGCAGGGTCAAAATCGAAGTCGAACTCGGCGTTCAGCGCGTCGTAGATGTAATCGGGCGTACACGCGAATTGGTCCGACATGGACTTGTCCCGCCTGTGCCCCGCGCCCTCCAGGCACGCGAAGCGCTTCTCGATGGGCTCTCGCTCTGCTTCCAATGTTCCCGCCATTGACAATGTGGGAGGAAATTTTGCGAGTGATGCCGCGCTCGGCTCCGCGCCATACCACTAAATAAAGGCTTCCCAACCTCGCTGCGCCCATCGATTACATTGGCGTCGGTGTAAAGAATGAAAGGCTGAAGTGAACCGGAGCCCCGTTGACGGGCGGCAATGCTCAATTTACACCGCACCACCATGTCCCGCTTCATCAAATTTCCAAACTTTGACCGTTTGTTGAACGTCCGACACGTCCTGAAAATATGCCTTGAACGGGAAGATACAATTGTGGCCACGATGAAACATCCCTGTGGCGTCCACGAGGAGGTATTTGACTATGGCGACCCTGACCTGTGCAAGACCGCGTTTAACAGCGTCACGAGCGAAATGCTCCGTCACGGGGCGAGGGTTACGGGAACAAGACGGGGGCATCCCCGTTATCGGAGACGTTGGGTATCGGTGTCACTATAATTTCGCTGCTTGATCTTGTTTGCACGCATCATGAAATAAACACAATCGCAAGCGTCGCTGGAAAGAAATATGTCCACAGGTTGGCTGATCCCAGACTTTGTCACCGCCCGTAGCACTTTCCCCGCCCCGCGCAAGTTGATCAGGTACGCATGGGCACCATAAGATCCAGGCTCTTGGCGGGCAAAGCACTCGTTTATTGGGGCTTTGACACGGTGGTGGTTCAATCCAAGGAAGACGACGTTCCAGTCCGGAGGAAGCTGCTTCCGGCAGGATTCCAAGTCTTTCACAAGGTCGACGTTACTGAGGTCGGCGTCGTCTTCAAAGACGAGGGCCTCCGGGATACGTTGTTCTACCATGCGCCTCCAGATGCCTATGTGGCTCCGGAAACACCCCACCTGCCCCCGCGTCAGGTTCCTGCCGGGCAGTATTATTGCCTT
>Ga0105239_10002523_pt1 | contig 23257 bp, 20 predicted proteins | sample KBSC44metaG_FD_92761 | JGI IMG/M metagenome (GOLD analysis project Ga0105239, IMG submission 92761) | Corn rhizosphere microbial communities from Kellogg Biological Station, Michigan, USA - KBS C4-4 metaG | ecosystem: Host-associated > Plants > Roots > Rhizosphere > Soil | place: Michigan, USA... | reverse complement strand
TTCCACACGATCGCGCCGAAGCCCACATGCGCGACACCCGCGCCGATCAGGCCGCCGATGAGCGCGTGCGAACTGCTCGTGGGGATGCCGAGATAGCCTGCGGTCAGGTTCCAGGAGATCGCGCCCATCAGCGCGCCGAAGATCACCTCGTCCGAAATCGCATTGGGGGAGATGATCCCGCGGCCGACCGTGCTCGCAACATGCAATCCGAAAACGAGGAAGGCGATGAAGTTGAAGAACGCCGCCCATGCCACGGCATAGCGCGGCGCCAGAACGCGCGTTGACACGATCGTCGCGATGGAATTGGCCGCATCATTGCGCCCGTTCAGGAAATCGAACACCAGCGCAATGGCGATCAGGGCGACGAGAATCGCGAGCACGCCGTCAGACCTGTTCGATCACGATGCCGCTGATGCGGTTCGCTACGTCCTCAAACCGGTCCATGACCTTCTCGAGATGGTCGTAGATCTCGACGCCGATGATGTAGCTCATGGCGTTGCCGTCGCGGTGCTTCTGGAACAGCGCCTTGATGCCGTTGTCGTTCAGCGTGTCAGCATCGTCTTCGAGGCGGACGATCTCTTCGGTGATCGCGTTCAGCCGCCCGGCATTCTCGCGCAGCGATCCGAGAAGGCCGACTGCTTCCACGGTGAGCTTCGCTGCCTGGAGAATATGATCGCCCATCTGCGCCATCTCGGGCTCAAGCGTCGACACCTCGAACAGCAGCACGGCTTTCGCCGTCTTCTGCATCTGGTCGATGGTGTCGTCCAAGGTGTTGATCAGGTCCTTGATGTCGCCCCGGTCAAACGGCGTGATGAAGGTGCGGCGGACGAGCAGAAGCACCTCGCGCGCGATGACGTCGGCCTGGTTCTCTAAAGCCATGACCTTCTGCGCCGCGGCCGGCACCCCCGGACCGCCCTTGAGGAGTTCCTGAAGGGCCCCGGCCCCGTCGACCAGCGTCCCGGCGTGACGGGAAAACAGCGCGAAGAACCTGTCTTCGCGCGGCATAAGCGCTTGAAACCAGCGGAGCATGAAAACCCTTCGGCTCGGGGGGAAGAACAATTGTGACAGATTTATAACAGCGTCCCCGCCTGCGCAATTGAGGCACCGCGAGACACCCCCTAACCCGCTTGCGCTCCATCGCCTGCATGAACACATGTGGCTGGCGACACCGTGCGCGAAGGGGGCTCCCAATGAAAGCAGCTGTTGTCACCCGTTTCGGTTCTCGATGGTCCATGGAAATCCGGCAGGTACCGAAGCCGGTACCCGCGGCAAACGAAGTTCTGGTCCGGGTTCATGCGACCACGGTCAGCCGGACCGATTGCGGCGAGCTTCTGCATCCGATGTTCGAGCGGCTCGTCATCGCACGGGGCAGTGAGCCGCGCACGGTTCTGGGGATGGACTTCGCGCGACAGATCGAGGCCGTGGGCGCCGGCGTCTCGGCATTCGGGCCCGGAGATCGGGTGTTCGGCCTGGCGCCGCGCGGACGCAATGGCACACAGGCGGAATATTTCTGTATGCCTGAGACGAGCCCGATCGCCGTCCTGCCGCCGGCAATCCCGTTCGACCAGGCGCCCGTGTGCGAAGGCGCTTATTACGCTCATGGCAGCGTCAGCAAATTCTGCGTCCCCGGTTGCAAGACCCTGATCTACGGAGCCTCGGGCGCGATCGGCGTGGCAGCGGTGCAGCTGGCGAAATATTTCGGCGCGGACGTCACGGCCGTCGTGGCCACGCGTCATTTGGACATGGCGAAGTCCCTCGGCGCGGATCGCGTGATCGACTATGCGACACCCGAGTTCCGCAAGCTGGGCCGGAGCTTCGACTTCGTGCTCGATGCCGTGGGCAAGATGACGGTCTTCCAGTGGAGCCGGCTGGTGAAGCGCGACGGCCATTTTGCCGTCACCGATCTGGGGCCGTGGGGGCAGGACGCGCCGTTCCTGCTCTGGTCGGCGATCACGCGCAGCGGCAAAGTCAGCGTGCCATTGCCCCGGCGCGGCAGCGCACCGGCGTTCGTGCAGTTCCTGAAAGATCGGATGGAAGCCGGCCAGTTCCGCGCCGTCGTCGGCCGCAAATACAGTCTCGACGATATCGCCGAAGCCTATCGCTATGTTCAGACCGGCCAGAAGACAGGCATCGTCGTGATCGATGTCTAAGCCGGTTAGGCAGGCCGACCCGGCGGTAAGCCTACGCCCCGATCGTGTCGTCGAGGGAGTAGCCGGCAGAGCGGACGGTGCGGATCGGGTCCCGCACGCCGTCGATGTTGAGCGCCTTGCGTAGCCGGCCGACATGGACGTCAACGGTGCGCGCTTCGACATAGACGTCCGAGCCCCACACCGCATCGAGCAATTGCTCGCGCGAGAACACGCGGCCGGGATGCTGGATCAAATGGTCGAGCAGCTTGTATTCGGTAGGGCCGAGATGAACTTCTTTGCCGCCGCGGCGCACGCGGTGAGCGGCGCGGTCCATCTCGATGTCGCCGATGGCGATCACGTCTTCCGCCAAACTCGGACGGATGCGGCGCATCACGGCGCGCAGGCGCGCAAGCAGCTCCGTCATCGAGAACGGCTTCGTCAGATAATCGTCGGCGCCGGTGTCGAGGCCGCGGATACGATCCGACTCCTCGCCGCGCGCGGTGAGCATGATGATGGGGACGTTGCGCGTCTCCTGGCGTCCGCGCAGACGCCGGCACACCTCGATGCCGGAGAGCTGCGGCAACATCCAGTCGAGAAGCACGAGATCGGGTTGTTCCTCTGCCGCGACAAGCAATGCCTCCTCGCCGTCGCGCGCTTCCAGCACGCGATAGCCTTCGCGCTCGAGATTGTAGCGGAGAAGGGTAACAAGGGCGCTTTCGTCTTCGGCAATAAGAACACAGGGCTTCATTGAGACCGCTCGAATGGTATGCGTGTTTCGCTGGTGGTGTCGGCTTTGGGCCGTTCCGACGCCAGAAGCCCGCCGCTCACCATGTGGTAGACGACTTCGGCGATGTTGGTGGCGTGGTCGCCCGTGCGCTCGATGTTCTTAGCGACGAAGAGCAGATGGGTGCTGTGCCCGATCGTGCGCGGGTCTTCCATCATGTAGGTGAGAAGCTCGCGGAACAGGCTGTTGTAGGTCTCGTCGATCTCGCCGTCCTGGCGCCACACCGCTTCCGCGGCATTGACGTCGCGATCCGAATAGGCGTCGAGCACTTGCTTTAACTGCGACAGCGCCTGGCGGCCCATGCGGGCGAGCGACTGGGTGAGCCGGATCGGTGGCTCGCGATTGAGGACGATCGCGCGCTTGGCGATGTTCTTGGCCAGGTCGCCGATGCGCTCGAGTTCGCTCGCGATCTTGATCGCGGCCAGCGTCTCGCGCAAATCGACGGCCATCGGCTGGCGCAACGCCAAAAGCTTGAGCGCCTGATCTTCGATGGAGAGCTGCAGCTGATCGATCTGCTTGTCGCCACCGACGGCATTCTCCGCCAAGCCGGTATCGCGGCGCGCGATTGCCTCGACGGCGTCGGCAAGCTGCGCCTCCGCCATGCCCCCCATCTGGGCCACGGATGCGGCCAGCGCTTCGAGTTTCTCGGTGAAGGCTTTGACGGTGTGATCTGTCATGTTTCTCGCCTGACTCGGTCATCACTGTGACCGTGCTTGTGATTAGGGGCCTCGCACCAAGGCCTTGCGACAGTTTTATGACATTTCAGTGACAGCATCAGCCGGTGGCCGTTCCTTGGCTCGCGCTGCCGGCAAATAAACCGTGAAAGTGCTGCCCTCGCCCGGCCGACTTTCGATTGCGAGCCTGCCGTGATGGCGGTTGACGATATGCTTGACGATCGCAAGCCCGAGCCCCGTGCCGCCGCGCTCGCGGCTGCGTTTCACGTCCACACGATAGAACCGTTCGGTGAGGCGCGGGACCGACGCCTGCGGAATGCCTTCGCCATCGTCGCGGACGTGAACCACCAGCATGTTCTCGGCACCGCGCCCACCGGGAAGCGAGCCGCATTCGAGCGTGATCCAGACATGGCCGCCGTGCTTGCCATACTTGATCGCGTTATGGATCAGATTCTGGAAAACCTGGATCAACTCATCGCGCTGCCCAACCGCAGGCGGAAGATCTTTGGCCGCCGTGATCGCAAGCACGATGTCGTCCTGTTTCGCGAGCGGCGCAAGCGCCGCAACGGCTTCGCGCAGGATGTCCTCGAGGGATGCCTCGCCGGAGGGCGGCACATGCTCGTTCTGTTCGATGCGGGTGAGCGAAAGCAGATCGTCGATAAGCCTGCGCATGCGGTCGGCCTCGACCGTCATGATGTCGAGAAACTGCTCGCGCGCTTCCGGATCGTCGCGTGCATGACCCTGCAGCGTTGCAATGAAGCCGGATAACGCGGCTAGCGGCGTGCGCAATTCGTGACTCGCATTGGCGACGAAGTCCGCACGCATCTGCTCGGCGCGCTTCATGCCGGTCAGATCGTGCAGCAACAGGATCGTGACGGCCGGATCGCTGCCGATGCGCGCGGCATAAGCCTGATAGTGCCGCTGCACCGGAACGAGAAAGGTGAATTCCACCGAACTGGGCTCGCCGGTCTCGGCGGTCTCGCGGATCGCATCCAGCACCGAGGGCGTGCGCAGGAGCGAGGAGATATGCTTCTTCTCGGGATCGACGCCGATGATCCCGCGCATCGCCGCATTTGCGAACATGACGCGGCCAGAAGCGTTCAGCAGCAGGAGCGGATCGGGCAGGCGCTCGAAAATCTCACGCGTGAGCGGGGGGAGCGTGGAGAGATTGGTGCTTCCCGCGGCCGGATCGATCTGCTTGCCCCTGGGCCGCGCCAGATTTGCGACCAGTGCGGCGATCACCGAAACCAGCGCCAGCGCGCTGAACACGAGCCACACCGCCCGGGAACCTTGCCAGCCGAACAGAAGCCCGCCCGCAAGAACGCCAACCGTCGCTGGCCAAGCGATGCCGCGCAGTCGATCCCAGAATATGTCGTTCATGCCCGGCAGCCGATTCGCGATCAGCCCCTATTATAGGCACGGTTTGCGACACGCTAGTCGCGGCGCATCATGGCGTTCAGTCCGCCGGGCATGGGCGACGGCCCGGTTAGTGGCTCCGATGCGCCGTCTTTCAGAAAATCTTTCACCATCGCGTAGGTGTGATTGAGTGACGCTTTTGCGACACCGGAGCCGGCGCTCAATCGGCGAATGCCGAGTTCCTTCAGCCGTGCAGCTGCTGGCAATCCCTTCCAGGCGAGAACGTTGAGCGGTGCATCGATCGCCTTCACGTAGCGGGCGAGATCGTTCTCATCCACTGCCATCGGAATGAAGATCGAATCCGCACCGGCCTCGCGATAGCGTTTCGCGCGCTTCACAGTCTCGTCGTAGGCCGCCTCGCCCTGCGCGAGATTGTGCAGATAGACGTCGGTACGTGCATTGACCCAGACATCGCGGCCCAGCGCCGCCTTGATCGCGGCGATCTTGTCGGCAAGCAAATCGGGCGAGCCCGTGCCGTCCTCGATATTGATCCCGACCGCACCCGCATCGACCACATATTGGACGTTCTCGACGACGGTCGCGTCCTCCTGCACATATCCGGCCTCAACGTCGGCCGTGATCGGGATCGAAACCAGCCGCGCAATCTCGCGCACGGTGTTGAGCAGGATGTCGAACGGTAGCGCTTCGCCGTCCGGATAACCGTTCGCCCAGGCGACCGCGGCGCTCGATGTGGCGATGGCCTTGGCGCCCGCCGTCTCGATTACGCGCGCACTGCCGGCGTCCCATGCATTCGGAAGGATGAGGACGTCGGGACCGGCGTGAAGTTGTGCGAATGTCTCTGTCTGGCTCGTCATCCCGTGCGCTCCAATTGAAATTGCCCTGCGCCTGCATAGCGCGCCTCATGATCGAGAAGCCAGCGCTTGCGCTCGAGGCCGCCGCCATAACCGGTAAGCGAACCGTTGCTGCCGACCACCCGATGGCATGGGACGATCAGGCTGATTGGGTTCTGTCCGTTGGCAAGACCCACGGCGCGCACCGCATCGGACTTGCCGATCTTCTTCGCCAGCGCGCCATAGGACGTGGTTGTTCCGCCTGCGATCCTGCGCAATGCATTCCAGACCTTGAGCTGGAACGGCGTGCCCGCGAACGCAACCTTGAGCGCGTCGACCGCGGCGATGTCGCCATCGAAATAGCGCTTCAGCACCGTTGCGTGACCGAAGGCGTTTTTCTTTTCGGTCAGCGCTACATCGCCATAGCGCTGCCTGAGTGCCGCTTTCCAACGATGTGTCGGATCTTCCCAATAGAACAGGCGCAACGCGTCTTCCGGATCGGATACCAGAACGGCTTCGCCGAGCGGTGTCGGCACTCGCTCGAGGATGAAAGCTTGGGCTTCAGCCACCAACGGCCTCCGCATCCGACGTCCACAGGTGCTGCGCGGCATAGGCACGCCACGGCCGCCACGCTTCGGCGCGGGCAAGCAATGCCTTTGGTGTCGGTCGGTTGCCTTCAGCGGCAACCGCGGGATGCCGCAGCAGAGCGACATCGGCCGCTGGAAACGCATCGCTGTCGCGCAGCGCGCGCAACGCCCAATATTGCGCGGTCCAGGGTCCGAAGCCCGGCAGCGCGAGCAACCGTTCCAGCGTCTCATCGAACGTGCCGACGGGTTCGAGCAGCTTCGGATCGGTCTTCGCGGCTTCGGCAAGGGCGATGATCGCAGCGATGCGTGCCTTCGGCATCGGCATGCTCGAAAGATCAGTGGTACACACGCGTTTCGGGTTGGGGAAAATACGGTTCAACCGCTCATCGCCGGTGATGTCCGCGCCAACCGGCACGCCAGCCCGCGCCACCAAGTGGCCCGCAAGCTTGCGTGCGCCGCTGACCGTGATCTGCTGTCCGAAGATGGCGCGGCAGGCGAGTTCGAAGCCGTCCCAGGCACCGGGCGTGCGCAATCCGGGCCGCTTCGACACCAGCGGCGCGAGATCGGCATCGCCGGAGAGGTGTGCCACGATAGAAGCGACATCGGCGTCGAGATCAAACAGGCGCCGGAGCCGCGCGACGATCGAGAGCAACGCCTTCACTTTTGGAAAGCGGATAGTCGCGAGCAGATGATTGCGGCCGGGCGACACCTCGACACTGCCGAACGCGCCGTCGATCTCGATGGTGCGGCGATAGCGATTGTCCGCCACAAGCTCGACCCCTTCGATGGCGCGCCCACCAAGGAACGCGAGCATCGCGTCCCAGTCATAAGGCGCGCGATAGCCGAGCTTCAGCGTCACCGTCGATAGCGCGGCATTGCGGCGTCTGCGAAGCTCGCTCGGCGCACGGCGGTAGAGCTTGCGGAATGCATCGTTGAAGCGCCGCACGCTGCCGAAGCCCGACGCCGCGGCGATGTCCGTCATGGAAAGCTGCGTGTCCTGGATGAGCTGTTTGGCGAACAGGATGCGGCGCGTCTGTGCCACCGCGATCGGCGGCGCACCTAGGTGCTGGTCGAACAACCGGCGAAGTTGCCGCTCACCCACGCCAAGCCGGTCCGCTAGAGCGGCAACGCCCGCCTCGCCGTCGAGCAGCCCTTCGCCGATCAGCGACAACGCGCGCGAGACGGTGTTCTCCGTTCCGCGCCAGGCCGCCGCATCAGGCGAAATCTCTGGCCGGCAGCGCAGGCAGGGCCGGAACCCGGCCTCCTGCGCCGCCGCAGCGCTCGGATAGAAGCGGATATTCTCCGGCTTCGGCGTGCGCGCGGGACAGATCGGGCGGCAATAGATCCCCGTGCTCGTCACACCCACGAAAATGCGCCCGTCGAGCGCGGGGTCGCGGGTTTTGAGCGCGCGGTAGCAAACGTCATGCGGTGGCATCGTCATGGGTCCAATATAGGCATCCGCGCGTGCGGATGTCTGGCCATTTTCGGACGCGAATGGCGGGGCTGCGCTGGCGTCATAGTGCCTTGAATTGACATTCCGCACGCGCCGCGCCCAGGCTTTGCCGCTGGCTTCGGGAGGCAGGAATGATCACGGTCTATGGCTCTTTTCCGTCACGCTCGCTTCGCGTCATCTGGGCGCTCGAGGAACTGGGGCTCGAATACCGCATGCGCCCGGTCGACCTGCGCAAACGTATGGAAGATGCGGAGTTCATGGCCATCAACCCGGCCGGATTTCTGCCCGCAATGCAGGACGGCGACGTCGTGATGGTCGATTCCATCGCCATTATCGAATATCAGATCGCGCGCTATGACAGCAGCGGCATCCTCGCGCCAAAACCCAACGATCCCAGCTTCCCGCTCTATCAGCAGTTCCTTCACATCGGCGAGTCCGGGCTCGCGGCGTTTCTCAACGTTATCGTCGGCAGCCGGTTCATGGCGCCCGAAGCCGAGAAGGACAATTTCGGCGCGCGCATGGCGGAGCGGATGTTCGATAGCCGTCTGACGCTCGTCACCAAGCAACTCGGACGGGCGTCGATGATGGCAGGAGACATCTTCACGGCCGCCGACATCTCGGTGATCTATGGGCTCGGGATGGCGGAGCGGCTTGGCCTCGCCCACAGGTTTGGGCCGGAGATCGCCGATTACCGCGCCCGCATGTTTGCGCGGCCGGCTTTTCAGCGCGCCAGCGCCAAATGGACACCGCCGGGCCAATCTTAGGTCGCGATCCCAAGGAAAGCTTTGCGATGGCCATCACGATTACCGCCTTCGAACGATCACCCGATGGCGGCAAGGGGTTGGCGCGCGATACGCGTGTGCGTTGGGCGCTTGAAGAAGTGGGCCAGCCCTACGAGGTTCGGCTGGTTTCGTTTGCCGCGATGAAGGAGCCCGCGCATCTGGCGCTGCATCCCTTCGGTCAGATTCCAACTTATGAAGAAGGTGATCTCGCGCTATTCGAGACCGGGTCAATCGTCTTGCACCTCGCCGAGCGACACGCGGGCCTGCTGCCGGACGATGCCAACGCGCGGGCGCGCGCGATCACGTGGATGTTTGCCGCGATCAATACGGTGGAACCGCCGATCCTCGATCTCACAACTGCCAGGATTCTCGAACGCGATAGGCCCTGGGCCACGGAGCGTTTGCCTTTGGTCGTGGATCGTATCCGCGACCGGCTGACCCAACTTTCCGCGCGTCTGGGCGATGCCGACTGGCTCGACGGCGCATTCAGCGCGGGCGATCTGATGATGGTGTCTGTACTGCTGAGGCTGAGAATGTCGGGCATTCTGGAGGAATATCCGAACCTCGCCGCCTATGTGGCCCGCGGCGAAGCGCGGCCCGCCTACAAACGCGCGTTCGACGCTCAATTAGCGGTGAACACAAGGTAGGCTGCGGCCAGCTGAGTTGACAGTCCGTCAGTTCCTAAAGCAGGCTCAATTCAAAGGGTTGGACCCGCCCAAAGAGGCGCGGCTGGGAGGATTTATGGCAGACGCCGCGGCACGCGACGACATCACCAGCTTGCGCACAAAGCTCTTCTACGGCCTCGGCTCGGTCGCATTCGGCGTCAAGGACAACGGTTTTCAGACCATCCTTCTGCCCTTCTACAACCAGGTCATGCATCTGCCGCCGCAGCTGGTGGGTCTCGCACTCGCCATCGCGATGATCTGCGATGCGGTGTTCGATCCGATCGTGGGGAATTTCTCCGATCATCTGCGCACGCGCTGGGGGCGCCGCCATCCGCTGATGTATGCCTCGGCGCTGCCGGTCGCAGTGAGCTATCTCCTGTTGTGGAATCCGCCGCACTGGAGCCAAGGTGCGCTGTTCTTCTACCTCGTGATCGTCGCGATCATCACGCGCACCTTCATCACCTTCTACGAGATCCCAAGCTCCGCCCTCGTTCCCGAACTGACGGAGGACTACGACCAGCGCACCTCGTTCATCGCCTATCGCGTTCTCTTTGCGTGGGCTGGTGGACTTGGCATGTTGGTTCTCGCCTACATCGTGTTCCTGCAACCTGACGCAACACACAAAGTCGGGCAGCTCAACGGGACAGGGTACAGCCGGTACGGCATCACTGCAGCGATCGTGATGTTCTGTGCGATTCTGATCTCGGCGGTCGGCACACACCGTTTCATTCCGCAGTTTCGCGTACCGCCCGCGACACAGAAGTCGGTCGGTCAGTATGCGCGGGAAATGCTTGCGACACTTTCCAACCGCGCATTCCTGATCCTGATGCTGTCGGGCATCTTCTTCTATATGGCGGTCGGCCTTGTCTTCGCGCTCAACTTTTATGTCATGACCTATTTCTGGATGCTCACCTCGTCCCAGCTTTCCCTCCTCGCGCTCGCGACTTTTGTCTCTGTATTCTTAGCCTTCCTCATCTCACCGGCCATCTCGCGACAGCTGGGCAAGAAGCTCGCCTCGGTCCTGATGTTCATGTTCGGACTCGCAATCTCGCTGATGCCGCTGGGCTTAAGATTTCTCGACCTGTTCCCCGCCAACTTCTCGCCCTCGCTGCTGCCCATGCTGTGGATCTTCACCGCCGTATCGGGCGTCTTCACTATTGGCGCTTCGATCATGATCATCTCGATGTTGGCCGATGTGGTTGAAGAGAGCGAGATAGCGACCGGCCGCCGCTCAGAAGGGCTGTTCTTCGCAGGTAGCGCCTTCATGCAGAAAGTCGTCACGGGCCTTGGCCTTCTCGGCTCCGGCATGGTGCTCTGGGCGGCTGGATTTCCGAATGACGCGATCCCAGGGAAAGTCGATCCGGCGATCGTCGACCGCTTCCTGCTGATCTACATCCCGCTCGATGTCGTGTTGTTCCTGATCGGGTTCGCCGTCATATGGTCCTTCCCGATCACGCGCGAAAGTCATCGCGAAACCTTGCGCACATTGGCCGCCGAGGTCGGTCAAGCGGCGCCGCAGGAGCTAACTTAAACCGCCGCTGACACACTCGCTGTTCTAAGCGGCAAATATCTTCTTCAGCTCTGTCTTCAATATCTTGCCGTTGGCATTACGCGGAAGGGTTTCGGGCCAGAAGACGACCTTCACCGGCACCTTGAAGGCGGCGAGCTTGCCGGCGACGAAGGCGCGAAGCTCGTCTTCGGTTGTGTGCATGCCAGGCTTGAGATGCACCACTGCGCCGGGTTCCTCACCCAGCGTGTGATGCGGCACGGCCACGAGCGCTGCATCCATCACCGCGGGATGTTCGTAGAGAACGTTCTCGACTTCGATGCAGTAGATGTTCTCGCCGCCGCGGATCAGCATGTCCTTGGCACGGTCGACGATGAAGCAGAAACCCTCCTCGTCCACGCGCGCAAGATCGCCCGTGCGCACCCAGCCGTCGATGAAGGTCTGCGCCGTCGCCTCCGGCTTGTTCCAGTAGCCCTTCACGATGTTGGGTCCACACGCATAAAGCTCACCAAGTTCGTTCGGTCCGAGCTCCCGCGTGCCGTCCGGCGTCATCACTTTTAGATCGCACACCGGGACGGCGGGCCCGCACGAATCCGGCCGATGCTCATAGTCTTCCGCCGAATGCGTGGTGCAGGTCGCGGATGTCTCCGTCATGCCCCAGCCGTTTCCGGGCAAGGATTTCGGAAAGGTCTCCACGATCTTGCGCACCAGCTCTGGCGCGGACGGCGCCCCGCCATAAGCCACCGACTCCAGCGAGGACAGATCGTATTTCGCGCGGGCGGGATGCTCGATGAGTTGCCAGGCAATGGTGGGCACACCGCCCGCGCCGTTCACCTTCTCGCGCTCGATGAGCTGCATGGCGAGTTCAGGCTCCCATTTGCGCATCAAGACGATCTTGGCGCCAGCGAATAGCGATGGCGACATCACAGCAAAACACCCCGTCGCGTGGAACAATGGCACGGATAGCAGGGTCGAGCGCTGCGGCGCGTTCGGATCGGGCGCAGGCACTGGCTCACCACGGCGCAGGAAATTCCGCGCCGCAGCCGATGCCGACGAAAAGATATTCGTCAGCATGTTGCGATGGGTGCCGAGTGCACCCTTGGGCCTTCCCGTCGTGCCCGAGGTGTAGAGGATCGTCGCGTCGTCATCGGAGTCGAGCGGCGCTGCCGGCACCTCGCCCACAGGCAATTTGCCCCAGTCGCTCACCTTGCCGAGCACTTCCTCGAGCCGCTTCACGATGGGGTGGCTCAGTTCTTCCGAAGTCCGACTGACATAGACGGTCTTGAGATCGGGACAGTTGACGAGATGCTCGCTGATGCGCTCCAGCCGTTCGGCGTCAACGAACGCGACCTTGGTACCGGAATCGACAAGGCCGTATTCCAGCTCCGGCCCCGTCCACCACGCGTTCAGCGGCGTGACAATGGCGCCCACGATTGCGGCGCCGAAGAAGATCGCAGGCCATTCCGGCAGGTTGCGCATGATGAGCGCCACGCGGTCGCCCTTCTTCACACCGTTTTTCGTGAGTTCCGCCGCTACCGCGAGCGCGGCCCGCGTAAAACTCTCGAAGGTCGCGCGTTCATCCTCATAGACGAGATAGGTCTTGTCGCCATGCGCGCGGCCGATGACCAGCAGGTCGCGCAAGGTTGGCGGCGCATTTTTCCAGATGCGGGTCGGAACCCCACGGATCACAGCTGTATCCATCTCGAATGGCGAACCGGGCGCGGTCAAAAGCTTATGCGCCTCGGCAATGGACATGACGGGCCAGGGTTTGGCAGGCTGGTTCATCGGATACTCTCAAGGAATAGCGATCCTGAGAGAATGTCACCCCGCCAGCTTGATGCAAAGTGGCGGGCTGGACAGGATTGCCGCAAGGGAGGTTTTGCAACGAGCATGACAGGTCCTGCTTGGCACGACATGCTGACGGTATTCCGCGCGCTGGGCGGAACGGCAGACAACATATGCCTGCGCCACGGCGAGCGCGGGCGCGGCATTTTTCCGGTCGATCCGGGGAGGCCTATCGCCATCCACATCCCCGAGAATCTTCTGATCAAGCTATCCGACATTCGGTTCGTCGATGGGAAGTTCCGGATGAAGCCTGAGACAAAGGCCACGCCCGCGGAAATCGCATTCTTCGAGCATTACGAAAACAACTTCTCATGGGAGGGGGGCGGTCGCACCGAAACCGAAAGAGTTTTCGAGCAGGCGCAGACCCTGCCCCAATCGTTGCGGCACAAGCTGAAGGCTGAATACCCATTGGGCAACTGGTTCGACGATCCGACCGACGTGCTGGTACAGCGGCAATTCCTCGCGTCTCGCTGCATCAGCCATGGCGACGACATGGTCGTCATGCCGATCCTGGAACTGGTCAATCACGATCCCGACGCCAAGATCGCTAACCACTACGGTGGCCCGACGGACAGCATTTCCTACCGCGGCGTCTTTTCCGGCGAAGTCCTGGGACGATACGGCGATGTCGATCCTTTCGGATTCTTTGCGGGCTGGGGTTTCGCTTGTCCGCAGCAACAGGCTTTCAGTGTTTCGCTCGGGATCAATCAGGGCACCTTACGGGTCGGCCGCGATTTGCAGAGCCTTTCGCAGGAGACGCCGTTCTGGATCCCCAACCTGATCCGAGAGGAGAACGCAGTAAAGCTTCAGTTCCTGATGATCGGAAACAAGCGATATCCACGCATGTGCCGTGGCATCTTCAACAAGGTCACAAAGGAATTGAAACTACCCAATCCGGAGGAGACGTTCGACCTGATCCGCGAGGCCAATATGCGGTTCATCACCAAGCTCATGTCGGAAATCGAGGACGCCGAAGGCCCGATGGCTCAGACATTGCGGCGGGTGGTGCGGTATCAGCTCGATGCCCTGTCGAGCTGCTTCGGCGTGCGCGACCTCTAGCATCCCCTCGGCCGACGCCTTGGAAAAGCCCTCGCCGTCCCCATCTCAGAGGGGCGGCCAAGGGGCATAGGGCGGCATGGCGATCCTCGCATTCATTCTGCATATCGGCGGCGGCATGCTGGCGCTGATCGCGGGCACGGTCGCAGTGTTCGCACGCAAAGGCGGGTGGCTTCACCGCCGTGCCGGTACCCTGTTCTTCGTTTCCATGCTGGTGATGGCGGCGTTCGCGACCTACCTCGCCGTCGTGATGCCGGGACAGTTGGTCAATGTGTTCATCGCCGCGTTCACGACCTATCTGGTAACGACGGCGTGGTGCGCGGCGCGCCATCGAGACAACCAGGCTGGCCTTGGTGAAAGGATCGCGCTGCTCGTAGGGCTCTGCCTGTGCGCGCCATTTGCGATTCTCTCGTTTCAACTGGCGTTCGGGTTGCCACCACTCTTCAAGAGTGCCGTTCCGTTCAAGGGCGCAGTGCTTATCGCCATTTATAGCTTCACCGCAGTGCTTGTTATGGCCGTCGTCGGCGATGCCAAAATCGTGTTTGGCGGCGGTATCGCGGACACGCCGCGGATAGCGCGGCATCTGTGGCGCATGTGCCTGGGCCTGACGCTCGCCGCCGGCTCGGCTTTCACCAATGCCTTCGCGCGCTTCCTGCCCGGCCCGTACCACGTGCCGCTCGCGTTCTTCCTGCCACAGTTCGTGCCGCTGATCTTGCTGATCTACTGGATGATCCGCGTACACCTTACGGGTTGGTATCGGAGCCAATCCGCGACCTTGCGGCCTTAGCCAGAACCGAACCGTCAGATATCGCGGTGACCGTAGCAGTATGACATCGCGTGCAATTGATGATGCGCCATGGCCCGAAGCGAGTGCGCCATCGATACCTCGATGCCGTCCAGCGCCTTGAGAAGGTCCAGAAAATGGACGGTGTTCACGTACCGGATCACGTCGAATGGCTCTTCCAGCGCTGAAAATCCGCCGTCACGCATCGTCTTTTGAAAAATGCTCTTGGGAAGCCGTGGGTATTGAACGCTTCCGATGAGAAGGTGATCGAGGCTGACACCGCTCTCGTCACGGTGGAGCGGTGGCATCCACGGCTTCTCACCGGGCTTCACGGGCGGAAACGAGCGGTCGATGCGAAGCGGTGTGGATTCGACCTTTCCGTTCATTTCGAGGCTGAACGCCAACGGCCGCTCGATCACAAAGCCCCACGACCAGAAAAAACCGAAACTGTCCATATCAGAATACCGGTAGAGTACCTCGCCCGGGAAAATGCCGCGAACCGCAACACCATTCGCAAGACCGATCTCAGGCCCGGCGCCGTGGTTGATCAACTCGACGATGGGCATCAGAACCTCGCGATCGCGGTATTCGATGCCGCGCGACGTCACGAACTGAAGCTGAACTGCTTCGTCGGTCATGTCGTCAAACCACGAGCCACACTGAAATCTGTCGCGTAGCGCCTTTCGCAGATCTGCGGGGAGTGCTTGGGCGGCTTCAAAAATGCGCCGGACCTCGGCCGCACCTTCGCCCCCCCATGAGAATGCCGCCTGATAATGTTCGAGCCAGGATCGCTCCCGGTCGCCGACATCCGCCTCTGCATGGAGGCGCAAAGCGCCGTTCTCGAAAACGACTTCGCTGCAGTCGATCAGGAGATTTTCGGGAACATGCACGGCGACGGGTTTGGCCGGATCGATGGGAAACACGCCGCGGCCCAGCGCGCCTTGTCCTAGGCGGATGTTCTCCGCTGTTCCGCCCAAGGCGCGGAATTCGTCCAGCAATTCCTCCCACAAGCGCAAGATTCAAGCCTTCCGCGTTGACGTCTTCTCGCGCTAATAGAAACCCAGCCCGTCTCAAAAGTCTCCAGGATTGCCGCAGTTAATCGCCTTGACGCACAGGCCATCCCGGGCTTAGTTCCCGCCCATGTGCGAGGTCTAGGGAACGCGGTTATGCCGCGGCTGCCCCCGCAACTGTGACCGGCGAGCGGTCGTCCACATGCCACTTGGGCTAAGAGGCCCTGGGAAGGCGGGCGATCGTGAGGACCCGGGAGCCAGGAGACCTGCCTCGCGCCGTCGTTGTGTAGCCGGTCGGGGTGTGCCGGGTGCGCGCGGGAATCCGCGTGACGACAAGTCGAAGTCGCTCACGCGGGGGTATTCCGTTGAACATCTTCAGCACTGCCATCGCGCTGCGGCTTCTGGACCCCAACCAGGAGAACGTCATGCACCTTAGAACATCGTCATGGCCGGGCAGCGGCGCGCAGCGTCGCGCGACCCGGCCATCCAACTTTTTCCTTCTCAACTCCTCTGGAAGCAGAGGCGCGCGTTGGCTGGATGGCCGGGTCAAGCCCGGCCATGACGGAAGGTGGTTGGCAGGAGTGCTCTCAGCAATCCTGCTTGCCACGCCCGCCCTCGCCGATATGAGCACCGATCCCGAAACCGTCGTGGTCACGGCGACCCGCACGCCGCAGCCGCTCGACCTCACCGGCACATCGATGTCGGTCGTAACCGCGGACGATTTGAAAATACAGCAGACTGACGTCGTCACCGACATCCTCGCCGAAACACCGGGGCTGATGGTCAACCGCGCTGGCGGTATCGGTCAGCCGACCAGCATTTCGCTGCGCGGCGCAGAGACGGGACAGACCGTGGTGCTGATCGACGGCGTGCGTATCAACGATCCGAGCGCGACCGATGAAGGCGCGATCCTGAGCGACGTGCTCGTCAACAACATCGATCGCATCGAGGTGCTGCGGGGGCCGCAATCCACGCTCTATGGCAGCGATGCGATCGGCGGCGTGGTGAACATCTTGACCAAGCGCGGCGGCGAGATGCCTTTTGGCGGCACCGCGATGGCGGAAGGCGGCTCGTTCGATACCTGGCACCTGAATGCGGCCGCGAATGGCACCGCCGACAATGTCGAATACGGCGCAGCCCTCAATTATTTCGACACCGGCGGCATCTCGGCTGCGGATTCGCGCCACGGCAACACCGAGGCTGACGGTTATGGCAATTTCGGCGCGACCTTCAACACACGCGCGCATTTTGGCCAAGACTGGAGCGTCGATTTGCGTGGCTACTACACGCATGGTCATGACGATTTCGACGACAACTATCCGCCGCCGTTCTACCAGGTCGCGGATTCGGCGGCGAACAATACCAATGAGCTGTTTGCGGGTTATGCCGGCATCAACGTGGTTCTGGGGCCCGTACAGAACCGCCTCGCGCTCATCGCGACCCATGGCGCGCGCGACTTTTTCGACTCGGTGTCCGACACCGTGCATCTGAACTTCGACTACATCGGCAACGCCACGCGCTTCGAATATCAGGGCGTCGTGGATTTCGATCCCGCAAATCAGCTTACCTTCGGCGCGGAGACGGAAGAACGTTCGTTCCGGAATGACAATTTCGGACTCAACGCGCTTTTCTCACCGCCGCTGCAGCAGGGTCACGACCGCATCTCCAGCGGCTATGCCCAGATGCAAAGCACGCTTTTTGACCAGCTCACGCTGACCGGCGGTGTTCGCTACGACGACGACGAGGAGTTCGGCGGTCATACCTCGCTCAAGATCGCGGGCGCGTGGCATGTTCCGGGCTGGGGTACGACGTTCCGGTCCAATTACGGCGACGGGTTCAAAGCGCCGTCGCTGTATGAGTCCTTCTCGCAATATTCCAACCCGCTGCACCCGCTTCAACCTGAAACCGCCAAGGGCTGGGAGGTTGGGGCCGACCAGATGCTGCTCGACAATCGTCTGCGCGTGTCGCTCACCTATTTCGAGCGTCACACCCACAACCAGATCGATTTCCAGAACTGTTTCACACCCACCGATGCACCCGGCTGCCCGTTCCGCCTGAACCAGTTCGGCTATTACGAGAATTTGGATCGCACCCGGGCGTCCGGCTTCGAGGCAGAGATCGACGCCCACATCACCGACAAGCTGAGCCTGACGGCGGATTACACCAACCTCACGGCCAAGAACGTCCTGACAGGCACGGAACTCGCCCGGCGACCGCACAATTCGGCGAGTGGCGTCATCATCTGGCTTCCGCTGCCAAAGCTGACCTTGGGGACGAGCGTGGTCTTCGCGGGTGACCGCTTCGACGATGGCGGCAATTTCACACCGCTGAACAGCAACGCGACGGTCAATGTGTTCGGCTCCTACGCGATCACCGGCAGACTGGAACTCTTTGCGCGTATCGAGAACCTTGCCGACGAGCGCAGCGAGCTTGTTTCCGGGTACGGAAGGATGGGACGGGCCGCCTATGGCGGCATCCGCGCGGCCTTCTAGGACGGTGGACGGCATGGCACAGTCCGTGGAACCGCTATCCACGGACTATGCCCATGTCCTTCAAAAACATTCTGATCGCCAATCGCGGCGAGATCGCGATCCGCATCGCACGTGCGGCTGCCGATCTTGGAATCCGCACTGTCGCCATCCATTCCGACGACGACGCCGCCTCGCTGCATGTGAAGCTCGCCGACGAGGCGCGCGCGCTCGGCGCTTCGGGCCCGGCTGCCTATCTCGACATCCGCCGCGTCATCGCAGCGGCACAGGCCGCTCAGTGCGAGGCGATCCATCCGGGCTACGGCTTCCTGAGCGAGAACGCGGAATTTGCCCGTGCCTGTGCCGCGGCCGGCATTACATTCATCGGCCCAAGCCCTGATGTGCTCTCCGTGTTCGGCGACAAAGCACGCGCCCGTGCGTTGGCCGACCGCTATGGTGTTCCAGTTCTGGAGGGCACCTCCGGAGCGACCAGCCTCGAGGAGGCGCGCGAATTTCTTGCGTCGCGCAAAGGCGGCGCGATCATGATCAAGGCGCTTTCCGGCGGCGGTGGACGCGGCATGCGCGCGGTAACGAGCACAGAGCAGCTCGAGGAAGCCTATGTGCGCTGCAAGTCCGAGGCGCTGGCGGCATTCGGCCACGATGCCGTCTATGTCGAAGCCTATATGCCGAACGCGCGTCACATCGAGGTTCAGGTGGCAGGCGATGGCCGGACGGCGAGCCATATCTGGGAACGCGATTGCTCGCTCCAGCGGCGGCACCAGAAGATCGTCGAAATCGCGCCTGCCCCTGCGCTCGATCCCGATCTGCGCCAGCAACTTTGCGACGCCGCGGTGTGGCTCGCCGACGACGTGAAGCTGACGGGCCTTGCCACCGTCGAGTTCCTGGTCGATCCGAAGCCCGCGCGGCATGCCCCCGCCTTCGCATTCATCGAATGCAATCCGCGCCTCCAGGTCGAGCACACGGTGACGGAGGAGATTACCGGTATCGATCTGGTCGCAGTCCAGATCGAGCTCGCACGGGGCAACTCGCTACGCGATATCGGCCTGAAGCAGGAGAACATCCCGAAGCCACGCGGCGTGGCGATCCAGTTGCGCGTCAACATGGAAAAGCTCGGAGCCGACGGCAGCGTGCGGCCGACCGGCGGGACGCTCACCCGTTTCGTGCCGCCGTCCGGCCCGGGCGTGCGCGTCGATACCTATGGCTATGAGGGCTACACCACCAACCCGGCTTTCGATCCGCTGCTGGCGAAAGTCATCGTCCAGGCCCCCGACTTCACGCTTGCTGTGGGCCGCGCTAAGCGCGCGCTGCATGAGTTCGTGATCGCGGGCGTCGAAACGAACATTCCGTTTCTCCATGCCCTGCTCGAAAACCCCGAGGTTGCGGGCCGCCGCACCAATACGCGCTTCGTCGAGGAAAATACTCCAGCGTTGCTCGCCACCGCCGCATCCTGGACACCAAACGACATTGCGCCGGCTCCGTCGGTGAAAGCCCCGCCTGTTGCTGAATCGGCCGCGCCTGCCGGAACAGTTGCAGTGGCCGCACCGATGCAGGGCAAGGTCATTAGCATTGCCGTTTCGCAAGGCGATCCCGTCCGCAAAGGCGCGCCTGTGGCCGTGCTCGAAGCAATGAAGATGGAGCATCTTGTGGGGGCCGGCGTTTCGGGCCGCGTGCATTCCGTCGCGGCGGCTCCCGGCGATGTCCTGTTCGAGGGCACAGCACTGCTCTTCGTCAGTCCGGAAGAAGTCGAAGATGTCGAGGAAACGGCGCAGACGGACCCCGATCCCGACAGCATCCGGCCCGATCTTGCGGAGTCGCTCGCGCGCCACGCGTTCGGCCATGACGAAAGCCGTCCGGCCTCCGTCGCACGCCGCCGCAAGACCAACCAGCGTACCGCCCGCGAGAACGTCGCCGACCTCGTCGATCCGGGAAGCTTCATCGAATATGGCGCGCTGGCGTTTGCCGCCCAGAAGCGCCGCCGCTCGCTCGACGATCTGATCCGTAACACACCCGGCGACGGCATCATCACCGGCATTGGCACCGTGAACGCCGCACGGTTCGGCGAGGCGCAGGCGCGCTGCGCGGTGCTCGCCTACGACTACACCGTGCTCGCCGGCACGCAGGGCGCGATGAACCACCGCAAGAAGGACCGCCTGCTGAAGGTTGCGGAAGATTCCAAGCTACCCATCGTCCTGTTCAGCGAAGGCGGCGGCGGTCGGCCCGGTGACACGGATTTTCCCGGCGTTGCGGGCCTCGACACGCCGACCTTCCGCCAATACGCCAAGCTCAGCGGTCTGGTGCCGCGCATCGGTATCAATTCCGGCCGGTGCTTCGCGGGCAACGCCGCGCTTCTCGGCTCCAGCGACGTCATCATCGCTACCGCGAATTCCAATATCGGCATGGGCGGGCCCGCGATGATCGAAGGCGGCGGGCTCGGGGTTTATACTCCGGACGAAGTCGGCCCGATGTCCGTGCAGGTGCCGAACGGCGTGGTCGACATCGCCGTCGAGGACGAAGCCGAAGCGGTCGCGGCCGCGAAGAAATATCTGTCCTATTTTCAGGGGCCACTCGCGCAGTGGCATGCAGCCGATCAGAAGACGCTCCGCCACCTGATCCCGGAAAATCGCCTGAGAATCTATGATATCCGCAAGGTGATCGCCGCGCTTGCCGACAGCGATTCCGTCCTCGAACTGCGCGCCCAATTCGCGCCCGGCATGATCACCGCACTGGTGCGGATCGAGGGCCATCCTTTCGGCCTTATCGCCAACAACCCGATGCACCTCGCCGGTGCGATCGATGCGCCCTGTGCCGACAAAGCCGCGCGCTTCCTGCAGCTCTGCGACGCGTTCGGTCTGCCCATCGTCTCGCTGTGCGATACGCCGGGTTTCATGGTCGGGCCGGAGGCGGAAAAGCCTGCGCTGGTGCGGCGCACCTCGCGCATGTTTGTGGTCAGTGGAACGATGACGACGGCGATGTTCACGGTCGTGCTGCGCAAGGGTTACGGCCTTGGTGCACAGGCGATGGCGGGCGGCAGCTTCCATGCGCCGTTCTTCATCGTGTCTTGGCCGACCGGCGAATTCGGCGGCATGGGACTGGAAGGCGCGGTCCGTCTCGGCTTCCGCAAGGAGCTCGAAGCCGAACCCACGCCGGAAGCGCGCGAGGCGCTCTTCAAGAAGAAGGTCGCGGAATCTTATGCGCGCGGCAAGGCGATCAACATGGCGGCCTATCTGGAAATCGACGATGTCATCGATCCCGCGGACACGCGGCGCTGGATCCTACGCGGCCTCAAATCGCTGCCACCACGCGAAGCCGGCAAGCGACGCACCTTCGTGGACACGTGGTGATCAGAGGTTCGCGGCACGCGGCAGTGCGGCGCCGACACGAACATAAATACCTTGCGGTCCCTGGGCGGACATGAATTCTTCGGACAGGCCTTGCGTGCTTTCGACGGGCCCAAGAAACAGGTAGCCATCGGGGCTAAGCATTTCGCCGATTTTCTCAAGAACACCGGCCTTGCTCTTGCGGTCGAAATACATCAGCACGTTGCGGCAGAACACGACATCGACGTCGTCCAGCCAGCCGAATGAATCCAGAAGGTTGAACGGACGGAACGTCACAAGACGGCGCAGCGATTCGCCGACCCGCCAGTTCTCGCCTTCCTGTGTGAAATGGTTGATCAGCCGCCGGACCGGCAGCCCGCGCTGAACTTCGAACGGGCTATAGAGGCCCTGTTCAGAGCGCGCGATCATTTCCGCGCTCAAATCGGTGGCGATGAGATCGACGGTCCAGCCCTGCGCCTGCAGCTTGTGATCGTCGAGAAGCATGGCGATCGAATAGGCTTCCTGGCCGGCTGCGCAGGCCGCACTCCAGATGCGCAGGCGTTTGGTCGTGGCGCGCTGCGCCAGAAGCGCGGGCAGGACTCTCTTCCGGAACTCCTCAAACACCGCCCAATCGCGAAAGAAGGACGATTCGTTGGTCGTCATGGTCTCGGTCACCGCGCGCGCCAGTGCGTCGCGGCCGTGGCGCAGTTCGCTCACCAGCGCCTCGGCATCCTTGAAGCCGAACCGGCGCATGACGGGCGCGAGGCGGCTTTCCAAAGCTTCGGATTTCGACTGCGTGAGAACGAGTCCGGACCGGCGCCGGAGCATCTGCGCCAGATATGCGACGTCATCCTGCTTCATGTTGCAGCCTTCTAGGCCATGCCGATTTCGACGAGCTTGGCCTGGATGATGTCGCGATCGAACGGCTTTACGATGTAATCGTTGGCGCCCGCGCTCGCCGCTTCGGTAACTTCGTTCACGTCGTTCTCCGTCGTGCAGAAGACGACGATCGGCTGCTTTCCACTACGCTCGCGACGCAGCGCGCGCAGGAATTCGACGCCTGTCATGTTGGGCATGCTCCAGTCGAGCAGGATCATGTCGGGCATGTGCGTGCGGCAGGATTCGAGCGCCGTCAGTCCGTCCTCTGCTTCTTCCGTCGTGAACCCGAGACCATTCATAATGCGCGCCGTCACCTTGCGAATGACGCGGCTGTCGTCGACGACAAGACAGGACTTCATGCAAACGCTCCTCCGCCCCCAATGGAAGCGGGCCGAATATTGAACGGAAATCCTATGCCGAAGACGGTAAACGCAGTCTGAAACTCAGCCCGCGGCGATATCCACGCAGCCCTCACCCGCGGTCAGGGTCAGGCCGGCGTTCAGCGACCGCGCCAGTTTGTGCGTCAAAAACGGCTGGACGCCCCGCGCGTCCGGGCCGGAATTGACCTCGCCGCGCACCGCCTTTTCGACTTCCTCCAGCACGCGTGCATGCGAGCCCGAAGCACGTATCTTGAACGCCGGGGCCGCCGGATCGCTTGTAGCCGTTACCTTGACCGTGCCGCCGCGCGGCAGGCAATCCGCCGCCAAGAGCGCAGAATTCATCAGCAGCTTCGCCCAGTCCTTGGGCCAATGAACATGTCCAACATCCCATTCCACCGTGATTTTGCTGCCGCTAAAGAGACCGCCTACGAGCCGTCCGACTTCGCCGAGATCCAGCTCCGCGCCAGCCGAACCCGCCGCGCCAAACGCGATCCGCATGAACTGGATGCGCGCCAGCGCCTGGGCCGCGCTCGAACCCACGATCTTGAGCGCATCGGCACGCATCGCGGGATCGCGCTCGTCCTCGAGGACTTCCAGTCCGTTGACCACCGCGCCCAAGGGGCTCACAAGGTCATGGCAGACGCGGCTCACAAGGAAAGCCGAGAAATCGAGCTCGTTCATGGGCCTGCTTGTCTCCGGCAAAGGCATA
>Ga0105239_10002522_pt1 | contig 23260 bp, 20 predicted proteins | sample KBSC44metaG_FD_92761 | JGI IMG/M metagenome (GOLD analysis project Ga0105239, IMG submission 92761) | Corn rhizosphere microbial communities from Kellogg Biological Station, Michigan, USA - KBS C4-4 metaG | ecosystem: Host-associated > Plants > Roots > Rhizosphere > Soil | place: Michigan, USA... | reverse complement strand
GCGCAACCACAAGAGATACAGCTCCACAGTCATTTGGCCAATATCGAAGTGTCGGCAATTCATGTGAATGACTTCCCAATCGACGACAAAAATGTTAATGGCGGGATGCTCTTCGAGGGGCAGATCTGGAATGACAATGCTGGTTGCATTGGTTAGAAAATACAACGAGCCTTGTGTTGAAGCCGGTGCCAAATCGGGAGCCATCTTTACGACATGTTCAATGATCACTTTGTCATGGGACAGGTTGCCAGGGTACTACTCAATGAGGTCATGGAGCCACCCGTAACTAATCTGGTGCCGAATCGGTTGAGCATCTCTGTTATCCACAGCACATCGCTTCATGTCAGGCCGAGAAGCAGTTTATTTGACGAATTCATTCATCCATCTGCCTATGGCTTTCCCAAGCTGGCGGCATTCAGCCTTCCGCAATTGTGGCGTTGGTGCGGAGTAGTTCTGAAGAATGGATGCCTTAAGAGTGGTGCTGTTTGAAATGTATTCGTGCACCTGTGTAGTGTTTGCTTCGTTGAAATGTAACAGTTTTGGGGTTTGGACGATGAATGTGTGTGAATCGGCTTTGTCATTCTGGCCAGTGAATGGAAATTCAGTCAAAACTCGGAGAGCTCGAGCTTCTATTTGCTGAAAACATTCAATTTCAGTTTCAACCGCTGAGTGGGGTCCGGGATACAGCACGTACGCAGCGCAACAGCCCAACCTCGAAATCCGGAATCTTGGCCAGAAAGGTCTCTCCATGCTTAAGGAACACCTCTGATGTGCCGTCAGCGAGAGGGACCAACAAGGTGGCCTGGTATCCCCAATTCACCAAGCCGCCTGACAGCCGCTTTACGCTTGAAGACTCGAATGCAGTTCCTTTGAGACCTTTGCGCACTCTGGCGTCCACCATCTCATCTGGTGTACTCACCATAGCAGGGTCTCTCATGTGGCTGCACATCCACTGCATGAAGTTGAATGAAGGATTGTCCACATTTTATAAAGTGATAAGGGTCCAGATATGACGCAGCCCTCGCTGTCCAAGGCTTCTTGCTTTGCAGCCAAGGATTACGCCAAGGGCGTCAATGATAACCCTTGGGAGAGATGACGTTTAGGAAGTCCTAGGGACTAGTGCGCTGAAGTTTTTGCATTCACGTCGTTGAGGATATGCAGCAGGACCTGATCGTGGATCTGGAATCCGGGGTTTTCCATCTTGGGTTGTCCATATGCCATCGCAAGCCGTCTTCTAATCTCTTCCATTTCGGCAGGGTTTGGACTGTATCGATCAAGCATGGCTTTCGATAGTGGGCTGAGGACGTTGCACGATTCGTATGATTGCGAGTCGTTTGAAGTCGTGTGGAATGAATCACCCGTGAACGTCCCATCACTAGCTGTTGTTACACTGCCACCGTCAGAGCTTTGGAGCCATTCATAAGTAGTTGAATATAAGGCAGTGTTTGGTTGATTACTTATTGCAGTGAGCGGTGCTGCTGTGACCATAGCGTTGTACGGCAACTGGTTTGGGAGCGATGTATAAGTTTCGGTGGGTTCGCGAGGGCCCAAAAATCCGAGGTGCTGGGTAGGTGAGGTAGGATCTGGTTCCTGATTTGAAACGGTAAGCCCGACTTGATTTCCGATACCCTCTGTTATAGGATACTTAGGTTTCAGGAGTCGAAGCGAGGTGGTGTTCGGGTCCGCTAGGTGTTGATTGAGGGCGTCCCGACCGAAATTCTCGACAACATCGGCAGTTACTCCAGCAAACTCGAGCAAGGCTCTTAGACGAGCATTCTCTGTCTGTAGATCGACGAAGGCGGTTCGCTGGAGTTCAGCCTCCCGACAAGTGATACTGCATTCGTTCAGTCGCCTCTCAAGCTCAGCCAGGTATTCCTGGCGACGGGCACGGCTACGTCTTTGGTTATCACGAACTCGTTCTTGCTTGGATTTGGCGGTGCTGAATGCTCGCGCACTACCGTCAGAGGACATTGCTGCCAGTGTGTGGGCTACTCCATAGCACAGTCGGATGGTTATAAGTTGTCAACTTGTCGGGCTATCAACGTAGGGACTTGTGGGCTAAGCAAGCGAGAATAAAGGGCGGATTGTAGAGTGAGATATTAGTAAGAGACGGCGGGCGATTGGACAAATAGGAATCCGCTCAATGGACGGGGAGGGTGCTCCAGGAAATGGTACTAGACACGTAATGCCGTGCTTGTCGTGAACCCTTGGACGGCGAAAAAGCCACAGCTATTTACATCAATTCGATGGGAAAGATAAAAATACCAGCGAGACGCCCTGGACTCCTCAAGTGCAGGGGTAAAAGGTGCTAGTTCGGGTTGGTGAGGACAAAGTTAAACAGGCTCTTTTCTGGGTTCTGGGTCCCGATGATTGGAAGAAGCCAGTATACTGCCAATGCTGAAGGTGCTGTAGAGTGCTAACAGAGCCAAGAAGAGAAGATTGGAAGTGAAGTAACTTCCTCAGAATTCCAGCCAGATTTGGTATAGTGTTGAGAATGAACAGGGCAGGTGGGCTGCTTGGTCTTTGGGCAGAGTCCATTGATCGCTGGGAAGTTTATTCGAAACCTGAGAAGAAGCGTGTACGAGTACTCGAGGTAGAGTCTTGCAGATGGGCCCATGTGGGATGGGCGGTGGGTGGGTACCTCAGCCTTCGATTACAGAACCCGAGATGTGGGATACCTGTTATCATTACGGAGTCCATGCTGTCCTCCGTACAGTGCCAGTAAGACGTAGTCTGTAGAGGACAAAGGGGTCCACACTAACTGGTGGCCGTGGCCATGGCTGTGGAGGGTACTCGTGGAGTCTGGGTCGAAAGGGTACTGAGGAGGAGGTACTCGTGGGTAAACATCCAGCACTGGAACGGCAGATACCTGGGTCCTGGACTTCGAGGTACTAGGTGGTTAGTCGGTCAATAGTCGATAGTCAACGGCAAAGATTTCAGACAGAGTTTCCAGGTGGGCTTTGTTCCACACTGCACACTGGCAAAGTGTAGTTAGGACTAAGCAGTGCGCAGCTGTGGTTCGAGCCGCCGCTGGCCCCCCCTTAGCCGGAGCTTTTCTGCTCAAATCCCGGACAGGAAGGAACGACCGTCGAGCGCCCTCCGCCCTGGCAGCTCCTTCCAGCTGCTCGTCCGTTAGGCCCTGGTGTGGTGACCTTGTCCCTTTGGGGCAATAAAGTGGTCTCCTGTGCCTACCTACACCTCTCCTTGCCATTGGCTGTTTCGCCACGTCCACTCCCATCCCATTCCCGCTCCCACTTCCACGAGCCTCGAACGCTCGAGTATCAAGGGCGGTTCAAGAGCCAACACGCATCATTGACTTCAACCAGGATGGATAGTTACATAAGGTAGTGGTAAGTATGCATGGGGTCTGGGCATTGTGTGAGCTAGCTGATTGACTAAGTCATAGTAGGCAAGGCAAGCAGATGCGCCTACCAAATTCATTGGGGCTACCGCCAGCCAGCCTCCACCCCTCTCAACCTCACCTGCCCGACGACGTCTGATATGGTAGGCAGATGTGCAGTGTCTATCCGCAGTGTCAAACACAGACAACGGATCGACGGCTCAGGCCTAGTCATGGCCATTGGCATTGGTGGGCACCTTGTTGTTCCTCGGACATTGACTACGGTGCGACGTTGACCAGTTCCCCTAGAAATGCAGGTTCAACGCACCCAGGTCCAACATCCTCGTTTTAAGCTTTCTCTCAAGGCGATGGGAGAACTTAACCTTCTGCTCGTCCATGATTGACCGGATATTCTTCCGTCGCCAAAGTCTCCCTCAGATTGCATCTTCTGTCAACCCGGTGATGCTGCTCGTTCCTCAGATCAGTGGTCGCTGCAGTCGGGACCGCACAATCCCCCCGCTCGCAATAAGAGCCTCGTTCCAGGCTGCTGGTCCTCTCCAAAACTCGGGCCTCTTACCATTCCAAGTAATTGACTTTTGCCCTTGAACTTGACTCCAACTGGCCCGCCCTCTCAATTCCTCAGTACTTATTTTCAACCCAAGAGCTCTCTCACTATCTGACAGCGGCTGGTGAATTGCCTGCCTAATAATGTTGCAAAAGTTTGTGGGTTTTCGCTGTCATATCGCACGCCGACCTCTGCTTACAGAACATGGCTTGCTGTTTACCGCCGAGAATCATGGACAAGGTTGTCAGTCATCGGAGGAAAGAAATTTGTCTGGCCAGAGCCCGGCCTACCCGTTCTGTGCTCTGGTCATGGGTTCACGGATCTAATTACCCCAACTCCCCCATCTCGAGGCTATCGATTCTTTGTAATTTCCATGTGGTCCCTTTCCCACCGGACTCATCTGAGTTTGACATACTTCTGCGGCTCCCAGAAGCTCTTGATCCGGAACCCAGTAACGAGGAAGGTAAATGATCGGCTTGTCTATATCGGTTTACCAACAAACACCCGTCAAATGCAAATCGCCACATTTCCTCCATCAATGCTCCCAACAGCCGCTCAACTTGGGTGAGCTTGATGTTAAAGGATCGGCGGTCCGAGCTCAGAGGGGCCCTGCTGATCTTTGGTTCTCGAACGTCTTGACAAGTGCTCATCACAATCGGTTGGTCAAGGGAGCCTTTGCTGCCTCCACTCTATGAATGTTGATCCGAACTTCAGGTCCTCCCATGTGCGTCGTCTGCCTCTTTCGCCCATACCACCACACGCGACACTGGCTTGATTCTTGTAGATTTCGGCCATCTCCACAACCTGGATTTCCGCCCTGCCACAATTTCTGTGTACCCTATCCAAATTATGAGTCTTCAAAGCCGAATATGGTGGAAGATGAATTTCTAACTGCTACCAAACAGCTCAATTGTCTTGGGTCTTTGCAATTTGCTCTTGTGATATTTGTGGAGATGTATTAAACCTGGACACGATACAATAAACGTCTCCCTCGAACTCCCAGGCTCCTGCTATCGCGCGGTCGAGGGAACAGGTCTCACGCATTTGATTCTAAGAATACGCTATGACCTCTAGCTAATCCCCTTTGCTATGGGTGACTATCGGGAGGCATTCCCCTCGAGAAGGTGCGTAGAAAACTTTGACCAAACTTTCAGTCCTTAGGAGGCGGTCGCAGCCGATCCAGTCACGCCACACTACGCGATAAAGGTTACAACCCGCCGATTTTAGGCCGCTTCTTGATGACGAGTTGAGACACGTCGTAAGTGCTGGAATACCATCTTGTTCACATGACGAACAGGGGCGGAAATAAATTTTAAATGGTTCAAAATGAAGGACAAACGATATATGATGTAACCTAGAATTGTTTTGACAAATAAACCCCACCCAACGGAGCGTTTTGACAGATATTACAACGCATTGCACGTCATCTACAATTTGGACTGGCCACCACTCACACGGTTCAGTTCCAAGACATCCCTCTCCGGCAGGCCGTAGAACTTGAGGAGCTCTCTGGTCTTCTCCTTCTGTGCCTGGATTCTCTTTAGTAAATTCGGGCCCCTCTTGTTCTCATTTCGTCCCAATTGCAGCATATGCACCTCATCAGGGCCGTCGACGATTCTCATGGTCCGACCAGACGACCACATTTGTGCTAGTGGAGTCTCCTGAGAGACGCCTGCACCGCCGTAGGCCTGGATGGCGCGGTCAAGGACATCCAAGAGCATGCTAGGCACTTGGACCTTCACCTCGGCGATCTCTTTCAACGCATCTTTAGCATTAGACTGATCGATCTTGATGGCGGCGTTCAGAACTGCGAGACGTGCTGAGTCAATTTCAATTCGTGATTTGGCAACACGCTCCAGCATAATCCCGTGCTCAGATAGCTGCTTGCCAAAGGGCCGCTTCGCTGGGTCGTTCAGTCGAGCCAGGAAGTATTCCAGCGCTCTTTCGGCCTGTGATTATTTGCATTAGCCTAAATTTCATCTAACAATGGCCCCAGGTGTACTCACGGAGCCCACGGATCTCATAGCGTGGTGGATGCGACCTGGTCCGAGACGTCCCTGGACGACTTCAAAGCCACGGCCCTCTCCAAGGACCATGTTGCTCTTGTGCACACGGACATTCGTGAAGGTGATGTGACCGTGGCCGTGGGGCGCATCATCAAAGCCCATGACCGAAAGCATGCGGTGGATGGTAACACCAGGAGTGTCTGCGGGGACGAGGATGACTGACTGCTGCTTGTAAGGGTTGCTGTTGTTAGGGTCTGACTTTCCCATGACGATATAAATCTTGCATCGCCGGTCACCAGCCCCGCTAGACCACCATTTCTATGACGAATTAGCTCGAGAACATTTCTAGACGATGAGGATTTACAGGTGCAGAAACATACTTGACCATTGAGAACCCAGTAATCACCATCCCTCCTCATATTGAGCTCGATGTTTGTAGCATCACTGCTGGCAACTTGGGGCTCTGTCATCAAGAAAGCGGATCGGATTTCGCCGTTCAACAATGGGCCCAGCCACTGCTTCTTCTGCTCCTCGGTGCCGTACTTTGCGAACACCTCCATGTTGCCGGTGTCTGGGGCGGCACAGTTGGTGGCTTCACTGGCGGTGATACTTTTACCCAACAACTCAGCCATCAGGCCGTACTCGAGATTGCTGAAGCCAGCACCCTCCTTGAAGTGGTTCTTGGGCAGGAACATGTTCCAAAGCCCAAGTTTTCTGGCCTTGACTTTGAGATCCTCGATCACCTGTGGGTGTGCGTCAAAGCGGGCGACTGTTCCTTCGCCGATTTGTTGCGTGTAGACGGCATCTGCTGGGATACATTCTTCCTCGACGAATTTCTCAACCTGTTCGAGGGAAATTGAAGATTAGCACGTGTAGTTTGCGACAGAAGTCAATATACTGATGTGGATAAGATGCATACCAGGTCTAGTGTCTTCGCCGCCCGTTCGCTGACCCACGGCCGTGCAATGATGGGGATTCTCTCTGATGCGGGGATATGGCCTTTAGGGCCGTTCATGAGGTAAGGAACAGACATGTCGAAGAGGTTGGTTGGCGGAACGATTGAACAGTAGATAGACCTCAGAGTATTCACAATCTGGGAGAAGGAAGATAGGATGAAGAAGAGCCGTCAACCGCTTTCAAATATCAATCAATGATCGAAGAGAGAACTGTTGACGTTGACTGTTTTTTCTGAATTAGTTATCACTCGAAGCTCCTGGTTCGCCTCGATGCCGGGAATGGATGAAGCCGAGGCTATCAATTAAAATCGGTTCGGCTGGTGTACGAAACGGGAATGATATTGTCTGACAAGATGGATTCCGACGCAGAATTGCCTAGCGTTGGTGCAAGAGCAATCGTCAGACGCCGCCATCGGATTCTCTTCTCTGCTGCCCCTTCCGATTGGCCAGTAATACCCAGATATCAAACCACCGTCAACCTCATGCTACCTCCTCGACTCCTTTTCGATGGTTTAACGGAGTATTTCCTTGTCGAGAGGAAAGTCTAGCTTTCACCTAAAGGCCTTCTGCAGTATCATGCCTTGATAGACCAAATCAGGCCACGAGCCCTTGTGATACCCCAGGCAGGGCTAAGCTCCCTCGGCATAACACTCGTTTTTGGATGCTTGACTGTTTACGAGTAATCAAAGGACCTGCGCGTCTGTTGAATTCCGGTAATGTCTTTGCCCAGAGTGAGGGCTGCTGCATGCCATTTTGCACCAATAATCTTCGAGACCAGGAGATCATGTGACAAAGCGATCGGCCTAATCCACCAAGCAGCGCGTTCAGGGGCCAATCTCGTCGTTTTCCCCGAGTCTGCCATCCCCGGATTCCCCGTCTGGTCAGCCTTGTTGCCACCGACAAGAACACATGACTTTTTCCAGCGTTTCACAGAGTCGTCGCTGTACGTCGACAGCGAAGAGATATCCGCCATTCGCCATGCAGCCGCAGAGAGTAAGGTTATAGTCAGCCTTGGATTCTCGGAAAAGGTTCGATACAGCACTGCGACCCTTTTTAATTCGAATATACTCATCAGCGAGCATGGAGAACTCCTGAATCATCATCGGAAGCTGGTCGCTACATTCTTCGAGAAGCTCAGCTGGTCTCCTGGTGATGGCTACGGTCTACGTGTGGCAGATACAAGGTTTGGCAAGATCGGAGGCCTGATCTGTGGGGAAAACACGAACCCTCTCGCACGTTATGCTCTTATGGCCCAAGGCGAACAAATCCATATCTCCACTTGGCCTGCTGTCTGGCCTACAAGAGATTTTGATGACTATGATAAATCGGGTACCCATCACAAGTCCATGTCAGAACCAGCTCAAGAAGACATTCAATTCCAAGATGGTCCGGGTCATCATGCTGGGAGGCCGCGAGAGAGCCAAATCAAGGCTCAATTGAATGAGCAGCCCACTGAATTGTCTGGAGCTAGCGAGGCCCCAGGAAAAGCGCTCGCATCCTTGAACTATAACAACATCGCAGCAAATCGGACGCGAGCGGCGGCTCATTGCTTCGAGGCCAAATGTTTTGGGATTTCTTGCGCGGGCTCGCTTCCCATCGAGACGATCAATAGCATCTCGGAGATGGTGGGAGGCGAACAAGGCCTGAAAGTGAGAAATGCGCTGACCAGGGCGCAAAGGGCAGCCACACAGTTCTTCGATCCCACAGGCGCGCTTCTGCTAGGCTTTACAGACTCTGCTGGTAGAGTGACAGACAGCCTGATAGACAACGAGGGTATCCTGTATGCAGACTTTGATCTGAACAAGTGTATTGAGGGGAAACAGTATCACGATGTCGTGGGCGGGTACCAAAGGTTCGATGTATTCTCTCTCACGGTCAATCGGCAAAGGCACAAACCAGCGGCGTTTGTGGATAGCAATCTGCAAACAGTGAACAGCCGAGGAGCTGATCAAAAGGGTCATCCACCGGAAGCCAACTTTGGCAGCACTAAAGTGGGAATTGGTAAGGACTAGCACCATAAGGGTGACCTCGGCTGAAGGAGGGAATGCTGAATACTCCGCCTATTATAATCGATTCACCAAATCTGAACCGACCTAGACAATATCCTTGGTATCATTGATCAAAGGGAAACAGGTGAACCCCTTCAAGTGCATGATGAAAGGACACTCAAAACGAAAATCCGATATGGTAGAATCTCACAGTCACATGACCTCGGATAAACCTGATTAATCCGAACCTGTCATGACGATTGATTGATATCACGAACGTGAACGCTGCTGACCCTTTTCGTGCATGACTCGCGCATTTCTCGATTTTCTCCGCGCAAAGAAATTTGAGATTCATCAATGCCATCACTCTGCGCTTTTGTCCAATCCAGCTTTTTCAATTCTTGTAACCCTTCTTCATTCGTTTTCCTTGTACATTATTCAAACATCAGAACAACTTTCTCCGCCGTATTCTTCTACATAAATTAAGCCCCGCGCAAGCACCGATCACGTTCATGACCTTTCCTGCTGCCGCCCCGAAGCCTTTCCAGGTATCCACGAGAGAGGAAAATCTCCTTCCACAATCCCGTGAGACCGGGCTCGTGGTACTAGAGGATCAGATATCAAATGCGACCACGGTGACGCGAGAAACACCAAAGGCCAAGCCATGGGCTCACTTTGTGGCAGGAGGGTAGGCAACCATGAACTTTTGCGATGGTGGAGTCTATACTGACATCTCTTTCCAGCGTTGGTGGGATGACAGCGGCCGCCCTAACTTCACCTCTTGATGTCCTGAAAACGCGGTTACAATCCGACTTCTACCAAGCGCAATTGCGGGCTCTTCATGCCCAGCATCCTCTACCTCAGAAAACCACTCTTCTCACAATACCTCGGTCCGCCTACTTCCACCTAGCCGAGACCGTACAGATTCTCCGATCAATACACCAGCATGAAGGGTTTCGAGCCCTATTCCGTGGCCTGGGCGCAAACTTGATTGGTGTAGTTCCAGCCAGGAGTATCAATTTCTATGTTTATGGGAATGGCAAGCGGATCCTAAATGATTACCTGAATCCGGAAGGAAAGGAAAACGTGTGGACGGTCCATCTGTTAGCGGCTGCAACAGCGGGTATTGCAACGGGCACAGCAACGAACCCGATATGGCTGGTAAAAACGAGGTTGCAGTTGGATAAGAATAATGCCAGCCACGATCCGCTGAGCCGGCGGCAGTATCGAAATAGTTGGGATTGCATCAAGCAAACCGTTCGTCACGAGGGCATCCGAGGCTTATACCGGGGGTTGTCTGCTTCCTACCTAGGAGTCACGGAATCAACTTTGCAATGGGTTCTTTACGAGCGGATGAAGCTGTCTTTGGCACGAAGAGAAGCCAAGAGACTGGCAACTCCAGGGTACCAACCAACATGGCTCGATAATGCAGAGGAATGGGCTGGCAAATTCTCCGCTGCTGCAGGCGCGAAAGGAATAGCGGCGGTCGCGACATACCCTCATGAAGTCGTACGGACAAGGCTGCGACAGGCGCCTACAACGATAGCAGAGAATGGAAAACCTACTCTGAAGTACACCGGACTTGTGCAGTGCTTCAAACTTGTGGCGAAAGAAGAAGGCCTGGCTGGTCTGTATGGAGGCATGACGCCTCATCTGCTGCGTGCTGTGCCTAGCGCGGCCATCATGTTTGGAACGTGAGTCTTTCTCCCCAGACGACCCCTGTGTATTCACATCGCTAACTTCAACTAGATATGAAATCATTTTGCGACTTGTCGGTACGACTTCTTGAGTTGGAAATGTCGCGCTTATAATGGAGCCGGTCTCTGGAAAGCCAGCTCACTTGTACATCATCACCATCAATGTCATGACCAACCACCTCCGCACAAATGCCACCACTACTACATACCACCAACGCCTTAACCTACCATTCCATGATAATATAGCATCACATAGAACGGAGTCATTGGTTTTAACTCATCCGTGGCCTACCCAGGCATGTTTTCTGCATACACGTGGCGTGGGCTGGGCCAGGAACGCAGCCAGAGATATGGGCAACTTTCTTAGGCCCCACGATTATGGGCTTCTGCAGAGAAACGATATACCCTTCTCCTGTTTATCCAATGTAAAATAAAAATAATATCAGAGATCCTTCTACTACTACGCGCTTGACATTCTCCCCGTCCAGCCCATCCAGGTGTGGAATGTTCGATCGAAGAGTCTACCATGTTGAATGGAGTAGGGGGTCCCGCACGTTGCCTCCCGCTGAATATGAAAAAGCAGCAATCTGAACGTCGATGCCAATAGGAAAATAATAACACTGCATGACAAACATTTGATTATTATTCAAATGAACATTCTTACACTACGCGACGAAGGTGAATGTCCTCGCATCCTTTCTTCAATGCCTCAGTACATGACGCTTGGGACAATCATATGGCATAAAGGCAGTGCGCCTCCGGGTCAAATGTTTCGACGTACTTAATGTTTACTCTTGCCTCATTGAGAACACTGATTTTCTGCGCGACAACCAAGCCACCATTGCGAATTGCACTCCAACAAACCGGCTGAGAACGACGAGACTCGAGGCACATCCTCGCTTTTAGAGTCCAATTTAACACAACAACAGATTGCAGAGTCGCAGCAAAAATGGCCACGGCCGACTACGCAGGAACACTCGCAGCGTTGCGGGAACACCAATCTACACAACCGCTATCAATACTCACGCTGGCCGAGCCGATCCTCAGCTCGACGCCTCAAAACCACAGCGACAATGCAGAGACACACGACCAATTCAGACCTTCGGACGCCTCATCAACAACCCACAATTCATCTGAGCTCGACAGCCATCTAACACCGTCTTCGCTCGCCGCGGACCTAACACACTACAAGGACCTATTCTCCAAGCTGCGCTTCAGCTACCTCGAGCAAGTCACGAAGGAGAAATACCTGCGCAGCATCGTTGGCGACCCGCCACTGGTGGTGACGCACGATGACAACCTTGCACTGGAGGAGACCCTTGTGGGCATGAAGGCGGAGGTGAAGCGGCGGAAGCAGGAAGTCGAGCAGTTGGTTTCCGAAATGGAGAGCCGCGCACGGGAGGTCGCCGCGCGGTATCAGAGTGTGTCGGAGGGCGTGCGGGTGCTGGAGACGGTGCCGCGCGAGGTGCAGGCTTTGAAGGCCGAGATTGACGAGTTAAAACGCATGATTCGCGAGAAGAAGGGCGGGGATGATGCGAGGGAGAGTAATGGCAGTGGGGATGTGAGGATGAATTTGTCATTGGAGGAGACGGCAGAGGCGCTCGAGGAACAGCGCGCGAGAAATAGGGAGATCGACGAGCAGATCGAGGCGCTGCAGCGTCAGTTACCTGCCAAGACGCGTGAGTTTGAGAAGGTTGATGCCCAATTGGTTGAGTTGGAGAAGAAGCGGAATGAGGCTACGAGGCTGGCGAGGGATGTCAGGAGGAGGAAAGAAGAGGGCGGGAGGGATGAACTGGAGGAGCTGGGGAAATGGTACAGAGGGAGTGATATTGTTCTTCGCGGGTTGTTGGGCGTTGAAGGATGAACGGATATGGCTTCTCACGGAGTGGGAAGGATGACATTATTATGATGATTATGCGTGCACGATACCAGGTACTACCAAATGACAAAGGGGATCAGGCTGTTGATGACTAGAGTGTTGAAAATTTTTGAGTTCATTGTCACTCGTTCTCATGCTATCTATATAGCACGAGGCTCAGAAAGTTCTTGCTTGTATCTGCCATTGACTTGCAGGATTTCCCCATGGTCTATTGATGTCTGGTTGATATTTTCAATCGCACAGAATCATTCTGATGAGGGGGCATCTGTTATCTCGTGGCATATGACCTTTCACCAACGCCGTAAGTTCTTCCGATGGCCATTTTGGGTCACAAAATCTACTCCTCGTCATCACCTTCCTCATCACCACCATCGCCTCCGCTCTCAGCAGCCTTGGCCTTCTTTCTCCTAACACGACCAGGACGGCCACCACCGAAGGGACTCGTGAGGGCGAAATCGATGTGCTTTTGGGAATCGAGACGGACGATGAACGAGGGGACGTTGACGATTTGCTTGCCGACGCGGATGTGGCGTTGCTTGATCAGGACACGAGCGTGGTGGATGGATTTGGCGAGACCGAGCTTGAAAACGCAGGTCTGCAGGCGACGCTCCAAGAAATCTTCGACCTTCAAGGCCAACACGTAATCGAGTTTCATGCGGGACTCGTCCAGCACACCAACTCGCACGAGACGTCGAATCAAGGCATTGCCTTCGAAGAGACGCTTGGGGTCCTTCTCGTCGAGGGTAAGAAGTTGACTGTCAAATGAGACCGTTGCGTTAGTTATGCCGTTGCCCTTGGAAGATGGATAATATGCCTCAAATGTGACATGATTGTAATTTATTTCTTACCGAGCAGCACGACGGATCTTGGACAGGGTGAGCTGAACACGCCAGACCTCACGCTTGTTGCGCAGACCGTATTCGCCGACGATCTTCAATTCGGAGTCGCTAGATTCAGACAAGGCATGATGTTAGACAAGGGATATCTCAGACATAAGCAGAGAGAACAAGCTCATGCTCAGTGGCCAGGATACACGTACAGACGAGCCGATTCGAATGCTGTAGTTGAGGATATATCGTTAGTACTGAGTTCATAGATGCACTGGGGTTTCGAGGGCAAAAGACTCACGTCGACGAGGGACCTTATAGGTCTTGGAATATGACCGTGGCGCCATGATTGCGATGAAATCTGCGCAATCAAATTGTCGTCACAAACAAGATTGTGGGATTGAGAGAAGATGATAGAGGTTGTGGTGTTGCAGGCACGTTTTAGATAATCGCACCTTCGAATTTGCAACCCGCAAAGGCTTGGCGCACAATGAATTGGAGGAATTTGTGCGGCCACCGCGGTCTTGGCGGTCGCAACTTTCCTGCACCTGGCCGTCCACCACCAACACCACCACCACCGAAATCGACAATCCTACAAACGACCACGACAACTCCCCCATTCTTCAAAGAGATCCTTTCGATAATCATTCGCAATGGGTCATGCTGCCGGTCTCCGGGCTGGAACGCGCTATGCGTTCAGCCGTGATTTCCGTAAGAAGGTACGAGAACAATCGCCATGAATATGGAATGAATCAGACAATGCCGAAGCTACAAGGAAAAAGAGGAACTAACTGTGGACTTTGTAGGGTATGATCGCCCTCGGAACGTACATGAAAATCTACAAAGTCGGAGATATTGTCGATATCAAGGCCAACGGCGCTGTCCAGAAGGGCGTAAGCATTCCCCATCCCTCAAGATCCTATCACCACGTCTTTCTTCGAAATGGAAACCTGCACCAAAACCCCTCGGAATGGAATCTGGAAAAAGATGAAAATCCAAGGAGAGCAAAGAGCTGACATGAGTCCTTTTTGGAATCAAATAGATGCCCTACAAAGTCTACCACGGCAAGACTGGCGTCGTGTACAACGTGACCAAGTCTGCAGTCGGTGTCATCATCTACAAGAAGGTCGGCAACCGATACCTGGAGAAGCGAGTCAACGTCCGTGTCGAACATATTACCCACTCCCGATCAAGAGAAGAATGTAAGAGCCGTCTTCCCACATCAAAGCTCCTGTAAGGTCCGTGTACGGTTTACTAATGTTTGTTGTAAACAGTCCTGAACAGAGTCAAGTCCAACGCTGCTAAGCGCAAGGAAGCCAAGGAGAAGGGTGAGAGCGTCCAGCTGAAGCGTCTACCTGTTGGCCCCCGAGCGTCAAGAGTCATCGAGTTCACCGAGGTCGAGAGTCTGGCACCCCAGCCGTACGATACCCACATCTAAATGCGATACTACTACTGCCACCTTACTGGTTCTTGTTGGGGTCGGGGCTTTTAAATGGGGCGATGCGAGTGTGGGTGCGGACAAGCTGAGTTGGACCTCTTGAGCGGGATGGATCCAGACGAGAGAGTGCGAGAGGAGAGAGACGACAACTCGGGTCTCAAAGCAGGGGTGGCGAGCGGTGATCCTCGAACTGTGCAATCAAAAGGTGCAGGAGGAACAACATCACCAGCTGAAGGACGAGTTGTGAAGCAGGCGATGTTCCCGTGTGGAAGAAACAGTGTGTTTCCTGACTTCCATCACAGGCCTAGAAATTTCTACAGAGAGGACCGGGCTTCTACATGATTCCCAGTATTTCAACCCTAAAAAGGATAAAAACTAAATCAACGGGAAATGACAATCTTCATGAAACAAAGACATTCGGTCATGGGTATACGCCTTCGTTCTTTCTAATGCTGGCCATTTTTTGCTTTCACGTTTGTGCCCGTGGGCCTCTCTATGCCTTTGAATCGTGATAATGGTGTATGATCATGTCTCGTTAAAAGATGCCTCGCTCCCTCTGCGTCCCCGACTTGCCAAACCTCAAACCCCACTCGACGTTAGGCCACTCCCAGTCCCGTTATGTTTCCATGCGCAAAACCCATGTCGCTGAGGATGGCGCTCAAAAACCCCGTACCGTTCGCCATCGCTGCGCTTGTAAATCGTGATCTCGTGAAATGCATTGCCGTCGAACCCTAAAGAGCGGGAAAGGCATAATAACTTCTAGGGTAGAATATTCTCGGGCGGCGATGACTGACTCTCAGCATCTAATGTGTACCATCGATGTTTCGTTGACTTTGAGGAGAATATGTATGGAGTCTGGTGATACCTGGATCCATTCCAAGATTTCTAGAATGTGAAGTCTTCATCCTCGTCATCCATGTTGAGGAGGTTCGGCTTCGCTGCTAGGGGCATGAATGCTGGATCTCGGAGGGGTTCTTTGACTTCTCCATCATGTGTAGCGGTGCTGCCATGCTCAAGTGATAATCCATGGGCAATTGGAGATTTCTTGACGGCCTCTTCAGTGGTGTTCATTCCCTTGTCGGTATATCTTGAAGCGGCAAGTAACGCAGAGGGCAGGAGCCGGCCAGTGGGTTCGTTGCCCGTTGAATCTTCGTTCAATGGCCCCTGGGGAATACCAATCCGCTCTTCGTCTGACTCAATGATGCTATTTGGGTCAAGTCTGATCTCTTTCCCCTCCTCCTTTGGATTTGATAGAATCGGGTCAGAGCCGTGTTGTCTAGAAAACGCCCACCAGTCGACTGTCTCTCCTTTGTCGAACAACTCTACGACTCTCGCGTCATGTCTCTGGCGCTCCTCTGGACTCATACACTCAAGATCCTCCTCCGGATGTGTGTGTATGGCAATCTTACATAACACATCTTGTAACAACCAGGGGAAACTAATCATAGGTCTGTCAGAAATTCCAGCCTCCGAATTTTCAGGAAAGGGTTCAGACATGGAGTTGGAGGAGCCGGCCATATCATCTGAGCATGTAGAGGGAGTGGAGGAACTCCTGCGGCTATCTTGGCTTTCACCTTTGGACAGCGCCTGTTTGACTTCCTCGTAAGTAATATGATATGCGGCAATAGCAAAGGGGGCGAGTTTCGCGAACTCTTGTCCGCCTGCTTCCTCGCAAAAGATCTCATAGTAAGTCTCCTTGAGGGTTCTAGAATGTTGACCTATTTCCTCGTGGAACTTGAAGTCTCGGGCAGCTTTACTGTGATTGAGCACAAAGGTAGACCAAACCTCGAACTCGGAGCTAATTTCATGCTGTGCCATGATTCGTCGCATTGATTCTTCATACTCCTTCTTAATGTGCTTCACGGCGTTCATAATTTCCGCTGACGGCTTATGAGATAGGATTCGGCGGTCGAATGCATCGGTCAACTTTGGAACAAATTTGACCCTCTCAACCGCATCATATAGCTGTCCAAGTACTTTGCGAGATGTATAAGTACGTCGACCTTTCTTCTCCATGAAGTGTGGCCACCGATCACGTTCTAGATCACGGGGCATTTCAGCGGGGACACCAGTCTTCGGGTAATCAACTGCCACGGAGTGGAGATTGACGAGTCTGAGACATTGCGAGCTTTGGATCCCTTGATCCAAATAATCTGCAGCTGCGAGATGGGCGTGAGCAATCCGACCCAAATAATCATTCTGGAGATAGTCATGAAAGAAATTGATGATATCATTCGTGCTGATGTTGTCCTTTCTCACTGGAGTTGGTGCGCGATAGTGAAACGGCTCAGCATCCCATTCTGGCGGAATAAGGTCAGGATCCCAAGAGACAATGTAATCGTCACCGTCGAGATCACCACCTGAGCACATGCTAGGCAGATCGCGATCACCATCAGAAGGCATAACCACAACATCGCGTAAATGTTGCAACTTTTCGCATTTACCGACGGCGTATACCACACGAATATCACCGCGGTGCAGTGAAGGGTTGCGAGCAAGGATACAGACACCCTCAACCACATTCAGATTTCCGGTAGACTGATCGGTGTACTGGATGAAAATCTGCGGCAGAGCCTTGATCTTTTCGTCTTGTGTAGATGCCTTGAGTAATCTCTCCTTACAGTAGCCTTTAAGGCTCCGAGTTTCATCAGCAATTCCCAAGACAAATGCACCCTTTGAGATGGGAATTTTGGCCTTCTCTTTGAGGTATTTCAAGGTCCAAGCACGATAGAGTTCAAGAAGAGACATCACAAATGGCTCGGTCCGGAGTCGGGCCTCAACAAGGCTGGCGATACTGGTGGTCATCAAATTCGGATCGACATTCTCCCTTAATGATCTCAGTGCAGCATCATCGTCTGTCAGTGCTTGATCAAGAGCTGCAATGCATTCCTCTTGTTTATGCAAGAAGACAGAGTCTGCAATACCCAGATCTGATAGGACGAGTATCAACTGCCGATTTAAAAAGCTCTGCCAGTATTCCGAAACTCTGATGATTTCAAGTTGGTCGGAGTCGCTGTCAAACTTGAATTGGCTGGGTCGGATTAGGATGTTCACATGACTCAGCGCAGTGTCAATAGCCAATACACCCTTACAACCCCCAAGACGAAATTGAAATGCAGATGGAGGTGAAGGCCCTGGGATTTTGAGTTCGCGCTGGATCATTTCTGCAACAGCGGGAGAAATTCTACCCACACCATCTGTAAATGTGTAGTTATTGTTGGTAATATCCGAGGTTGGGTCTTTGTGCCATTGTCCCTTGCCACTTATAGTTGTGACAGGTTTGGTGGTAGAGAAGCATTGACCCATTCGAGCCGCTCGTTTTGCAACTATTGTTTCCCCGTCAAATGTGCCCATCCTGGCACGAATAGTTTCGGCCGTGATGTCATCTGCCGGGTCCGAAGCGAAAAAGTAGGCACCATGCTCGCGAAGCTGTGAATTTCCCCAGGCAAGGAATTCGTAGTGACGACCAGCAACAAAGATGCCTTTCCTCAATGCACGCCGGACTCTCGCGAATATCAACACCATTTTGTTGTTCGTGGCGGGAAACAGTCTTGACTGGCCGCGGTAGGAGTCGTCTTCAAAACGAACGCGTAAGAATCGATCAGAATGCTGTCGATACATGCGGATGACGCGATTTGTAAGCTCAACGGAAGGGGTGTGAAGAATCAAACCTGTTGCAGTGACTGTTGCATGAAGCAACTCTTGACAATTGGCAGGGAGAGGCCGAGCTTTGACTGGCCGTTGGAAACGAATGTCTTCAAAAATATCCATGGGGTTGTAGACACGATTTTGAAGAGTATCAACGTGTACCAGCATGCGCTTTGCAACACGAGGCTTCATTTCTGACAGACGTTTCAAGAATGCTGTGTCGATCAAGTATTCGTTCAGCCATCCTGAAGATATGCAGACTTCAAGCTGGTATCGGACTTGGAAATCAAGATAAATGGATCCTGGGGTGGGTACTGTAAGGGGACTTTGCAGTACATTCCAGACTGACGCTTCTCTCTGTGCACTATGCTGAACTTTAAAATCGGGATTTCTGGTGACGCGGATATTGAAATCCTTTAGTGCGTTCAAGACTTCTTGAAGCGCATGAGGCCGCGTTCCATATTCTGCGTGTTCAGACTTGACATTGAAGCGGAACGTTGTCCAACGGGAAATATTGATTGAGTTTCCATTCTTGTGGACAGAGATCGGCGTCGCGTCAATATTTGCAAACATATCCTTATGTTTCACAATGTCAGTCTGACGAACCCAGGTATCATCGATGCTCCATTTGCGTGTCACAGAATCATGGCTCAGCTGCATTGCTTCTTTGAGTTGCCTAGAGTACCACGGTGGATACCTAACATTGATGATAAGGGATGTGTTCTGGCCATCGAAGGTGTCACACATTGAGAATTGGTCATCTAGAGCAACATAGAATCGATATGCTCTGGAAGCAGTCTTGTTGTCTGACTCGAGTGTCGTGGGGAAGTAAACCAGCAGCTCCCGTCTCTTGAGGTTTAAGTCTAGGCGAACGGAGCGCTTGCGTGGTGTGCGATCATTTCTGGATGCAAGGACAGCCATACAGTCTTCATCAACCAAATATCCGAAATCGATAGAATCCCCCAAGAGGGTCATCTCCGGTGGATAACTGGTTCTGGGCCTTACCGGACTTGGAAGCAATTCTTCTCTCGGTTCATATTGTTCCCTTAGAACAATAATTTGCTGCGTGTAGTCGACTTCTTTCTCAATTCCGGTCTTAGGATCAGTTTCTTTCTTTTTGAAGGTGAAGTCAAGGCCTCCTCTGTATTGTCGGTCCCAAGGAGCCCGACGTGGTGGCGGTCTAAGTCAATGGTTAGCACAGGGTATAATCATAGCCATGACAAGCCATACTTGAAGACTATCGTAGCCCCATGATTGTAGTTGCCCTGCCGGTTTTCATTAATTCGAATGTAGTCGATGTTCCCAAACCGGTGAAGGTTCCGATAGATATCCCACGTACTGACCCCCTCTGGCAGACGAGGGATATTAGCTCTGACAGAAGCCCATCCCCTCCATTCCTCACCGACAGAGCGACCTGAAGATCCATTTGAGATGTTGCCGTGTATGCCCAGTCGCCGATCGGGAAGAGATCGACATGCCATCATAACGCAAATGCACAAGGTCCTGAACAGTTCATAGTTCTTTTACCGTCAAATATTTCAACGCTCATGAAAGCAGCAAAGGATCGAGCTGAAGGGTTGGAATTGAGATTTATCTGAGGACGAAACGTGGGAGAATTAGGGTTCATGCGAGTGACAAAGTCAAGGTTGATCGACGCGCCCGAGTGGCTCGGCTATCTCGGTAGTGGAGACTGATCTGAGATCAGGCTGAGGCTTCACCTTCTTGCCCGGAAAGAAGGGTAAGCAAGAGTTTTATAGGGTAAGTGAGATGGTGAAGAGGAGCAGAGCGTGCAGGAGATAGAAGGGATGGCGTGAATAAAAGTGCCTGGTCGGATTAACTGCCATTCTTGGTGTCATTTAACCAGTTTGTTTGCTTTCAAGGGAATTTCGCAGATGACGATTTTTGTTTGATGCTGGTGTGCGTCTGATCTCCCAACGAGGCTCATTTCACATCGGAAAGCGACAGATGACATCGCTTCTCCTTCCCTAGATAGTCGTTCTCAGTGTGCTTACGACATTCACCGACTCCCTCCTTACCAGCACTTACATTGTACGTGTATGCTGCTGAGAATGCCTCCCACGCTAAATAGCATCTGTCTTTAAAGAAGAATGGCTTAGAAAAAGTAGCTAAGCTCGCACAGTTTCTATTGAACTAGTAATATAAAATAGAAATCACTATCATCCTCACAAGTGGCCGTTGTGTCAAAGTTTCAGAAGGAGCTGGAGGAAATAGTCACGGAATCGGACAAACCTTTTTGCGACAAGGTTCTCGTGAGAAGGGCCAGCTGATGTTGTGAAACCATCAACACGGGTTGGTTTAGAATGCATATTGGTGGCGAATTTCTGAAGAAAACTCATGGTATTAGCCTACGGGTGACGAAGTGATATGCGGAAAAGATTTCACTCCAAGCACATATCATTGTCTTGTGGTTCTCAGAGCATTGCCGGGCTGATTTACAACCAGGAATTGACCTATGGCCTGATGCTACAGATAAGCAGAGGATCCCTTCGCTTTCAGTGCGAATTATAATGGTTTGGACCGTCTGAGGATTCCTGGTTTGCTTGTATTTCCTCAAAATCAGCGGTCATACCCAAGAAGGGAGTCAAGGTTTAAACCCGCTTCTGCAAGATCTCCAGAACCTTCTTATCAGCCTCCTTCAACGCAGCAAGCTCCTCCATAGCACAAAGAGCCTGGTCTTTCCAGTTGGCACAGGCGGCATGGAGCTCTGCATTTAGAGTCTCAAGTTTTCCAATCTCCTCTTTAAAGGTGGCGTTCTGCACTGTGAGTTCCTCGTTGTCTCCTGTAAGTTGATTGATCTGCAGCTCCAGCTTCGTGATATCTTGTTCGTACTCATCCGTCTTCTTCTCTTTGGCTTTCAGGAGATTGGCGTACATTTCAACCTGTGTCGCTCAGCACTAGTTGGTCCCTGGATCTTGAGCCCAAGCTTGGGTACTGACCTGGAGTGTCATCGTAGCTACCTCCCCGGTGTACTTATCTTTGAGGATCTGCAATTCTTTCGCATGCTGTTCGCCAAGTTCAATTGGCATAAGGTCAAGCTGTTCTCTCAACCATTGAACCTTCATCTCCAGGTCTTGCCTTGTCAGTTCCTCCATCTCTGCCTCCTCCTCTCTGACCATCTGTGCACCACGATTTGCGAATTTAAGGTCTTCGATTTCTCGACGGGTTTCACGGATGATCTCTGCCACTTGGTCTGAGAACTCTTCCTCTTGGTTCGCCATTGTGCGGAGTGTGTCGGAGAGTTTTTGCTTCAGAGTTTCGCGTTCTTGTCGTATAGCGCGCGTAGAGATGGCGAGGCCACGGGAGCGTTGTAGAAGAAACGCATGCCCCTCGCGCATGTGAGAGAATTCAGTCTTCACGATTTTGTGCATATCTTCCAGGTTAGCCAAGTCTTCTTCCGTGTCTTTCAGGACCAGCCTCAATTCATTCAACTTTTCTCTCTCCTCACGCAACGGTTTTTCCACGTTGTCACACCGATTTTGCAAGACAAGTGTTCTCTCTTTGACATGAACCACTGCAGCCCGTTGGATATCATTGCAGATTTCATCCAAGACACTGCGAAATGTCTGGTCACAAGGCCCAGGCACTTGTTTATCTACGTTCTTAGCACGTTTACCGTGAGAGTCGGACTGGCCATAATCGCAGATTTTCCAGGTCATTTCTGGTGTTGCTTGGTCCATCTGATCGTGTATTTGAGTATGGTGGACGGTATCAGATTGAGGGATTGGTGCCTTGCCGTTAGAGGCAGATTTGGTGAAAAGGCTTGACAACCTAATGCACAATCTCTGTCTTTTGGATTCATGGCAGTGAGGACAAGCCTTCATTCCGAGGCAGTTTGGAGGGTTCCCAGGATCCGACATATTGGATGCCCACCAATCGGGAAGGTCTAGATTACGGACAACACTGCGGAAGATGCTAGCGAGAAACCGTGATTTGTTCCTCTCCATACGTTTATCCAAGGCCGTCAACAGTAACAGAGCCCATTCCACGCCAAGATAGATGTTAGGCGTGGGCTTTCCAGGACGGGACAAGAAAAAGACAGCAGAAACAACTACCTCAAGACATTGAGAGATGAATGGCCTTGATACTGGCTCTTCTGGGCTTGTTGGAAGAAGTTCAACCAGTAACCCAACGAATTCCTCCGGAGACTTGATCTCATGGATGGAGAAAAGATGAGATTGCAGCAGGATCGTCTTGACGAAGGCCTCGAAGAGAATGATGAATCTAGTGGGAACATTGGGTTCGCTCAGCGTATTCTTGCAGAGCAGAACACAAAACGCATTAGCCATCATTGCTGGTGGGATACCAGGCTCAAGCAACTTGCATCTCAACTTTCGTACCGCCGGATCGGATCCTTTGCCCCACTCTTCGAAGCTGTCATGATCGACAATAATAAGGATGTCCCTCGCCATGGCCGTCGTTTCTAGATTGAACGTGGCTGGCTCTGAGATTTCTTCCACAACAGCCTTCAAGGTGCGGAGAAATGTGGCCTTGACGGTGCTGGACCCCTTTGGTTGAACGAAGAGCTCATGTGCCATGTCAATCCATTTCGACAATGTTGGTGGGAGCTCGACTTGTTCAGCCTCGTCAGTTGATGCAGCGGCTAACAGGCTCCATTCACGATCAAGGCGAAAAAGCGAAGCAGCGATATGAATGGAGACCATCGCTTCAAAATGATCTTTTGACTGCATCTGGACTTTCCAGTTCTCATGTGCCAGAGCCAGGTCGCGTTCCGTTATCTTAGCCAAAACGCATAGACCTTGTGTGCTGAAAAGGGCCTTGACTCTTCGATTCCAGACTGACGGGTGTACGTTTTGAGCATTACCAACGATCTCATGCAGGAAGTCGGAGAAAAACGGCTTGTCGTCGCTGGCATATGGCAGTTTGGCTTCACAGAG
>Ga0105239_10002520_pt1 | contig 23269 bp, 13 predicted proteins | sample KBSC44metaG_FD_92761 | JGI IMG/M metagenome (GOLD analysis project Ga0105239, IMG submission 92761) | Corn rhizosphere microbial communities from Kellogg Biological Station, Michigan, USA - KBS C4-4 metaG | ecosystem: Host-associated > Plants > Roots > Rhizosphere > Soil | place: Michigan, USA... | reverse complement strand
GGCCTATACGGAACAGGCGAAGAAGCTGGTGGTTGGCGACCCGATGGAGGGAACGACGGAAGTTGGCGCGCTGACGAGGCCCGGACAGCTGGAGTTCCTGCTGGGACAGATCGATGATGCGGTTGCCAAGGGTGCGAAGGTGCTTGCGGGTGGAAGACGGGTTGACCGGAAGGGGTATTTTATCGAACCTGCGGTGTTAGTAGAGGTGAACCATGGGATGAAGCTGATGACGGAAGAGTCCTTTGGGCCGGTGGTCGGCATCCAGCGGGTGAAGGATGATGCGGAGGCGGCTGCCTTGATGGGGGACACGGAATATGGACTGACGGCAGCGGTGTATTCGGCGAGTTTTGAGCGGGCGGAGAAGGTGATGCAGCAGCTGAATACCGGGACGGTGTACTGGAACTGCTGTGACCGGGTCAGTGCGACGCTGCCCTGGAGCGGGAGGAAACATTCCGGTCTGGGTATGACGCTGAGCTATCAGGGGATACGGGCTTTTGTGCAACCGAAGGCTTACCATATACGGCCCTAAGCGGCTGCCCTGTTCAGCGGCTGCCTTGTTCAGCGGCTGTCCTAAGGCCTTGATAGAGAAGGATGTGGGAGGGTTTGCACAGGGAGTGTATAAGCAGCGATTGGTAGTGCCGGGGATGTTGGTTAATATTATGACATCATAAACTTAGTGATGGGGAAGTACAGAATAGGACCCTCGCCTTCGGCGGGGGTTTTCCATTTCTATAAAAAGAGAGAGGCCAATAGAAATTGGCCTCGCGTCACGACTTTGTGACCATTCAAAACTAAAAATATAAGAAGTAATAATCTTTTGCGCAGATAACTGTCAAATTTACCATTCTAATTCAATTATACAAGCACTCCGACTTACTAATATACGGATTTAGCAAGAAATTAATAGGGTTTGCGTACGGGCTACGCAGTACGGAAACGTTTGCGTAAAATGGGATGCGAAATTTTAGCAAAAGCCCGCGAAATTTTTGCAGAGGGGTAGCGGCGCGTTTTTGGGGATGGCTATAGAAGGAGTTTGTCGGGGTTGGGGATGAAGTTGAGGAAGGCCTGGAAGTTGGCTTTATACTTTCGTTTATCGAGCTTGTAATAGAAGGCGCCTTTTTTCGAGTTGGCCTTGTCTTTTTCCTTTTGCTTGATGAGAAGTTCGGTGGAGAGCACTTTGCGGCTGAAGTTGCGATTGTCGAAGGCGGTGTCGTAGATGCCTTCATAGAGGATCTGCAGCTGCGGGATGGTGAACTTGGCGGGCAGCAGTTCGAAGAGGATCGGGTGGAGTGCGGCTTTGTATCGGAGCTGTTTCTTTGCGGCTTCGACCATGCGTTTGTGATCGAAGATCAGTTCGGGTAATTTTTTGATATGCACCCATTCAGGGTGGTATTCATTGCTGAGTTGTTTTTCATATTGGTGGATATCGATGAGTGCAAAGTAGGCGATGCTGAGAGTGCGTTCGACGGGATCGCGGCTGGGTTCGCCGAAGGCACGCAGTTGTTCCATGTACACGCCTTCGAGGCCGGTGAGTTTTTTGAGGATGCGGTTGGCGGCCTGCTCGAGGCTTTCTTCGGGTTGGAGAAAGCCGCCCATGAGAGACCATTTCCCTTTTTCGGGTTTGAGGCCGCGTTGGATAAGGAGAAGTTTAATATCTGATCCGTCGAATCCGAAGATGATACAGTCGACGGCTACCAGCATGCGGGTTTCACCCGAGTAACGATTCATTGATGGTTCCTTTTTGCGTGAATATAGTATTTTGGGCGGATTTTACCAGAACTTGACGTACAGACCCATAAGGATTACAAGGGTTGCGACGATCAGCACCATGGTCGATGGCTGAACTTTGAACATGGACCGGTCGAGTTCGAAGGCGTGCGGGTTGATGCGGGGCCCGCCGAGGCTGACGCCCACCATGGCGATGACGGTGAAGAGGAAGGCGAGCCCCATACAGATGAGGAAGGGGATCTGCCAGACGGTGGTCATCGCGCCATTGACGAGCTGCTGGGTGGGATAGGCGGTGTAGATGAGGGTATGGTGCCCCAGGGTCTCGGGGGCGAACTGGTTGAAGAACACGCAGAGTACGAAGCCGGTGACGAGGCCGGCGACGGCTGCGGCGCCGGTGGTCCTTTTCCAGAACATGCCGAGGAGGAACATGGCCAGCACGCCCGGGCTGATGTAGCCGGTATATTTCTGGATATAGGTGAAGCCGCCGCTGCTGCTGATGCCGAGGAGGTCTTTCCAGGTGAAGATGATGCCTACGAGCATGGCCAGGGCGACGGTGAGGCGGCCGGTGTTCACCAACTTCCGTTCGTCGGCTTCCCTGTTGATATATTTCTTATAGATATCGAGAGTAAAGATGGTCGAGATGCTGTTGATCTTCCCGGCGAGGGAGGAGACGATCGCGGCGGTGAGGGCGGCGATGGAGAGCCCTTTCAGGCCGGCGGGCAGGAAGCCGAGGACGGCGGAGTAGGCGTAGTCCTTGCTGCCGCCTTCGAGGTTGAGGTGGCCATGCTTGTAGAGGACGAAGGCGGCGATGCCGGGGAGCATGACGATGACGGGCATGAGCAGTTTCAGGAAGCCGGCGAAGAGGATGCCGGTGCGGGCGGTCTGGAGATTGGCGCCGAGGGCGCGCTGGGTAATGTATTGGTTACAGCCCCAGTAGTTGAGATTGACGATCCACTGGCCGGCGGCGTACATGGCGACACCGGGGAGGATGAGGTATTTGTCGATTTCGACCTGGGGGGAGGTGGACGTTGGTTTGTCGAAGATCATCCGGAAATGTTCCGGAGCGTCTTTTAGCATTGCGGTGAAGCCGGCAAGGGCGTTGTGGCCGAGGCCGAAATTCTCCGCCACGACGGTGAGGGCGAGGTAGGAGGTGGCGAGGCCGCCGATGATAAGGACGCCCACCTGGATGACGTCGGTGAAGCCAATGACCTTCATCCCGCCGAGGGTGATGACCAGCGAGAAGATGGCCAGGGCGATCATGATGGTGTGGAGATATTGCCCCCCTACGAGGCCATTAATGGCCACTGCCCCGAGATAGAGGATGGAGGTGAGGTTGACGAAGATATAGAGCAGCAGCCAGAAGATGGCCATGACGAGGGCTACGGTCTCGTTGTACCGCCGTTTGAGGAACTGCGGCATCGTATAGATCTTGTTCTTGAGATAGACAGGGATGAACCAGATGGCGATGATGATGAGGGCTATGGCGGCGATCCATTCATAGGCTGCCACGGCGATACCGGCGAAGAAGCCGTCGCCGCTCATCCCGATGAACTGTTCGGCGGAGATGTTGGAGGCGATGAGGGAGGCGCCGATGGCCCACCAGGTGAGGGAGCCTTCGGCGAGGAAGAAGTCGTGGGTGTCGGTGACTGCTTTCTTTTTGCGGCGATAGATCCAGATGCCGTAGGAGGCGACTATTATGAAATAGACGATGAAGACGACATAGTCAGAGAATACCAGGTTGCGGTTCATGGGCAATCGTTTTGGGGGATTTTAGGGAGGGGCATCGCCCCTCCCGGTTATTTTTTATTTTGATAATAGGCTTCGTTCCAGCGGAGTTCGTTGCGGAATTGGTAGAGATCGGTGTTCTTGCCGATGAGGGCGAACTCGATGCCGGCCATGTCGGCGAAGTCGCGGAGGTGTTCGGCGGTGAGGTTCTGGCTATACCCGGTGTGATGGGCGCCGCCGGCGAGTATCCAGGCTGTGCAGCCCGTCCGCATGTCGGGATAAGGTTTCCAGAGGACGCGGGCGACGGGGAGCTTTGGCAGATCGTGGGTGGGCGCTACGGCCTCGACCTCGTTCACGAGCAGGCGGAAGCGGTTGCCCATGTCGATGAGGGAGGCGTTGATGGCCGGACCCGCGGCTGAGTTAAAGACGAGCCGTACGGGGTCGGCCTTGCCGCCGATGCCGAGGGGGTGGATCTCCGCGGCCGGTTTGCCGTCGGCGATGGATTCGCATATTTCGAGCATGTGGGCGCCGAGGACCAGGTTGTTACCCGGTTCGAAATGGTAGGTGTAATCTTCCATGAAGGAATTGCCGCCGGGCAGGCCGCTGCCCATGACCTTCATGGCGCGGACGAGGGCGGCCGTTTTCCAGTCGCCTTCGCCGGCGAAGCCGTAGCCTGCGCCCATGAGGCGTTGGGCGGCGATGCCGGGCAACTGGACCATGCCGTGAAGATCTTCAAAGGTGTCGGTAAATCCTTTGAAGCCGCCGGCTTCGAGGAACGTCTTGAGGCCCAGCTCGATCCTGGCGGCGTCGCGGAGGGAACCGTGCTGGCTGCCGGCTTTGAGGAGCGTGGGGCCCACCTTATATCTTTCCCCATATTCTTTTACGAGGGTGTCGACGGCTTTGTCTTCGATGGCGTCGATGGTCTTTACGAGGTCGCCGACGCCATAGGTGTTGACGGAGTAGCCGAACTGCATCTCGGCTTCCACTTTGTCGCCTTCGGTGACGGCGACCTGGCGCATGTTGTCGCCGAAGCGGACGAATTTTGCGCCCTGCCAGTCGTTCCAGCCGGCTGCGGCGCGGGCCCAGGCGCCGAGGCGATCGAGGGTATCGGGGTCTTGCCAGTGGCCGGTGACGACCTTGCGGTCGAGGCGCATGCGGGACATGATGAACCCGAATTCGCGGTCGCCGTGGGCGCTCTGGTTGAGATTCATGAAGTCCATATCGATGTCGCCCCAGGGGATATCGCGGTTGAATTGGGTATGGAGATGGACGAGGGGTTTTTGGAGGATGCGGAGGCCGCCGATCCACATTTTGGCGGGCGAGAAGGTGTGCATCCAGGCGATAATGCCGATACAGTTTTTTGTGGTGTTTGCTTCGAGCAGGGTTTGATAGATCTCGTCAGGGGTTTTGACCGTTGGTTTGAAGACGACTTTAACCGGGATCTGTGGTGAGTCGTTCAATGCTTTTGCGATGGTTTGGGAGTGAGCGGCTACCTGTTTGAGGGTTTCTTCTCCATAGAGGTGCTGGCTGCCAGTGACGAACCAAAGTTCGAGTTTTTTTAAGTCCATTATGTGTATTTATTTTATTGGCCTTCGGCCAAAGATTTTATGATGGGCCTCCGGCCATCGGACCCGTGGTCCGCTACTGACCGTAATAAGAGTGCGGGCCGTGTTTTCTTTCGTAATGTTTTTTTATGAGGGAATCCTTTAGTTTGGGGCAGTCCTTTCGAAGTTGTTCGGTGAGATAGGCCATCTGGGCCACCGATTCGAGGACGGCGCTGTTGTAGACGGCTTTTTCGGCGGTCTTGCCCCAGGTGAAGGGGGCGTGGTTGCCGATGAGGACCATCTCCACTTCTTCATAGCTGAGGTTCCTTTCGCGGAAGATATTGAGGATCTGGAAGCCTGTTTGGTACTCGTAGTCGCCGAGGATCATGTCATCGTTCATCGGCGGCGCGCAGGGGATGTCGACGGTGTTATGGTCGGCATGCGTGGTGCCGAAGATGGGGATGTCGCGCTGGGACTGGGCCCAGGCCGTGGCGTAGGTGGAGTGCGTGTGGGAGATGCCGCCGACGTTCTCCCAGTGTTTGTAGAGAACGGCGTGGGTCAGGGTGTCGGAAGAGGGGCGGAGCTTGCCTTTGACGGTCTTTCCGTCGAAGTCGACGATGACCATTTTTTCGGGCGAGAGATCGCTATAGGGGACGCCGCTGGGTTTTATGGCGAAGACGCCCTGATCGCGGTCGGCGGCCGATACGTTGCCGAAGGTGAAGAGGACGAGGCCGAGCTTTGGAAGCTGGCGATTGGCTTCATAAGCGGCTTCCTGGATATCTGTGTATTTACTCATAATCGTGGGTGGTACTTTCTATAAAATGTCCGAGTTGTCCGTAGTGCCGGAGGCGCAGCTCATAGAGGGCGGCGCGGGCGGGGTCGGGAGTATAGGTGGCATCGAAGCCCTGGCCGATGGCTGCCATTGCGATCTCCACTTTGGGATAGAGGCCTGCGGCGGTGGCGGCGAACATGGCCGCGCCGAGGGCGCATGTCTGTTCGGAGGCGTGGATGCGGAGCGGGCGGTTCATGACGTCGGCCATCATCTGCATGATGAATGGGGACTTTTTTGCCACGCCGCCGAGGCCGATGAGGCCTTTTACGGGGACGCCTTCGGTGATGAAGCGGTCGACGATCGTGCGGGCGCCGAAGCAGGTTGCTTCCACGATGGAGCGGAAGATGCGGGGGGCGTCGCTGGCGAGGTCGATGCCGGTGATGGCGCCTTTCAGCAGCTGGTTGGCGTCGGGTGTGCGGCGGCCGTTGAACCAGTCGATGGAGAGTTCCGCACCCGGGTCGGGGGGAAGGGCGGCTGCCTGGCGGCTTAGTTCGGGGATGATGCGATCGACGATTGCGGCGATGCTATCTTCAGAGGCGCCGGATGCTGCGGCATTGGCTCCGGCCAACTGTTGGAGGGGCCAGGAGATGAGGTTGCGGAACCAGGCGTAGGCGTCGCCGAAGGCGGACTGGCCGGCTTCCATACCCATCATGCCGGGGATGACCGAGCCGGGGACCTGGCCGCAGATGCCTTTTACCAGCAGGCCTTCCACTTCCTTGAGGGGGGCGACGAGCATATCGCAGGTGGAGGTGCCCATGACCTTGCTGAGGTGGTAGGGTTCTATCTGGCCGCCGACGGCGCCCATATGTGCGTCGAAGGCGCCGATGCCGACGACGACGTCGGCCGGCAGCCCGAGGCGTCCGGCCCATTCGGGTGAAAGCCGGCCGGCGGGCTGATCGCTGGTGTAGGTTTGTTTCCCCAGACGGGCGGCGAAGCCTTTGAGGAGGGGGTCGAGGGAGGTGAAGAACTCATCCGGCGGGTAGCCGTTGAATTCTTTTGCCCAGAGTGCTTTGTGGCCTGCGGCGCAGACGCCGCGTTTCAGTGCGCCCGCGCTGCTGCCGCCGGTGAGGAGGAAGGGGACCCAGTCGCAGTGTTCGACCCAGGAGTGGGTGGCATTTCTAACGGCGTCGTCCACGCGAAGAATATGGAGCAGCTTGGCCCAGAACCATTCGGAGGAGTAGATGCCGCCGACGAACTGCAGGTAGTTGACGTCGAAGCGGGCGGCGTGGGCGTTGATCGCGGCGGCCTCCTTTACGGAGCTATGGTCCTTCCAGAGGACGAAGAGGGCATTGGGGTTGTGTTCGAAGGCCGGGAGGAGACCCAGGGGTGTGCCTGTCCCGTCGACGGCGACGGGGGTCGAGCCGGTGGTGTCGACGGAGATGGCCCTGACGGCCGCGGCTGCGGCGGGGCCGGCCTGGGCGAGGCAGTCCTTTATCGTGTTCCCGAGGCCTTCGATGTAATCTTTCGGGTGCTGGCGGAAGATGTTTTCCGCGGGGTTGCAGTAAAGCCCGTCGCGCCAACGGGGGTAGTAGAAGACGGAGGATGCGATCTCGCTGCCGTCGGCTGCGTTGACGAGGAGCGAGCGGACGGAGTCTGTGCCGTAATCTACTCCTATGACAAAGTTGTCTTTTTGCATATGGCTGGTGGTTGTCGTGTGGTCTCCTGTTGATTAAGACTTGTCAAAATAACATTTATTTTTTTGTTTTTTAAAAAATATTTGAGGGGGAATGGTGTGGCTTGAGGAGGGAGTGGCGAAGCCTGATGGAGAGGGAGAGGCGTGATGAGGGGGGCTTGATGAGAGGGGGGCTTGATGAGAGGGGTGGCGTGATGAGGGGGGCTTGGCGAGGAGGGGTTGGTTTGATGGAGAGGGAGTGGAGGGAGGTGTGGGTGTGGTTGAAAATGGGGCGAATGGGTAAAAAATGCTGCGGGCCGAAGTTTTGCAATAATGAAAAAGTCAGGTCATAAATCCGGTGGAGCGAACGAGGGGTCGACCGGCCGGATATATTGCGCAAAATAAAAATGCCATCGCGTTGCCCAAATTTCTCGTACGTATTGGAAGATACGTAAAAATTATCTTATAATACGTTGCGCTTATTAAAAGATACGTTTAATGTATATGGGCTATACGGAAGGTATTGATTCTTAGAAGTTTATCTTCGATTTTGCGTATGGGTTATACGAGAAATAACCTAAATTGTCTTACCCCTCAAACCGCTGGAGAAATGGAAAACAAGATTAAAATCAACAGGATCAAAGCCGTCTTAGCAGAAAAAGATGTATCGCATAAGGAATTGGCGATCAGAGTCGGCATCGCGCCCAATAGCGTGACGAGGATCTGCAACAATGAATTTCAGCCTACTCTTAAGTTATTGCGCGAGATCGCGCTTGCGCTGGATGTGGATATCCGGGAGCTGCTGATCCCGACGCGGGTCCCTCAATCTACTCAGTAACACGAAATTATCTTATGGTTTCTGGAACTCCGGTTCCCGGTTGGCCGGGGGAGGGGCTGGTCGCTCCAGTGGGCTGGTGGTCCTGTGGGTGGGTGTTGGCGGCCTGGGTGAAGCGGGGTGAACAATGGGGAAGGGTGTGGCGGCTGAAGAGAATTGGGGAGCGAAGTGTGGAAGAAGTGCCATTTTTTTATAATGTGATGAATTGCAGCCTTGAACTTTTGGAGAGGATGGTATCTTTAGGGCATGCGACCCTTATTCTTTCTTCTTTTTTTTATTGCCGGGCTGCGGGTATATGCGCAGGGACCGGATGATTTTTTTACCGATAGTCTTAAGAAGCGGCTTGCGGAGGCGCGGACCGTGCCAGACAAGGTGCATTTCCTGATGGAACTGGCGGCGGCGGTGCCCGATTCGGCGCTGCAGGAGGTGTATGCCGGCGAGGCGCTGATGGATGCCGAGCTTAGTCGGGACCGTCTGGTCATGGTGGACGCCTATATCCGGAACGGCGACCGGTATGGTAACAACCAGGGGCTTGCGGGCAACCTCGAAAAGGCGCAGCGCAGCTTCGAGCAGGCGGCGAAGGTGGCTAAGGAAGCGGGGCTCCCGGTGCAGCTGACCGATAGCTATGCCTGGCTTTCGTCGATTTGGCGGGGCAAGGGCGATAATGAGAAGGGCTTGGCTTACAGCAACATGGCGCTGGCCTACGAGAATTATTCGGAGGCGATGGCCATCGCGGAAGAAGGCAAAAATGACAAATTATTACGGAGCGTATACTGGGGATTGAACTTCTTCTATGGGGCGATGCATGAGTACGGAAAGGCCATCGATCAGGCGATGAAGGCCTATGCACTGGACCGGAAGTTGTGGAGTGGCCACGAAATGCTGAGGGATCTCAACCGGGTGGGCGAGCTGTTCGGGTTCAACAAACAAAATGATCTCGCGCTGAAAGTGTATGAGCAGTCGCTTGCGCTTGCCGACACCCTGCACTATGGTGTTTACAAGATCAATTGTTATTTCCGCATATTCAACCTGTACTATGAGAATAAGCAGTATGTGAAGGCGGAGCAATATCTTCTCTCACGTCGTGAGATGCAGGATTATCTCACTCATTTCGGCTATAGTTTTTATCCTTTTCAGATCCGGGCGGCGGCCCTGACCGAGGAGGGCCGGTATGACAGCGCCTTCTATTATTTCCGGGCGGCGGAGCCGTTGGTCCTTGAACGGGCCAACAATGATGTAAAGGCGGGATTCTTTCAATCCTTTGGGGACTACTATATCAGCCGAAAGCAGTACGCCGAGGCGATCGGCTATTATAAAAAGGCCTATGACCTGGCCGCTATCACGCAGGACCTCGAGTACCAGGAGTTTTTTGCCGACACGTTGAGGCGGCTGTATGAGCGGGCGGGGGATTGGAAGGCTGCGCTGACTTATAACCGGCTGGCTGGTGAGGAGCGGGACAGTTTGCGGGCGAAGACGCAGGAGACGGAGCTGATGAAGCTGGAAGTGGATACGGATAACCGGCGGAAGGAGCGGATAGCGCGGGAGGAGGAGGAGAATACCGAACGGCGGCATAATACCCAGTATATGGGTTTTACGGCGGGGTTGGTGTTGCTTTTTATCAGTGTGGTGCTGCTGGGCCGGTTGCAGGTACCGGTGCCGATGATCCGGACGGTGGTGTTCCTTTCCTTTATCTTTCTTTTTGAATTCATCATTTTATTGCTGGACCGATCGATCCAGGCCTGGACGCATGATGAGCCCTGGAAGGTGCTTTGTATCAAGATCGTGCCGGCGGCGGTTCCCACGCATAAAAAGAGTACTGTATGAGGGTGGTGATCGCGTTTGCCATTGTGTATATCGTTTGGGGTTCGACCTATTTCTTTATCCGGCTTTCGGTGCAGCATATCCCGCCGATGATGGTGGGGACGCTGCGTTACCTGGTGGCCGGACTGCTGATGCTTGGCTGGTGCCTGATCCGGCGGGAGCCGTTGTTCACAAAGGGGGTGATCGGTCCGGCCTTCGTGTCGGGGTTCCTGTTGCTTTGCGGCGGAAATGGTATCCTGATCTGGGCGGAGCAATATGTCCCGAGCAGCCTGGCGGCGGTGTTGCTGGCTTCGGGGCCGATCTGGTTCGTGGTGCTGGACCGGAGGCAGTGGGGCGTGAATTTCCGGAGCCGGAGCACGCTGGTGGGGCTGGCGGTGGGGTTTATAGGGGTGTTGCTGTTGTTTGGGGAGCGCCTGTGGGGTGGAGGGGCTGTGGGTGCTTCGGGGGCTGGAGCGGTGGTTGCTTCGGGGGCGGCTCAGGGCAAGGGGACGGTGGCTTTGCTGATGCTGGTCGTTGCGTCGGTCTCGTGGGCGGCGGGTTCCCTGTATTCCAAGTACCGGAGTGCGCCGGTGTCCAATTCGGTGAATGCGGGTTGGCAGATGCTGCTGGCGGGGCTGGTCTTTCTTCCCGCGAGCGGGATCAGCGGCGAGTGGGCGAGCTTTCATTTCCGGGAGGTGCCGCTATCTTCGTGGCTGGCGGTCGCTTACCTGGTAACGATGGGGTCGCTGGCGGGTTATAGCGCCTTTGTCTGGCTGCTGCAGGTGCGGCCGGCCACGCAGGTGAGCACCCATGCCTATATCAACCCGGTGGTGGCGGTGCTGCTGGGGGTCTTCTTTGCCGGCGAGAGCCTTTCGCCGACGCAGCTATTGGGGCTGGCGGTGATCCTCACCAGCGTGCTGCTGATCAATCTTGCGAAGTACCGGCAGCGGGTGAAAGCGGAAGAGCGTGTTGGATCAGCGGAGAAAAACCTTATGTCTAAGTAACAGATATTGTTGTCAAATGGCCCGATTTCAAACAGAATCGGCTATAATTTGTTAATTTTCTGCCATGGATCATCGAACTCTTTTGGAGCAGGCCGAGCATTATGTCAGGAGTAGTTACGACACGAATGTGAACGAGAAGCTGTATTACCACAATCTGCGGCATACGGAGAAGGTGGTGGAGGCGGCGACGCAGATCGCGCAGCATTACCAATTGAGCGATGTGGATTTTTTTACCGTATGTGTGGCGGCCTGGTTCCATGATCTCGGGTATCTGACCGGGGTTGCCCAGGGGCATGAGGAGCGGGGTGCGCGGATGGCACAGTCGTACCTGGAAGGGACCTCGGTGGAATTTGGGGTGATCGAGGCGATCAAGCGGTGTATCATTGCGACCCAATTGCCTCAGCGGGCGGTGGGTCTGATGGAGCAGATCGTGTGTGATGCCGATCTTTTCCATCTGGGGACGGATGAATTTACGGAGCGGAACAAGCTGATGCGGAAGGAAGCGGAGGCGGTGCAGGGGAAGAAGATAAGAAAGGAAGAATGGCGGCGGGGCACGATCCGGTTCCTGGAATCCCACCAATATTACACCGACTACTGCCGGCTGCTGCTGAACGAAAAACAGCATGAGAACCTTTTGAAGCTGAGGGCGAAGGATCCCGAAGCGGCGGAGGGCGGGATCAACCCGATCAATTCGCTGTTGCGGGAGCATGGACTGGAAACCGACGGGAACGAGGAGTTGCAGCCGGTGGACAAGAAAAAGAAGGATAAGAAAAAGGACCCGGGCCGGGGGATCGATACGGTGTTCCGGATCACGTCCAACAACAACCAAAAGCTGAGCTCCCAGGCCGACAGCAAGGCGCATATCCTCATCCAGGTGAATGCGATCATCATCTCGGTGCTGCTGAGCCTGCTGCTGCGGAAGATCGAGGACCATACGAATCTTGCCATTCCGGCTACCCTGTTGCTCGCGGTGAACCTGGTGACGATCGTCTTTTCCATCCTGGCCACGCGGCCGCATATCCCGCCGGGTACTTTCAACCAGGCCGATCTCGATGAGAAGAAGGTGAATCTGCTGTTCTTTGGGAATTTCTACAAGATGACCCTCGAGCAATATGCCAATGGGATGCTGATCATGATGGACGACCGGGATTTTCTCTATGGCAGCCTGATCCGGGATGTGTATTTTCAGGGGATCGCGCTGGGGAAGAAGTATCGCTGGCTGCGGCTTTCTTACAATGTGTTCATGTACGGGCTGATCGCATCCGTGATGGCTTTTTTGATCGCGGCGCTTGCCTTTCCGCAGCCGAGGTAAAATTATTAGTGAATAGATGCAGAATTCAATTATTCATATCGTCAAGGAGCTGGAGGGGGCGGGGAAGGTGGATTCGCGGCTTTCCTTCGACGGGTTCATTCATTTCCTGAAGCGCCGTCGCCAGGAAGACCGGACCATGCGGGTCAAGTTCCTGGATTTTGTCATCCATTATTTCGAAGAGCGGCTGCAGGGGAAGCATATCCTCGAGCTGGAGGAGATAGCTCAGTACAGCGATCTTTTTGAATTGGTGTATACCGTGTGTTTCCCGCCGGTGGCGGATGAGCGGGACACGGCCTGGGCGCTGGGGGTACCGGTGAAGCCGATCATCATTTACGGCACCGACTTTTTTTACAACCAGCTGCGCGATCCGGAGACCCACACGGTAAAGGCCTGTATGATCGACGAGCAGGACCAGGTGCGAACGAAGGTGAACCTGGAGCTGATCTATTCGATGATCCTGCGCCAATGTTATAATTATACACTGCCGGCGGGCAATACGGTGATCCGGAGCCTTCGCAATGAAGAGACGGGATTGCCGGGGTATTTCCGGCTGAATATCGACAGCAGATTTGTCGAGGTGACGGCAAAGAACAAGCTTCCGTTGTTCGACCCTTCGCAGCTGGACACGAAGCGGCCGGTGAATGAGGTGACGGCGTGGCTGGTAGAGCATCTGCCGCTGGAGTCCTTTGTCTTTTCGGGGATCTCGGCGCTGACGGTAACGGATGTCACCGAGGAGTATGTGGTCGACAGTGTCAAGAACCTCATCCTGAATCCCGATCTCTGTGGCGAAAGCATTCATCATTCGGAGGTGGTCCGCTACCTGAATATCCTTGCCGGCACCAGGGACGTGAGCTTTGGGCTTTTGCCCTTGCTGCAGGTGAACGGACGGGCGGTGTACTCGGAGAGCAGCTGCTATCATAGTGTTATTGGTGAGTCGGCGGGAACCGGGGAGGAAACGGAAAAGATCTATCTTGGCCTTGTAGACGAATATTTCAAGAATCCGAAGCAGGTATTGTATGAGACCCTTCCGGAACCGGTGGCGGGGGAACATTTCTTTTTTGGGACCCTGCGGCAGGCCGGCATCGTGTCCTATGCGCTGGTGCCGGTGTATTATAATAACCGCGTGGCGGGGGTGCTGGAGGTGTCTTCCCGGAAGGCAGGCGTCCTGACGGCCGATCTGCTTTCCCGGCTGGAGGTCCTGATCCCCCTGCTGGCGCAGTTGCTTCAGCGGGGTATCGACGAGTTCGATGCCGATCTGAAGGCGATCGTGAAGGAGAACTTCACGTCGATACAACCGGCGGTGGAATGGAAGTTCAACGAGGCGGCCTGGCGTTATGAGCGAATGCAGCAAATGGGAAAGGAGCCGGCGAGGGTCGAGACGATCTATTTCAAGGACGTATATCCCCTGTATGGGGCGGTCGATATCCGGAATTCAACGATCGAGCGGAACAGTGCGTTGCGCCGGGACCTGCAAACGCAGTTTCGCCTCCTGACGGAGACGTTGTCATCGTTGCAGAAAGTGGTGGAGTTGCAGCTGCTGGACGAGCTGCTGCACCAGGCGCAGAAGTGGGAGCAGGCGATGAATGGGGCGTTGACGACGGCCGATGAGCTGAACCTGAACAGCTTTCTCGGGGACAAGGTGGATTTTTTCCTGCGGCATTTTCGGGAGACGAGACCGGACCTTGCCGATCTGATCACGCCGTACCTGCACGCGACGGAGGAGGTGGAAGGGGAGGCTTTTGTCAACCGGCGGGAGCTGGAGACGGGTATCCAGCTGGTCAACCGTACGGTGAACGGGTTGCTGGAGGAGACGATCGCGGAATTGCAGAAGTCCTATCCGTTCTATTTCGAGAAATTCAGGACCGATGGGGTCGAATACGATATTTATATCGGGCAGTCGATATCGCCCATGCGGCCTTACGACCTGTTGTACCTGCGTAATCTCCGGCTTTGGCAGCTGAAGTCGATGGCGATGATCGCGCGGGAGACGCATAAGTTGTTGCCGGATATGGCGACGCCGTTGCAGACGACGCAGTTGATATTTGTGCATTCGACGTCCATTGATATCAGCTTTCGCAAGGACGAGCGCCGCTTCGACGTGGAAGGGGGCTACAATATCCGTTACCAGGTGGTGAAGAAGCGGATCGACAAGGTGCGGGTGCAGGATACGAATGAGCGGCTGACGCAGCCGGGGAAGATCGCCATCATTTATTTCAATGACCGGGAAGGGGAGGAATATGAGGGGTATATCCGGTATTTGCAGGAGAAGGGAGTGCTTGCGCTGGAGGTGGAGCATCTGGAACTGGAGGAGTTGCAGGGGGTGAGCGGCTTGCGGGCATTGAGGGTCGGGGTGCAATGGTAGGGCTTGGTGCCGGCTTGCGGGGCGTGGCTGAGATGATGAATAAAACTATGATACTTGTGGTCGCCTTGTCTTGTCTGGCTACTGCCTCCTGTGGCGGGGGCCAGCAACCCAAGGTGAAAGAGAACGCGAAGGCGGTGAAGCCTGCAACGGCGACGGTTCCATCGCCGCGGGGGTATGACCTGGGGGCGCCGAAGAAGACGGTCCTGCCCGAATCGCTTCATGAGATCTCGGGGATCGCTTTTTTGCGGAACGACCAGGATACGTTGTATGCGATCGAGGATGAGACGGGGCGGCTGTTCTATTTTCATCTGGGAGACAACCGGTATCCGAGCTGGAAGTTTGGCAAGCATGGGGACTATGAGGACGTGGCGGTGTTGAACCATTCCGAATTCGTGGTGCTGCGAAGTGATGGGAGCCTGTTCGTTTTTCCGGCCGGTATGGTCCGGAGTGGGGATAATAAGGGGGTGAAGATATATGAGCATATTCTGCCGAAGGGGGAGTATGAGGGCCTTTATGGGGATGAAGGGCGGTTGATCGCGCTTTGTAAGAACTGTGCGAACGATGACCAGCGGGACGAGGTATCGGGATATGTATTACAATATGACGAGAAGCATGTCCTGAGGATCACAGACCATTTTCTTGTAGAGGTTTCCCGGAAACATCTGAAAAGTATCCATAAGAAAGTAAAATTCCATCCCTCGTGTATCGCGAGGCACCCGTTGACCCGGGAGTGGTATATCCTCTCTTCGGTGAACAAGGTGTTGCTGGTGTTGGATGACGGGTGGAAGGTGAAGGAGGAGTATGACCTCGATCCCGACCTATTCAAGCAACCGGAGGGCCTTGCTTTTGATGCGAAGGGGAACATGTATATTTCGAACGAGGGGGTCCAGGGGAATGCCAACATCCTCTACTTTCCTTACAAGCCTTAGACAAATCGTGATCATGAGAAGAATAGTACGAATCATCAGCCTGGCGCTGGTTGCCAGTTTGACCTTTTCAACGGGGTATGGCCAGTCCGACCCTGTCATTCAGCGGATGTTCCTTGTCGGGGATGCGGGAGAGCTGAAGGACGGACATCATCCGGTGTGCGACTGGCTCAAGCAGCATGTCGACTGGAATGACAGCGGTAATGTGCTGGTCTATCTGGGGGATAATGTCTATCCCCACGGAGTGCCTGCCGATGGGGCTGCGGACCTCGACATGGCCCGGAAGATCCTGGATTACCAGGTGTCGGTGGTGGCCGGGAAGGCTGCCAAGGCTTTTTTTGTCCCGGGTAATCATGACTGGAAGCAGGGGAAGGTCGGTGGCTGGCAGCAGGTGAGGAATGAGGAAGCGTATATCAGTAGTCTCGGACTCCCCAATGTCGATCTGCTACCCAAGGACGGATGTCCCGGACCGGTGGCGGTGCCGCTGGGCAATAAAATGGTACTGGTGTGTATGGACAGCCAGTGGTGGCTGCAGGAAAAGAAGGAGCGGCCGGGGCTCGAGTCGGGCTGTGACTGTAACGACGAGAAGTCTATCGTCAATGCGTTGCGGGATATTGTGAGCCTTTACCCCGACCGGTTGATCGTGCTGGCGATGCATCACCCGTTTTATACACATGGCGAGCATGGGGGGTATTACACCTTGAAGCAGCATATCTTTCCCCTGACCGATCTGAAGCCGGGGTTATATATCCCCTTGCCGGTGATCGGATCGATCTATCCTGTATCCAGGGGAGTATTCGGGAATGTCCAGGATACCCGGAACCCGAGATACAAGGAGATGAGGGATGCGCTGGAAGCTGTCATCCGGGGTCATTCGAATATCATCCATGTCGCGGGCCACGAGCACACGTTACAGTTGTTGCAGAACGACAGCGTTTATTATGTGGTCAGTGGTGCCGGTTCGAAGAATACGCGGGTGAAGATGGGCGCACATTCGTTGCTTGCCCGGGAAGAGATCGGGTTTGCGACGATCGAGCTGCATGCCAGCGGGAAGAGCGAGATCAAATTCTACAATGTGGGGGCGAGCGGACTGGACCAGTCCTTTTATTCGGCCGCGCCGCCGCGGTTGCTTCCGCATATCGACACGACGGCGATCGTCCGGAGTTTCCCCGACAGCGTGACCGCGGTGGGTGACTCGGAGTTTCTGGCGGGAGGGTTCAAGCGCTGGTTGCTGGGGGCCACCTACCGGAAGGAGTGGGCGGCGCCCATAAGGGTAAAGGTGTTTGATATGACCGGATGGACGCCGTTACAGCGGGGCGGCGGCAGTCAGACGCGGTCTTTGCGGATCTTGAATACCAACGGCAAGCAATATGTGCTGAGGGGGGTGAAGAAATATGTCGATGACCGGGCGCTGCCGGAGGCAGTGCAGGGCGATGCGTTTGTGCGGGATATTGTAAACGACGGGGTATCTGCGTCCTATCCGTTCGCTTGCCTTTCGATACCTCCGCTGGCGCAGGTGTTGGGCGTACCGCATGCGACGCCTCAGCTGGTCTATATCCCTGACGATCCCCGGCTGGGAAGATTCCGGGCTGATTATGGCAATCTGTTTGCCTTCCTCGAAGAACACGAGCCGGGGAACGGAAAGAAGACTTACAATATGTGGGACCTCGAACGTTTGCTGAAGGACGATAACGACAATGTCGTCGACCAGCGGGCGACCTTGCGGGCGAGGATGTTGGATATGTTTGTCATGGACTTCGACCGGCATGAGGATCAATGGCGATGGATGGCTGTGGATAACGGGAAAGGGAAGACGCTGTCGCCGGTGCCGCGGGACAGGGATCAGCCATTTTTTATCAACAACGGGTCGCTCAGCTATATCGTGGGATCGGCATGGGCCGTTCCCCAGCTGCAGGGTTTCCGCGCAAAGGCCAGGAATATCGAGGCCTTTAATTATGCGGCGCGGAATTTCGACCGGAATTATCTGAATGAATTGACCGCGCAGGAATGGCGGGATGGAGCAGAGGCGGTGGTAGCGGCAATGACGGATTCGCTGATCGAGTCTGCATTGAGGCGGCAGCCGATGGAGATTGCGGGATACAGGAGGGATTGGATCATTTCGACATTAAAACGGCGGCGGAACTATTTTGTCGGGGAGATAATGCAATACTATGCGTTCCTCTCCAAAAGCGTCAGTATCTACGGCAGTGACAAACGCGAGCTGTTCGACGTCGAGCGGCGGAGCGGGGATTCGGTGATCGTGAACGTCTACAAGCTGAGCAAGGAGGGGAATGTGGGGAAGAACCTGTACAGCCGGAGTTTTGCTTCGGGCGTGACGGGCGAGATACGACTTTATGGACAGGGTGGGGACGATCAGTTTCACCTACATGGCGAAGGCGGGGGACGGACGATCGTCCGGATCGTGGGCGGCCCGGGGAATGATGATTACCGGAACGAGGTACGGGCGCCGGCGGGCAAGACGAGGATCTATGACCTGGAGACGGAAAGAAATTCGTTTGAAGGGACCGGGAGGGGTCGGAAATTCCTGTCGGGTGATGCATCGGTGAATTCGGTGGTCCGGATGGGCTATGCCGGTAATGCGGGGCTGGGTTATCATTACAATGTCCTGGCGCCGTTGCTCAGTTTTGCCTATAACCCTGACGACGGGTTATTTATTGGCGCTGGGTTCCGGTATACGACCCAGGGATTCCATAAGGACCCTTATAAGACCATGCAGGTATTGACGGCGGAGCATTCGTTGTCGACGAAAGCCTATGCGTTCAAGTATTCGCTGGAGGCTATCAAGGCGGTCGGTTCGCTGGATCTGTTGGTCAACTCCAAGGTGTTGGCGCCGAACAATACGATCAATTTCTTTGGCTATGGGAATGAGACGGTGTTCGACAAGAATACGAAGGAGGGAATCCGAACCTACCGGGCCCGTTACAACAGCTATGATCTCGATGTGCAGCTGAGGAAGCGATTTGGATCGGTATTCTCGATCTCTGCGGGTCCGGCTGTGGAGTATTTTAAGGTGGACAGTGCCGATAATTTCGACCGGTTTGTCAATCAAACGGCGATCAACGGGTTGGATGCCAGCCAGCTTTATCGTGACCGGGCTTATGCCGGTGGTCGGGCGGCGGTGGTGATCGATGACCGCAATGACAAATTATTTCCTTCCCGGGGTATTCTTTGGGAGACGAGATTCGGGTCTTATGGCGGCCTGAATAATGCGAGCCAGCAATATTCGCAGCTGAACAGTGACCTGGCCTTGTATACCAGCTTTAATACGCGGGCTAATTTCGTCATTGCCAACCGGGTAGGATGGGGGAAGAGCTTTGGGGACTATCAATTCTACCAGGCGCAGACCCTTGGGGCTTTGGAGAACCTGCGGGGTTATCGGAAGGACCGGTTTACCGGCGGGGAGTCTTTTTATCACAATATCGATCTGCGGATCAAGCTGGCGGAATTCAACACTTACCTGTTCCCGGGTTCGTTTGGGATGGTGCTTTTCAACGATATCGGGCGGGTATGGCAGGCTGGGGAGGTGAGTCACCAGTGGCATGACGGGTATGGGGGAGGGTTCTGGATCAGCCCGTTGAGCCGGCTGGTCTTCTCTGCCAGCTATGGGCAGGGGACGGATGGGGGTGTTATCTTAATAAAACTTGGTTTTCAATACTAATCGCGCCTGTGGCGCGCTTTGGCTGATGATTGGCCTTCGGCCGCCGGATCTGTGATCCGTCATGCGGATCACATATATGAAACGATTACAATAAATTAGATCCGGGTTTCGTTCAGTACGGAACCCGGTTTTTTATCAAATTATGTTGTGGTCGACCCTCAAATCCTGGTGCCTTTTGTGCGTGCTGTTCCCGGTCTTTGCATTCCCTCAAAACATGCATCTTTCTTTTGAGCATCTGGGGACGACCAAGGGGCTTTCGCATAGCAACGTCATGTGCGCGTTGCAGGACAGCCGCGGGTTTATGTGGTTTGGGACGAGGGAGGGGCTGGACCGGTATGATGGTTATTCCTTTACCGTATACAAGAACAAGCCGGGTGATGACAAGAGTCTCGCCAATAATGTCGTGAACGCCATTGTCGAGGATGCCCGGGGGTATCTCTGGATCGGCACCTGGGGCGGTGGAGTGGACCGGTATGACCGGAAGACCAACACCTTTACGCATTTCCGGCATGATCCGGGCAATCCTGCGAGCCTTTCCAGCAACCTCGTGCTTTGTCTTTTCCGGGACGGCCGCGGGACGATCTGGGTAGGGACGGAGGATGCGGGGTTGAACAGTATGGACTCGGTGGGACGTTGCGTCCATTTCGTTCACCGCAGTGGAGATGCGGGGAGCCTGGCCAATAATTGTGTCAAGACCCTTTGCGAGGATGAGAACCACCGGCTTTGGGTGGGAACGGTCGGCGGCGGGCTAGATGCGTTCGAACGGAGTAAGAGCGGCTTCGAGCATCATGCCAACGACCCGAAGAATCCTAAAAGCATCAACAATAATTCCATTTCTGCCCTTTTCGAGGACAGTCGTCACCGGCTTTGGGTGGGGACCTATACGGGTCTCGAGCGGTATGACCGCGCCGCGAACGCCTTTGTACATTACCGGAAAGATGCCCGACGTGGAGATGCCGGCGCCGGGATCACGAATAATATGATCAATACACTGGGTGAGGATGGGGATGGCAATCTCTGGGTAGGTACGGAGAATGACGGGTTGATCGTCCTGGATACGGCGGGAGCGTTCCGTCATTACCTGCATGACGATGTGGACGCCTCGAGCATCGGGACCAATTCGCTTGACGGCATCTATCGCGATTCGAAAAACAACATGTGGGTGGGCTCGTTTTCGGGTGGGGTGGATCTTGTCAATTCGGATACGCGGCGATTTGCCTTGTACCGGCACAACTCTTCTCCGTACAGCCTTAGCGACAATCATATCCTGCGCATCTTCGAGGATTCGCGGAGCAATTTATGGATCGGGACCGACGGCGGCGGGGTGAACCTTTATGACCGGAAGACGGACCGGTTCACGCATTTCCGGCATGATCCGGCTAATCCGCAGAGTATTTGCGGAGATCATATCCTGGATGTGATGGAAGATGACAGGGGGAACCTTTGGTTTGGCAGTTGGGCGGATGGGTTGACCATTTACAATCGCAAGACTAACCGGTATACCAACTTCAAGGCCGATCCGGACCGGGCCAACAGTCTTAGCAGCAACAATATCTGGGACATTTGCGAGGACCGGCAGCATCGGGTCTGGGTGGGCACCTATGAAGGCGGGCTTGACCTGTATGATCCCGTGCATGGAGGTTTTATCCAATACCGTCATAAGGATGACGATCCTCGCAGCCTGTCCAATGATATGGTGCATGCGGTGATGGAGGACAGCCGGGGGCGCCTGTGGATCGGCACGGATGGAGGCGGCCTCGATCTGCTCGATCCGTTGACGGGGGCCTTTGCCCATTACCGGCATTCGGAGAACGGCAACAGCATCTGCAGCAACTATATCAACAATATCGTGGAAGGCCGGGACGGCGCGTTGTGGATCAGCACGACGGAAGGGTTGTGCCGGTATGAGGTGAATGCGAACCGGTGGACCACCTATACGACGAAGGACGGTTTACCGGACGATGTGACCTTTGGCGTTATCGAGGAGGCCGGCGGCGTTCTGTGGATCAGTACGAACAAGGGCATCTGCCGCTGGGACCGGAAGCATCACCGGATACAGAATTTCGGTGTGTCGGATGGCTTGCAGGCGAACGAGTTCAAGGAGCAGGCCTATTGCCAGAGCCGAGAGGGGCTGCTTTATTTCGGGGGTATCAACGGTTTTAATGTCATCGATCCGCGGCATGTCGAGACCGCCGCTTTCGATCCCCCATTGGTGATGACCAATTTCCAGGTCTTCAACCGGGAAGTGCCGATCGGGGGCAAGGGTGCGCCGTTGAGCACGGCCATTACGGAAGCGCAGCAGATCGTGCTGCCTTACAAGAGCAGTGTATTCAGCTTCTTCTTCGCTTCGTTGAATTATACGAGCACGGACAAGAAGCAATATGCGTATATGCTGGACGGATTCGACAAAAACTGGAACTATGTCGGGGGCGAGCGGAGCGCGACCTATACGAACCTTGATCCGGCCACCTATACCTTTAAGGTAAAGGGGCTGAACAACAACGGCGAATGGTCGGACAAGGTGCTCAGCCTGCAGGTGCAGATCACGCCGGCCTGGTATATGACCTGGTCGTTCCGGCTGCTGCTGGTGTTGATCATCATCGGTACGGGCATCGTGTTCTACCGGCTGCGGATCAATACCATGAACTCGTTGACGCGTGAGCTGGAGCGGCAGGTGCAGGAGCGGACCGAGCGGCTGACGAGCCTTACCCTCGAGGAGACGAAGGCGAGGGAGGAGGCGGAGCAGGCCAATAGGGCGAAGAGTGTCTTTCTGGCCACGATGAGCCATGAGATACGTACCCCGATGAACGGCGTTATCGGCATGGCTTCGCTGCTGGCGCAGACCTCGCTGACGCCGCAGCAGCGGGAGTATAATTCGACCATCCTGAATTGCGGGGAGAGCCTGTTGAGCGTTATCAATGATATCCTTGACTATTCGAAGATCGATAGCGGGAAGATGGAGATCGAGCAGCGCAGTTTCGAATTGCGGCAATGTATCGAGGGGGTGCTGGACCTTTTTTACGAGAAGGCTACCAAGTCCGCGTTGCGATTGCGTTATCATATCGGTCCCGAGGTGCCGCCCTTTGTCGTCGGCGATGCGCTGCGGTTGCGGCAGGTGTTGATGAATCTTGTGAGTAACGCCGTGAAGTTCACGCATGAGGGAGAGATCTCTTTACGGGTGCATTTGCTGGCCGAAGATGATTCGGGGGAAATGCAGTTGTGTTTCGAGGTGAAGGATACGGGGATCGGCATCCCGGAGGAGAAGATCGGGATGCTGTTCAAATCCTTTTCGCAGGTGGATTCCTCTACGACCCGGAAATATGGGGGAACGGGTTTGGGGCTGGCTATTACCGAAAAGCTCGTGTTGCTGATGGGTGGGCAGATATCGGTGAAGAGCCGGCCGGGACAGGGGACGGTGTTCAGCTTTACGATCCGGAGCCGGCCGGGTGAGGCCGCGGCTTTGCTCGAGAAGGAGGAGGTGGGTGGCCAGGAGCGGATGTCGACCGACTTTGCGGAAAATTACCCGCTCCGGATCCTGGTCGCGGAGGACAATGTCATCAATCAGCAGTTGATCCGGCAGATATTGGGCAACCTGGGTTATGATGTGGATTGTGTGGAGAATGGGGTGTTGGCGGCGGAGGCTGCGCGGGGGAAGGAGTATGATATGATCCTGATGGATGTGCAGATGCCGGAGATGGATGGGTTGGAGGCGACGCGACAGATACGGCTGCGGAAGGGCGTACAGCCGGTGATCGTTGCGTTGACGGCGAATGCGATGCTTGGGGACCGGGAGGATTGTATGCAGGCGGGGATGGATGATTATATCAGTAAGCCTGTGCGGCTGGATGAGCTGATGCGGTTGTTGAGGAAGTGGGCGCAGCCGAGGGCGAGGAGGGTGGTGTAGGGGTGC
>Ga0105239_10002517_pt1 | contig 23310 bp, 24 predicted proteins | sample KBSC44metaG_FD_92761 | JGI IMG/M metagenome (GOLD analysis project Ga0105239, IMG submission 92761) | Corn rhizosphere microbial communities from Kellogg Biological Station, Michigan, USA - KBS C4-4 metaG | ecosystem: Host-associated > Plants > Roots > Rhizosphere > Soil | place: Michigan, USA... | reverse complement strand
GTGCTCGGCCATGGCGGCCAGGTACCTCGGTCCGGCGTTCGACATCCACGGCGGCGGGGTCGACCTGCGCTTCCCGCACCACGAGAACGAGCTCGCGCAGTCCCGCGCGGCCGGTCAGCGGTTCGCGTCGTACTGGCTGCACAACGCCTGGATCACCACGGCCGGCGAGAAGATGTCGAAGTCGCTGGGCAACTCCCTGCTGATCCCCGAGGTGCTCAAGCGGGTGCGCGGCATCGAGCTGCGCTACTACATGGTGGCGGCGCACTACCGCTCGCACGTGGAGTTCTCGTTCGAGGCGCTGGACGATGCGGCCTCGGCGTTCCGGAGGATCGAGTCGTTCCTCGACCGGGTGTCGGTGTCGTCGGCCGGACCGGGCGAGGCTGCTGCGCTCCCGGCGGCCTTCGTCGCGGCGATGGACGACGACCTGGGAACCCCGGCCGCGGTCGCGGTCATCCACGAGCACGTCCGGGAGGGGAATCGGCTCCTCGGCGGAGGCGAGCCGGCCGCCGAGGTGGCCGTCTCGGTGCGGGCGATGCTCGACGTGCTCGGGCTCGACCCGGCCGACCCTGCCTGGGGCGTGGTGGGGGGTGCGGACGACGGGAGGCTCTCGACTGCCGTCGACGCGCTGGTCGCCGGCCTGCTCGAGGAGCGCGCGGCCGCACGGGCCGAACAGGACTGGGCCCGGGCGGACGCCATCCGTGAGCGGATATCGGCCGCCGGCATCTCCGTCGAGGACACGCCGGACGGTCCGAAGTGGACCCTGGCCGAGCAGTCGGACGAGGGCTCCTGATGCCGGGCAACAGTCAGCGCAAGGGCGCGATCCGGAAGTCCTCGAAGCGGCCGACGGCCGGCTCGGGCGGCCGGGTACGCCGCGGCCTCGAGGGCCGTGGGCCGACCCCGAAGGCCGCCGACAGGCCCAACCACAAGGCGCACAAGCTGCGGGCGAAGTCCGAGCGCGACGCGGCGCGGCGACCCAGGAAGCGGCCGACCGACGGCGACGAGTGGATCGCCGGCCGGAACTCCGTGGTCGAGGCGCTGCGGGCCGGCGTCCCGGTGAGCGGGCTGTACGTCGCGGAGGGCGCCGAGCGCGATGCGCGGCTGCGTGAGGCGTTCAAGATCGCGGCCGATGCGGGCATCTCGCTGCTCGAGGTGACCAAGGGCGAGCTGGACCGCCGTACCGACGGAGCGGTGCACCAGGGTCTCGCCGCGCGGATCCCGGCCTACGAGTACGCCCACCCGAGGGACCTGCTCGACGCCGCGGCCGAGCGGCACGAGGCGCCGCTGATCGTCGCCCTCGACTCGGTGACCGACCCGCGCAACCTCGGTGCCGTGGTCCGGTCGGCGTCGGGCTTCGGTGCCCACGGCGTCGTGATCCCGGAGCGCCGCGCCGCCCGGATGACCGCCGCGGCCTGGAAGACCTCGGCCGGGGCGGCCGCGCGGATCCCGGTCGCGCACGCGACGAACCTGGTCCGCACCCTCAAGGAGTTCCAGGACGCCGGCTGCCAGGTCGTCGGCCTCGCCGCGACCGGCGACCTCACCCTGCCCGACCTGCTCGCCGACCCCGATCTCGCGTCCGGACCCCTGGTCGTGGTGGTCGGATCCGAGGGAGACGGCCTCGGCCGCCTGGTCGGCGAGACCTGCGACCGGCTGGTCTCGATCCCGATGGCCTCCTCGCTGGAGTCGCTCAACGCCGGCGTGGCCGCCTCCATCACCCTCTACGCCCTCTCCCAGCACCGCTGAGCGCGCAGCCGTCAGCCGGAGACTCGGCGTGTGACGGGTTGGTACCGGGTGGCGGGAGAAGTGTCACAGGATGGCATCATCGGCGGGGTGGGTACGACGGTCGAACGCTTGCTGCCGACGGACGACGACGGGGTCGCCGAGGCGCTGCTCGAGCTGACCCGGGAGATCGCCACCAAGGAGCTCGCGCCCCAGGTGCACGAGGCCGAGGAGCGCGGCGAGTTCCCGGAGTCGGCGTACCGCCTGCTCGGGAAGTCCGGGCTGCTGAGCCTGCCCTTCGACGAGCAGTACGGCGGCGGCGGGCAGCCGTACCAGGTCTACCTGCAGGTCGTCGAGGAGATCGCCACCGCCTGGCCGAGCGTGGGTGTCGGCATCAGCGTGCACAGCCTGACCGCGAACGTGGTCGACGCCAACGGCAGCGACGAGCTCAAGGCCGAGTGGCTGCCGCGGATGCTGAGCGGCGACTGGCTCGGGGCGTACTGCCTCTCCGAGCCGCAGGCCGGCTCCGACGTCAGTGGCATCCGCACGCGCGCCGTCCTCCACGGCGACGTGTACGTCGCGAACGGCACCAAGCAGTGGATCAGCAACGGCTCCTGCGCCGACTACTACATCCTCTTCGCCCGCACCGCCGACGACGCCAAGCGCGGGTTGTCGACGTTCGTGGTCCCGGGCGACACCGAGGGCATGACCTTCGGCGCGCCGGAGCGGAAGATGGGCCTCGCCTGCGACGTCACCACCCAGGTGATCTTCGACGGCGCCCGCATCCCGGTCGGGCAGCTGGTCGGCGAGGAGGGCGCGGGCATGCACGTCGCGCTCTCGGCCCTGGACGCCGGCCGGCTCGGCATCGCCGCGGTCGCGACCGGCATCGCGCAGGCGGCGCTCGCCCATGCGGTCGCATACGCCGGGGAGCGGCAGCAGTTCGGACGGCCGATCGGCGAGCTGCAGGGGTTGCAGTTCCTGCTGGCCGACATGGCCGCGGACGTCGAGCGCGCCCGTGCGACCTACCTCCACGCCGCGCGGCTCAAGGACTCCGGCCGTCCGTTCAGCCGTCAGGCGAGCATCGCCAAGCTGACCGCGACCGATGCGGCGATGCGGGTCACCACGGATGCCATCCAGGTGCTCGGCGGGAACGGCTACACCCGCGAGTATCCGGTCGAGCGGCTCTTCCGCGACGCCAAGGTGACCCAGATCTTCGAGGGCACGAACCAGATCCAGCGGATGGTGATCGGCCGCGACCTCCTGCGGTGACTCGCGGTGACCAGGGAGAGTGCCCAGGGACGTTGGTGACGACCTGACGTGAGGGAGGTCAGCAGCCGCTTGTCGCCACCTCGCCCGGACGTCTGGCCGGCACCTAGAGCACCGCGGCGTCCGGGTCGTCCTCGGGCAGCGCCGGACCGTCGACCGCGGCCGTCACCAGCTCGTCGGGCTTGGTGGTCAGCACGTTGTCGATGTAGTCGCGAGCAGTCTCGAAGATCCCGACCTCCTGGCCGGCGCGCTCCGACAGGTACCACCGGTGCACGAGGATCTCGTGGAAGATCTCGGCCGGCTCCAGCTTGCCGCGGGCCGCGGCCGGCACCATCGCCATGATCGGCTCGAAGATCTCGGTCAGCCACCGGTTGGCCGCGATCGCCCTGTCCTCGCGGCCGAGGTCGTAGTGGGCGATGAACGAGGTCATGTCGTTGAGGAGCCGGCAGGCCTGGGCGTCCTCGACGCTGAGGCCGGTCAGCGCCTGGAGCTCGCGGGTGTGATGGCCCGCCTCGACCGCCTTGGGCTGGATCCGGACCCGGTCGCCGTCGAAGTCGGTGACGATGTCGAGCTCGTCGACGTCGAAGCCGAGCTCGTTGAGGCGCTCGATGCGCTGCTCGATCCGCCACATCTCGTCGGCGGTGAACTCCTCCTCGCTGGTCAGCTCGTTCCAGAGCTCGTCGTACCGCTTCCGGATCAGGGCGACGATCTCGTGCCCCTCCACGGCCGGGCTGATCCGGCCACCGGCCTGGAGGTCGAGCAGCTCGGCGAAGACGTTCTCGCAGCCGACCTCCACGTCGTACTCCCGCATCTGGCGCGACAGCGTCGGGCGGAGCTCGCCGGTCTCGGCATCCACGAGGTACGCCGCGAACCCGCCGGCACTGCGCCGGAACAGCACGTTCGACAGCGAGACGTCGCCCCAGTAGAAGTCGGTCAGGTGCAGCCGCACCAGGAGCACGACCAGGGCGTCGACGAGGCAGGGCAGGCTCTCCACCGACATGCCGTGGGCGAACAGTGCTCGGTACGGGAGCGAGAAGGCGAGGTGCTCGGTCAGCAGCGCGCACGGCAGCTCCTCCTCACGGTCGTCCTCGCGGCCCGTCACCACACCGACCGGCTTGACCGCGGGGAGGCCGAGCCGCTGGAGGTCGCGGAGGAGGCGGTACTCGCGGAAGGCGATCTCCTCCTGGGTCTCCTTGATCGCATAGGTGCGACCCCCCAACCGGACGATGCGCACGATGTGGCGGCTCAGGCCGCGGGGGAGGGGGACGACGTACTCGTCGGACCACTCCGCGAGCGGCGTCGACCAGGGCAGGCGCACGAGCGCGGGGTCGGGCCTGCTGGCGACGATGTGCAGGGCCATGCCTTCAGGCTAGCGAGAGGCGTGCACGAGGCGATCTCAGTGGCCGTCGAGGAACACCGGCCCCGGGCCGCGGGCCGCGACCACGTCGTCGGGATTGCTCAGGCTGCAACGCCTGAGGCTGAGGCAGCCGCAGCCGATGCACGAGTCGAGGGTGTCCCGCAACCTCTCGAGCTGGGCGATCTGCGCGTCCAGCCGAGGCCGCCAGCCGCGGCTCAGGCGCGACCAGTCGGCCTTGGTGGGGGTGCGGTTGCTCGGCAGCGTGGACAGCGCCTCCTCGATCTCCTCCAGCGAGAGGCCCACTCGCTGGGCCGTGCGGATGAACGCCAGACGACGCAGCATCGGGCGCTGGTAGCGGCGCTGGTTGCCCGTCGTACGGCGCGAGGTGACCAGGCCGCGGTCCTCGTAGTACCGGATCGCGCTCGACGCGATGCCGGACCTCTCGGACAGCTCGCCGATCGTGAGGTCGGTCATACCGACCAGCATGCCTTGACTTAAAGTTCACTTCAACTTGTGAAATGGGCCCGTGGACAACATCCAACACCTGCTGACCCTGATGACCGGGGACGAGAAGCACGACCCTGCGTCGTACTCCACCCTCGACGTGCTCCGGGTGCTCTACGAGCGGGTCCTCGACGTCTCACCGGAGACCGTCGACGACCCGCGTCGTGACCGGTTCCTGCTCTCGAAGGGCCACGGCCCGATGGCGTACTACGCCGTGCTCTGCGACCGCGGCTTCATCCCGGAGTCGTGGCTGCGCGAGTGGGGCTCGTTCGACTCCCACCTCGGGTACCACCCCGACCGCAACCTGGTGCCGGGCGTCGAGATCTCCAGCGGATCGCTCGGTCACGGGCTCCCGCTCGGGGTCGGCAGCGCGCTCGGCCTGCGGGCGCAGGGGATCGACTCCCGCGTCGTGGTCCTGGTCGGTGACGCCGAGCTCGACGAGGGGTCCAACCACGAGGCGCTCGAGCTCGCCCCGGCACTCGCCCTCGACCGGCTCACGGCGGTCGTGGTCGACAACCGCAGCTCGTCCTACGCCGTCCCGGGCCGGATCGCCGAGCGGTTCTCGACCGAGGGCTGGCAGGTCGCGACCGTCGACGGGCGCGATCACGACGCGCTCGAGACGGCGTTGTCCGAACGCGGCGTCGGCGTCCCCAACGCCGTGGTCGCGACCGTCCTCGACCAGGAGCTCGCAGCATGACCACCACGACCCTCGTCCGCGACCCGCGGACCCAGTTCGGCCGCACGGTCGCCGACCTCCTCGGGGAGGACCTGTCGGTCGCGCTGGTGTACGCCGAGATCTCGGCGCGCTTCTTCACCGAGGCGGAGCGACGTTTCCCGGAGCGGGTCGTCAACGTCGGCATCCGCGAGCAGCTGATGGTCAACGTCGGCGCCGGCATGGCGCTGACCGGGCTGCGACCCGTGGTCCACTCGTTCGGGACGTTCCTCGTGGAGCGGGCGTTCGAGCAGGTGAAGCTGGGCTTCCCGCACCAGGGTGTGGGTGGGGTGCTGGTCGGTGGCGGTGGGTCGTTCGACGCGTCCCGCTCGGGCCGCACCCACCAGGTCCCGGGCGACGTGGCGCTCCTCGACACGCTTCCCGACGTGGTGATCCACGCGCCCGGCACCGCGGCCGAGACGGACGAGGTGCTGCGCCGGGCCGTCGCCGCCGACGGGCTCCACTACGTGCGGATCGTCGAGCAGACGAACTCCGAGTCGTTCGGCGGCCCCGGCCTCCACGTCGTACGCCGCGGCGCGGACGCGACCGTGCTCGCGCTCGGCCCGGTGCTCGACGACGTACTCGCCGCCACTGCGGACCGCGACCTGACCGTGCTCTACGCGCACAGCGTCCGGCCCTTCGACGTGGCGACGTTCCGCGCGCTGCTGACGGTTCCCGACGTCGTGCTCGTCGAGCCGTGGCTGGCCGGCACCTCGGCCCGCGTCGTCTCCGACGCGCTCCACGACGTGCCCCATCGGCTGCTCTCGCTCGGAACCCGCCGGATGGAGCTGCGCCACTACGGCACTCCCGCCGAGCACCAGCGCGCCCACGGCCTCGACGCGGCCGGCATCCGGCGCTCCCTGGAGTCGTTCCTCGCGAGGTGAGCCGCTTAGGGTATGTGGGCCGCACCGAACGCGGCGTCGCCGCGTTAGCTCAGGTGGCCAGAGCGTCGCACTTGTAATGCGAATGTCGAGAGTTCGAATCTCTCACGCGGCTCTGTCGGCGCCGACACCTCCTTCCTGCGCACGTCCGAGTGCCGTGGCCACGACCCGTCAGCGCACCTGCTCGACCGCGAACTCGTCCGCCGGCGACGCGATGGCGTGCTGGCCGAGCACGATCTGGAGCTCCTTCTCGCCGGAGTCGATCGTCGCCTGCAGGACGCCGATGACGGACGACGCGGTGAGGCCGAGCGCCTCGGCAGGCGACCCGGTGGACCGCAGGTGGGCGGTGAACAGTGCGGCGGTGAGGTCGCCCGAGCCGTTCGCCTTGATCGGCAGTCGCGGCGTCCGCACGATCCAGGCGCCGTTCCGGGTGACCGCCAGCATCTCGATCGTGTCGTCCGGCCGGTCGGGCCGGAGCACAGAGGTGACGAGCACGGTGGGCGGACCCATCGCCATCGCCGCGTCGGCGGACGAGAGCGTCCCCTCGAGGCTCTCCGGCTCGGTATCCGTGAGGAAGCCGAGCTCGAACTGGTTGGGCGTGATGATGTCGGCGTGCGGCACCAACTGCTCGCGGATGATCGGCGGGATCGCGGGGTCGACGAAGCAGCCGCTGGTGGCGTTGCCCATCACCGGGTCGCAGGTGTACGTCGCGTCCGGGTTCGCCTTCTTCACGCGCTCCACGGCGTCGACCACGACCTCGCAGATCCCGGGGCCGCCGAGGTAGCCGGACAGCACGGCGTCACACGTCGGCAGCACGCCGCGCTCCTCGATCCCGGTCACCACCGCGCGTACGTCGTCGGGCGGCAGCAGCGGCCCGCGCCACTCGCCGTACCCGGTGTGGTTGGAGAAGACGACGGTCGGCACCGGCCACACCTCGTGGCCGAGTCGTTGCAGGGGGAAGGTGGCCGCGGAGTTTCCGACGTGGCCGTACGCGACGAGCGACTGGATCGACAGGAAGCGCATGCGGCCATCCTGGCATCGGCGATCGATCGGCCGGGACCGGTGTCGGCGGGACGGCCTAGCCTGCGGGCATGGAGCGGTTCATGGACCAGGACCTGACCGATGCCGAGTTCCGCGAGTGCGTGCTCGACCGGGCCAGGTTGATCGGCGTGGTCATGCAGGACGCCGTGATCGACGGCCTCGTCAGCAATCTCGTCGTGAACGGCGTGGAGGTCACGGCGTACGTCGAGGCGGAGCTCGACCGCCGACACCCGGTGCGGGTGCTGATCCGCTCCGACGACCCTGCCGAGCTCCTGGCGGGCTGGCGAGAGCTGCGCGCCGACTGGGCGGCGACCGTGGAGCGGATGCGGGCGACGCCGGGCATCGAGCACCGGAGCGTGAACGACGAGTGGTCCGCCGTGGAGACCATGCGCCACCTGGTGATGGTCCATGACTCGTGGTTCCGGCGCTGCTGCCTGGGGTCCACCGACCTGTTCACGCCGATGGGCCTGGCGCCCGACTTCGTGCCCGACCGTGAGAAGCAGGGGCTCGATCTGTCCGCGCGCCCGACGCTGGACGAGGTGCTCGCCGTCCGAGAGGAGCAGGCGGCCGAGCTCGAGGCCTGGCTGACGAGCGTGACCGCCGAGGAGCTCCAGGAGCCGGCTCCGATCCCCGACAACGACGGTTGGCCGCCGTACGCCCGAGGCCGGTCGGTCAAGCAGTGCCTCGGCACGGTGCTCGACGAGGAGTGGGCCCACCACGGGTTCTGCGTGCGCGACCTCGACCTGATGGTCTCGACCGGCTCGACCGGCGATGGCGAGCGCTGAGTAGGGTCGATCGGGTGACGGAGATGACCTACCGCCCGCTCGGCGACTCGGGCCTCATGGTCAGTGCGGTCGGGGTCGGGTGCAACGCGTTCGGACGCCGGGTCGGACTCGACGCAGTGCGCGGCATCGTCGACGCGGCGGACGACACCGGGGTCACGGTCCTCGACACATCCGACTCGTACAGCATCGGCCAGAGCGAGGAGATGATCGGCGTCGTCCTCGAGGGCCGGCGCGACCGGTTCGTGGTGGCCACCAAGTTCGGCAGCGACATGCGCGGCACCAACGGCCCCGACCACGGTGCCCGTGGCGCCCGGCACTACGTCCGGCGGGCCGTCGAGGCGTCGCTGAAGCGGCTGCGCACCGACCGGATCGACCTCTACCAGTTCCACTTCCCCGACCCGATCACCCCGATCGACGAGACCCTGTCGGTGCTCACCGACCTCGTCCGCGAGGGCAAGGTGCGGTACCTCGGGTGCTCCAACGTCGCGGGCTGGCAGGTCGCCGACTGGGACTGGATCGCCCGCACGTCCGGCTTCGAGCGGTTCGTCTCCGTGCAGAACCGCTACTCCCTGCTCGACCGGGCCGTCGAGGCGGAGGTCGTGCCGGCGGCCGAGCGCTTCGGGCTCGGCGTGCTGCCCTACTTCCCGCTCGAGTACGGCCTGCTCACCGGCAAGTACCACCGCGGGCAGGAGGCGCCGTACGGGTCACGTGCGCGGTCCGGTCCCTCGCCGTGGTTCGAGAGCGCCGACTGGGACCGCATCGAGGCGCTCACCAAGTACGCCGAGGCCCGCGACCTGGCCGTCCTCGACGTCGCGATCGCCGGTCTTGCGGCGCAGCCGGCCGTCGCCTGCGTCATCGCCGGCGCCACGTCGGGTGACCAGGTGCGGGCCAACGCCGCAGCGATCCGCTGGGAGCCGTCCGCCGAGGACCTCGCCGAGCTGGACGCGATCACCCGGGGCTGAGCCCCTGGCGTGGTGATGCTCAGGTGCCGGGGAGCCGCGCGTCGCGGTCGAGCGTGCCGGCGTCGAAGTCCAGCAACGTGTGCTTGGCGGTGATCGAGTGCAGGTCGTAGCGGATCGGCTGGTCGCGGATCTCGGCCAGCACCGGACGCGCGGCGTCCGCGTCCCAGAACAGCACGGCCGCGGCGGACCACAGCCGCACGACCGGACGCTCGTCGGTCATCAGCGCGGCGATCGCGGCGCGGCCGTCCTCCGACCGCTCCAGCACCTGCCGCTCGCTCAGCCACTCTCCGACCAGCCGCTCCCACCGGCGGGTGTTGGAGGAGTGGCCCTGGTCGCCGACCAGGTCCGACATCTCAGCGAGGGTCCGGTGGCTGCGTGCGATGGCGTCCGTGGCCTTCTCCGTCACGGACGCATGATCGCACGGAGCCGCCACCCCCGACCGGGCCGCGGGCGGCGACGTGCGACGCTCAGGCGACCTGGAGCGACCGCTTGGACAGGCCCATCCAGAAGCCCTCGAAGAGCTGCTGGCCCGGCTCCTCGGAGTCGGTCGCCGCGCCGAGCGTGACGAACAGCGGCGTGTAGTGCTCGACGGTCGGGTGCGCGTAGGGCATGCCCGGCGCCTGCGACCGGTACGACGCGAGCGCGTCGACGTCGCCGCGGGCCAGCGCCTCGCCGGCCCAGGCGTCGAAGTCCTTCGACCAGCCCGGCGCCGCCGCGTCGATGCGGAACTCCGTCAGGAAGGGCAACCCATGGGTCAGGAATCCCGACCCGATGATCAGCACGCCCTCGTCGCGCAGCGGACGCAGCCGCTCGCCGAGCCTCAGCAGGCGGGTCGGGTCCTGGGTCGGCAACGACATCTGCAGGACCGGGATGTCGGCGTCGGGATACATGATCTTCAGCGGCACCCACGCACCGTGGTCGAGACCGCGGCTCGTGTGCTGGTGCACCGGCTCGTCGGCGGGCATCATCGCGGCCACCCGCCGGGCGAGCGCGCTGGCGGCCGGAGTGGCGTAGGTCATCCGGTAGTACTTCTCCGGGAACCCGCCGAAGTCGTAGACGAGCGGAGCGCTGTCCGCACTCAGCATCACCGGCGCCGACTCCCAGTGCGCGCTGACGATCAGGATCGCCGTCGGGCGCGGGAGGGCGGCGGCCAGGCCGGAGAGCTGGCTCGACCACAGCGGGTCGTCGAGCAGCGGCGGCGCGCCGTGGCCGATGTAGAGAGCGGGCATCCGATCGTTCATGATGAGGTAATAGTTTCACATTCAACTTTATTCCGCCAGGGCCCGCCAGAGATTCACGTGGGGAGTGACCAGTCCACGGGCTGACCGCCCTGGTCGGTCAGCAGCCGGTTGACCCGGGAGAAGGGGCGGGAGCCGAAGAAGCCACGGGCGGCTGAGAGCGGGGACGGGTGGGCCGACTCGACCCAGGGGATCGGCCCCAGCGAGGGCTTGAGCGACTGGGCGTCGCGACCCCAGAGGATCGCCGCGGCCGGGCCGCCGCGCCGTACCAGGGCGGCGATGGCGCAGTCGGTGACCTCCTCCCACCCGCGGCCGCGATGCGACGCCGCCTCACCGGGCCGCACGGTCAGCACGCGGTTCAGCAGCATCACGCCGCGGTCGGCCCACGCGGTCAGGTCGCCGTGCGGTGCCGGCGGGACGCCGAGGTCGGTCGAGAGCTCCTGGTAGATGTTGCGCAGCGACCCGGGCAGCGGGCGTACGTCGGGAGCCACGGCGAAGGACAGCCCGATCGGGTGGCCCGGTGTGGGGTAGGGGTCCTGCCCCACGATCAGCACCTGCACGTCCGCGAGAGGACGACGGAACGCCTTGAACACGTCGTCGCCGGCGGGGAGATAGGGGCGTCCGGCCGCGAGCTCCGCCCGCAGGAACTGCCCCATCGCCGAGATCCGGTCGTCGACCGGCGCCAGCGCCTCCGCCCAGTCGGGCGCCATCAGGCCGCGGTCGACGAGTCCGGAGAGGGCACCCACCCCGGCGACCCTAGGGCACGTTCGCCGCCCAGATCGCGCGGCTCAGCGGGTGAGGCGACGTGCGTCATGCGAGGGTGGGGACGTGGGTCACTCCCGCCGCGCGACGGTCGCGGATCTGCGCCGGCTGGCGGGCTCGATGCCGGGCGTCGCGATCGAGCGCGGCCCGAAGGGCAACGACGTCTACCAGGTGAGCCGCCGCTCGTTCGTGTTCTTCCGGACGCCGCGGCCCGACGCGTTCGACCCCACGACCGGCGAGCGCTACCAGGACGTCGTCGTGCTCTGGGTCGGCGACGAGGGGGAGAAGCAGGGGCTCGTGGCGGACGAGTCGACGCCGTTCTTCACGACCCCGCACTTCGACGGTCATCCGTCGGTGCTGCTGCGCACCTCGCGCATCGGCGAGCTCACCTACGACGAGCTCGCCGAGGTCGTGTACGACGCCTGGCTCGCCCGGGCGTCGAGGACGGCCGCTCGGAGGTGGCTCGACGAGCACGGCGTCGGGTGATCCCGGCATGACGACCGGCATGATGACCGGCATGGCGATCGAGGTCGTGGCGTACTCACCCGAGTGGCCGGTGCAGTTCGAGCGGGTGGCAGGCGATCTCAGGGCGGCGCTCACGTCCGTCCCGGGAGCGACGGTCGAGCATGTCGGGTCCACCTCGGTCCCCGGGCTGGCGGCGAAGCCGATTCTCGACATCGACGTCCTGGTCGACCCGCGGTACGCCACCGACGCGATCGCGGCCCTCGCGCGGATCGGGTACGTCCATCGCGGCGACCTGGGCGTGGTGGGCCGGGAGGCGTTCGACGCGCCCGACGACGAGCCGCGCCGGAACGTGTACGTCTGCCAGGCCGGGACCCTCAACGTCCGCAACCATCTCGCGGTCCGCGACGTGCTGCGGCGCCGTGAGGACCTGCGCGACGAGTACGCGGCCGTGAAGCTCGCACTCGCCGCGGACCCGCAGCTGGACATCGACACCTACCTCGCCGGCAAGTCGGCGGTGCTCCAGAAGGTGCTCGCCGAGTCGGACCTCACCGACGATGAGCGCCGTACCATCTGGTCCCTCAACGACCCGTCGGTCTGAGGCGCCGACGCCGGGGCGAGCCGTACCGGCCCCAGGCGACGCACTGCGGCGTTGCCGGTGTCGGTACCGCGGCCGCGGCACCCCGCGCCGGCTCGAGGAGTACGCCGCCCCGCTCGAGGTGCGGACGCACATCGACCGCTCGGAGGTCACCGACCTCGGTCGCGACGCCACCGGGCTCGGCGGCCCGGTGCCGTGGTCCGCTCCGGTCTAGGGTCGTCGGGTGACCGTCCACGTCTCGGCCTTCTTCCTCGGCGGCACGATCGGGATGGCCGGTCATCACGGTGGTGTGGTCGACAGGTTGACCGCCGAGGACCTCGTCGCCTCCGTCCCCCAGCTGGCGAGCGTCGATGTCGAGCTCGACGTCCGGAACTTCCGCGCCCTGCCCAGCGCCTGCCTGTCCTTCGAGGACGTCATCGAGCTGGTGGCGGCGGCCGAGCAGAGTCGGGCCGACGGGGTGGTCGTCGTCCAGGGCACGGACACCCTGGAGGAGACCGCGTACCTGATCGACCTGCTCTGGCCGCACGACATCCCGATCGTGATCACCGGTGCCATGCGCAACCCGTCGATGGCCGGCTCCGACGGCGCCGCGAACCTGCTCGCGGCGGTGCAGTCCGCCGCGAGCCCGGAGCTCCACGGGCTCGGCGCCCTGGTCGTGCTCGACGACAAGGTCCACGCCGCTCGCTTCGCCCGCAAGACGCACAGCACGAGTACGTCGACGTTCGCCTCGCCGAACGCCGGCCCCGTGGCGGTGATGGTCGAGGGTCGGCCGGTCCGGGTCATGAGCGTCGAGAGGCGACCCGCCCTCCGGCCGACGAGATCACCGAGCGCACGCGTCGCGACGTACACCGTGACCATGGGCGACGGCGGTGAGACGCTGCGCGGTCTGGCCGACCGCTGCGACGGGCTCGTCGTCGCGGCCCTCGGGGTCGGGCACGTGCCCGAGCGTCTCGCCGGCGCGCTCGTCGACCTCGCCGACACCATCCCGGTCGTGCTGGCCTCGCGGACCGGCGCGGGGCCGGTGCTCACCCACACCTACGGCTTCGTGGGCTCGGAGACGTACCTGCTCGACCACGGCCTGGTCTCCGCGGGACTGCTCGATCCCTTCAAGGCCCGCGTGCTGCTGAAGGTCGCGCTCGACTGCGACTACGACCGCGACCAGATCCGGACCGCCTTCGCGGACGCGTCCGGCCTCGCCTGAACGGTGAGGCCGAGCCGCGGAGATTCCCGGAGAACGAGCGGATCCCGGCCGCCGATGACGGCATCAGGACCGCGACCGTCGCCGAATCGGCCTCGTCCTGGGTGGGTCCAGACGCTGCGGAAGCCGCTCCCACGCCGGCTCGCCCGCGTCACGCACCGCTGACATCGAGCAGCGCGTCACGGCGCTCGCGCAGGAGGCGTCGTTCGGCGCCGGTCGGCGCCTGCTCGATCGCGGTTGCGAGCGCCGCCGCGGCCTCGGCGGAACGGCCGAGGCGGGCGAAGAGGTCGGCAAGCGTCGCCGCGTACAGGTAGTAGTCGGCCAGGTCGCCGGCGAGCGCCTCGACCAGCGGCAGAGCCACCTCCGGTCCGTGGGCCATCGACAGCGCCACCGCGCGGTTCAGCTCGATCACGGGCGTGGGCGGGATCAGGGTGTACAGCTCCGCGATCGCCCCCCAGTCGGTGTCCTCCGGGCGAGCCGCGACGTCGTGGCAGAGCGCGATCCGTGCCTGCACGGCGTAGGGACCCCAGGGCGGGTCGGCCTCGAGGAGCCGGGCCCCCTCGGCGACCTGGTCCAGGTCCCACCGGCCGCGGTCCTGCTCCGCCAGCGGTACGGCGCGCCCGTCCCGGACCCGGGCCGGGCGGCGTGCGTCGGTGAGCAGCAGCAGCGCGAGCAGCGCGCGCGCCTCCTGCTCTCCCGGGATCAGGTCCACCAGGGACCGGGTGAGCCGGATCGCCTCGGCCGACACGTCGATCCGCAGCAGCGAGTCGCCCGAGGATGCGGCGTACCCCTCGTTGAACATCAGGTACAGCACCGCCAGCACGCCCTCGACCCGCTCCGCCCAGAGCTCGGGAGGCGGCACGCGGTAGGGGATCCCGGCGTGCTTGATCTTCGCGCGCGCCCGGACCAGGCGCTTGTCCATGGTCTGCTCGGTGACCAGGAACGCGCGGGCGATCTCGGCCGGGGTGAGGCCACCCAGGGTGCGCAGGGTGAGCGCGACCCGGGCCGGCATCGGCAGCGCCGGGTGGCAGCAGGTGAAGATCAGCCGCAGTCGCTCGTCCGGGATGTCCTCGTCTTCGGCGGCCGCGACCTCGTCCTCGGCGGCCGAGGCCAGCGCCAGCTTCACACTCTCGGTGGTACGTCGTCGCATCCGGTCGCGCGCCCGGTTGCGGGCGACCGTGGTCAGCCACGCCAAGGGGGCGTCCGGGATGCCGGACGCCTCCCAGGCGGGCACGGCCGCGGCGAAGGCCTCTGCGGCACACTCCTCGGCGAGGTCCCAGTCGCCGCACCAGCCGATCAGGCCCGCGACGAGTCGCCCCCAGCTCTGCTCGAAGCTGAGGGCGACCGCGACGTCGGACCGGGGCACCAGGATCAGGCCCAGAGGGGTCGCAGCTCGATCACGCCACCGCCGGCCACCGGGTGGCTCGAGGCGACGGCCAGGGCGTCGTCCAGGTCCGTGCACTCCAGCAGGTCGTAGCCGGCGATCTGCTCCTTGGTCTCCGCGAACGGACCGTCGGTGGTCACGACCTTGCCGTCGACGCGGCGTACCGTCACGGCCCGGTCGGGGAGGTCCAACGGCCAGCCGTAGATGCGGCGCGCACCGGCGTCGACGATCCAGCGGTCGATCTCGTCCTCACCGTCGTCGGACTCGTCGCCGGCCGCCGGCTCCGAGGTGTCCGCTTCGGCCTCGCGCGCCATCGCCCGGCGCATGTCGGCGCAGACGAGCATCAGGTAGCGGCGCTTGCCCTCCGCCACCTGGTCCGGCACCTCGGGGTCGGGCATGCCGTCGTCGAAGGCGCGCACCTCGATCGCGCCCAGGCCCGTCGTGGGATGGGACGCGGCGACGGCGACGGCCGAGTCCAGGTCCGGGCAGTCGATGACGTCGTAGCCGGCCACCTGCTCCTTCGTCTCGGCGAACGGCCCGTCGGTGACCAGCGGCGACCCGCTCGGAGCGCGGACGGTGGTGGCGTCGGCGATCGGGCGGAGACGCGCCCCGTCGAGGAGCACGCCGCGGGCGCTCATCTCGTCCACCCACGCGGTGAGCTCCTCGCCGACGCCTCCGTCCTCGGTCTCGGGCAGGGTCGACTCGTCGACCGTGTGCAGCATCAGGTACTTCATCTGTCCTCCTCGGTTGGCGGCGGCACCGGATCGTGCCGCTCACCCTGGGGACGAGCGGCGGGGACCCTTCGAGGACACGTCGGCGGACTTTCTTCTCAGCCGCGCCGCAGTGCCCGTGAGCCCGCGGAGCCGTAGCGGCGGGTCGGGTTCGCGCCCAGGGTCGGCGTCTCGTCGGGCTGGTGCGTCGGCTTCGGGCTCGTGGTCCGCTGCGCCGCCTTCATCGTGGTACGTCGCGAGGTCGCGGCCCGGGCGGGGGCCGCCGGCTCGTCCTGGTGCTCGGTCCACTGCTCGACCCACTCGTCGATCAGGGGCCAGGTGCTGGTGCGGGCCTTCCGGCCGGTCAGCATGCCGAGGTGTCCGCCCGGCACGATCTCGAAGCGCGCCTCCGACGAGCCGGTCAGCATCGGCACGACCGCCTTGACCGCCTCGATCGGCGCGATCCCGTCGTTCGCCCCTCCGAACACCAGAACCGGCGCGGTGATGTCGGCGATCGTCACGGTCCGCTCGCCGACCTCGAACGTGCCGTCGACGAGGGCGTTGGCCTTGAGCAGCCGGTGGTAGAGCTGCCCGAACGTGCGACCGGGGTAGGCGACCATGTGCGCGGTGAACCGGTCGACCGCCTGGATCTGGGCGAGGTAGTCGGCGTCGTCGAGGTTGCGGATGATCGCCAGTGGCTTGGTCACGAACCTCTGGAACGACGACAGCTGGAACGCCCAGCGCACCAGCGGCTGCGGCGCCGCCCCCGCGGCCTGGTAGATCCGGGTGATCGCGCCGCGTCCATCGGTGACCTGGAGGAGGGGCCGCAGCGGCGCCACCAGCGGGACCTGCCGCACGTCGAAGGGCGAGCCGAGGACGGTGATCGACGCGATCGGCAGCGACGCGTCCGCGGCAGCGGCCAGCAGCGCGAACGTCCCTCCCAGCGACCACCCCACGAGGTGCACGGGGCGGCCACCCGCGTGCGCCGAGACCTGACGGATGGCGGTCGGGACCACCTCCTCGATCCAGTGCTCCATCCCGAGGTTGCGGTCTCGGAACGAGACCACGCCGTACTCCACGAGGTACGTCGGACGTCCGGCGTCGACGAGGTGCTCGACCAGTGAGCACCCACGGCGCAGGTCGTAGCAGAGAGCCGGCGCCGCCAGCGGCGTCACCAGCAGCACGGGGTCGCCGTGGTCGCGCACATGGGCGGCGGGCCGGTAGTGGTAGACCTCGCGCAGCGTCCCCTCGTCGATCAGGGTGCGCGGCATCGCCCGCAGGTCGGCCAGGCCGCCGTACACGAGACTGTGCGCGACGTTCCCGGCGGCGGAGACCACCTGATCGGGCTTCGGGATCAGGTCCACGGTCTCGAAACTACCCGAGCGCTGGCGTCCCCCGACGGGGGTGGACCTGCGCGAACGAGCCGGCGCGGAGAAGATGCCCCGACCCGCGCCGGCTCTCGTGACGTTCGCGCGCCACTGATGAGTGCAACGACGGGTCGGCCGGGCGGTTACGGCTGGGACTCAGGAGGTGGGGGTCGGCTTCAGCTTCTTGCCGTGCGGGGGGCGTACGTCGTCCAGCTCGTCCAGGAACGCCGTCGCCCAGGCGGCGACGTCCGCCTGCTTCACGGTCTTGCGCATCGCGCGCATCCGGCGCTGCCGGTCGCGCGGCTCGGCTCGAGCCGCGTCCAGCAGCGCGGCCTTCATCCCGTTCAGGTCGTAGGGGTTCACCTGCCAGGCCTGCCGCAGCTCGTCGGCGGCACCGGCGAACTCCGAGAGCACCAGCGCGCCGAGGTCGTCGTACCGGCAGGCGACGTACTCCTTGGCGACCAGGTTCATGCCGTCGCGGTACGGCGTCACCACCATCACGTCCGCGGCGCGGTAGAGGGCGGCCATCTCCTCGCGGGGGTACGACGCGTGGAGGTAGCTGATCGCGGGGCGGCCGATCCGACCGAGATCGCCGTTGATGTGGCCGACCAGGCGGTCGATCTCGTCGCGCAGCACGCGATACTCCTCGACCTTCTCCCGCGACGGCGTAGCGACCTGGACGAACACCGTGTGCTCGACATCGAGCTCGCCGTCGCGGATGAGCTCGGCGAACGCGCGCAGCCGGGCGTAGATGCCCTTGGTGTAGTCGAGCCGGTCGATCCCGAGGAAGACGGTGTCGGGGTCGCCGAGCGCCTTCCGGATCGAGGCGGACCGCTCCTTCACCGGCTCCGAGCGGGCGAGGCCCTCGAACCCCTCGTAGTCGATCGAGATCGGGAACGCCGCGGCGCGGACGGTGCGGCCGTCGGGCAGGTAGACCAGGTCGCGATGGGTCTTGTGACCCACGCGCTGGCGGACCAGCCGCACGAAGTTGGCCGCGCCGCCGGGCAGCTGGAAGCCGACGAGATCGGCACCGAGCAGCCCCTCGAGGAGCTGGCGTCGCCACGGCAGCTGCTGGAAGAGCTCGGCCGGCGGGAACGGGATGTGCAGGAAGAACCCGATCCGCAGGTCGGGCCGCAGCTCACGGAGCAGCTGCGGCACCAGCTGGAGCTGGTAGTCCTGCACCCAGACGGTCGCGTCCTTCGCCGCCCGCGCGGCGGCTCGCTCGGCGAAGCGGCGGTTGACGTCGACGTAGCTGTCCCACCACTCGCGGTGGAACTCCGGCTTGGCCACGAGGTCGTGGTAGAGCGGCCAGATCGTGGCGTTGCTCAAGCCCTCGTAGAAGCCCTCGACCTCCTGGGCCGACAACGCGACGGGCTCCAGGGTCATCCCGTCGTGCTCGAACGGCTCGACGTCGGCGTCCGTGCCACCGGGCCAGCCGACCCAGATGCCTTCGTTCGCCCGCATGATCGGCTCCAGCGCGGTCACCAGTCCGCCCGGCGACCCCCGCCACTCGATCGTGCCGTCGTCCCGGGTCACCCGGTCGACCGGCAGGCGGTTGGCCACGATCACGAGCTCGGCAGGACCGTTCACGGGCACACCCCGACCCTAGCGACCGGTTTCGGACCACGGCCTCACCCGTCGGTGGGGAGCCAGTCGCGTGGTCCGATCCTCACCAGCACCCGAGGCCGGCCGGTGGACCGGTGCCCATGATCCGGTCGACGCCCCCGCTCGTCCGGACCTCGGCACCGACCGGCTGCTGCCTTGGCTGCTCGTGCTGATCGTCGCGGCGTTCGGGCGTCACCGGTCGGCGGCGTAGCTCACCCCGACCTGGCGACGCAGGTCGTCCATCACGCCGAGGAGCTCGAGGGTCTGCGCGCGGGGGACCAGCGGGCTCTCGGTCAGGCCGTCGCGCAGGCAGTCCTGCACGTGGGCGGCCTCGTTGCCGAGCCCCGTGCCGTAGACCTCCGAGGGTGGCTCGATCCGCTGGGGCTCGCCTCCGTCCGGCGTCCACACCGCGTGCGTCGGGTGGTGGAAGTCGGCGGGCACCACGAGCAGACCCTCGTCGGTCGCGACGGAGGCGGCGCGCGGGCTGGCGGAGGTCATCGAGGTGCTGAGCGCCGAGACCGCCCCGCTCTCGTGTCGAGCCGCGATCGCGACGTCGAGGTCGACGCCACGCTCGCTCACGACGCCGGCGGCGACCGCCGCGGCGTACGGACCGAGCATCAGCCGGGCGAAGGTGAGCGGGTAGATCCCCATGTCCAGCAGGGCCCCGGCGCCGAGGGCCGGGTCCCACATCCGGTCGCTGGCGTCGCCGGGGACGACGAAGCCGAGGTCGGCGTGCACCTGCCTTGGCGTACCGAACTCACCGGCGGCCAGGCGCGTGCGCAGGTCGCGGATCAGCGGGTGGCAGGCCATCCACATGGCCTCCATGCAGAACAGGTCGCCGGCGGCGTCGAAGAGCGCCTCGCCGTCGGCCCGGGTGAGCGTGAGCGGCTTCTCGCAGAGCACCGGCCTGCCGGCCGCGAACGCCAGCCGCGCGTGCGCGAGGTGGTGGGAGTGGGGGCTGGCGACGTAGACGACGTCGACGTCGGGGTCGGCGACCAGGTCGTCGTACGACGCATGGGCGCGGGTGTGCTCGTCCCCGAGGTCGCGGGCGAAGGCCTCCGCGGACTCCCGGGACCGCGAGCCGACGGCCGCGATCACCGCGCCCGGCGTGGCGTGCAGGTTCTCGGCGAAGTCGCGTGCGATCTTGCCGGTGGCGAGGATGCCCCATCGGGTGGCCGACGTCATGGACCCATCGAATCGGGATCCGGCGACGCGCCGCAAGCGAATGACATCGTTGTGATTCCTCGCGTAGACTCCGAGGCGTCGAGCATCTGTACCCGCGCTCACGAGGGAGACACGCATGGACGCCGCAGCCGCACAGCCGGGCTCCGAAGCCCGCGCCGGCCTGGGCGAGCGCGACCGCGAGATCCTCGAGTTCGAGCGCCAGTGGTGGAAGTACGCGGGGGCGAAGGAGACCGCGATCCGCGAGACCTTCGACATGTCGGCCACCCGCTACTACCAGGTGCTGAACGCCCTCATCGACCGTCCCGAGGCCCTGGCCGACGATCCGTTGCTGGTCCGCCGCCTGCGCCGGCTGCGCGCGGAGCGTCAGCGGGTCCGCTCGGCCCGGCGTCTGGGCTTCGAGGTCTAGCCCGTGGCACTGGTGCGACCACGCGACCAGCGGGGGGTCGTCTTCCCCTCTCCGGTGATGATCCTGAGCATCGTCGCGGTGACGATGGCCGGTGTCGCGTGGTTCGCCACCCGGCACCACGAGCCCACCGAGCGGCTGGTCACGCCGAGCGCGCAGCACTCACCGAGCGCGCAGCACTCACCGAGCGCGCAGCACTCGACGTTCACCAAGCCGAAGTACCAGCAGAAGCCGCAGCAGCCCGCCATCGACCGCTCGAAGGTGCTGGTCGAGGTCTTCAACAACTCCAGCATCAGCGGGCTGGCGGGCCGGGTCGCCGCGCAGGCCGCGCACGTGGGCTGGCAGGTCGTCGGGTCCGACAACTGGTACGGCACGATCCCGGCCTCGACGGTGTACTACCCGCCCCGGCTCGCGAAGGCCGCACACCAGCTGTCTCTCGACCTCGGGATACGCCGGCGGATGCCGGCGGTGAGCCCGATGCGGCTCGACCGGCTGACCGTGATCCTGACCGGCCCGGTCGTACCGGCCCGCTGACGCCCGTCCGCTCGCTCGGGTCCGCCGCCGGGCGGGCTCCGGTCAGCCCAGCGCGCGCGACCGCCCGCCGTACGAGCGGACCCGCCGTGACAGGGTGAGGTCCGTGCGCTTCACCTCGCCCGACGCCGAGCAGCGGTACGCCGCGCTGGTCGCGGTGGCAGGCACGACCGTGGTGGGGCTCGACTTCGACGGGACCCTGGCCCCGATCGTCGATGATCCCGAGTCCGCCCACATCCACCCGGACGCACCGCGGGTCCTGGTCGAGCTGTCCGCCGTGGTCCGCGCGGTCGCGGTCGTCACCGGCCGTCCGGCGCGCAAGGTGCTGGCGCTCGGCGGGCTGGACGAGGTCGGCCGCGAGATCGGGGACACCGGACGCGAGCTGTTCGTGTTCGGCCAGTACGGCTTCGAGCGATGGACCTCCACGCAGCGGCGGGTGGTGTCGCCCCGGCCCCCGCAGGGTCTGTCCGGCTTCCTCCGCGAGCTGCCGCGGGTGCTGCGCGACGCGGGCGCCCCCGACGCTTTCGTCGAGGACAAGGGCCTGGCGATCGCCGTGCACACCCGGCGCCTCGAGGACCCGGTGGCTGCCTTCACGCGGCTCGAGCCGCGGCTGCGCGATCTCGCCACCCGGTACGGCATGGTGCTGGAGCCGGGGCGCAACGTGATCGAGGCGCGCTCGCCGGGCGCCGACAAGGGCACGGTGGTGCGTGACCTCGCCGAGGAGACGGACGCGGGCGGCTTCCTCTTCGCCGGCGACGACCTCGGCGACGTCGAGGCGTTCGAGGCGGTGGCCGCCTTGCGCGACCAGGGGCTCCCCACACTGCTCGTCTGCTCCGCCTCCGACGAGGAGAGTGCCCTCCTCGAGCGCTCCGACATCGTCGTGCGCGGCCCCGACGGAGTCCTCGCCCTGCTCCGCCGCCTCACGGTCGATGCCACGTCCGGATGGTCCCCCGCTCATCCCGGTCGCGGACGTCCGGTGTGAGCGGGTGGAGCAGCGGATCTGATCGGGAGCGGCCGTCTCAAGATGAGGGACGGATGTCCACGGTGTGGACGCGTTGTGGGGATGGGTGGTGGTGCCTCCTAGAGTGCTGAGCAGCTCATCGAGAGGGACTGAGGGAACGGCCCGTCGACGTCCCGGCAACCACCACGAGCCTCCCGCCGTACGGCGGTCGTGGGACCCGGTGCCAATTCCGTCCCGTGGCGAGAGTCGCCCGGGGAAGATGAGAAGGAGGAGCTTGCGTGAGCACCGCGGTCCACGAGACCCGTCCACCCACCCTGCGGGACGGCGCGTTCGGCAACGCTCGCGCGCTGTCGTGCCGCGAGTGCGGCCACGAGGTCGCGCTCGGTCCCCACTACGCCTGCCCGGAGTGCTTCGGCCCGCTCGAGGTCGCCTACGACTTCCCCACCGTCACCCGCGAGCAGATCGCCGCCGGACCTCGCAACATCTGGCGCTACCAGCCGCTGCTGCCGGTGCCCGCCGACATCACGGAGAGCCCGAACACCGAGCCCGGCTTCACCCGTCTCCTGCGCGCCGACAACCTGGCCCGCGAGCTCGGGCTGGAGCGGCTCTGGGTGAAGGACGACTCGACGAACCCCACCAACTCCTTCAAGGACCGCGTCGTCGCCTGCGCCCTGAGCGCGGCCCGCGAGCTCGGCGCGAAGGTCTTCGCGTGCCCGAGCACCGGCAACCTCGCGAACGCCGTCGCCGCGGCCGGAGCCCGCGCGGGGATCAAGACCGTGGTCTTCATCCCGGCCGACCTCGAGCGGCCCAAGCTGGTCAACAGTGCGGTCTACACCGAGAACCTGGTCGCCGTGAACGGCACGTACGACGACGTGAACCGCCTCGCCTCCGAGATCGCCGGCGAGGAGGAGGGCTGGGCGTTCGTCAACGTCAACGTCCGTCCGTTCTACGCCGAGGGGTCCAAGACGCTCGGCTTCGAGATCGCCGAGCAGCTCGGCTGGCGGCTCCCGGACCAGGTCGTCATCCCGGTCGCCTCCGGCTCGCAGCTGACCAAGGTGGACAAGGCGTTCCGCGAGCTCGTCGCGCTCGGCCTGGTCGAGGACAAGCCGTACCGGATCTTCGGAGCGCAGGCGAGCGGCTGCTCGCCGGTGGCGACGGCGTACAAGGCGGGCGTCGGCGCCATCCGCCCGGTCAAGCCGGACACGATCGCCAAGAGCCTGGCGATCGGCAATCCGGCCGACGGCATCTACGTGCTCGACATCTGTCGGCGCACCGGGGGAGCGGTCGAGGACGTCGGTGACGACGAGGTACGCGAGGGGATCCTGCTGCTCGCGCGCAACGAGGGGATCTTCACCGAGACCGCCGGCGGCACCACCGTCGCGTGCCTGAAGAAGCTGGTCGAGACCGGCCGGCTCGATCCGTCGCTGGAGACGGTCGTGATCAACACCGGCATGGGCCTGAAGACGCTCGACGCGGTCGGGGACTCGGTCGGCCCCGCGGCCACCATCGACCCGTCGTACGCTGCTTTCACCGCCACCGGCATCGCCTGACCCTCTCGCAGACCCCAGACAGGAGCCTCCATGAGCGTGTCCGTCCGCATCCCGACCATCCTGCGCACCTACACCGGGGGCGAGTCGGAGGTCTCGGCGAACGGCGACACCGTGGCCGCCGTGCTCGACGAC